>Ga0210059_1000283_pt1 | contig 58354 bp, 38 predicted proteins | sample Ectturendosymbi2_FD_188042 | JGI IMG/M metagenome (GOLD analysis project Ga0210059, IMG submission 188042) | Ecteinascidia turbinata endosymbiont from Florida, USA - Sample 2 (SPAdes) (version 2) | ecosystem: Host-associated > Tunicates > Ascidians > Unclassified | place: Key West, Florida... | reverse complement strand
TGATCAGTGTAAACAAAGAGGGGCGCTGTGTCACATAGGATTGGTGAAAGACCGTGGCGGTCATCTGGTCAACCAACCCCGTTTATCACTTTTTGTCAAGTACTTTGTTCAATACAGTATATTTGCTTCCCAGAGACCTCAGGTTCGAACATGGGGCACCAAACTTGTCTCTTATCCTGGGCGACATCTAACCTCATTACGCCCCTGGCTGGAGTTGAGTCGAGTCCTTGACTCGGGTGACTCTATCACTGCTTTCGTTGACTTCGAAGTTGCCTCAATACATAACCGCTGGATTTAACGTAACAACTATGTTGATGTTGGAAAAGCAGTTCTATCAGTGTGTAGGCCTATCCCAGTGGTTCTCAAAGGGGTCCCACTAATTGGCTCACTGAGGCAGGAATTTTTAATTCCTGGGAGGAAATTTGTTCCAAGGTGGAAAAAGCTGTGGATGATAAAACCGTAATTTTTTATTATATTTGTTTATTCACCTCATAAAAACTGCTCAGCGAGGTTGGTTTAGATAGGAAGATTTTTCTCTTAATCTAATGTGATAGTTTTCCAAGTATCTTTTTTATGATTTTTGTTGGTGAAAAAATGGAATGGACAGTGAGTGTTTGGGTTCGTAAGTAGGTATGCACAGATAATCATTGCGTAATGCGCGACAAAGAACACCATGTGTGACGTATTTCATGCACAAAGTGCAAACTTGCACTTTGGCAGATTGTACAGAGGGAGCTTTAGCGGCTTTGGTGGCATGTAGATACTCGGTTTTGGTTCTGATATCTTCAGAAACTAAAGACTTTCTCTTTGTAATTTGAAGTGACTAACAAATTTTTTTCTGACTTATGGTTGTGAAAATATTGAATGTTAAAGTTGTAAGTAAGTCTTAAATGTTAAATCTTTTTTTTCAAATTTGTTAATAATTTTGATGCAATTTTTGGATCAACCAAGCATGCCTTGCCTTCCTTTCATACCAAATTTTATGAAAAAATTCATCTTAGGCATCCAAACTTCCTAGGCAAATTCATTCATTCATCCAAACAGAAGGCATTTGTAGTGGTGTAAGTATATTATCATTACCATGGTGTTTGCCAATTTCGCAAAGTGTGCTTGAGCACAAAAGTGTCTCAGAAGCTTAAGTAACCTGTATTCAAGGGTGGCTTGCAATTAAGGGCAGCTAACAATAGAATAAATAGGTAGTAGAAAACTTTTTTTCAGAAAAAATTGTTGAATTGTAGACTTGATCTTTTTGCACAGTGGCTAAGACCCAAGTAAAAATCTTCATGGCTTCCTTGTGGATAGCTACTATTAAGTAAAATTGTAACTCTTGTTCGTCGGTCATTGCTATTGCATAATAGATGATAAATTACTTATGTACAGTTTCACTCACAACAGGCCACATGATGAACTGTTTTTATTGCATTTGATTATTTTAACTTAAAAATTGCATTGCTCAGCCACAGTTTATCACAGCATTTATTGGTAGACTTGGTAATTATCAACTAGGTATGCTCCAATCTATTTCTAGCACTCAGACTGTCTAAAAAATGCTCTGGTTAATGAATCCAGAATAAAAACACATAATTACAATGCTGTGTAAGGTTAAACACTACTACTACTTATTGATTTGTTTCCAGTGGTTGTCAGTTACTTTGTTTTTTGTTTAATGAAATGTATTTAAAAATGCATTGTTTCAGTCACAGTTCATGACCATTGTCTAAAGTTTTAAAATGCTGCTATTATTTATGTTGAGCATGAAAAAGTCTAATTTCACGACAGGGAATCAACAAAAAATCAGCCTGACCTACACAGAATATTTGCCACTAGTCTGAAAATAACCACAGACCATATTCGCAGACAAATACACTAAATAAGGAGATTGGGTTTTGCATGTGAAATGTTCTCAACAAAACTGATTTAAGCAAACTAATGCAAAATGCTGATATGTTCAAACTGATTAACACTTCACTTGGTCTTAGGTTTCATCTCGCAGTAATTGGAAAAATAGTAAATTGAAGTAATTGCTACTCATAGGAAAGATTAATTTCTGCAACAACTTGATTCTGTTACTTTGTTGTTCTAAGTTGAACTTTGGTACACAAAAAGCAGAAGTGCTGAATAATCTTATAGTGAAAAGCACAGCCAAAGAAAATGATATTGTGAATGACATTTTACAGACATTTTAATAACAGAATATCTATAACAGATATTTATTGAAACATCTGCAAAATGTTGTTCATATCGTATTCTTTGGCCATGATTTTCATTATAAATTGAACTTTATTACAACTTCTGCATAATCATCAAAACACAGTAAAATTAGTGCGTATAGTTGCGTGCTGAAATTTTTTTTTAAAGAAAATTTTCTGTGGCAAGAAGTTCTTTATCTGTGGAGATAACCTGTTGTACATATGAAGTATTTGGAACCTAGGTTTTTTTTGGTCAGAGACCGAATTTTTCTGAAATGACCAAAAAAATTAAGTCAATTCGGTCATAATGTCCAAAAATATAGACTAGTTGTAGCTTCCTGACAGACGATCAGGTCCACATCAAGAGAACAGACAACCACAAAATTCGTTAATGCACATTACTTTACTTTGACGAGCTCACAAATGTGGCCAACAGAACGTGTCAACAAAACGTGATAAACGAAAATTATAGAACCAGCCTTGTGCTGTGAAGACCTTATGTCCAGTATCAGAATTATCAGAATCAGCCTTATTCTGTGGCAGCCTTGTGCTGCAAGATTAAAAGACCTTGTGCCTTATGAAACAGCTTTATGTTGTAGCCTTGTGCTGCAGAGATGTAAAGCTTTCTCTTATGGACCAATTTTCACGGTCCTGGTAATGCTAAGAATAGAGAGTGCCTCGGCTTTCTCCACTACTAAAAGAACAACGCACTCGTTGGCCAAGGAATGCATAACGAGGCAAAAGTCAAAAACGCAGCCTGGGAATTACTCGAGGCCCAATCATGGGGAAATGTCGTTGAAGGCAATACGCAAACAAACACATGCCACAATTCTGCGAACGTTACACTAGTGAATGCTGTTATGGCAAATTTTACCACAATTATGGGACAATGGAATGAAATGTCTTCAGAGCGATAAAAAAGTTTGGAACATGGACTGGATTAGATAAATGGAATAATAGGAATCACTGCTAACTGTGCTTTCGAGAAATGTGGGAATTTTACTTAAGCAAGAAAAAAATTGAAACTGTTGGCAGCAGCCCACAGCAAGACTTGCCAGGAACGACTATACAATTCTTTGTGTGACTGATTCAAACTGACAGCTCCAAACTACCCCGATGACAATGGGTGTAAAGCATTCTCTTAGTTTCAATGGCCAACAGCAGCATGAGCATGCATTTGCATTGTTGTTACTGTGCTCACTGTACAATCAATGATAGCTTAGAGTTTTAGATCGGTTAGTATAATTGTCTTTTAGTTCAGTAATGACTGTGTAATATTCATGGCATATGCTTTCATCCAGCATGGTCTAAATACTTTTGACCTACAAGCCATTTTACAAGAATGTGACAACTTGCAGGCCACTTTCAATAAAATGATGTATGAAACACACATATTCACAAAATTAAAATTGAAAATAGAAAATAGGTGAGTTAAGTGAGTGTGTCATTGAAATTATTACACAATAGCAATAAACAATTCATTACAAATCTCTATCAGTGTGATGCCTATGGTTGAAGCTTCTCTGACACTATCATCCATTTGACAATACCTATATGTTAGTGGTAGCAAGTTGGAGGCAACAGTTCGGTGTTTTGTGTGCCATTCAATTTCTGTTTTAGATTTGACTTGCTTTATGTTAGAAAATGTACTCTCACACACGTGTGTGCTTCCAAATGTCAAGTACATTTTTAGTGTGAAATCTTTCAGTTTGCGAGACCTATCTTCGCTGACTAAATTCTAGAAGCTTTCTACAATCTACTGTAAAGCTAGTAATGTACATTATTTTTAACAGATGTCGTGCTTGTTTGAATTAAAATTGGTTGCTGTAACACACACACACACAACAATTGACACTGAGAAACCTTGCAGGCCTTAAAATTTCTGTCCGCATGCCACATGCGGCCCAAAGGCCAGTAGTTGGACCATGCTGCTTTAATCAAAAGTTTGTGGTTTTTGTAATACCTTAGTAGGTGCTTGAAACTGCAGAAACCTTGCTTTAGTGTTCATCATTTTTCTTGTAAATTTTTGCTTCAAATTATAGGATTGAAATACTTGACACAAAATCAATGAGTAAAATGCTTTGTGAACGGATTTGGCTTGTTTTGGTACTATATCACGTAAATGCTGATACATACAGTCAGAATCCTTGCAGAGTTCTGAAAGAGCAGCATGACAAGAAGATTCCTCGTATACTCCACTTGTAGCGGATAATCACATTCATAATTTTCTGCAACTGTGGTTTTTGAAACATTTTTCAAGATATGTTGAAAAACAATGTACATTTCTTATTGCGGTTGCAGTGATATTATTTGATCACAGATATCATTTTCACCTTGATGCTTGAATTTAATGAGAAAAACATAGCGTCTTCTGAATTGTGTAGTTGTCTTCTGGGAGATTTTATGAAAAAATAAATACATGGAGCTCTTTTAACGTATGATACTGAACTTGTTCTTTCTTATCTGTGGGACCGGGCTAGGAATTTTGTTTATGTCAGTCAACATGCCTTCGTACAATAACATCCATACAAGCCATCCTGAAAGACTTTACTTGTAAGAAACTGAACATCTCATAAGACATCAAAATTGAAAAATATTTTCTGTAGAAAATCGAAGTAACTGGAAGGGCTTGAATCCATCAGCAAATTTTGAAATAAGAAATCAATTTCAAGTAACAATATGCATGTTCAGTCCTATAATCAGGGCTGAAAAAGTGTGGAAATCAGGAAGGAACTTCTTAGGAAATCCTAAATGCTCACAGGAAATTAATCAGCTGCAAGTCAATAAGACACTAAGAACTGCAAGCAAACCGCAAAGAATTTCCTTGAGTCATGGTGGCCTACTACCTGGCCTTGTGATGCAACAGTTAGACCTATGTAACAATAGTGGTCTCATGCGGTCGCATGCAGGCATGCCAGTTTGACATTTCTGAAACCAGATTTTGAAATTCTGGCTTTTTTTATTGCACTTGTCTTTTTTCAAAAATAAAAAAAGCTGGTCAAACTTTGGCCTTTATTTTTTTCAGTCGGAAAAGCTTGGTTCTGACAAAACACTGTCTGAACTACATATTCATTGCAAATCTCTTCTGATGAGAGTCTACAGTATGACCATGCAGGGTGCAAAGAATTGCAAAATTTTACTGTTGCCGCAGAAATGTTTGATATATTTGATAAGAAAGAAATGTGCGACAGTGTATTCACGGGACAAGAAAGTGCTTCTAAAAATTAGAATTGCATCAATGTTTCAGATGAGTTTGAATATCTATTTTTGTTTGGTTATGCAAGTTTTATGAGTTGCCTGTATGTCTTAGGACTGCCATCTGGTTTATTTTGGCTGTTTTTGAGATAAGGTCTGGCTTTTTTGGTAAAAACAGGGCGTGTCATAGACTTGTAATGGCGGTGTAAAGCTGTTAGTTTGAATATTGCTGTTATGATGGCACATGTAGTCAGAGGGCACTGAGACTAACACATCCTACTAAAACTACGTGCATGCATGCGAGTGAACTTCATTGTGTTGGAAAGCAGCGTGGAGCATCAGATGGAAACTTTTGAATACATTCGGATTATGAGTACTTGTCTGTACGACTGCTTTGGTTAGTGGTTGCCTTACTAGGTTACCAATCGGAATGGTATTGTATTCCAAATGCAATTCCGGAATGTAGTGCCATTCAAAAATGCTCAACTCGCACCCAAATCAGCATCCACTGACGAGTTGACTCTGGTAACTGTGTACTCATGCCTAAAAAATGCATGCATAGAACGCTCACTCAACAGAAACTTTCAACACTGTTTCAATGTCGTTCTACAGGTCGGATTTGTTAAAAACTGATTTCGCCACCACCAAACTAGACACAACAATCAATGTTTGAAACACGGCGCCATTCTGGAATGGTATTACACTTATTGCTAGAGCACAATTATTTTGAATTAGCATAAAATTGTTACAGCTTACATTGCAGGATGACGATACTAAAAACTAGCACTTTTTAACTGGGATTTTTTTGTTTGTTCCAGAAAATTGGTTAGTTATTTATTACAACCATGGAGTACTCACAGACAGTCGATGCTAATTCTTAAAGCTGAGTTTTGCATCTTTCGCTTTGTATATGATGAAGCAAATATGTATAATTTGGTGTAGGCAACACGAAAAACTCAATAATTAAGGCTGCAGTATTTTTTAATGACAATACTGCAGACCTTCTGTTGTAGAAAGTAACGCGATATGCAAAAAAGTTTTAAACCGATCAAGTTCATAGCAAAAATGCTCAACTCGTGCCCAAACCAGCATCTACTCACAACAAGCTCACTCTGGTAACTGCGCACTCACACCCAAAAATGCATGTGTAGAATGCTCACTCAACAAACTTTCACCACCATCTGAATATCGTTCTATAGGTCAGAATGGTTAAACACCGGTTTTGCCACCACTGAACTGGCCGCAATAATCAACATTTGAAACACAAAACATGACCCCACAATCACTTCAAATGCTGTACCACCAGTAAATTCCACACCGTTTATACCTGTGGTTCTCAACCACTTTTCTGAGAGCTGCATGTGGCTCAGACACACCTTTAGTGTGGCTGTCAGCAATATTTTTCTTAATTAAACCAGTAGCATAGCCAGCCCCAAAAATTTGGGGGGTCAAAATGTTTGATTATAGGTGAATAACACTATTTTGTTTGGATACCTATGGCATGGTGATTCGCCACATATAATCTTGAACTCACAGCAGCAATAGTGGAGTCTACCTGGTCAAGTGGAGAAAACTCTATTACTGCTGTTACGTGGAGGGTCATCGGTTCGATTCTCTATTTATGTGGCTCAAGGCGACGCAGCATTGTGGCTGCAACAAATGGCTCCCAATGTGTCGTTGGTGGCTAGAATCCCCAATGAAGGTTGTCTTGAGCTTGTGAAAGGGGAAGTAATGTGGCGTGGTGATTTGCCACATATAACGTTGAATTTGCAACAGCAATAGTAGAGTCTACCGAGTGGGGAAAACTCTATTACTGATGTTATGTTGAGTGGGGAAAACTCTATTATTGCTGTTACATGGAGGGTCATTGGTTCGATTCCCTATTTATGTGGCTCAAGGCGATGCAGTGTTGTGGCTGCAACATACCACCTCTCAAAGCACAAAATGACTATATGTTCTAAAAATTTGGGGAGGCGTTGACCCGTAGGCCTCCCTGGCTACACCTATAGGTAAAACCTCTAATATTTTGTGTAGTAAACTTCGTTCTGCAATAGAACAAAATGTGTGAATTTACTTGTGTTAAACTTCTTTTAGCGTGACTCTCTCACAAAATCGTAGATCTGGATTTGGCTCCCTTCAACAAAAAGGTTGAGAATCACTGGTTTATACTGCGCAAAAGCTGCAGACATGCCGTGATTATGCAACTTGAGAGTACGAAGTGCTTGTATCTGCTGTGTGAGTTACTTATAATCTTGCAGTGACACTTATGTTATAGATTATTAAAATTGATTATCCAAAGGATATGGCAGTGGCTACAGATATGCCTGTGGATCTTGAAATGTGAAGACTTATTCATACACCACCTGTGACATAACAGTAACGCACAACAAGAGTATAGTAGGCTTGGTAGAAACGAACTAAATGTAAAAGATAAACCCTAACTGTAGCACTAACCCTAATCCTAACCCTAACATAACCCTAAACAAACACTCACCCCTGAAGGTAACACCTAAGCCTGAAAAAAGTAAAGAAAAAAAAGAATGTCGGCAAGGTGAGAGTTGAACTGAAAACCATTGGCATAGCAGCCGTATTGCATAACCCCTAGGCCATAGGTTCTCAAAGTGCTCCGTACGGAGCCCCAGGGCTCCGCCAGAGAAACCTCGGGGCTCCGCGAACTATTCGTTTACTTATGTTTTTATTTTTAGAAATTTATTGTGGGGCTCCGCAAATTATGGTCAATCTCTTCATGGGCTCCATAACACCAAAAGTTTGAGAACCCCTGCCCTAGGCTACAAGATCTATGCCGCTTGAATGACAAACTGACCCTTTTATTTGAATTACCTCAGGCCAGGCATATCCGTAGTCACTTCCAAAGGATATGTGTAGTTTGGTGTCTAAAAGTCTCTAAATGGTCTACTAACTATGATTTTGTTGGTCGTTAGAGACCGTGTTAAGGTTTTTCAAATGCCGGCAATTGTTGCGAAGCTTCATGTAAGTGATTCATATATTACGGCAATTGTTGCGAAGCTTCATGCTAGTGATTCATATATTACTTAAATAAATGATCTAAAACTCTAATGTAGTAAAAAAGTTATTTTTAAATTGAATAGTGCCCACACAACACAAGTTTTAGAAGCGGGGTAAGCAAGGATTAGGTGCGAGAATTTGCCAGTTCCATCGATTTTGCACTCCTTCGGTATCTCGTTTTCGCGTACCGAGTGGTTGTGTGGTACACTGCAGTGATGAAACTGTTTACACGTTGAATGTGAACTGATGCTAGTGGGCTGAATCAATCTAAGTTAATCCATGAACACAGTGAGAGTTAAGACTCTGAGTGCAAGGTTTTCAAGAAAACAAAATCCTTTGTGATGTCATAAATGGCCAATTGTCTGCAACTTGTGGCCCATGGGAAATTTTGATAAGCTTCCTGGGAAATTTACATTTTTTCAAGAAATAATCTTATTCAAAGCAGTAGTAGTGCAGGTAGTCCACATTTTTGTCCTATAATCTTATTCAAGGCAGTAGTAATGCATGTAGACCACATTTTAAATCTGGTATTATATTCAATATGGAGGTGGCTGGATTAAACTAATGACCTTCCAATTAATTCCAGTCCTTTTTCCGCTAAGGCATCCTTGTAGATTCAGAGGAGATTAAAATCTACTTGAATGAGATTGGAGGACTGAGGATGTGTACTGTTATGTGATTCAACTGTGTCACTGTTGTGGTGTCTTCATGCTGAAATGTGGATATGTGCAGTCAGGCTGATTCCTCAAAGATTTAACAACTAAACCTAGAAGTTTTCATCATTACATGAAATCGATTTCCTACTCAAAAACGTTTGCTGGTGGATTCAAACCCTTCACCTTTGTGCAGACTAGTTACTTGAATATGTGCAAGCTTGAATCATTGCAAAAAGATGAAGGCAAAGCTTAGTCGGCTGATTCCTCAAAAGTTTACAACAAACCTACTGCTGTTAATAATTGTGTAGAAAGAGTGCTTTGTGTTTAATCTTATTATTCATTTAAAAATCTTGTTTAGGTATTTTAGATACTTTCTATCAACCAGTTGAATTTTTGACATGCTACCTGCCATTACTCCAAACAATTAGCAGATCAATTTTTATGTCTTCCTGTGGATGAGCATAGCATGCTGTGATCGAAATGGAATTAGATCTCACTGCTGTGGATTATATTCAGGTAAGTTCAAGCAATACAAACTGGAATTGCTAATTGTTTTATGTTACCATCTCACCAGCATGTGTCGTTATTGATAAACATTAAACAGTTACCTCTATGTAAAAAACAGTGTAAAATGTTTAAGGATTTTTATACCAAAAAAAGAAATGCTAGTACAGTAGAAATTTTGATTGCAAGGTTTGTACTTTCACGGTTTTGTTTATTTCATATAGTCCTCAATAAAGTGGTTGCGATAAAATACGAGACAAATGTTTAAAAGTGGTATTTTGGATGTTGTGGCAACTCAATTTGATATTCCAAAGATGAAAGCACTGTTCATTAATTAACAAAGTCATGAGGCACAATGACTATCTTCTTAAAAATATTTAGTATGACTACCATGTGTAGTGTACAATGTATATTATCTTCTTATTTGATTCGTAAGTCACAAGCAATTGTTATTGCGACTAGTTTATATGGCAGCCATCTGAAAAATGAACATAAATGTATATTAAATGAAGGTTGCGGCCACTGAACGGAAATGTATGAAGCTACTCCCAAACAATGAAAAGCGGAAGGTGACTCAAAAAGTTGTTGTTGGAGACAAGAATGGTGTTCTTCAATGCTTTGGTATCAAAAAAAGGGAGTTAAATGTACGATTAATACATTGTTCAGATTTTTTTAATTCCTTTGTACTCATGTTCATTTGTTGATATATGCATTAGATTTTGACACAAATGTTTATATTCCACATACTAACGAACCCATGAATTGTGCATAAACGTTTTTTTGGATAAAATAGAACTACAAAGAGTCATGTATTTGAAGTAAAGTATCTGAGACCACACCTAAGTGATAGTTTGTGTGACCAAGTCTTAAATAAAGCAAGCTGAACATTTCAAAACTTAAACCTAATTATAGGCACAACTTTTAAAGCTAAAAACTGAGGCTGTAGGCATACATTTTGTTATTTTAGTCAAAAAGTTTGATGCCACAATTAAGGATGGATAGCTTAGAAATATTTCTGAAAAAGATGTTTTCTCTATAATTGTTGGTGTCTGTCATGTTGTTTACAGATGTCAACATTTAAACTTTTTGTGTCCTGTATTGATTTTTGTACAACCAAGCTTGGAGTCTACAAGATCTTCAGTACAATAGCCAAGTTGAGAAGTTAAGGGCTAGACCACGATTGACATCTGTCTGCTATTATGAGGATAAATTTATATACTGCAAAAGTTTGTAATATTAGACCATGAACATTAGAAGTTGTTTTTGAAATTATCTTAGAAGCAAAGATGGTTTTCTAAGCTCTACTTTCATCTAATGTTATGCTCTTATAAATTGTGGCTTAAATACAAGTCTTTTAAACATCAAAAGCTGTTTGCATTACACAATTAGGTTGGTGAACCAAAATTAATGGCTGTATAATATACATATTCAGCAATTCACATTATATAGGGTTGCTGATGATACAACAACAAGATATACTTGTTTTATCATTTAAGTTCCATGCTCTTTCCAATGTAAGAATGGTCTTACAAGTTGTGTAGTAATAAATGACTACTTTTCATGTGAACATTAAACATATGTGTAACACTAGTGGATCAACTGCATGATCATAAGGTTAGGGCAAGTTTTTGCAAGTTTTACAACTTTTTTTACAGCTTCCAACAGCTTCCTAAATGCTCAAAATATGTGTAGTTCAATGTTTTGAGCTGCTTCCAGGAATTTTATATTGCAACTTTTTTAATTTTTGCATGCAACTTTTTACTGCAATTTTTTTATCAAGTATTGCACAAAATGTCAAAGTGTAATTAAAAAAAATACTACAGAACTATTTCAGTTTAGTTCTATTCTCTTTGACTGCATGAAAAAGAGCTATATGACAGATTAGCTGTGTCTCAATATTATCTATGATGAAACAGTTGGTTTGCAAGCTAGAAGTTTTACAACCCAGCCAAGTAAGACAGTGCCCAAACTCAATTAGAGGTGGAAGTGTGGAAAATCTTGGCTTTTGGCCAAGTCCGCGCAAACGAAAATAGGTTGTGTCAAGTCTTTCGCAGTCGAATGTGTGCATTAATGCAACTTTTGTTGAAAATAAATGTAACTTCCTCACTTTTTTACTGCAACAAAAACTACAACATGTTTGTTTTTTGTGTTTTGTTTATAGCTTTTATCACAAGTTCATTTATAGAAGACCAAAGATGCCTATTTTGCTTGCCTAACATGAATAAATTGTAGAGTTTAAAGTGCGCAGAGTGATTGCAATTGGCTAGTAGTTGAGGTTATATATAGGATGGGCATTTCAGATTAGTGAATCAAGATGGAATCTCAATCCAAAATAACAATATAAACTCAGTGATTGGATTCAGGTTGTATCTACTATGCCGTGGCTTTTGGGCACAGCCAGCATGGTGAAATTCTTGAACACCACCTTGCGCTTGTTTTGTTTTTATTACTTGCTCCAATCGAATGTAAATATGAATCATCACATATCGTACACATGTGAAGGAGACAATCAACCATTTTGCACAAACAAAAATTTGTGCGTTTGATACATAACGTCATATACAGATGTTTTTCAATCCACCATATGCATTACTCTGGCGGAGTTGCCACATATCACTGTTCTCAGAGTTGAAGTAGGAGTGCATCAGAAAGCAAGCTTATGCGTGAAGATGCTCAAACAAGGGAAAACAGTAAAATGTGTGGGGGCTTTTTAGTTAGCATCTAGCATGGCTGCAAGTGTAAGCACTGTAAATTGGATATTAATTATTGTAGAAGCACTGGAAATTTTTTGAAACATCTGAAGGCAAAACATGTCATTTTGGAAATAAGCCATCAAGCAAGTGATAGAACAAAGCTAGAAGTGCATCACAAGTAGCAGAACTAATTGGAAAATGGTTGGGAAAAGAAAAACAATCAACAGTGTGAGATTTTCAACATTGCTTGTGAGAATTAATCAACATTTGTGAGAATTCCAGTAACTCTTGCACATTCAGAAAAGATCACTGAATAATTGTAAACACTATAATTATATGAGAAAAAACGTGCTATTAGAGGATGAAAGCTTCAAAAAGCTGATTATTGAATTAGAAAACTGGCTACGACATTCCCAGGTGTCATATGCATGGTGGAGATGATAAAACTGCTAGTGCATGTGAAGTATACATAATCACAGACTTACAGTGCAGTGTAAAAATGCAGTCCTTAACGTAACCATTCATTTCATAGACAAATAATTTAAACTTGTAAATCTTGTTCTTGTCACCAAAGAAGTCAGTGGAGTGCATTCTGGAGAAATCACTGCTGCATGGTTGACAGCAGTTATAGAGGATTATGAGTTATAGAGGATTATGAGATACCTTGTCAGATTGCAGCCATTGTCATTGACAATAGCAGAAGCATTGTGAAAGCATGTGAATAGTTTAAGTGTTGTTATATACATGTACATTGTGCAAACACATATGTTACAATTATGTTTAAAGAAGTGTTTGAAATACCTCAACTTAAATCTGCAGTAAGCATCATATTTGTTAGTTGTTATATAATCAATGACTAATATGGATCATGTTAAATTGTGTTTTGTTGTAATTGACTACAATCACTTTTCAGGATTAGCTAAACATCTCATAAACTTTTCACACAATCTTCTAAAGCTCTTCAAGCTTTGTGATCAATGCAAGACTGATAAAACAAACTGGAGTTTGTGCTTGATGTTGTGAAGCACAACAACAGAACAATTGATGTTGTGCTGTCTGCATGTACCTGTTCATCAAGTATTCAGCAATATGCACATCGTAAAAACTACATCTACCGCTCATTTGTAACTTTGGGACAACCATGGGATAATAAATTCAGATCTTAGACCTTAAACCAGGGTTGGGGAATGTGCGGTCCACGGGCCAAATGCAGCCTGCATGAACATTTGATATGGCCCAAATCAGAATTTTCATTACCCAAGTTAGAGTGCAATATCGCTTCAAAATGAAGCTCTGCAATAAGCAGGCACTTAGATGTCACACTTCCTCATAGTTGAAGGCAGAATTTTTGGGTGAAATTCATTGATTTTGCAGCCTGACAGTGATAATCCACAATTCATGTGGCCCGTGATAGGAAGTAGGTTCCCCACCCCTGCCTTAAACCTATGAAGCCCAAAGGAAACTAGTATTAGTATCACATATTTTGCCTAATAAACCTTATAACTGTGCATGATTTTTACCCTATCTGACTCTAATTACACAATATGCCATATGTTGTTGATGCCGCTGACCAGAGACAACTTCAATGGAAAGGTGTCATTAGTGGGCTCATACCGATGATCAAAGATTTGGTGCAAAAATTTGCACCTTATGAAGAAGATTCACACATAGGCACTGTTTAAAAAGTGTCTTGATCCAACTGAAAGACAGATTAATGTTTGTCTAAATAACATCTCAACATCGTCTATGCACATAAGCATCATCACATGGTTGGACCTAAAATACAAAATGAGTTATTCCAAATATGTGAAGGGAATTCAAGTAATCTCTATTACATAGCAAAATTTAGGACTACAGTCAGGGTTGATTGATTTAAATCAGTGATAAATCAAGCAATAAAAATCATGATTTAAATCAAGCAGTACAAATAAAAAAATCATGTCATTTTAGAGCTTTATGTGATGTCTATGACACATTTGTATAGCATTCTAATAGGTTTTCACATAGCCTGTACAGTATTAGTGTAGAAGGCAAAGAGTACTTCTTATGATGACACAAGTTAAACCACTTAAAGTTTTATCAATCATAGCAACTGTGAGGTCACAGATTCTATGTCATTTAACTGCAAAAAAGACATGTGGACTGAAATCACTAACCCTTGCAGATTAGAAGTCATAACTATTAGAATGCCACAAGTTTGAAAGTGTAGACTGGCATAAAGTGAAAGTTGCATTTAAATTCCATCAAACATGAAGCCTGTTGACTGTAAACAAAGTTTTAGAACATATTTTTGATTCATGAAACAGGTATATCATTATTATAGGTTGTTAACATTTTATGCTTGTATGAGTGTCAATGAAATTACTAAACTGACAATGTCAGTATTGGCATTTCGATAAATATTTCATTTCGTACACCGGTACTGACGATATAAACTTGTTTGCATCAAGGTATATTACATAAAGTGCAAAAAAATTGAATGAGAGTTCAGCTATTTCTTGTCAGGGTTGATGGATTTAAATCATTTCGTATAACTCAGTGATAGAAATTTTAAAAATCAAGTAAAAAAATCATATGCAATTGTGAAGCTTGCTGTGATTTGTATGACACGTTTAATTGGTATTCCAATTGATTGTATATTTGTACAAGCTTCTTAACATCAACATGCCATAAGTGTTATTGAAGTTGATAAACGGATGGTTTGGGTATTGTCATTCCAATAAATAGGCTATTTTGTTTTACACACCGGCACTGGTGTTATGAACTGATTTGCTTTAAGGGTGATGTATAAGTGCAAAGTAAGTTTGAATGAAAGTTCAGATGATTTCTAGTTGATGTGCAAGAAAAATAAAGCCCAATGAAAATTTATATTAAAACAAGCTCTTTAAAATTAAAAATTACCAGTGTTAGTTGGCCACCCTCTATACATTAAATAAAAAAAATCTGATTTAAAGCAAAAAAATCCAATTTTTTTGAAAAAATCATGGTTTTTATCAACCCTGGCTACAGTTATCAATAATTACCCAAGTGAGAATAATAATAACAATTATAACATGTTAAGGAAGCTACTAAATAGGAAATGCTTGTCCTTGAACAGAAGAGCACAAAACCTCCAAATGAAAGTACCAGCAATGACAGTTTTCAGCATCACCTCAGATGTGACAGTGGCAATAACAGAACCGTTGCCAGAAAGTTTTTAATAGGAGGGCTTTGCATTGTGAGGGGGCTTGACATTCTAAGAATTGACAAAAGTACAGTTTGTCATGTCTCAATTTGGGGCAGCATGGAGCTTTGTTAGTGGGAGCTAAGCCCACCAAAGACCCCCGTGGTGACGAGACTGGGCAATGAATTGGCTGATGTACTGGGTTGCAGGAGCAATGATAGTGATGTGGAAGATGTAGATCTTGACTGGACAGCCAATTCATCAACAGAAATTGAAAGTTACTTGATGCTGAAAATTCTGTCAAACAATGATGATATGCTAGAATTGGTGTTGGAAATATGCTGAATAGTTGCCATTTCTAAATCAAATGGTTTTAAAATATCACTGCATTTCTGTCAACCCAGCATTCTCAGAGAAAACTTTTTCCAATGTAGGATTAACTGCCAACAAAGTGCAATCTAGTTTAATACGCAAAGATTAAGAAAGTCTTTCTGCTGGCTAGTTCCGTGCAGTGAACTTGTGTTTTCATTATATTTGTTTGTTGTCATTGTAAGATATAAATTACCTTCATACTGAGTTTCGTTTGTTGGAAGTTGAAAAAAAATCCAGATAGGGATTCAGTATCCTGGATGTGGTTTAGTAAAACCAGATTAAATGTGGATCAGTACTCAGCGGAATCACCCATCCCTAGTTATGTCATATGCAGCTGGGGTAGTGTGCAATTTAATTATACAGTGGTGAGCTACAAACACTTTTGATTATCAGAAGTTTAGTGAAGTACATGGAGGTTGAGCTTTATGAGGTTGACATTCTTCAAGTGTAGCTTTGCAATGTGGGTGCTGAGTAGGTCATATCAATTTGCAAGATGTTGAGCTATATGCTGCTTCAAGGACTTGTACTTAATTCTAATAAGGTACAAAACAGCTATTGATAAGAGAAATAATGCTGCATGATTATGGCAATAAACCATGCTCACAAGCAACAGTGTCATAATAGCAATTTCTGGAAGCCTTAATATATGACAACTGTTTATCAGAGGTGCAAATATTTTGATGTCTAATGTGATCTGGTTTCAGAAATCAACTCATTTACTATGTGCTTCTTCTGTTAAACTTTGAAATCGTTTTGAAAATATGTACAGATTTTTTGTGTGTTTGAAATGTCATATTCATAAATGTATTTTTTACACATTTTGCAGTGATGGTTTTTCTTAATTGTAAGTCTTTGCATTACAAAATATTGGAGTATGGTTAGAGAAAAATTAATTTTTTCTGGTCCTGTGAAACACATAAACTTATGCTAAATATCATTTTACAGAGTATCTTCATGCTTTTACCTGGACCTCCCATTAACAAACTGGAGTTAGGTGGTGCTTTGGGAACACCACAGGATAAAATATTTGTTGCATCAGGTGCCGAAGTTCGTGGATTTTCAAGAAAAGGAAAAAAGTTTTTGGATTTCAATTCCAACTTGACTGAACCTATTTCTAATCTGTAAGTCTGCATGAAAATGTGGTTTACTTACAGTACTGTAATTAATTTATATGTGTTGGTATAGGTGCTGTATTTGTTAATCATGATTCATTTGGTTTCAGATGCATCAGTGGCAGTGACTTAATTGTTAGTGGTATGTACATTTGCAATCATTTCTGTGATTGTGTGGATCAAGGTTATTATTTGTCAAACGACAAAATAAATGATATTATGTGTTTGCCTGTAAACAGAAAAGATGATGATGATTTGTTGTCTGTGCTTGCATGTAATGACCGAATACTTCGTATTTTGCAGGTATGGACTTTGTATTACAACATATATTAGTTGCTAAAAATGTGTGGTTTACTAAAAAATTCGAAAGTTTTTTATGTGTTGCTTGATTTGAAATGTGTTTCTCTAGTTTGTTCAGCAGTAGCCTACTCTTGAATTATTTTTATCTATCAAATATGTATCTTACCATTATCTGTTTTGACATCAGCTTTTGAAAAAGATTATTCTGTACCTAGAATTGCAACCCCAATTGCAATGTCATAGATGAAAGTCCAGACTTGCACATTATATTTATGATGAATATTGCTAAAATTCCTTTCAAGACGTCAGGAAAATTTTTTATTGATCTTGCTGATAACCATTTTTGCTAAATTAAGAGGCCATTGCTTGCAAAGCACTGTTTTTTACTTGAAGCAGTTGTGTTTTTTTAAACCTAGTACTTACACAACTTGCAGCCCATGCAGTTTGTTGTTCTGCCAATATACACAACCTTTTTAAGCTGCTAGGCTCTTCACAAAATGTGTTTCTCACAACTGTACTACCATTGGTTGCTTTTGTGATCTTCAACCATCATTCCCCAGACTACTAGTGTATTTTGCAACTGCAAGATTTTCAGCTGTTCCACAAAAAATTCATTATGAAACTAATTAAATACTATCATCAGTTTGAATCTTAAATCTATTACGAGAGTAATGATTAAAGTGTTCAATGGATCAAAAAAGGTTGTGAAACACCTCATTACTTAACAGAGAAGGTCACATCAAGTAAAAAGTAATTTGTAATTCTAAGCACTTTCATTTTTCTTGATAATAATGAACAAATGACTTTTAACTCGACAGCAACACCCAAAATTTATTGAATAGATTCAAGACCCATTTGCCTTCTAAGCTCTCCAAAATATAGTAACTTTGTTCAGAATGAAATTGGTGAAAAGTTTTCATTCAATCCCACAAACTTTCGCTATCTGTGCTGTGTTGATTGTTTAGCCTTCTGAAGTAAAACAATACTTTGTATTGCAAAAGCACTGTCAAATGCATTTGGTTTTACAGAACATATTATTACAAATTCTTTCTTCTGCCATATTTTAATTGTCTTTAAGAGGGCCGTTGTGTATCTATCTACTGTTATGTTGAACAGGTTTTCTGCATATTGCCATTTCTTATCGCCACAAAATCGATCAGACTCTGCAAGAGCTGATCAAATAGGAAAATACTTGTCTTCAGATCTTTCCTGTTGTTTCCAACTTGTTCCTGGCTATAAAAACGTTGTCTTGGCAATGAGGTTTTTAGTGCGTTTATTTTTTCAGTGAAGTCTCCACTCTTTCAAAATATCATCTATGGTAGGCATTGCATTGCACAAAAGTAGCTTTTTGCCATTTGTGACAAGCATCTCACAGAAGTGTGTTTGAACCAAACTTTTATGGCAGCATGTTGGCCCACTGAAGAAGTGGTTTGATTCTAGTTTCGAGCCATATGAATTTTTGCTCCCAGTTCTCATCTTAATTTTAGAAGTCGTTTAGGGTGTATCCTTGTTCTTGTCAAAAATCTTTAACTTAGTCTTGGCTTTAGATGTCATGTACTCCATTTGTTTATTTGAAGAAAATTTGTTCTCAGGGATCAATTTTAAAATGTGAAATTGAGGTGCCTGGTGTTCCTCAATGTGTTGTTCCTTTCAAGTTTGATGGTGGAGAAAACGGCCAAGAGTTGGTGTATGGGACACTCAATGGAAAAATAGGTCATGTCATGCTCACGGAGTATGTGATATGTTTTTAATTGCTTTGAAATTAAATGGTTAAAATCTCTTCTGTCAAACGATGTTTTTTGTTTGCGCTACTTGTCTATGATGTTGCGTGGTGGTGCAGTTGGCTTTGTTGCTCTAACCTTACTTTGTGTTTATTAAAATAGAAAAAAATAAACAAGCACAAAGTTGTGAAAATAGTGTTGTATTGTTATATCAATGGCCTTAGATATTGGCAGAGATGCAACCAGTGAGTCTGCCAAACTGTTATGACACAGCCCTTTTCATGGAGAAATTAACCATTTGTCTCAAAACCTAAAGATTTTGAAAACATAAATATGCAACTCAATCCCTTTAATCCCTTCTACATGCCTCCTCAATGTCTTCCGTGATCGTACCCGTTTTCTCTGAACCTTCATCTTGGAACTTAGCGCCTTTCCTAATGTATGGTCCTAATCTCTCCTCAAACTATGACCGTGCCATCACACCACACTTGCTTTTGCTAGATTTTCCACAGTTTCTTCAACACATTAAACTTCAGCAACTTTTTTTTCATTGCCATCAGTGATCAACCTGTGTATAAGTGGGAAATTCCAAATGACAAAAATGTTGGAGGCGTGTCGTGTATGGCCCACTATGACATTACAGGAGATGGAATTCCCGATCTGCTTGTGGGAAGAGATGATGGAAATGTTGAAATTTACAGCTACGATGTAGCAGAAGAGCCTGTTCTGAGATTTTCTCATGTGAGAATTGACCACTTTATGCATCTAAATTAGCCTCTTTTATTTTATATTTCTGTTGCATAAACTGAAATCGTATGAGTTACCAAATTTGTTCCGGATTGGGCAAATTGGTCTGTAGCAATTATGAGACAATCTATTCGTTGATAGCAATAGATTTCACCTTACATTATACATAAGGGGTTAACAAACAAGTCTTTGAGGTTATTACTCCAAAACGACTCTGACTCTTTTCTATATCGCTGACTCGTCGAATTCTCGTCACTCCCGGTTTTTGCCACTTTCCATCCTGATTTCCGTGTTGATGTAGACTTTCAAAGAGAGCATCACATCAATACAAGGTGGTGAGGTTGGAGTATTGGGTTTTGATGAGGTTGTAGTGTCAACATATTCTGGCTGGGTGTCTGGTCTAACCACAGAACAAATGCAAAAGAAAGTAACTGCTGCAGTCAACGATGCAGCTTTATCAACAGCAGAAATGGACGAAGACACGCAACGCAAACTGGATAGCTTGAGGTATTTCTTGGCTTGGCTGAGGTTTAGGCGTGAAAGTTGATTGTTTTGTTTAAGAGAAGGTGCTTGTCATTTGGAATTAACAACGACACTTGTAACTGCGAGAAAGCTTTTGCTTATTATGCTTGTGCTTATCTTCGATTCGTAGACAAACCTTAACTTAAAGCATAAGATTGGCTTTGCTGTAGTTGCAGTTTGCTTAGATTTTTTAATGTTAATAGCTTGTTAGTTTGGCAATCTAATATTGAGCAAACCCTTGTTTACCGGTATCATTTATCTCGATTTATACATAAAGTTCTGATTTATGCAAACGGGCAACTTTCAGGTCTGAAGTAGAAGCATTGCAACTGAAGGTACAACAAGAGAGAGAAAAACATATGGAACAAACTTCTCAGGCGATTGCATCCAACAGCGATTCTGTTACCCGGCCGACCGTCTTTGACGTCAACGACCGTTTTGTCCTGTCCACTGCTGATTCAAGTTACCACCTCAGCATTGAAGTTCAAACTGCCATCGATCACATTGTTCTCCAGGTATAAGTTGGTGTTATCTTAATAGATGAGCTTATCATGCCCTAAATGATTTGATATGAAGTTAAATGCCGAATTGTCGGCCTTTCAAGCAATAGCACCACATTATCTCTGAATGGCTGAGATGCCAACGGGGCCCTTGTGGATTGTAGCGGAAAATTCTGATGAAATTAGGTTTGCAACCTAGTGACTTTTATTGAGCTTGCTAAGTTGCAGCATCATATTTTTTCCTGAAATAGGCGTAAGTACCTCAATGCAAGAAGGTAATACTTCTAAACTCTGTTGAAAAAAACTTCAACCCTGTGATTTTTCACCAGTGTTTAACAGCAGTTGCAACAAAAGATAGACCACCGCATTATTTGCAAAAAAACAAAATGTTTAAAACTTGGAACTTTTGCAAAATTCTTGAAAACAATACTTATTAGACAACACCTGGTTTTACTTTATGTGTTGTGTAAGGCAATATAGTCAGTGTTGTGAAGACTCGGGATGACATTGCTCAATTGGGCGTTTCCACTTCTACAGCTCAGAGGACGAACCTGTAGTGGAAAAGAGCGACAATGATTGCATGAATTTCAATGTCCTTTTTTAAAACGCATTTAGTCCAAAAATAGTTGTTCAAAATCCAAACCGTTTGATAAGATATGATCTGTTTCGTCAATGTGTGATGATGCAAAAAAGAAGTTTGCGATGCTTGACGCAAATCACAAATAGTGGGAAACATCTTACTAGAGTTTGAATTTTCTGTTGGCCAGGCTGTCTAAATATGTTTTGACTCTTCTCAGCTACTTGCTTTTCAGTTAGGCATTATCTGTTCAAATTTTCAGTTCGTCTTCTCTTGCCTTTTTGGTAAGTACTTGTTTCAAACAAAAGGTGGGCAGCAGGTAATCTGTACTTGGTTTGCTTCATGCAGGTCCTCTCTCTGAACTGTCCTCTCTTTTGCGCTGCTGAACAGTTTATTTTTACAGAGCGATGTGCCCCTGGACATTTTGGATGTGGATCAAACTTCAGCTATTGTTTCCTACACTGCGATCCCATCTCCTGACAGCGGCGACAATTTCCTGCTGGCAACCTATCGATGCCAAGCGAACACTACAAGATTAGAGGTACGAGGTGGCACAAAAATAAGCAACTGCTTTGAAGCTCAGTGAATAAATCACTTTAATACAAAAGATGTCGTCAGGTTTTGTTAGTTTTTTTTGTTGAGTTTTCACACCAATAGCCTTCCTTTTTGCTTTACCTTCGCACAAGTATACGGACTGATTTCCAACTGAAGCTGAACATGCCAGATCCTTTTCACAAATCTTCATTTTTCTACCACTACATATCACTTTTTCATGATTTGCCTAATAATGTGCCCAAGTATTTTTGTACTTTGAGTTTGAATATGACATATGCCATGTAGCTAAACCAAACACTTGCTGTACAATTTTCACCTAATTTCCAAAATGCATTTTCTATTACAGATAACAACCAAAATCCAGCAGTCCAACCAAAATGTTTAATTTTAATATTTTATGCATGACACCAAATGATAGAGTGAGGTACATCTTTAATGTAGTAGCCAAAACAGCATTCACGCAACATCATGATTTTGAAAAAAATTAGACAAGAAGGCCCATATTAATGCTGTATGCTAGCCACAAGCTAAATGATCTTGGCTGATATGTTTGTGACAGGAGCCTTATTTCTTGCAAGCTGCATAGTCACAGCATATAATGTGTGGTATATGCATAATTCATTTCTAGTGACTAACTGTGTAGTACCCTAAAAATTATCCGATAAATTAGTGAGTCATGCACAAACATTGGTGAGAGATGTACATTCATGGTGAGTGAAGTATGATACAGTGGAGGTTATAAAGCGAAGAGCCATGCAGCAATCATGGCATTATGGATCATAGACATGCAGTGGAGACAAAAAAACAATTTTTATCAACACAGATAATAAAAAAGTACCATAGTTACCCATTGACCAGTATGGAGTACAACAGTCACAAGTATGTCTCACAGAAAACGAAGTAAGCTTACATCTGAATAAGGTTGAAGAGACATGAAGAAACAAGTATTTTTTCACTTTTCTTAGTTTTCTCAGTTGTCCTGGAAGACTTATTGTCAGTCTTGCAGCCAGGAGAACAACCCATGATATTCACTATATTCTGATTCGATACACATTTACCTGAGTAGTGTACATTAAAAGTGTAACTGTTTAAACATACACATTCAACAGAATGTCACCATTTGGTAACAAATGTGAAATCAATGTGACTATATCTTTTTCTTTTCAGTTGATTTTATGTAATGAAGTTAACATTACCAAAAATATTTATATGAAGCAAAAATCAACAGGAATCCATACAACAACAATAGTAGGTACACAGGAAAATACAGAAAATGGGAAACATTATGCAAAACATCAGATGCAAACAAAAATTAGATAAGCAAGCAGAGTATCCCAAAGTCTAAAATAGCAAATGAAGGGGGGCCATTGCAAACATGAAGGAAATAATCCCATCACATTTCAGTTGAACAACATATATTACAGAAACATAAATGTTAAATCATATAGGCCTGCATAAAAATAATTTACATAACACAGATGATGGTGGGCAAGTCATGGGTGAAGAGTTGAGGCATTTAGAGATGAGCAGGTGAATCATGCACAAAGGTGAGACTGAGAAAAGTAACCAACAATATACAAGGTTTATGAACTGCCAAGCAATGTAATAAACACAACATTACAGAACGAAAGCAAGGGCAAAGACAGTGTTATCTGCAAAAATCATGAACATGTAATACTGTACAATTACCCATGGACCATAGTCCAGTACCACCACTGCATGTACATCCCACTGGCATATAGCACCACCGAATGAGGTTGAATAAGCAGAGGTAGAGACAGATTATTATAAAAAGGTTTAGCAGAAAACCAATCCAGTATGTGGTTAGTTCTAGAAAACATATTATTTCATTCATAGGCTGTTGTCATTATATATGATATCCACCTGCTCCACAACCAATGTTTGTTTTATGACATTGGCACCATAATTCAGCTTAATAGAATTGACTACAATTTGATTCTACCAGGGTGAAAACACAGACAGACCTCCATTGGACTTGAACCTCCATTGAACAAATTTACACACCCTTGCCTTTACACAGTTATAGTATTTATAGGAATAGTGTAGTTAATAACATCGCAACTGACAAGCTGTTAGTTGCAGTGATCTTGGGCATTTACATTAATTACACATCCTATTCTCAGCTAGATGGCACATTTTATATTGTGGATGTGACAATGTATTGTACTGGGATGTGGGATCTTGCATTTTCATACTGTACTAGAAACCTGCATTGATTCATTTCAAAAGCAAATACAAACTGAAATAACGTTACTGTATAGCTAGGCAACTTAATCACTATAGCCTACTACTGTGTGCTGGTTGGCAATATCATCACTGACTGACCATGCTGTATCAAACATTCTGTGTAGTTCTTGATGTACATGCTCCACTATGCACCCCACCTCGAAAACAGAAAAAATTGTTAAGTAAACCTTGGTTGACACCTGAAATATGTAATCTCATCAAAAGAAAAAACAAAATGTATTGCAAAGTATGGAATAAAAAGACTAACAGGAATTTGTCATTTATAAACAATACAGGAACCAAATTAATAGGTTGATTAAAAATGCCAAAAGAGATTACGTTGAGAAAACTATTATTAAAAATACAAAAGATTCTAAAGTGTTGTGGCAAAATGTTAAAATACTTATAAATCTTAAAGGTACAACAAAACAATGCACCCAGAAGATTGTAAGCAGCAGTGGAGATATACTTATGGAGCCTTCAGATATTGAACTCTCATTTCAGTGAAATAGGGCCTAAATTAGCCAAAACAATCAGTTCAGTGGACGGTGAATTAAGGTTTCAACATTCTTGCAGTTCTTTTTATTTATAAGAAACTTCTGAGGATGAAGTTATGGTTTAATAGAAAGTCTTGCCGAAGGCAAAGCTCAACAACATAATGATATTCCAACAAAATTTATCAAACTGAGCAAACTAGTGCTATCTCCTATTCTTACACATTTATTTAATAGCTGTATAAATGAAGGTAGCTATCCAGATTGCTTCAAAAATGCTCAAATTACACCTGTTTGTAAATCAGCTGATCAAACAAATTGTGATAATTATAGACCAATCTCTATCCTATTGCAGCTTAATAAAATATTAGAAAAGATACTACACACCAGAGTATATGCATATTTACAGGAATTTAATTTGCTATCCAATTGTCAATATGGTTTTAGGCCAAAGTCTGCAACTGCCTTTGCAGTGGAAAATATTTACTTTAACCTTTTAATCAATAAACAAAAAGGGTCTTATACATGTTCAATATTTTTAGATTTATCAAAAGCATTTGATCTGTAAACCATGACATTTCACTCCAAAAACTTCAGCTTTACTTTAGAATAAGAGGGGTCCCTTTGCAGTTGTTTTCCAACTATCTTCTAAATAGAAAGCAGTATGTTATTAACAGAAACACTAAATCTAGTCTAAAAAATATTTCTTGTGGAGTCCCACAAGGATCCGTTTTAGGGCCACTTCTTTTTATTATGTACACAAGTGACTTGCCCAATTGTTCAACATTCACCACTGTGCTTTATGCTGATGATACGTACCTTTGTTTATCTGATAAAAATTTGTATGACCTGCAACTTGCAGTTAACAGTGAACTTCTTAAAGTAGACAGGTGGATGCGTTTAAATAAATTATCAATAATTAATTCTAAATCATCTTACATGTTAACCAGCAAGTCCTTGAGAAACACAGATAACAAGAATATCCCATCATCTTTTCAAATATGCATAAATGATGTTATATTGAGTCAAAAAAATGTGTCAAATACCTAGGTGTCTGAATTGACAGTAATTTAAACTGGTCTTCTCATGTACAATTGGTGAGAACTAAATTATCGCGTGCATCGCATTTATTATTTAAAATTCGAAAATTTGTTCCTATTGCCGTTTTGAAAATGTTATACTACAGCTTTGTCTATTGTCACTGACAAATACTGTATTATGTCATGGGGTACAGCTAACAATCCCGTCCTGCAATCTTTCAACGTTTTGCATAATAATATATTAAGAATAATGACATTTAGTAATTACATTTGTCACGTTACTCCCTTATATAAAAATCGTAATGTGTTGAAATTAAATGATATATATCGGCTTGAATTTGCAAAATTTATGCATAAACTACATCATGGTGCGCTGCCCAAAATCTTTGACAATTTTTTCAAAAATATTTCTACTATTCATTCATACAAAACCAGATTCGCTGGCAACCAAAATTATTTTATGCAAAGAGTCTGTACAAATTCTGGAAAACTTATCTTATAGAGGGGCTGCGCTCTGGAAAGAAATCGAACAGAGTCTGAAAATGTTACGTATGTCACTTTCTGCAAACATTGTAAGGATCGCCTCTTTAACTATGAATAGATTTTTGCCCAACCGTATATGGCTATATGTTTTTTAATAGTAAAATGTAACTACTCCATGAATATGATGCAAACGAAATTTCGTTTGCTTGCGTTTTTCTGTTTGTGAATTATGTGCTTTGCACAGTTGTTGTTGTTTTTGCTTTTGCGTTGCTTAAAATGTATTCATGCATTGTCTCTGTTTTAACAAAACTTTAGGGCGCCTCGACTAGATCAATTCAGGGTTTTTTCGGCGTCCTAGTTGCGAGTACACATTAGCAGTGTTTTGCTTTTGCATTGCAATATTGTATCGTAACCAATAAACTTCTTCTTATTCTTCTACCATGCAGCACTACAGTGGCCTGTTACACTCCGCTGGTATTTTTGAAACTACAGTAGCCCAGGTGTAACTCTATCGGCAATACAGTACACCAGTCCCATCATTTCAATGCCTGTACAAACCATTGCTACTGCTCTTCCTCCCTGAAAAGTTGTGCAAACGCATAAACACACCACCTTCCTTAATTATACCCACGGAGTACCTCAACACCGTCCCTGCTCAAGCCGAGATTCGGGCTGAGCTCGGCTGAGCAGTTCCCTCCAGAGCATAAAAATTTGGGGGCTGAGCAGGGCGTGGGAATTTCGTCATAATAGAACAAACCAGTTTTCAAGCTTTGCTCAGCTTTCCTCAGCCCTAGTGTAAACCAGCTTTAACAACTTTGGAACATTCATTGTTTGACGTTTACAAAGCATTGTTATGTAACAGGCAACTGAAAACAAGTATGAAATTGGGCCTTTAAAAATAAGCATGGGTATTTGATTACGACTGAAAAGGCGGTTTGGGCCACCATAACGAAAGTTTGCCGATCACTGCTTCAGATGGTTATGGTTATAATAGATTTCTTCGGACATTTATATTTTTTGTCGTAGCGTCCAGATTACCTTAAACTTTAACAACTGATTTTCATGACTTAAAACTATGTTGACACGAACAAAAGTTTGAACAGACATAAATTTCTCGAACATATTCAAAGTTGTCTTCTTCGTTGAGGTTTCCGCTGTGATTCTGTGTTGTTTAGAAATCATGCTTCGTCATGTCTTTCTATCGAGTGTCGAGCAGAAATAAAACCGGCTCGTGAAGTGTAGCATAAAACCCAGGAAAAATGACTGACTGTCACTTTTTTCATCTAATCACTGTTCTGGGTGGTGCGAGTGGAAGTTATACATAAGCATTGCTGCTTAAAACTCACAACTTTCGCCATAACCTCAAGGACCAATTCAGTGGCTCTGCAGCTACTGGCACTTTTTCACATTCCCGCTGCTTTTGTTGAACGCCTTGCGTCCTTTCGCCTATTTGTATCGCGAACATGAACCCTGCATTCCAATGCTCTTGTCACCACTTGGCGACCAAGCCCATCTCGAGCTCAGTCCATAGATGGCGGAACCGGGGGGCCGCATGGGCCTAGGCCCCTCCACTTTTTTTCTGGGGGGCCTGGCCCCCCACTTTAAAATTTTGAATTTTACCTAAATAAGTTTAAGTTCCACAAGTAGTATTGGGTCCATTGTTCGGTAAACCTTTTAATGAAAAAAATGTGCAGATATTTGGCCGTATTTCGGCAATATGATTTGTAATTTGGCAGGATTTTGTAAATGTTTGGCAGAATACACCGTACACAATCTGGTCACTCTGCTCGGGCTTGCTTACCGCATTGGTGTTGTCGAACAGTGTTGACAGATTGTGTAATGCTGCACAATCTTTGTAAAAATGGTGTAATTTTTCAACCTCGTGTGTGGGAAAAATTTCGTGCCACACCATCGAGAAATTGGTGCAATTTGATGTAATGTCAAGCGTATTAACACCATTCTAAATAGCGAAATTTAGCTGAATCTTATACGCAAAATGACAAACGTGACAGATCAATTTCAATTGTGTTTTTGTTTTGTATTGCATTCGCAACATAATTGGTATCTTTGCAGACAACTTGCTACATATGCTTTGTCTTGTCTTTGTATTTTGGTATGTAAAAGTGCGTGACGACATGGATGTCGATGCCTTTGTAACTGAACTAAAACCATTGAAGAACATATCATCGTCTTTTACACCTGATACCTTCGAAACTGTACGTGATGTCAGCAAAGCTCTTACCTCTGCTCTAACGCATGGGTATCGGAAGGATTTTTTCCATGGGGGGCCATTAGCGGATTGTTCCACAGGTAACCATAAAAATTTTTCCAGGGGGTCTGAAAGTGATGAAATTTCATTTTTCCTTATAGAAACTAAGAAAATGACCTTTTTTGCTAAAAATGCAATAGACAAATTTCAAACTTCAAAATCCAGGGGCAAGGCCCCGCTCCCAACGCCCATAATCTTAGGGGAATTTACAGTAGTACTGTACGATTGTTACGGCTGTACTCGACACAGGGACGTCGCCAGCGTGGGGGAATGGTGCCCAGCCCCTCATTTAAAATCTGTGCCCCCTATTTCATGTTTGGACCCCCGGTTGCTGCATATATCCAATATTGTATTTAAAAATGTTCCCCCTTGTGGTTTTTGCCCCCCACCTGCAGCGAAATCCTGGCGACGGGCCTGACTTGATAGTACCAATGTCAATGCTACAGCAGAGCGGTCATTTTCGTGCCTTCGACGGCTGAAGAACTACTTGACAAACAAACTTAACCAAGAGCACTTGAACCACAGGATGTTTTTGCACATTCACAAACACTTAATAGATCAGGTTGATCTTATAGCAATACTGCAAGAATTCATAGCAGAAAATGATTGCAGAATTAAACTTTTTTGGAAAGAATTTTGTACTGTAGCACCGTAACATCTGTTGTTACTAGGGCGCGTTCACATTCCGTCATCAGAATTTTAGATGTTGTATATATTTTTTACCCCATCAATCATTTTGAAAGCCCCTCTCACCACAATCTGATGATGTAATATATGGACCGATGTTCCCTCTAAGGTGCGCAGCTGCGCAGAACCACCAGACTGTCTGCGCAGCAACATTGAAATTTCGATATTGCGCATGTATCGCTTAAAACGCTTCACCAGTTGTGTGTCTATGGTTGCACAACTGCATGGGCACTAAAACAAGTGTGCTCAGTGTAAAATTTTCTTAGAGAAAACACTGATGTGGACGCTTCCTTAGCTTTGTGCACGTTTTATGATTGTGTGCTCACTTGTGAATGACTTTTGTGTAAAACCAAGAACCACTAGTTACATTTATGTGCTCAAGTCAGCGTAGCGTAGGTGTAGTGTAGATAGGGGTAGTTGAGGGCTTATAAAACATTGCTTAAACATGCTGACAAAATTAATGACGTCATTTTCAATGATTGTGACGTCACAGCTTTCAATTAAAACCACAACAATTTTCCATAATTTTTTGACGTGCACTTGTGCCCCCCCCCCCACATTAGAAATGGTTCCGCCACCCATGACTCAGTCCAAGGTTCAGCCGGGTTTGCTTTAAGTGCGATTGTACAGCGATCAGGTAAAATTAACATCACGACGAATCATTCGAAAAGAAACAACTAAGCAGGTGCGTCGCAAGTTTTTGATTGTCGAGTGGGAATGAAAAACAGGAGGGTTCATTCACATGAGTCTAAAAAATGGTCATTACCCGTTTCAAATTAGAAGGGCACCATCCTCTAATAGTGAAGCGAGGTCCCCACTAGCGGCGCCCCGTACTGCGCGAACCTCATTTGATCCAATCTGCCGCTCGCGTTTGTTGACAAGAAAATTGCCTTCTTTCAGGCCCATGTACATGTTTAAAATGTTCCTACGTAAAGACGCCCGATTTATTCGACTCAGGTGAGGATTCGTTCTATCGAAGGCCAATTTGGTAATCTACAGGCGTATGTGGTCCCTATGTTGCAACCGAAGTCTTGTGTTCTGCGAAAGTACCAGATAAAGCCCTTGTCTTTGCATCAACGCACGCATGACATCGACGAACGTCGGTGAGTAGAAATGCTTTTTTAAAACTTTGCCAGTGAACAGAATTAGGAACTAATTCACCTGTTGTCGTCACCTCTTCTGCGTTCTGCACGCACGAAAATGATTTCGCGTAGCACACATCTAGCGCGAGGGTTGCCGAAACGCTCTTGCAGCTTTATCGAAACTCGGGCGTTTTTCAAACTGTTTCTGAAACATTTAGCTGCGCTGTTTAGGGTCAGGGTTCTACTTCAAACGCTGGAACATTTTGCAACACACTTAAGCGACTAACAATGCTGTTGGTTGCTTCTCCCTTCATCGTCTAAGGTTGGATTGGCGCTTTTGCGCTATCTTTTTATACGTAAGCTTGTGCGTCTTTTGTTCAGAGCTGGGCATCGGCATGGGTCGACATAAACTGAGCTTTTACGCAAATCTCGTGCATTTTGCGCGATGCAGTAAGCTCTTCCCCGACGAAACTTGATTGACAGTTTTCAGATGGCCGTCACATCACCATCGGACTAACACGCAGTTTCTCTTGTACTTACGCAGACCAATGAACGTTCTCAAGTTAACCGGACCCTTCAGTGTCGCAGAAATTCATTCATGGGTTGCGTTTTGTTTGCCGGATGTCGCAGAACGTCCTCCAGCCGGTGACGACATTACGTTTTACTTCCTTAACACGTTTCTTGACACTCAGTTGGAGTGCAAGTACAGGTGAGCGATCGTTCGCATTCGATGTTTTTGTTGCTGCAACTACTTAAGATGTGTTTTATCTTTGGAAGCTCCGCGGAATTCCGTTGGTACTGCTTACGCAACGAGTGCGTCGTACCGCATGCGCCAAACGTCTGCCGAACTCTCGATTGTACTTACCGACTGCGCCATGCTTTCCATGCCACTGTAGTCGGTCTCCTGGAATCCCGCATGGTGGATGCGGAGGTCGTGGACGTGTAAGGTTTGTGCCCAATTGCGGCTTTAACGTTTGCAGAAAAGGAGAAGGCATCTTCAGCTCGGATAACATCTCCACCATCTCCATTTTGAAAGACATACTCACTAAGCAAGCGACTGCCAAGAAAATTACACTCAACATACAGTATGAAGTGAACAAAGACTCCATCGCTCACACGTTGCAACTTCTTCACCCAAAACTCGACCATCAGCTGATGTTGGCGAAAAAAGTTCAACTTTTGGAAGCGTTGCAGGTTTGCCCGTGTGCACAGTGGTATGTTTAAGAATTGAGCGAGGCAGTGGCCTCGCGCCCCCGTCGAGGTGTTTCGCGCGTAAATTTTCCTCACTTTTGGTGAAAACTTATTATCCGCTCATATACTGTAATATTTTCCGAAGCACATCATAATTAAGTATTCTGTTTTCAAAGGCCACCCAATAACAACTATAATGTGCAGGTACTCTGCTTTCAAAGGGGCCCCCAACAGCAACTGTAACCTGTAAGTCCTTCGCTTTCAAGGGGCCCCCAACAGCAGCTGTAATATGTAAGTACGTTGCTTTCAAAGCGGCCCAACAGCAGCTGTAATGTTTAAGTACTTTGCTTTCAAAAGGGCCTGCAACAGCAATGTGTAGGTACTTTGTTTCAAAGAGGCCCCCAATAGCAACTGTAGCGTCCAAGTATCTTGTTTTCAAACGGCAATTGGGCCCAGCGGCAATTGTTAATGTATAATTACTCTGTCTGCAAATGGGCCTCGAACCGCCGCTGTGATATGTAAGTACTCTGCTTTCACAAGGCCCTCACCAGCATCTCTAATGTGTTCATAAAAAAAAGCTGCAAACCAAATTCAATAGGCTACCTTGAAAAGACTGTAGCTTAAAATTTGTTCCAAGAAGTTCTGAAAAGACCCTATCAAGTACGAGCAAAACTTCATACCAAATGATAACTTTTTAACTGTCGAGAAAATGAAGCTTCTCATAATATAGCGTGGACGACTGCGAAAATGGGGCACCTACTTTAAGAACATATGAAATCCCAAGTTTTGTTGTGTTCAAACATTGACCTGTTTTGTTCTCCATTATTCTGTGTCAAATTCAATTTGCTTTTTTGATTAAGTCTATTGTAAATTGCAGTCTAATATTCTTTGTTTAATACGGAATTTTTACACCGGTAAGTTTTTACAAACACTACACAGCACTCGACAAAGACTGCGAGCCAGAATTGCCTGAAAACTAACACTAAACCTATCCATTATTCGAAACTTTAGCACTGAAACTAGCTCTACCCCAATCACCTAACCATAACCGCTAATGCGGCATAGAGAAGTGCAACCGTGGCTCGCATATCCCCTTCCTAGGCTTAATCAAAATGTCTTATGAAGGTTGGCTGAGTATATTGACGTCATCAGAGGCCCCCTTTTCAGCTTTGCCTCGGGCCACCACTGCGTGTGCAGTTGTGAAACATTTTTCTGTCAATTTATATGGCATAAGACACTACAGCAATTTTCAAGCGCTGTAGAGGGAATGAGTGAGATTCATCCATTGTTTGGTATTCCACACATAGTGGCCATGGTGTCTGTTCCTATGTCAAACAAGCTTCTTGTAAAACTTCTGGTTTGTTGCTTTGGCTTCTAATAAGAACGTTTCTTGCGCCATGCTGCGTGGAAGATTTGATTGTTTAAATTCTTATCCAACCTCCAGCAATAAACTTTCTGCTTAGCACTGCACCAGTCCCGTCGCCACGGAGGCTTTGGTGGACTTAACCCCCCAAATTGAAATATGAAACAGTATCAACGAGTAGAGTTTTTTCGTTCAAGCCCCACTGCACAAACTTAAAGACCCCCTATCGAAGACTTTCTGGCGACGGTTCTGCACTGCACATGCGCGTTAGACAGGTTAAATGTCAACGATCCAAGAGGGTGCAGTTGTAACTGGTAATTTGCTTTTTTCTGCGTAGCATTACACATAGGAAACCAGTTGGATGATTAGGGATATTTAGCGAGGGAAAAAATTTTTTAGAGGTTTAAAAATGCTTTGCGACATCCTATTCTTTATCAAGCTTAATCGACCAAAGTTTGACAGTTTCCACTCAAAACCAATTACGCTTAATTGCCAATCCATACGAGCAATTTGCCAGAACAGTGTCAAAAACTCTTCGCCGAAAGCCTGCACCAGCACCTGCCAGTCAAAATTCAGAGCAGCTTAAGAGGAACCACCTGGACCTGAGAGTTTTGATGCATAACTTTGTGAGAGCAGTGACATAAACTACTTTAAACTCAAAGCAGCTTAGAACAAGCAAATGTGTTTTGTGTTTAAGAAGCCACCTTCAAAGATTAATAAATCGTTTCTAATAAAGCGCACTTGGGTGTAGTTGCCGGAGTCGTAGGTAAAATGTCAGACTCCTAACGTAACGTGAATGAAGTTTGGCTGTCAACAATTTTGTAGCATCTGTTCTTTATAATTTATCTAGAACTACACTAATCCTCGTGCCGGTGGCCGCTACACTCGAGTGAAATTGCTGAACAAAATGGTGCTCGTCATTTTCCGCTGCTGATTACTGATTAGTGCTCACGTTAGCCTTTTTTATGAACTACGAAGAGTGTTGGCGGGTACATTGGCAGGTTCAGGTCAAGTCAAAGCTTTGTGCTCCCCCTCACCTGGTTCGGCGATAGTTCGTTTTCCGTATATGTACCGATGTGGTTAGAAAAGAGCTTGACGAAACCGCGAGCTTGTGTTATGAAAACAAGCTTTTGAATATTTGCATCTGCCTGGAAGCAAACCATCGTTCGCAACCATCATAAAAGCAGATGATCCAAATCCCGTCTTTGTTGCTTCATCCAGTACGACAACCGTACTAATTTTTTTCCACGGTTGTCAAAAAACTTTAACCGCGTTGTCGGTCGAACTTAAGGTGAACAACATTTTCTGAGCTTCAAGCGAACGATCACTGCGCGCGTTTCTTTTTTCGTGAATGCACCACAACTACTTTAGCCGTACGTAGATGGTATTATCACAGCGCATCATACTGCATATGAAATCAACGCATGCGTTCCAGGAACTTCAAGTTCATGAAGGGAACACGGGTTTCTTAGCTCCAGAATATCAGGAAATTCTTGACGAAAGCGAAAGTTTGAAAGCGGAATTCAAGAAGCAACCGGCACGATTGGAGAGACTCTATGGTAAAGCTATGGACACAACTATTTAAGTTATGATTTTCCGTTCCTCAGTGAAAGTGAATTTAAAACGCCATTTTCGCTCTCTTTGGGTACACATCAAAGCAAAGTTTTGTGTTTTACAGGTATGATCACTGATCTCTTCATCGATAAACACAAATTCCAAGGCGTTAATGTAAAACAAAGAGTTCCCCATTTGTTGGAGACCCTGGACAATTACGAACTATCAACGCTCATCGAGTTTTTTGACCAATCGATTGTTTGAACAGTCAGCTTAACGTCACTTCCTCCGCGACGTTTTGCTGGTCTTGTGAGTTGCGCCGCTCCTGTTGCTCCAGGTGGTCGATCGCCTGCAGAAGTAAACACTGTTTATTTTTGTATTTAAATAAAACGATAACATGTCTGTGACAAGTCATCGTTGCTTACTTGCACGATCGTCTCCAGATTTCGGCGCGTGGCAGCAGTGTCGATGCGCCGGATGATTGGAGGTGACCCTGGACCCCGTGTCAGCAGGGATAGCGTTGCTGTAGACACTGGCGGCACTGCAGATTGGATCGCGATCTCATGTGCAGCAGGGTCGGTGGAAATAATTGTAGCACGGTTCAGTTGTGACAGTGGTTCTCCAGCCATGGCGGGAATTGACTGTAACGTATATGAATTTTGCGAAATGTAGTAAATCTGTTTAACTATTCGGATAAAATTGTATTCAAGTAACTAGTCTCCACCAAGGCGACTGAGTTGAATCCACTCGCAAATTTTTAATGGAAAATGAATTTACGTAACACCACGCATCCCTCAGTCCTAAAATCTCATGCAAATAAAGCTTATTATTTTTTAAAGTACCTTGGCGTGACAAGTCATCGCCTCAGGTTGCGCAGAATCTTCCAATGATTCGCTTTTACTATCTTCATCGCTTACTGCGCTATCTGTCGTAGCTGACGAAATCCGACGCTCACTTCGACCGACAAACACGGTATCCATCGCTACGACGGGGAGGAGATGACCATGCGTCCGTGCTCCGATCACAGGGGGCGTTGAGGGAGCGGCCGAAGCCTGAGTTGAATGCGTGCATGCTACGGACGGAACAGCGTTCAGTTGCGTTAGTGTCATAGATATTGGCGGCACAACTTTATATTGTGATTCAACACTGGTTGATGGTAAACGCAGCAGCGGGTTAGTGGCAGGCACGTGCGCTGGGGTGACAGCAATATGCAAGTCGCCACTCCCTGCCACTGGCGTGCCAGGTGCGATGCGAGGATCCAACGACGGAGCTGGAGCTAGCGCTAAGTAAGTTGGAGGCGCCGCAGACACCAGGCCTCGCTGCACGTCAGGTAAGGTCGGCACAGTTGACACGTGTCGCAGTTGATCTTGGGGTATGCTCGCAATCACTGATCCTGCTGGGTAAGGGATTGTGGCGAATGGGGTGCTTCCAGAATAAGTAACTGGGCAAGTTCTCAAAATCGTCGGAGATTGAGTGATCGCGGTTGCTTGAGGTAAGATGATACCGGACGTCACAGCAATATTGCTGTGTTCTGAATTACTGTCAAAAGCACTGGAAGAAATTCCGATCTGCAATTGAAAAACGCAGTTGAATGCCATGAAGTCAGCGGAAGCATTTTTTGAACATTCGTCATGCTCTTACTTTGGCAATCTTCGATTGGGGTTCAATGCTGGCAAGTTCAACAGCTCGTTTCTTGAGAGGTTGCCTTGACCGTTGTTTTTGATCGACGGGATTCCTCATCTGTACGTAACGCAGCATTAACCTTTATCGCATCCAAGAAAACAACAAAATTTTCGTTATCAACAAACCTGAGTTTGACTGGCATTATCAAATGACTGCGCAATCGTAACACACAGGCTGCCGTGCGGCAGTGATTGCGCGGGCGCAGGGTTGATCGCTTGCTGGGCAAGAGGTGTCGAAAAAGAGTTGCACTGAGCATCGCGCCGACATGTCTCCACTTCCTGCATTGCAAAATTTCGGTAAGCTGAACGAAGGGGCAGAAACGACCTGTTACGGTAGAAAATTACCTGTTCGTGAGCACTGACTAAAGGTGCCAAGTTGAGCGTTTCCGAAACAGCAGCGAGGCTCTCTCGTTGGACAGGATTTTGCTTGTATTTCACCACCACGCTATTTGCAATTTCACGCAGTTTCTCCGGATAAAGCTGCGCCTCAAGGCCACGGACCTTCCAAAGAGATTGAAAAGCTTGTTATTGAAAATGTACATGCGAGTCAGGCTGGAACAAGATATTAGGAAACCGGCAAAAATATTTTACGGCTGAACTAAAATCGATTATCTTCGCCTTTTTCGATTCCGCTAAACTTGGATGATTTGAACAATAAATGACACAAGGATACAGAATATACATTTGAATAGGACTTCAACGCAGTGATATTGTGATGTCACTCACACACTATCATCAGCTTTGGATTTAAAACTACTCAATTTCTTCATCTTCACTGTTTCTTGGGGAAGAAACTGACTTATAACGAACCAGTCGTCTAAACGAGAACCGAGTTGAATAAACAACGATTGTGTGAACCCTATCCTGGACTCCCTTACCATCCGCCTGACCAAATGCATTGAGTCCTGTTGCACATTCTCACAAAACTCTAAGTTGCAACATCAGCCATGAAATGTGGTTGTGGGAACCATCTTTTGACTTTTAGCAGTATTTAGCGCACATCACAACTTTTACCTTGTCCTCTAAAAGCATTCTAAGTCTTCTCTCCTTATCCAATTGTTGACGCACTTCAATCGTGTCTCTGCGCAACTCCTCGAAGTCCTCTTCACGCGGACTTCCAATACCTTCATCCTAAAAGAAACAAAGTTAAAATTCGTGGCACGTCATACACGAACAAAAGTGGGGGATTCTTTGGGTTGTGTTAGATGGGACATAAGCAAACAGTATAATGTATTGAAACCCCACCACACATCTCAACTCTGATGTTCTTGCAGGAGTGAAATCGTCGATGGAGTCAATAACACTTTTCCACCTACAACTGCACTAATTTACTATATCTACCACCCATAAAAGGTCATGCAAATGGCCACCAGTTCAGTTGTCACGATTGTTTTTTCATCATACAACATCATACTTCATCGCACAACATAGTCGCACAGTATCTGTTGTGTGTAACTGAATTGCAAAAAAGATGCAATACCCTTGAAATCCCTGACAACGTGGTGTTAATCAAGAATTTGTTGCTGGTTAAACGCGAGCAAATTTTTTTTCACCATTACCGAAATGTTATTGTGACAGCTTGTTTTCCCGCTTACCTTGTCAGGCCCTTCATTCAGAAAGGCCTTGTGCTTAGGTGAAGAGCATTCGGCACAAGCTCGCCGGAGCTTTTCGTTCTGATTTAACAACTTCAATTTGTCTGATTCCAATTGAAAGATGTACTCAGCGGTTTGTTGCAAAATTGCTGCCTGTAATAACGTACGGAAGTGTCGCATCATTTACGTCAACCAAGTGTTGATCGTAAAAGATAAGGTCGGTATTTTCAACATAATTGGTTGCAGTAAGAAATGTTAACGAGTTCTCTACACAGCACTAAGTTCTGTGCTAAAAACGTTGTGCTCATTAATCTCAAACCACACACTGACTCTGTCGAAGCTGAGCTCACACGTTTCCTACGACTGCGACGAAATCGGTGACGCAATTGTAAATAAATGGCTGACCAACATTAGATCACGTTGCAAGCTATGCCAAACATGTTAAATTACACGAGATGGATGTAGCGGTGAAGCTGCTCTTTATAGCTTCTTCAGTCTGAGTTAAAAATTTATTTGCGTCTGGTTCGAAGTTGGAACTGTTCAAATACGACTTAGGCATCATGATTGCAAATTGGGCGATTAGCACACTGCTAATGACGTTGTCGGCACACTTTTAGTCAACGAGTTGCTCAACTTTTGCAGATAACCAATTATTGGCCTTTATTTCAATCAACATTAGGAATGTCCACGTCGCCGACCACCACGTGATTCAGCGCCATGTTTAGGGTTAATCACCACAAACAGAAAGCATGTTCACACTTGTTATAGAGTGATGTTGGTAGGTGACTACACAATGCTAGACTTTTCGAATTTGATGTTAGGGTTTTAGGTATAGGGTTATTCAGTATTCTTTGATCGATTGAGCTACGCTAGTACAGCTCCCAATTGTCGCATTTTTTTATTTGATTTGAATTTATTGCTTTAAACGAAAAGCTTACCTTTCTACATTGACCAAGTTTAAGGATACCGAACCATCAAATCCCGATCCTCAACCGCAAGTAACGTTTAACTACGCCCCGAGTCATGTGACCATGTATCATGATCAGCGACATAACATCTCAGCTGGTAGTCGGCTACTTAGCCACTGCCTTAACATTATTGTAATCGCTATGATTCAGATGGTACAAAAACGTGTAATAGCCATTACTCAACAACTAAAGTTCGAATGGTGCTATGAACATCGAGTACAGGTTGACCCATCACTAAGGATAAGTATTTAGCGATTGTTGGTCTCACCTTGCTCAATTTATCACCATCAGCATGAGGAAGAATTGTCTTCAACGACTTGAATCCAGCATTGATGCTCTGCATCCGGCGACGCTCGTTGCTGTTAGCGATCTCGCGGCGAACTTTCCTGTCTTGCTCGCGCTGCCCATACACGTTGTTCATCTCAACTTCACGTTTTGGAACCGGTTCATCGGCAGCCACTGCAATAACGCGAGTGTCCCTATAGAAGAAAATACCCTATTAACGAGGTTCCACGCACGCTGACTTCGTGCATCGTACAGACAAAAAAACGAAATATACATGAAAAATTTAAAATACGTTACTTCAACAATTCAACGCGATATTGCTTCAAAAATCGACGATTCACTCTTTGAACTGCTTCTCCTTCAGCCTACAGCAGGGATTCTAAAACTTCTGATGAATCGATACCTCCAACGGATTGTTCAACATGCTCCCAAACCCCCTTCCTTTGACCGTCAAAATAATCACCACTATTCTTTATATCACTTGTCAGCTGTTTTTTTTTCGCTGGAACATTTCGGTCATTTGTCCCGTAATAATATTAAAACTCGCCGTCACGGTATTCACTATAGCCTACCTTTTCAGACGATATGACCGATTTGACTCAATTTGTTCGGTCATTTCAAAAAAATGTTCGGTCTATGACCGAAAAAATAAATCCAGGTTGACAGTGTGACTTTTAAATAATAGTGTGTATCAAATGGTAGCCCCTCGCATTAATTCATACCCAAGAAGAAGCTGTCAGTTTCAAAATCTGGTGATCCTTGGTCTAGTCTAGAGGATCCAAAACGCTTTTACAAAGATGTTCAGAGTCTACAAAAATAAAGATAGCACAAGTATAACTAAAACCAAATGCGTTGCCAGATCATACAAACATTTTACATAATACAGATAGAGCTGCATGATATAATTCAACGTGGTTGGGAATCTAGGTTAAAATTGCGGGAGACAATTCATTTGAGGTTAAAACTTGAAGCGCTGCCAACAAGTGCAACGTTTGGTATCCTCATGCCACACACACTCAAACGAACTAAGCCACATGTAATACTCACAGCTCTTGAGCTTGTATAGAAGATAACGCAGATATGCTGATACTTCCGGAAGCACCCGAGACACGGCTTGTCGTTGAAGTTGCCACCATTATACTCGAACTATAGGAAGTCCTGCAACAGACGCAAAGCTATCAGCTATTTGTTTTTGTAGTGATCGGCGAACTTTGTTCAAGAGCGCAGGGCGACCTTGATTTTTAATGCGCTTGGCTTCCTTGCAGCTCAACTACACACACAGCAACGCTAAACAGGCCACATCATTTGCAATGCCGCCACAAAGTCATTTCGTAATTTTGTCAGCTGCACTTCACTACATTGCTTGTTTTGGACTGTAGATCTAACGCTGCTTTTATTTTTCAAATGCTACCGAAATTTAATTCCGAACGGGACAAGAAAAACCTGATCTCCCAAAACGAATGCAACGTTTCTAGTCTTATTCTTACGTCACACCCATATTTTACGACGACGCATCGAAGTTTTAAATCAAGTGCAGAGTGGTTTATGCATTTGTTTCAGGAACGTGACGCATACGTCAATATCGTATATACGCTAACATTGAAATGTAGATGTTGTCAGTAAGAAATCGGTAACTGATTAATTTTTCAAAGCAAGAAATGAAATCAGTAACTTTACTCAGTTTACCTTAAACCTTTTACGGACCGCAAAGCCACATTTGTGGTTTGGACTTTGTCCAGTCATAATTGCCCAGCGATAGAGTTAGAGACCTGTTCAAACCCTCCAAAGAAGCAGAAAGTCTCCAACATTGGATTTTAAAAAATTCGGGCACTTTTGGGTTTTAACTTTCTTTGATGTGATGTAACGACCTGGGAGGTTTGGAGATTTTCGTTCATTTAGTCCACTGGGGGATTAAGTCAAGGCCTTGGTTACGTTTGCCGAACAATCAAACATCTAGGTGTATTACTTCTGAGTGTGTTGACTCACTGAAAGATAATAATGACATTCACAGACAAGTTAAATCACTATATTGTGCAGCAAACAAGCTCACAGGCACCTTTGCTCAGTGGTCAACTGCCGTTAGAAATACTGTTTCATGCATATCTATATATGCCTGCCAATTGTGACAAAAATATACAGTCTGGAATTAAACGCCTCAACAATGCCTATCGTGAGAGTTCGACGACACGAAGCTGCCTATTTCGTCAGGAAATTGATGACTAACTATTTGCATGCTTTTGTTGCATCTTTTCCGCTCACTTAATTGTTTGACGTTTTTCACAAATCTGCATTTTTTCCCATTTTGTAACTTTCGTATTGACGGCGACTGAGTGCAGTAGTTGCTGCTGCGTTGTTTCAGTGTTTAATGCTCATTAGTACAGCCAGCACGTACCAACTCACATCTAACCTGGAATGTGCTAATTTCTGTATTTTTTATCTTTTACTAACCCGCTATGGTATTGCACCATATATCTGAGCCACACACGTAAATAAATAAATAAGCGAAAAATTACTTGACAGTTTAAGAATACAATTTAAAAATGCTTGTTTCGTGAGAATTAGCAAAGATTGCGACAAAGTTGTCAACCGGAGGGATAACGCGTGAGAAACACACATACCCAAGGTTGGCCGTCAGTGTCGATTACAAACGAAGAAACACGTAACCCCATGTTCCAGCGAGTAGCGACAATACCAGTGACTGAGTTCACACTATAGTAAACGCAATGATGCACGACGAAGGGAGTAGATTTCCAGCTGGCGTTTGGATGCCACGACCGTTAAATCACATGAGCGATAGGCCTGCTGTTATTGGCGGGACAATCGTGAATGCGCAATCCCACGTGTTCGTCGCAATGTTATAAAGAGAGACAAGCGACAAAGCTCGAGTTGCGGGTGTGCGCTTTACGCACGCGCGCCCAACAGTTATTGATCGTACGACAGGAGACGGCAGGTAGCACGTTGCTAGTTGTGCCACCCAGCAGCATAATCGTCGGCAAGCTTTCCACTATTTCGCATAAAGCAGTTTTGCGTAAAGTCACCGCGAAATAATGCGCGTACCAGAAAGCACATATTTCACCGATCACGGTATTGCAACGTGGCATATCATGTGGGTATGCGGTTCGCTGGTGAACAGCGGCAACATAACAGCAATGCTGCTGCAAGACTGTATAGGTACAACAATTACCCTACTTCACCACCATTTTCCGCTTTGACTGCTTTGAAATGCCACTGAATCTAATTTTTATACATTTCCGATAGGATGGCCACGTCTGGAGCTAGAGAAGTAATTTTTTCGTTGCACCACGTACATGTCTATTTAAAATTGTTAGTTAACAACCACTAGGTTTCGATATGAAAAGACATTCCAGCCAACTAAGTCAACTGAATGTCCAGAAAAACCAACAAACACATGAACTTGGTAGCTTGACTTCCTTGCGCTATCGGCAAACATAACGGTCATAGGTCAGGTTCAACTCGAATAACTTTTAATTTACACGTTATAGTGATTGTACAGTATATAGAGCGATTCAAGCAAACGTCCTTTTTTACGGACAAAGAACGACGCAAAAAATCAAACAGACATGAAGATCGTAGTTTCAGATTTTTTCTTCGAAATCGGCTCGTTGCTTAATTTAAACATCGACATACATGTCTTGGTTGGCGTGATGGCTGTCACGCAATTACTTCTTTTGCAGTGTGTTAACAGTATAATTACATCCAAATGACCGAAGGATCAGGGAAAGAGACACTCTACCGTTTTATGGATAATCCTCTGGTCATCAAGTTTTAGGCAAACGGAATTTCAAGCCATTTTACGCGGTGTACCGGGTCTGGTGCTGTCAGCGGATCCAACTTAATTTACTGTGGCTCCTAGTATTGTACCCGACAATGATCCTATATTTTGTTTACAAGTTGACATTTAAAAATGAACAATCCTCCGTTCTCATTGCAACTACAATAGTACTGCACAACCAGCAACTGCAGCGGCATCCCTTACATTTTGCCAAAGATATTGACAGCTGTAACTTCAAACATGGTGACCATGTTCTATGAATGACACGGCGGGGAGGGGGAACAGTTAGTAACAGTCTTGCTGAGTTTTTTGGTCAAGTCCATAAAACTTCTGTGGGTTTCTCAACGTGAAAACTAACTGTTGGTTGGTATTATGTGCCTTCAATTCACCACGCCTGCCCGGTGAATATAGAGAAAAGTGTCAATGTTCACAGCAGCTGTTGGTGGGATTCGTTGCGCACAACAACGTTTGCTGTGATTGTAAATCGCAGTCAAATATCACGATGACGTTGTCTGTACGTGAGACGAACTGTGAAAAGTGAATTAGCTACTCCAAGCTGTATCAGGTTACTATGCACAGCTTAACTGAAAAGACATGACATATAATACAAAACCGTTAGGGGCTTCTCGTTACATGAGAAGTCTGTGAAAAACAAACCCGAGTTCAATAGCAGCTTTCGCAGGGCCAGCACCTCATTTTATGTCATTCAGTGATGACGAGTTTGCGCTTGCTTTGATATATGGAACTGTACCACTGGACGCTGTATTTTATAATGGCGCATCCCACACTTGAAACGTTGCAGAAAAGGAAGACTGAGCTGGTCAAGTGGACAGCCTTGTACAAGCACTTACTAATGTACCGGTTGTCCTTTAAACCAGTGATTTATCACCTTTCTGGCCACGGACCAACTAAAAAAGTACGGGTACGGGCTCAGGTAACAACTGAAAATGTACCGCATTACACCTCCAAAGCAGCAGTTACAGTACCCAACATAGGTGGTTTCCACCGTAACGTATGGAAACTATTAAACAATTAAAATGTTACTTACAAATATAACATGCCACTAAATGGAAAGAACAAGGATTCACGCCCCTTGAAAGGGTCATATCCATCAGTGCTCTGTCGCAAAGGAATTCACATACCCCTCTTAAAACCGCAAGTTGGTAACCACTAAATCTAAAATCGCAAATCAACTACAAACAGAAGGGTTGGGCGCATGACACAAGATTTATATATCGTCAACATTTGTAACTCTCAGACCTTGCGGTTTGTCAACTTCCCGAACCACTTCTGTTTTAGCACACATCGTTAATGCCGAAGTGTTATGATCAACTTGCTTCTCAGCTTTAGCAGGATTTGGCTAGCTGTCACAATTATTACCGTAGCCTACGACAATGACCACAACATGTGAACGCCAGTTACACTCCAAATTAACATTGCAGAAATTTTCCACAGATAAGTCTGTGCTGCATTTCCCAACACTTTGCTGAATATTGCTAAGGAAAAGTCACAACCCTTTCCAAAACACGCATGCAGTTGCACCGCTTGGCGCTTACGCCAACACCGGTGCCCGGCGCGAATGGCAGCGATCAGCTGTTGCGTCACAACACCACCAGCTGTTGAAACCAACCACGTGTGCGACTGTCAATTTACCACGAAACATGCATAACCCCATGCAACTGAAACAACTTCGTCAATACGTATTACACACGAACAAAAAACAGAAATAGCACTGAATTAGTCCGTAATGAGCAAAGCACTAAGCATACATCAGTCTGTGGTAACTCGTACAACAATGTGCACAACAGTAGGCCTGAGCCTGTCTACGGTTGAGTGTAGACCAACGTACTTACGTGGAATTCGCCGATAACAAATTTTCCCTTGATCTCCAATCTTTTTGAGAAACGTCATGTGGGTTATCCAAACACTTTTGGAAAAGCGCCATACAACACTATCAGGTTAACAAATCCAGTAGCTTACCAGCATACTCAGCGATAATGCGGTAAAATGCGAGGATAGGTAATGGCGGGAAACGGCATGAGCCAGCGCTTTTCGGTCACGAGGCTAGAAAGAAAACAGTACTTCCACATGCTCAGTAAAACTGCTGATTTTCTCTGCAAAAGTTGCTTTTCGAAAAATTCACTTAAACAATTATTATATTGCAGATACCATTTTCTACATATAGTAAATTACAAAAATTACAACTGCCATTTGGTTCGTTGCGGATGAATATTTCAAGTCAAAGAGGAAGTACCCCGCCGGTCAGCTGACGATGAAAAAAGAGAAAAACAAATAACATTACGTCATCGTAGTAACAGCTGTGGAAGGCGTGGCGCGCACGCACACGCACTTTTTCTCAATTGCTTCGCCGCAACCACTGCGGAATGTCTTGCTCAGCTTCATTGACTGCTTGCTGCGCAGACTAGCGGGAAGAGCCGTTCGCGCGTAGGTGTAGTGTTCTGCCTCACCGACTTCGTTCTGCGGTACCGCAGTGTTTCGGCAGCGAAAGAACTAAAAACAATCGCCCTCAGTTCGTTTATGCTGCACATGATACTAAGCTGAATTATGCCTGCCTAGATGTTTTGCAGCCCAAGACTGACAAATGGATAATGGCTTCTTCAATTCCAAATCAGAAATTTGTTGATGACGTATCAGCAGGAACCTTGTTCCGAAACCACAAGTAGGGTGCCGCTCGATCAAACCGATGATATTATTTGTGATAGTCCACATAGTTGAGATTTTTTTCGTGGAAAAATTAGAAATATGAAACAAAAGTGCTGATATTTCTGTGCTAACCAAATACAAAGCAACACCATTTCCTCCTTAAATAGGGTAAAGCAAGGGGGGGAGCCTGCGGCTCGCGGGCCAGTTGCGGCCCGCGTGAGCAATTGATATGGCCCGTATCAGAATTTTTGTTACCCAAGTTAGAGTACAACATCGTGTCAAAACGAAGCTCTGTGATGAACAGGTACTTAGATAGTAAGTCACGGGAAGTCACTCTGCCTCTTAGGTAGATAAAGATAGAATTTTAGGATAAGATTAACTGATTTTACGGCCCGCCACCAATGATGCAAAATTCATGCGGCCCATGATAGTAAATAGGTTCACCAGCCCTGGGACCAAGACCGTCGCCAGAAAGTTTTCAATAAGGGGGCCTTACGTTTGTGTAGGAGGCTTGACATTCTGAAAATTTACAGTAAATTGCAACACAGCGTTTGGTAATAGTGATTCACATTGCGGGAAATCAATTATAAAATTATTAATTGCTTTCCCACAATACCCATAATAGACTCGAAGTTTCCAACTAAAAATTTCTGAACGAGCTTAACAAAAGGAATTAGATCTTGATCATTGTTAGTTTTTGACGGCGATTATTTAGAGATGACGTAATGGAATGCAAATGTTAAGAAAAATTTGCAGCAAACCAGAAAAAAGCCTATCGTCCGGTTATGAAAACACTGTTACCTAAGATCAAATCTGAGGCCGGTCAAGCAGTGCACCGCGATGAAACTGTTCTTTCATTACCACAAATTTATAAAACTCTACCATGAGCTTTAAGTGAATTTGCTTGGAAAGCATGGGCAATTGGGCATCGTGCTTTTTACTGGCCGATATATGCATGCATAAACCTTTCAAGTGTCTAGACTTGTTAATCTCCTGATACATGGCTCATGTTTAGATTAATACCATTTTGTATATCCAATAGGCCAGTGGTGCTCAAACTTTTTGGCTCGTGGGCCACATTTGTCTTTCAGAAACCCTTCGAGGGCCACAAGAATTAATAATCTCAATAAAAATTCTCTAAAAAATTCTCTTAAATGATTAAAGTGTTAAGTTTTCTTTCCAATGAAAATTGCTTCGCGGGCCACTCCAGAGGGCCTTGCGGGCCACGGTTTGAGCACCACTGCAATAGGTTATAAACAGTGATGGGATTCGACGCTACGATACAGCAGTTCATAACTGCAAAAATATCATGCTGCGCATTAAAGTAGGGGAGTAAAACACACTCATCACTAAGTCAGAGCATGGGCGCAATTAAGTGGGGGATACGGGGGACGCGTCCCCCCTACTTTTTCAGACAGTGGGGATATAATATGCCATGTCCCCCACATTTTTCTCTTTAGGTTTCGTAATATATTGGTTTCACACCAAGCTATCCTCCTCACATTTTACAACAAATATGCGCTTATGAGTCAGAGCAATTTACAACTGCAAAATGAGGCTGCGCTAATGTCTTGTCGAATACGAGCAGTCGAGCCAGCGTCGTAGCAAGGGGGGGGGGCCTGGGGGCCGCGGGCCCCGGGCGGCACTTTTTGGGGGGAGGTACTTTGCTGATTAAAATAAAATTTTTGAAAGGAGTTGAAAAGTTCTAGCTTTTCGTTATTATTTTTAAATTAAGTTTTAAGTTTTAAAAGTTCTAACTCTTTTCAATTTTTGTGTTTAGAAGACCTACAATGGCAGGCTAGCCTAAAAAACACGACATGTGGCTGTGGAGTGAGAAAATTGATGAAATGTTTACTCAAAGGTCTGGGTCAAATCTAGTGTGCTAAAGTGCCCCAGTGTTTGTCTTGAAATCAGGACTTTTGTAACACACTTACTTTGGGAGCAATTGTGTCCAAGCCCCTACACCTTCCTCGGTGGACAAAGCCATCCCAGTCAAAAGTCTTTTGAACAAAGGAAAGAGATGACATTGAACGGCATAATAGCAAACATTGGGGCTCCAGTTGTTTGCGGTTTATACGTATTGCCCCTCCTATCAAAATCTCATAAAAAAGACTACATGAAATCACGGTAAATAGTCAAGGCTAGCTTAATCCTTTTTCACCTATGGTTGGTTCTTCAGTAATGCCCCAACGGCACATCATATAACATCACCTGACACCTAGGTATTGGAGGCGAAGAAATCGCTGGGGTGGCGTTAGTTCAGTGATGGAATGACCATCTCGCAATTGGAAGGTGGGGTGATCGATTCACCGACACTGATTGAGTCGCCATAGCGCTTCTTGGGCAAGAGCATTCCGCTCAACTGCCCTGGTAAGAAGCATATTTCAAGCATTGGCATGCCGCTAATTGCTGCTGACAAATTTATAAAGAAATAGCCTATTTCTTGGCACATCTCATGCTATTTTTATGTTCAGTGGGATATTTTCAACAAGTGCCATAAGCAGTAGACTAGACATTAGTTGGGCTTATTAGTTATCAACATCACATTTTGGCGGTTGAAGTGAAGAATTCTGCAAAGGTAACGTTGCTCAGTTTTAGTAAAACGACTGTTTTTTGCATGACATAGTGGTGTCGCAAAATGACGTTCTTGAAGCGGGGTTGTGCAGATGGTGCATTTGCGTGGGTAACTTTCAGCTCAAATTGCCCGTTTGAACTGCAAAGTGAATCAGAGCCAGTCCATAGTCACTGTGAGTTTCGTAAGTCTTTGTTCAACTGCACACCTAACATTTGCAGTCACAGAAAAATTCATTTCAACAAGAAAAGCTTAGAAAAGGTGTTGCTCTCATTTTGATGAATTTGAGGCAAAAACCTTAGTCTGAATACCTAACGCAAGGACAAACGATATGCTTAGATACGATTGCGGTGAAGGCTTTTAATAAAATCCCCCCAAACAAAGCTCCAGGCCCCCCAATGTGAAACGTGAAACACTATAAATTGTTGGATTTTTTGTCAAATTTAAAATATCAATCCCTGCTGCACAAACGTAAAGTCTCCAAATTGAAGACCTTCTGGCGATGGTTCTGTTGGGAAGGAACAAAGGCAAGGAATAACACTGTATACGCACGTGTAATTGGAAGAGGTCCAACCCAACACCTACACCAGAGGTTCCCAAGCTGGGGTACATGTACCCCTAGGGGTACATTTGCCTATCCGAAGGGGTACACTTAAGGTTATCAGTAGAAGAGCAAAATATATTGGCATGTAATTTATTTCCAAATATTTACACATATAGCAGTGAATATTCTTTTCAAAAATCATTATATGCTTATTGTGAAATATATCTATGAATAATCATGATGAAATGTATTGTCATAGGAAATCTTAGGGGTACATGTGCATCTGTCGAAATGCTGAAGGGGTACATACATATCTGTTGAAATGCTGAAGGGGTACATACATATCTGTTGAAATGCTGAAGGGGTACGTGCTCATCTGTCGGCATGCTGAAGAGGTACATGGTAAGAAAAAGGTTGGGAACCCCTGACCTACACCAAGTGCCCAAGTCACGATGAAGACTGCAAGCCAGCGCTTCTCAACTAGGCCGGTTTTAAACCTGTTTAAGATATTTTTTCAAACTAGGTCCTCGCAACTATAGAGAACCCCGCGCAAGTGCCGACAGAGTTAACGTTTGAAGCCTTTTATATATACTAAGAGAATTAAACCACCACTGAAACGCGAAGTGAACAATGTTCTTTTCATCACTGAGATCATATTATCAGATTTATTATTTTTTAGTTAGAGACGGGGATACTATATATTAACATACATAAATGTTTACATCTGTAAAGTAGGTACGCCGCCATCACACCCCTAATATTTTGAATAAACTATTAAAAAGCCATGCGGTGGGCTTAACCGAGACTAAAAACCAACAGGAAGAAACATTGACGAAACATGTCGGGTTCGTATATCCACATATAAAGAAAGCAAACAATCGAAAAATTAAAGATGAGAAAGATGGCGACAAGCAGAACAGGCAAGACTCGTATTCGACAATGAAAACAAGAGCCATTTCAGTTCGTAAGCGTTGATTGTGATTTTAAAGATGATTTATTAATCCTTTCATCTTGAAATAAGCACGAAATATGATCTTCTTTCATTTATATTTTTGTAAGCAAATTTGAGTGGTGGATAGGGCGGCACTTTTATGGTCGCTGCGCCACTGCTCCGCGGAGTTGTTTGAGGAATATTGTAATCAAGATGAGCCTCAAGAATGATATTACTATATATATATTTTTTATGTTTGATTTTGGTTACAGCAATTGGCGGTAGGCCGAAGCCTGAAATTCGCTTCTTGCCGGGGCGGTTGGGATGAACGCTCTTGCCCAAGAGCGCTACGGCAATTCACTCAGTGGTCGTGGATCGAACACCCAACCTTTCAATTGAGAAGCTGACACTTTACCACTGAGTTAATGCGGCCCTCTACTATATTTCAACGCACCTCGACGGGGTTTTTCAAAGTGGTTTCATTAAACCTAGGTTAAAGTTCTTACATTTTTAAATGTGTTCATACCAATGAAAGTGATTTGGACCTGGTCTACTTCTGCAAAGCGCATGGGACAAAGAAGAAAACGTAAGGAATATATTATCATGGAACATTTTCAAAACACTACAAAACGTGCAGTCATACAAAGGACCTTTGGTCATGGTCCGAAGGCCCTTTGTATAAAGTGGTCCAAAGGTCCTTCATCCGGCCATTTTTACGCTGCTGCTACTGAAACATTGTTACTTGCTTAGTTTAAAAGACTCTGCTGTTATTCCAGACATAAATATCGCTTCTATTTACAAACCAAACAACTGACAGAAATCTGCTTTCTATCCCTGGATATCACAGAAAGTTCAGACCCTTCAAAATTTACTTTTACTCCATAAAATGCATTTTCAACTATAACTGCTTAATGACTGGACCAAGGTCCTCTGCATTACATATGACAAGTTGACGTCTGCTAAGCATTTTTACACATGATCAACGAAGCGTTGCCATATGTCATTCATGAGAAAGACACCATGGTCCAAAAGTCCTGCATGGCCATAAGTCCCTAATCTCCCCTACCCTGCTTTGAAAATCTGCAGATAGCCTATTGTGTAAATTATCGTAATATACCTGGATATTGCTGCCAACGAAGCGCATTTTTGATGATTGTTGACGTAACATAAACCTGGGGCATTTTCTTTGTGTTGTAGAAAGGGTAAAGAGTTTTGTTAATGTCCATTCGCAGTGCATCGTCAGCAGCAGTGGAGTAGCCAGCCCAAAAATTTTAGGGGCAAAATCTTTTGACCTTAAGCGAGCGACAGTATTTTGTTTGGGACACCGCCTCTCAAAAGCACAAAATGACAAGATATGCTAGAAATTTAGGGGGGCATGGCTCCCTGGCTACGACTATGATCAGCAGCGGCGTAACTAGAGGTTTGATCAAGGGGAATCGTAGCTAAAGGGACGCACTAGCCAAAATTCAGAAAAAAAACTTGAGAAATGATAGTGAATTCGTGTGTGGATGGCTATACTAAAACCTTAACTCAACGGAAAATACTCCGAAAAACGCAAAAATAACAATCCACTGAAAACCAAAATAGTTGGCTACTATAACCGAAATATAAGCTAAGTAGGGCCGGTTCGTCCCTGCATCAGTTCGTCAGCAACCTAAAAATTATAAGCAAAATGTCAACCTTTCCCTCCCATGAAAAAATTTCTGCGGACGCCATGGTGGTAAGGCAAAAAACGTGGTCCCACTGTACTTGGTTTTGTAAATGAACAATCAATTATGCATATGGAAATTTAAAGGCAATAATATGAAACAGTACTTAATATTGAAGTATCGCAGTGCAGAACATTCTCAGTGACTTCAAGATACTATATTTATTGAACACTGGTTATTTCTGCTGTGCTTTTGGATTGATTTTTGTATACTGTTTGTTACCTCTTGTTTCATTGGGTCTTTCCAAATTTTGATTTTAGTGTCATTTCAATAGAATGAAGATTTTAACCTGAAGGTTGATTCATAGGTGTAGGCAGGGGCGCAACCAGCTCTTCATTTCGGGGGAGGGCAATTTTCATGAACTTTCATTCGATGACGTCATCGTGCTTATCCAACCGTGGTAATACTTTTTCGCAAACGGTCACAGATATGTTCTTTTCGCAACATTTCCGAAAATGAGAACTTAATAGTCTTAATCAGGCCCGTAACTAGGGGGGCGAAGCCCACTCTAAAAACTTTTTCGTCCCCTTGGAAAAATGTGTTGGACATAGTTTAAAAATTTGGGCTCCACACAGAAAACTCTTCCCCTCCTTCTGTTGTCCCAAGCTGGTTACGGGCCTACTTTTAATCAAGATGCAGACCGAACGATCAGGTCAGAGTAAAAGTTAGTAGCCTGATACAAACACCTGGTTCCGCATTCAACTAGTGCAGTCATGGCTTTATTGTGTCAGATGTATAGGCTATTGGTTAACCTGCCTAACTTTTCGTCTTGTTTTAGAAATTTAATCAAATCGTTTATCAAGGTTTTTGAAAGTTCAGTTGAATATATTTGGTGTGAGATAATTTCTGCAGACGATACTACGAGTGGTGAAGCTGTCAGATGCAAGAGAATATTGTCAGGATAGATTTAATCAATGATGCTATTGTTTTATTTGTAGATACGAGACTTCGTCTGCCAACTGAAATACTCTTGAAAGTAATGCAGCAAGTACAGGGCCCTTGAGAGGAATAAAATGTGCTGGTACGAGAGCTGTTTTGGGCCCCCTTGTAATCTTTAACGAATTAAGAGCTTCACTAGCTTTCCAATACTATGACGAGAAAATGATATGTCTTATTTGGTATTTTACATCATAAACATTAACCAACCAATGTTATTACTAAATTTCAAAAGGTCTCAGGCTGATCTCAAATAATGCACATAACACACAGTTGCCTTGCGAATTTCACAATTATACATCAAATTTTGCATTAATAGTAGGCTGTAGTAATTCTCACTAGCAAAGCAAATTCAATACTTCTTTAACCTAATACAGTAACAGAAGGACACGAAGAATTTCGTTACTCGCTTTGTCATGGATTCTAACAGTTTTTGAAAATTCTATTTGATTTGCTGTCGTGTTGCCGATACAGGGTTGCGAAGTGGCGTGGAATCGGAGGCTGTTCGGTGGAGTCGGATTCCTAACGACACTAGGGGTCGGAGTCGGATATTTTGTCCGACTCCGGAAGTCCAATTGGATCACTTTTACATCACACTCCTAAGTTGGGAATTCCTGTTGAATCGGTAAAATTTCTTATGAAACTTTTGTTGAGACAGAGAATTCTTGCTGCGTACCACGATTTCCACTGAGCGTTAGTTGCTACAAAATTCTTGGCAGCCAAACTTCATTCACTTTATGTTAAGGAGCGGAGTGGGAAATTTTGGAAAGGTCGGTGTTGGAGTGGAAATTTTGAAAGGGTCGGAGTTGGAGCCACACATTTTACCTCCGACTCCGCAACCCTGGATGCCATACTTGAATGATGGCCTCTATTAGCTTGGTCATGGTGGTGCAATCGAATTTTTGTAACCGGGATTTTCTTACTGATCACAAATTCTTCAATGGGGTTAAGATCTGGCGAGTTTCCAGGCCAATCTATCACATTTAATTTTGCTTCCTGAAAATCATCTTCACTTTTTCAGATGTTAGACATGGGACTATATCCTGGAATTTTCCTCCACCATCTGGAAATGCTTTTCTCAAATCTGGAATGGCTTTCTCTCAATTACATCAATGTATTTGTATAAATTCATCATACCTTCAACTGACATAAGTGAAGTTAGGATACTACTGAAAAACTGAAATTGCCCCAGAACATCGTTTTGGGTTCCTTTACTAGCTCATTGCAATGGGCAGGACTTAATTGCTCACGATTCCTGATCCTAATAAATCTGCTGTGTTTCCCTGGAACAAAAACTGACTTTCATCTGAAACCAGCACTCTTTCCGGTTTTCTACAGTCCAATATTTGGGCTATTTTTTGCACATTCACAGCTTTTCTACCAGCATCCGGTGGGCGGCGTCACACTGTACTTGAACTTCTGTAAACTCAGCATGCACCAAATCCTTCTGTAAATCAAAACTCGTCTTCTTAGCACACCATTTGCAATGGCTGTCAGTGTTACGAAGGCGTATCAATGCAACTCTGCTTCCTAGGTGTGAAAATCTGCCATTAAAAATCACAGAAATTCCAACATGTACAACTCTCAACCAGGGTTGGATATTAGATTTCAGGGCCAGAACAAAAATCGCAGAAAGCTGCCCCAAAACATTGTAAAATTTGTGATATGTCATTTGCACAATATCTGGTCTTGAAAAAGGGCCCATTGCCCCTACATCTGTTCACGTTACATCAAAAACGGGCCCCTACATTTTACACGTGCTACACAAAAATTTTACTTGCTGAAAGCAATGTAAATTTTTCATTTTGTCTGGAAAATTGCTTCTGCGTGAAAGTCCATTTCACATTGTAAATTGTTTGAAGTTATTTAATTTTACATTGTTCTTTGTCTACACCAGTGGTTCCCAAACTTTTTCGAGCCGTTACCCACATCAAGGTAGTGATTATATCTTATTACCCTCAATATTTTGAGTCGTAAAAAGAAAGCAAATAGTTATAATACAGATAAGCACTGCGGTTTTCGTTCCGCGTTACCCCCCGAAGTATCGCATATTACCCCCAGGGGGTAATTTACCCCCAGTTTGGGAACCACTGGTCTACACATTAAAGTTGTTAAAGGGCCGCCTTTGGCACATATTTTTGCTGTATTTTGAAAAACATATGACTTTCTCCAGAAATTGCGGCTCCCGAGTGGTTCATCAGCTTTTAAACAAAACAATGAAAAAACTATAAGTGCGAAAGTCTCATAGAGCGGCCCCGCGACATCTTTGATTAAAGGTGGCCCCGATACGACAGCCTTGTTCGCTTTCGCTAATATCCACCCCTGCTCTCAACTACATGCAAAAGACAGAACTGGCTTCATTCTATAACACTATTGAGCTGATTAAAGTACTATGTAACGTCATAAAAATACTTTTCGATCATTCCATCATGTTACGCATTACATAGTGCGTTGGGCTAAGAATGAAACAGCAGCAATTGAGATAATCCCAACTACACATCAAAAGAAATGGCGATACATTGTATATCTACTAAAACCACAACTTCCGCCAATTAATTTGCACAAGATTGTATGAATAAAATTATAACAATAAAAACTTTGTGCATAATTGCCCTTTTCCATTTTGAACATTAAGGTTCATGGGCCCCCTAAACTCGTGGGTCCCAAAGCGGCGCATCGGCTGCACCTCCCTCTCGTGGGGCCTGAGCAGAAATGCAACTTTAACTTGATTGCGAATGGTTGGGCGAGGCTTGCCACCAGATGTGGGTGGGCCTAGCCACTTTTGCTAGGACTACCTAAACAACACCTAATAACTGAGGCTCTTGTGAATTTCGAATTTCCCTTGCAACGTTACAGCTCGGCTGTGAAACCCATGCAACGGTTAAGCACTGAACATGAAAGCAAAACTGCTTAGATAGTAGCCTACAGTAACCCCAGGCAAACGTAATGCTAACACAATATGAACATATGAGTAGGCTATGCTGTTTCTGTCACCAGGCATAGTCTATATTGGGTACAAAGTTTGCTCCACAGGTGTGATACCAATACAGTATTTATCGTTGACGTTTCAAGAGTGTATGCAATCTCTTCATCAGAAGATGGCGAGAAACAAAATCAAAGCGTACACACACACTGCATTTCTGTAAATTTTCAGAGTGGTACACGACAAAAAGGATAAAAAAATGTCTTAGATGTAGGCTACCAACATTTTAAACGATCTCCCAATTTCAATATATTTGTGGTTAAATACCAATCATTTACAAAATTTTCGATCAGATGGCCTGTCTCAAGATATATCTTGTAAGGAGATGATTAACCAGTAAGATAAAGCAATATTTAAGTAAAACTTATCTTAAAAATGATCAGAATAAAAAATTTCAGCTTTATTATTTGAGAGTTTCTTCAAATGTCAAAATTGCTATGCAATGTTTTGAAAATTTCGGGGGGCGGATAAGAACGACGGACGTGGTCCAAAAAGAATGGCGCGGAAGGCTTTAAGAATGTGAAACTGACGACGGACAAACAATGGGGTAAGACCAAATTCTTTCAGAATAATCTCGTGGGATGTGGTCCTGAGGCAACCAAGGATAAGTTTAGCTGCAGCAGATTGAACGCTTTCGAGATTAGAGTCAGTAGTCGTACAGTTATCGAAAATAATATCTTTATAATCAAGGATGGGCAAAACATATACACGATAAAGTACAAGAAGTGAATACCTGGGAAGAAAGTTCTTAATCTTTTCCAACGCGTTAATTATTGACATTGCTCTGTGATGCAGGGTTGAGATGTGTAAATGCCAAGTCAGAGACCGATGAAAAATAAGTCCTAGATGCTTATGACAAGCAGTTTCAGTTAGTGCTTGATTGCAGAATCGTAGTGGAGGATGAATAGATGGATTATTTGCAATGGTAAGAACTTCGGTTTTTGCAGCATTAAAAGTAACATTCCACAAATCGGACCACACCTCCAACTGACGTAGGCCATTAGATAACGTAGTATGTAAAGCACTGGGGTTTTTAGAAGAACATAAAAGTAAACATAAAGAAAACCTTTTTCTGGGGATGACCTCCAAAAAAAACGTTTTCATGTGTTTCTGCAAACGTTGTCACTATGAGTCGCATTGAAAACTCTGTTTATCAATTGCTTTGACTTACTGCTCCCTTTGTGTTACGAAACCCTATGCCATAGGGTTCCATGAGCTACGCAACATTTGCGGAGGGTTCCGCTGCAGCAAAAAGGTTGAAAACCACTGGACTGGGCTATTATGTCAACAAAATTCGCCAAAACCTTGGTTTGGAAACATGAATATGACGTCAAACTGTGACGACACAAAGAGCGCACATCAAATGCAAATGACCACTATATGGCACTGGATGAAACCCCCCATAAAAATTTTCTGCGTACGCCACTGATCATTATCCGGATTGTTGGTTGGATATACAGCAGGATAGTAAGTTTTCAACCGGATACGGATATCCAAAAACTCATTTCAAGCGGAATCTGGTTAAGGATATTCGAAACGAACGCTTTGCTCGATACTTTGAGGATTCAGACTGTGAAACAAATTTTGGTCACTTTTGACCTCTTCAAAAAACTTGCACATCGCACAATCATTTTTATTGGTTACCAGTGGTGGCTCGTGACTGTGATTCGTGGAGGTACTGCAACTCCTCCCAACACAGATTTTATAAAGACTAAAAAGCATCAGATTTTCCACGGCGGCGCGTACTGTCATGACGTGTGACATTTCCTTCCTACGATCCAGTTGTGAGACTTCCATCTATTTCTATGTTGCAGACTTGCAGTGACATGCTATGGGGTGAATGACTGGTGAGGCACTGGCATCTTTAAAGTTGTAAGCACACATTAACCCGACGCAATTAACAACATTCAGCTCGTTGTTTGCTGATCCACTGAAGTCTGTCCTTATCTCACATGCATAACATTCCCTTCACAGTCACTTAATGGAAAAGAATGTTTTTGCACCGCGGTGGTAGTCTTAAAAATGTCACAATTTACCATCTGTAATTGTTCCAGGGGCGGATCCAGCCAGTAATTTTAGGGGGGGGGGCGATTTCAGCAATATTTGGCAGTCAAGGCTCATTATGCGTTCACTACTGTAAGGGAAATGAAGTATACTTCACAACAGAGAAAAAACACACTCAAGACTACAATCGAAATTTCGTAACACAAGCCCATAAATCATAACATCTTAACAAACCGACTGACGTCAAGAATACTAGTGGCGACAAAAAAACTGACTCACGAAATAAGTGCTTACTCAAAAATTAAAAAGACGTTTACTCAAATAAATAAATGACTGAAACATCTAACTAGTTGATGCTAATGGCTGAAAAAATTCTCCAACTAAAAACTATCTCTTGGTGAAATGACTAACAACGGTAGAGAAAAATAGTACACCATGTGCGGGCAGTAAGTCTCTGGGATACGCATTTAAACCTGCCACGAGTTCGCTTCAAACGCTGCGGTGGGAGTATGCAAGCAGTGTTGAGAGAAAAGCTAGCGCACAAAGCGGAAGACAATATCGGATTGAGTCAAATAACACAAAGCATTTTTAATAGGAAATTGATTTTTAATAGGAAAACACATTTTTAATAGGAAAACACAAAGCATCGTAATAATTATTTCACATGGGGGAGGATCATGTTCTGAACGTTGATTTGCGCGTCAATTAGGTGATACCATTTATTTTCACAGATATCCAGAGAGTGACAACTTGATTGTTCGACAAAAGTAACGGTGTATGCTTCGCGCAGAGGTGGCTTGTTTATAGTGCCGTGGTTCTCTGAATAGTGCCGCGACAAGGCCATCTGGTCCTTGTCACTGTCAGTGTTACAATCTTGTTTGTTCCAATTACTGCGATGCGCTGACCATCTTTTGGAAAATTTGTTGCTAGTTTGACCAACATACTGTTCATGACATATCACACACGTCGCGACGTAAATGCCAAAATATGCGCAAGTCAAGCTTTGGTTTAGCTTAAAAGTTTTGGTTTTAGTCAGCAATTGTGAAACATTTGGTGCCATGGATTTGTTATTTTTTCCATAGCAACCACAAAGTGCACAGTGCTCACATGGACTGGAGCCACCTTTGGTTTGCTTTCGTTTCTTGTTTAGAGCAAGGTCTTTGTAGTTCGTTAGCTTTTGTCCAATTGTGGTGGGTCTTTTGTAGGTAATCATTGCCTCCGGGTTTAACTTTTTTTCTTTTTGTGTTAGAGTAAGCAGATGGGGAAAAGGTTTAGCCCAAACCTGTGGGTCTTCTTTCTTGTCGCATTTTGGGGGCCGTAGCCTATCTTCCCAATTAGATGCCAGTGCTATCATGTCATTAGTCATGTTCAAGGGAAATTTTGAACGGATCGCTTTTTCTTTGAGTCGGTTTAAGCTGCTGAGGTAATCATCTTTTCTTTGGTTGAGG
>Ga0210059_1000282_pt1 | contig 58418 bp, 50 predicted proteins | sample Ectturendosymbi2_FD_188042 | JGI IMG/M metagenome (GOLD analysis project Ga0210059, IMG submission 188042) | Ecteinascidia turbinata endosymbiont from Florida, USA - Sample 2 (SPAdes) (version 2) | ecosystem: Host-associated > Tunicates > Ascidians > Unclassified | place: Key West, Florida... | reverse complement strand
GACCAACTGACAGACGAACTGGTCACTGCCACCGAGAAGACGACTACTAATCAGCTCGAACGCAGCGCTCAATTACGAACACGTGCAACGCAAACAGCCGCCAGCATTGAACCAAATCACATGACAATAGACATCATTTCTGCAAGGCAGCGATGATGTTGTTTCATAATGATGCTATGCAACATTTGAAGAGAAATGCTGCAACCTGTGCCAAATCACCTGCACTATGTAGTTGGAAGTCACAGACCTTTTGTCTGAGCATTCAATGTTTGACAAGTGTTGTTGTTGATTACCTATGTAAAAACGGGACCTATCATGACAGCAAGACACACCACCCTAATTTGAAGAGTGGAACTATAATCATAAAGAAATGTTTTGCAGATAAAGAAATCATAAAGAAATGTTTTGCGTAATGTGTAGTACACAACTGAGTTTTGTCACCAAAAATTTACAAATTTTTCTTGCAGTTTGATGTCTGAAGGAAACTCTTGCCATTTTACTCAGTATGCTGCTGGTACGGTTGGGCACAAAATGTAGTGCATATCACTGCATTGCAACTAATGAAAATCATTTGTTTTGACTTTTCATGTGGTTGATGCAGGAGATAATGTTTGGCTTGTTCTTGATGGGCCAGTTGATGCAATTTGGATTGAAAACCTCAATTCTGTGCTGGATGACAACAAAACTCTGACGCTGGCAAATGGGGATAGAATACCTATGGCACCCAATTGCAAAATTTTGTTTGAAGTTCACAACATTGATAATGCTTCACCTGCCACTGTATCCAGAAACGGAATGGTATACATGAGCTCATCAGCTTTAGACTGGCACCCAATACTAGAGGTTAGTTCTTTTTTTTAATAAACGGTAATGTGGTCAGTTGACCAGTTGCCATGTCATCTGCAATGCCAGCATGTTGGTTGATAGTATTGTGTTGAGCTTTTCACAACTGAATTATGCTTTTCATGCTATTGTTTTGTTTTGATAGGGATGGTTACTTCGACGACCTGCTCAAGAATGTGAGCCATTACGCAGTTTTTTTCATTCAGTTTTTGATGATTTGCTTACATTTTCTATGCAAAACCTAATTCCAAAGATGGACTTACTTGAATGCAATTATATCACTCAGGTCAGTTCCTAACTTTCATGACATGATATGATGGTCTGCATGTTAACCTTTAGAAAAGCGATGCAAAAATGCAAAATGCATTAAAAGCTTCTTGCATTTACAGCAACATTAACCCATCAAAGAAATGCACTACAGAAATATACATTGCTATTTCTGGATTAAATACGACAACTTGTGCCTGGGTTAACTCATACAAATTTCTAATTGCAGTGCTGCTTTAAAGCAACCTTTTTTCGAGAGAAAATACCTAAGACACATATTTTGGATTATCACATAAAAATGTCAGATGATTTCGTTATGTGATTGGCCAACTGTGTAATAGGTTTGAAGTTTTCTTGACCATCTGTGATTTCTTTAGGCACTAAATGTTCTTGAAGGTCTCATTCCTAGCAAAGAAGAAGTTGGAATTCTGCCCAAATTCCATTTGGAACGACTTTTTGTTTTTTCATTGATGTGGAGCATTGGTGCAACTTTGGAACTTAATGATAGGTACTTTGCCTAGTCAATATGTTTAATTTTGTTAAACCGTCGAAAACTAGATTTGGTCAACACATTTTGATGCTTAGGGAAAGGTGCTAATTTTGATGAATACAGGGAAAATGCCAACAAATATGATAACCACCAATAAGAAACTCATTAGTTTGCACATTTCACCATACTTAACACTTTCTACACTGGTATACAATGAGCATCGCATTTGCACGCCATCAATTGCACACTTCTGTTTGATGAGCATCATACTTCGCTGCAGTTGTTGTGTAACACATGATAACTTTTTCTGGACTAGGTCTTTTGCAATGAATTTACATGAAAGTTCTTCACACCATTAGCTCTGAAAATTTCAAGGAAATCAAGCAAGAACATTTTGAGTTATGTAATTTTTTATCAAATGTCTTGTGCTAGTCCCAGGCTACAATACTTTTTCTGAAATAGCAAGATACAATTAGTTTTTGCTTAATATATGATAACTTTTGTTGCACTAGTCTTTTGCAGCAAAACATTATACAAATCTTATTCATAACTTCATGCATTTGTCCTGAAAATCTCAGGCAAATCGAGCAAGAACCTTTTGGAAATCTGTAATTTTTGATCAAACATCCTGTGTGAGGCGCGCTAAAATAACAAGTTGCAATGAGTTGTTGTATAAAACGCAATAGCTTTTTGGACTTCGTCGTTTGCAAGGAAAATTTGCACGAATGTTCTTCACTCCTACAGGCAATAGCGCTGAGAATTTGGCATCAATCAAACTAGAATTATCTGAGTTTTTTAGTTTTGCATCGAACATGTGTATCAGGCGTCAGGCTACAGCACTTTATCCCATAGGTACATGCAAATGTTTGTTGTGCATAGCACAATAACTTTTTTGCACTAGTTTTTTTTGCAGTGAACATTTACAGGTATGTTCTGCTTATTTACTGTACATGGACAATGCATTTACAGCACGTTGTGAATGTGCAACCATGCTGGTGTCGACCATTCAGAGCACTTTACACAGCCAAGTGCAGAAGGTGTTAAGAGGGTAATAAGTGTTTTCTGGTCACTTTTATTTAGTCATACACTTTCAAAAAAAACTTTTTGGGTTTTTGTTAAGGATATTTTTTGTAGTGATGTACAGTGACCTTTGTTTGGAAAAAGTTCGAGCTGGAAATTTGGAGTTTTTTTCATTCCAGTTCAAGATCAATCACTTCTGCTAGATTTCAAGTAATGCTTCCCATATAAATATTTTTCACGTTTTTGCTAATATTGGATGAAGTTTGGGAATTTAACATTATGATTTGCAGGAGAATTGTTTTTCTATCACACAAACATTATGTTTAAGAAGGGGTTGAAACAACAAAAAGTTTGTGTAAAGAATGTTATGTGTAGAGGTTGTAGTTGAGATTATTCCAGGGTCATTCAATGTCAAATGAACCAAAAAACTTGGAAAAGTCAACCCACCGTCTCAGATTTTCCTGAAATATCATAAGCAGATAGAACTTTTGATGCTGCCTCCAAAAAAATAATATTTTTGGAAATGGCTTAAGGTTTTGCGAAGTTATGGACTATACAAAATGATTACTTTTTGTGGTCAATGAAGTGTAACGACTAGCAAGAAAATCATCAACTAAATTTAAAACGAAATCATTCTCGCTGTAATCATTCAATTGTTGTAAAAACTTGACCAGAACTTGTCTCAAGTATCTTATCTTCACCTGTGAAGAAAATCTTTGAAAATCCATGCGCTTATTCCAATTTCGGGCTAAAGAAAATGGTAATCATCAAAATCTCTCAGGTGTGACATAAATTTTGAATGGCAACATCTCGACAAGCACACATGCTATTGGCATGTACAATACATCATCTGAAAGCTCTCACTGAGAAGATTTTTGTCATAAAATATCCTCGTTGCTCATTTTGTTTCTTTTGAATAAACATCCCACAATGTTTTTGCCTAAGATTTCAATGTAATTACTCTTTAACCCTTTAGCTCATTGGCGTCCTATAGGTTACGGGGATTTTCGAAATAAAACAACCCTAAACGCACGTGGCTTTGCACGGGAATGTCTCCGGTCTGGTTTGCTCTACAGACCCGGTAAAAGTTTCAAAAGATGTGGCAAGTCTTCTAGTCTGCACTCAAAAAAATTTTATGCTTGGGGGATACGGGTTTTTTTGTGAGTGATGTCATAAGTGGAGGACTTTTAGGCCTCCTTGGTCCAAGTTGCCTGGCCCTAGGTGCCATCCGTAAGGTGGTTGTATTTCGCTGAAGTTTTTACTGGAAACTAGGCTACAATCCAAGTCTTTTGATACTTTGGATGACCTGCTGGGGTTTCGGGTTGAAAAGTTGTGATGTGAGTTAGTGAAAATATTTGACTAATTAGATAATTAATTAATTTGTTTATTTTAGATCATAACTTTTGAACCAGAAACGCTAGTAAGTCGATCAAAGGCTGAAAAGACTCGGACTCGAGCCTAGTTTCCAATGAAAACTTCAGTGAAACACTTTGGTCTAGCGGTTGGGCCCTAGGCCAGGTAACATGAGCCAAAATCACCCTAAAACTACTTCACTTATGACGTCAGTCACAAAAAATCCGCACCCCCCAGGCAAAAAATTTTTTTCGAGTGCAAGCTACTAGCCTGGCCGATCCGTTTGAGCCCTAGAACAGCTCTCTGGCGCAATCGGCGGAGGAGCTGGATTCTTGAAAAGCAGGTATTTTGCAGAAATACATTTTGTTTTTCAAGTAACGTGTGCCGATATATGCAAACACTATAAAGGTGTACTAAATGTTGTTATTATTGGTATTATTTCTAAATGCACATGTTAGGCTACGAGTATTTTCCCAATTTGCACAGTCATGGCAAAACAGTGAAGCTACTTTACGGTTATCTTGAGCCATAACAATGGCCCAATGGGTTGAGGCCCAGGGCCAGGTAAAGGTAGCTAAAAACAAACCCACTTGTGTCGTTTCTCACCTTAGTGTGAAATCCTTCACCATTCTGAAAACACTAAATGAATAAAGAAGTGAACATAACATGCCACACAGTACAAAATGGAGTGGGAAAATTTTAAAAGAGAATGTTTGGTGTGGTCAAAAAAATGTTTAACCAACCTGTACACGGAATTCTGCCACTCGGGTTAGAAGGACCATGCGTACATCCCACATTTTTTGAAGAAAATATGTTTGTTTTTGTATAGTAGTATGCAGCCGTATTGTCACTTGGATTCATTTTATGATTGTTTCTTTATGAGCTACTCCACAATTCCTGAATTTACCATAAACTGCCAGGTCCTATTTGGAATTTCTTGGGAGAACTTTGGAACCAAAAATGCAAGAATGTCGATAAAGGGATCTGAAAACTCGTATTCTAGCCAAGAATCCAATAAAACTTTCAGCCATGAAATCAGGTTGTTGGATCACTGATGATGTCATAAAAAATATTGTAAACCTTTCTGCAATCGTGACGTCATGAACCAAAAACCCCAAATCCAAAACTAAATTTTTTTTTTAAATTGAAACTACAAGATGCCACAAGTCTTTCGAGGGCTTGAACAGCTCTCTAGGTATATCTGCTGCCGAGTTAGAAGGCAAGTCATACCTTTTTTTAACTGTTTCATTTTTTGTTCAAAATTAGGTTATTGAGCCATGATTTTATTGCATGATTTCCATAAAAACAGGAGCCAAAAGTGACCCGTTGGGTTGGCACCCAGAGCCAAGCAAAATGGACCAAAAAGGCAAAAACAAGCACCCATTGTGACATCACACACAGAAAACCCCAAACTAAAGAATTGTTTTTTGAACCAAAACCAGAAGACTTGCCGAATGCACAGCGAATTTGAACACCTCTCTAGCTCAATCGTCTGGGAAGCTATTCGGAACAGAAAAAGTTAATTCGCAAATATGTGACTTACTGAGTCTTCAGAGGGTTTGAACAGCTCTCTGGCTCAATCTGCTGGCGACCATGGCCCGGCACGGGTATAATATGTCTGTGGTCAGCGTTTGTGGGAGCAGAATTTTTCTAATTGTTTTTTCAGCCATAATTTTGTCTCCGTATATGCTAGCAAGACAATCAAGGGCTCAAAGCACTCAGATGACAGTCTAGAATCCAAAAAAATTCTTGAACCAAAAAAGTAGCCATTTGAGTCGGGGCTTTGGGCCAGGTAACCTCAGCCATAAAATCTTAAAAACATGCCACCATTATGACGTCACCCACAAAGAACCCAAAACACAAAATGAAAAAATAATGTTTGAAGGAATGTAGAAGACTTGCCAAATCCGTAGACGGTTCGAATACCTCTCTAGCTCATTCGGCTGGCAAGTTATGGATTGCAAAAAGTTCCAGTGTTGGGCAAAACAGTGGCATGTGTGGCAAAGGGTTAAGTATGAGCAACGGAGCTTAACTATGAGCCATGCATGTTGAATCAGCTTGTCTTGTCAGCAAATTCCTTCCTGGGACACAATACGAAGCTTGCTCATCCATCAACATGCCAGACTTGAGACTTCTCGCACAGCTGTTATTATCACACATTTAGGCATTCACTGTCCTCCTGACAGTAACCCCCCGTCTCCTTACTCAAAAAATATAAAGTTTGTGCATATTTTGATAGGGCTGCTTGACATAATGCTAGGAATTAATGAGCTACTGAAGGAATCAGGTTGATACGTGTGTTTTAAATATTTAAAAAAATTTGTTGAAAACTGAATTACACCAAATAGTGCCAATAGTCACCTCAGCGGGGTTAAACACTTTATATTGATGTTAGTGATCCATCTGATGCATAAATTTTGGGTGTGGGTTTCTTTGAATAAATATCAGCATTACATCTTAGTTAGCCAGATGTTCACATATATATACTGTCTGAAAAGAGAAAAATTGGACTGTGATGGACTGTGCGATGTAACCTTAAAATAAATATTTTGTTTTTGTATTGAAATTTGTGATTCTTGAGTGATAAAGTCGATTATGCTTTTATTGGTTTGTTTTTAACCAGATTTGTCTGTATAATTTCTTTTTTTTTGCACATTTTTGCATTTAGAGACAAAATGCAGACATTCCTACAAGAGCATGAAAGTCATGTAGATCTTCCTCAAATAGAACCAGATTCAGGACAGACAATATTTGAGTTTGTGCCTGATGCCAGTGGTATGTCCAATTACTTCATTAGTTTTTGCTTGTGTTCATTTGATATGCAGCACCAATAAAACCAAAAGTTTAAATGGATGTGTTTGGTGTTTGTTCCTGGTGATGTATTCACTTTGATTTTGTTTGCAGGACAGTGGCAACATTGGTCAAAGCGAGTTGTTGAATACTGTTATCCTAAAACTAGTGTCCCAGACTATGCTTCAATTCTTGTGCCTAATGTAGACAATGTAAGAACAAAGTTTTTGATTGATGTCATTGCAAAGCAGAATAAGGTAATTGTTGAAATTCAGCACAAAAAATTTTTTAGTGAAAGTTTCTCATTGGTTTTGTGATTTTCAGGCTGTCTTGCTCACTGGTGAACAAGGTACTGGAAAGACAGTAATGGTGCAAGGCTATGTCACTGGCTTTGATGCAGAAGTAATGATGTCCAAAGCATTCAGCTTCAGTTCCGCTACAGAACCAAGAATGTTCCAGGTTAGTTTGATGACATGTGCAAGACGACATGTTGCTATTTCAAGAGACAAGCAAGCTTTGAAACTTGTCTGGTTATGGTAATTTTCAGTATATCTGATGATTTGTTTTCAGACAACTATTGAAAGTTATGTTGACAAACGTATGGGAAATACATACGGTCCTCCTGCAGGAAGGAAAATGACTGTTTTCATAGATGACATTAACATGCCAGTTATCAATGAGTGGGGTGACCAGGTAAAAGTTTTTTTTTTTCATTTCCTGATTATGTATTTAAATCGTATGTAGAAACACAGCATTTCATATGATAAAATATGATCCTGTTTAGGGAAACACTTCTGATGTGGTATTTGGGGAGAACTTTTAAACCAAATTTTATAACCATCATTCATATCGGTATGTAAAAATTCAGTTGGTGGTATGCCATAATCATGAAACATTTTAAAATGCATGCTAACAATGTGTGGATTGAGCAGGTAAAGTTTTTACTTGTTCTTTTTATGATGATGTATCTTGAATCCTTTCATTAATAACATATTTTAATGAAAAAAAAACCTAGAGCAACATTTTTCTGTTCTATCATTTTTCTGTATCACAGATGGTGATATGTTTACAGCTGATACTGTGTTGAGCAATTTTGTCTTGTTAAAGCAAACACAGTTCTACAAGAGCTTTATTGCTCTGTTTCCAGAAAACGGGAGCATTTAAACATCACAAGGCTGTTAGTTTTTTTAATCTGTTTCTGTTCCAATCCACCCCTATGGTTATGAATCATGGTTAGTAATGAAAGGGAGATATCTCAAGTATAAATGACCAAGGTTAAATTTTCTGATGAGTTCAAGGTGTGATGCTTCATGGCAGAGTGCACAGCTGTTAAATTTGTAAAATTCTGAATGTCAAGCCACTTCCTTGAATAGAGATCTCAGCTGTGGTGGTTCAACCATGTTACCAGAATTTCCTAGCAACAATTGGCAAAGGTAGTTCTGTTGGCTACACCCACAAGTAGCCTAGAGGATGGTAAAGAACCTGGTGGCATAATTACATCTCCAACCTCAATTGGTCTTGTAATGTTGGTCCAGCAAAACTATTAGAGACTGCTGAAAACCACAAGGTGTTTCTAGTTCCCCCTCAAAAAAGAAATCTGTTTGAACACTGACCAAGTGTTTTGTAGAAGTTCTCATGTATATCACTATTTGTGATTGCACTTGTTTCAATGCTTATTCATTTTGTAGATTACCAATGAAATTGTCAGACAGATGATGGAAATGCATGGAATGTACTCACTTGATAAACCTGGAGATTTCACTAATATAGTAGACATGCAATTTATTGCTGCAATGATACACCCAGGTGGTGGAAGAAATGATATCCCACAAAGACTAAAGCGGCATTTTAGCGTTTTCAACTGTACTCTCCCATCAAATGCTTCTATTGACAAAATTTTTGGTAAGGATTTTTTAGAACTATGAAATGCTTGTGTAGTTTATTTTGATGTCAGACAAAAACTTTGGAACAACGCTGCCAAATCGGTTTGATTTTGGTGTTCCAGCAAATACTGATAATGGATTTTAATTAACGAAAATTTTCAAATATGCAATTATGTTGCTGTGCAATTACAGTATTTTTTAAATGAAAGAAAATAGTTTTGATTAGCAAAGCATAGTGGGTTTAAACTTGTTTGTTGTGAGACTAAAGAATAATTATTGTTGGAAGTTGTAGCTGTCTCACTGAAAGTACACAATTTGGAATCAGATCAAAGATGGAGAAAGGATGAAATGATAATCATCACTGCTAAACTCTGTTGAAAGAATGTTATGGGTATTTTCTCTCAAAACATTCTGGAACTCATTGCCTATTTCAGTTGAGCAAAATAGTTTGCAGATGAAGATTGTGTGTAATGAAATAGACCACTCGCCATCAGCTTACAAATGAGATTATTAAAATGTTGATGTAATGTGTAGCACCCCTGTCAATCCACAGCAAAAGTCTTTATGTGGCTATTATATTCTCAGTTAAGATTTGTATCAGTAATTGCCATGATGCTCTCATGTATAGCATAAACCAGGTGTTTCATTTTTGATATCAAACATTAAAATGTTTAGTGAATAAAAGTATTTTCTTGGAACATTTCTCCACATATCAAACTTCAAATTGAGTGAGGTTTTGTTCTTCTCATCAATCATTGGTGAATTTATTTTCCTGGAAATTGATTTCATTGGGAGGTACTTCAAACTCACAACATAAGTGAACTGAACAATTTTATTTCATCAATCCTAAGTATTGCAAGTTGTTCGCAAGATTCACTATGATGAAGAATTCTTGCTGTTTGTGAATCCAACAATCTGTCTAAAGACAAAATGTGTTGGGATGTGTTTGTCCCACCAAAAACTCAATTGTGCTTGACCAGTTCTGCTAGTTCTGATATTGCGTACGTTTACCACCAATTTTGGGTTTAGTTGTAGATTATGAAAGCGAAATACTAGTTCTTCACATTTTGACCCGCAAGGTGTAAACCAGGGTTAAAGATTGCATGCCATGTATCCAAGCATTTTTAAGCATTCCTTATTGTTGCAATGACTTGGTAGCATATGTTCATAGGAAAAAAACTGCCATTTTCTGATTCATCTTTGTTTTTTTGACAATTTTTTTGGTTGTCAGTGAATACTAACACTTAGGTTTTTGGTCACATCAACATATCTGAAACCAGTGTACGAGTATTTCTTACTTTGAAATCATACAATGATCGCTAATTCAACATGTTGCCTGCGCATGGGAGAGAATGCGCGCGTGTATGTAGCCCCATGCATAAGGGCATGACCTCACATGATAAAGTGCACTTTGAAAGGCTACCAGCAAAGTCTCAACCTTGCTACCAGCAACATTCATCAAGAACGGAACTGATCACGCAGGCGATTCATGACTGATCTGAGCTACCTGATGATTTCAGGTGAAACAGAGATTATTTCTAAGTTCAAAAATGAAAAGCATCTGTGTTGAAAATCACGATATTCCAGCAACAGCCTGAAAAGGGCCTCACTGAAAGTGCAACTTGTGATGGAAGTGTGCCAAACGCAAAGACACTGTACAGCACAACATGTGAGGTTTACTGTGCATGATACCAAGTTCAAACAAATATCACACGTTGAAACATGTGAAGGCTACATTGCCTTTTATGTGTCGTACCACAATTTCTTGCTTTTTGGCATACCACAAATCATTGTTTTTATTTGAGCATTGCAATTCATTACATTCAGCGTCCACGCTCCAAGCAAACAAAGTTGTAGATGTTGAGGTTTACTGTGAACAAATCGCAGTGAAAAGACTGTAGTACTGAGTAGCCTACAGGATTTTCAACAGATTCATTTGTAAATGGTTTATCAAACAGGGTTGTTGTAAAAAAACCTGACACAAAAAACCCACCCATTTTTTTTAAAACGCCCACTTACAAAAAAAACAATAAAACCCACCGAAAAACCCACTTTATTTTTTCTATGATAAAATCTACTAAGAAGTAAAAAATTAAATAGGCAGGCCATCTACAGTTAACTTGAACTTTTTTTAATCAAACAAAACAAATAACAATGAAATTTGAAGGATTTCATGAAAATAATTTAACAGTTTGTATTGGTTATTTTTCTCAGCTCTGCACAATCATATTTTAACCACTATTTCTGCCTTATGTGCATCAATCAACTTCTGATTTTGGACCATACCAAATCATACGTTGAAAAAGACACTCTAAAAATCAGGGGTCGCCAATGTGGTGCCCATCGGCACCAGGTTGCCTGCAAGGACCAACCAGGTTGTCAGCGGGCATAGGCGTAGCCAAAAGGCATGGCCACCAAATTTCTAGCATTCCTTGTCGTTTTGCGCTTTAAGAGATGTTGTCCCAAACAAAAAAGTGTTTTCTTGCTGAAAGTCAAAATATTTGGCTCAAGAAAATTTTTAGGCTGGCTACACTACTGCCCATGGGCCTGCTCTGAAAATGACATTAGCATGATCAGTGTGTTTACATTGCGGAATATGTTAATTGTTAATGCTAAAATAAAAGGTAGATTGAGCAATATTTTTATTTTGCTATAGATGCTGAACTAGCAGAGCATGCAGATAAACTTGACATGAAACTGCAGTTTGTTTGGTAATGGTTTTTCTTTGTTTGCTGTGCGCATTCTTGCCAAGCCTTACCACTTTGGAGTGAATTGACCAAAAATTTGCAAAAACAAAGATGGGGTACATTTCTTTACCCTCAAATTTGAATGACATAATAGGTATAAAAAGTTATTATTTTGTAATTCTAAAAATAATGATATTGCATGATGCAATAAAAACAAATAAGAATAAGGTTTTTCCATTTTCTTTAAAAAAAGAACAAAATCTTGTTTCTTTTTAAAAAACCCAAAAAAATGGGTTCTTTTGAAAAAAAAACAAAAAACTCAAGTGGGTTGTTTTTTTTTGAAAAAAAACAGGTTTTTCTCAACCCTGTTACAGGTTATACTAACGAGGTAGCTGTGGTTGCTGTGCTGTAACGCATTATCAATGGATGTGGTATAAATAAATTTCTTTCATGTCTCAGACTTCTTGTAGTTCCTCTGGTTTGTAAGCTATTGTCAAAAGATAAATCGAAAACCACAATGCAGTTTCAAGCAAGACAACTTGCGCTACGTTACTAACTGCGGCCAGATACAACACAATGTCGCGGCACCCGTTCATACAGCAAGGTTTGAGAAGCATCGCACCAAAAGTGTTAATGTCATTTTACAACTCCATAACTCCCAGTCAATTGTGCTAAAGAGCTATCCAAGCTGTCAAAAAACTTGGCGAGTCTTATAGTTAGCAATGGTTTCGAGTTTTTTTTCTGGGTGACATAAGTGGGGTAGGTTTTTGGCCATTTTGGCTGAGGTTATCTAGCCCTGCGCCCAACTGCTAGATGGAAATATTTCGCTGAAGTTTTTATTGGAGAATAGGCTACAATCTGAATCTTTTGAGCTTTTGATTGGCTTTCTAGCGTTTCTGGTTGCAGAGTTAGGGTGAAATTGCCATTTTTTGGTAAAATTATCATTATCATTTTTATGTTTTATTGACCATAACTTTTGAACCAGAAATGCTGGAAACCTGATCAAAGGCCCAAAAGACTCTGATTTTAGCCTAGTTTCCAATGAAAACTTCAGCAAAATACTTCCATCTAGCGGTTGGGCCCAGGGCCAGGTAACCTGAGTGAAAAATGCCAAAAACATCTCACTTGTGACATCATACAAAAAGCAAAACGGAAACCGTAAACTTTTTTCATTGCAAACCGGAAGACTCACTGTGTTTTTTGAAGGTTTGTACAGCTCTCTAGCACAACCAATTTGTGAGTTATGAAGTTGCAAAGACTTGGCCAATATGGACAAATTATACTTTTTAGAGTAATTAGACCAGCACCAAAGGGGTTAATCATGCATGAATTGGCCTTATGTCAAATAAAAAACACCTGTTTTGTGAGAAATCAGGTGCTATGTTGCTTTGCATAGTTACTCTGTAAGATTAAGCATGTTAATGTGATGACAAATACATTTCTGGATGAATGACTAATAAAATCCAGAAAATCATTGATATTGGCACAACACAACCTCCAGAAACAAACAGTCCCATTATTTTCCAAATCACAAAATCATTGCACTTGCTTGATAAAAACATTCTTTCATAAAAATTAAGAAGCAATTTCACTGCAAATGTTTCTTTTACCTGTGTTTGATTTTTATCTTGGTGTGCAGTCTCTTTGGAGAAAAAAATCTTCCAAGTAGACTAATTAGAATTTTTTTGTTGCTTTGGTATTGCAGTCAACCTAACTACTTATCCAGTTTTGTGTACCCTGTCTTGTTCATAAAAATCTTTTGATTTCATTTGATTATTTGTTTGGTACAAACACCATTTGAGTTCCCTTTGACAGGTATTATCGGCAAAGGCTTCTTTTGCACTGAACGCAAGTTCGCACTAGAGGTCGTTGATGTCATTGAAAAGCTTGTACCTGCAACAAGAGTTTTGTGGCAATGGACTAAGGTAATTTTGTCGTGTTTCAAAATTGTTGAAAAGGCAACAATTTTTTACCATTTTCTGTTGCATGTTTTTTAACTGATTCTATACAATTTTTGGTCGCTGATTTCAAATCTTTCATCAGTTTTTTCTGCATGGTTGAGTTTTCATGCAATCGGCATTTTTAGTTTTCTCATATTAGTAGTATTTTGAACATATTTTTTGTACAGCTTCACCCAATAACTTGTTACTCTTCATTTTTTTCATAATGCTAAAGATTTTTCTGAATCCTTGTGAACATAAGCTTGTGGTAGCTGACTGATTTTCACTTGGCCGAGCCAGGCCCGCTGCCAGGAATTTGCAGCAAGGGGGGCCAAATACAACAAAGGGAGGGCACATGTTTAAAATACAATATTGGATGTATGCAGCAACTGTGATGCCAAACATGAAATGGGAGGACCGAGCACCACTGCTCCCTCCACTGGTGACAGATCTGGGTCGAGTACATTTTGTGAATTTGCTGCAGTAGCTTACAGCACATGGGACATGAGACTCCTATGTTGTAGCTTGTCTAAAACAGTGGTTCTCAACTTTTTTGTTGAACGGAGCCAAATCCAGATTACAAATTGGTTAGAGCAGTGATTTTCAACCGGTGTTCCGCGGAAAACTAGTGTTCCGTGAAAGATCGTCAGGTTTTCCGCAGGAAATTTGATAAGTTTGACTAGTGTTCCATTGAACACCGGTCGAAAATCACTAGTTTAACGCAATGAGCGTAAATATGTTTTCTTTCGTGAAAGTAATTAGTTTTAGGACCAAACGAATAGGACTTTCTTGTTAATTTTAATAAATTAAAAGAGCCAAAACAGAACTAAACATCATAATTGTGATTATAAAATTTTGTTTGGTGTTCCCCAAAATTTTTTTATTGCATAAAGTGGTCCGTGATGCAAAAAAGGTTGAAAAACACTGGGTTAGAGGGCCACACTAAAGAAATTCTAACACAGGTCAATTCACACATTTTTCTTTATAGCAAACAAAGTCTGTCATACAAAATATTAGTGGTTCTAATGAAAGACTACCAAGAGCCGCACAAAAGCTGCTTTAAAGTGGTTGAGAGCAACTATTCTGAAGCATGGAACAAGAGGCAAATAACAATATTTCTGGTGCTGTGCTGTTTAAGATCAAACACAATGATGAAATTGGGCAAGTTGTCTGTAGGTTAGTTAAGGTATTGAGGGTGATGTGAAGGCTAGGCTGCCAGTTCACTAAAACAGTGAAAGTAAGGCCTATGTCTGCATGCGGTATGCACTCAGGTTTGCTGTAATAGGCCTTCAGTACATATCACCATTGTTAGTCTCCTGTGTCTGTAGTTTGTCTAAACGTCTGTAGTTTCTAGTTTGTTCTTTTATCAAATAGCTACCAGTTCCTGATAAAATTGGGCAAGCTGTTAGTAGTCTAGTGAGGTGTTAAGTCTTGAGAACAATGTGCACTTGTCCAGGTTAAACCGTAGGCTACCTGTTCCTTGTAAGTAGGTCCTATGCTGTTCAAGCTTTTATTGAAACAATGAATATTAAGAAGGCATTGTGGTTGTCTTTTGTGGAAGTATTGAAGGGTTTTCTAGGCAATAAAAAAACAAATTATAAAGATTTTGCTGGGAAGATGTTCTCAGCGTTTCATGATTTGGGATGCAAAATTAGCATCAAAATGCACTTCGTCTTCAGTCGTTTGGGAAAATTTCCAGAAAACCTTTGAGCTATCAGTGATGAACAAGGAAAGCGGTTCAGTGATGAGTAGGGAGAGCAGTTCCACCAGGCCTTCATGACAATAGAATGGCACTACCAAGGTAGAGGGGCCCACCATATGTTATCAAACAGCTGCTGTAGCATTAAACGTGATTGTTCAGGAGAACTGTACAAACGCAAGAATTATAAGTGCCAATTTTTGCCCTGATACAGGTGCTTGCAAGCAGATTTTGCATCATATCAAACATGTTAAAGCTAATTGTCTACACTTTTTGAATGACATTCATGTGAAAATAATGTTCATTGGTTGCATCCCATTTCACTTGTTAATGATCTTTACTCGTTTTCAATATTTCATGTAACATGTATCTTAAAGTTCTTTCTCTTATGGTGATACACACTGTACTGCTGCATATTTCTGTTTTTGGACTGTTTTTTATGTGCTAGCCATAATTCCACTTGGTTAAAAATGTTGCTTTGCAAAATTTTGCATTCACGAAAAAATGAGAAATCATGAATTGTAAAAAAAACAATGTCAGATTTGAAATCAGTGTTCCCAATGTAAGTAAGAAGAGGTGTTTGCATCAATGTAACAACTTTTTTGTTGACTAGTGTAATTCACCCCTCTAAATTACACTCAGGTTGCTTTATATGTATAAAGTAAACCAGTAAATCATGTATCATTAATTTTACTGTATGTTGCGTAGTTTATACCGATATTAAGTCTGTTTCTACCATTATTGAAATAATGCGATTGCATAGTTTTTACCATTTGCCATATTGCATAGTTTTACAATTACCATTTAACATATTGCATAGTTTTTACCATTATTAAGTCTGTAGAACACAAAATGAAGTATTTTTATTTTTGCTGTATATTGAATAGTTTTTTACCATTATTATTTAATTTTACTGCATATTGCATAGTTCTTACTATTACTGTGTCTGACTGCAAAACTAGAGCTTGTAATTGTTGTTTTCAATAAGACGAGGCAAATCCCAGCCATTGTGGCTTTCCACTAATGTTGACATCAAATGACAAAACTTTGAGAGACAAAGAAAAGACTGATGAACTGCTGCATTAAACCTTTGGCATGGAAAAACTGAGGAATTGTTACTTGTTGTTTATTTGTGCCCAAGCAATTGTGCAAACTTGATAATTTCTAACCAAAACCAATTTCATTGATTTTACTGAATTTCCAGTTTGAATTATTACCGGGTCTTAGTTTTGATTTGACACTTCTAAGCTTATCCACTGCCTATGTCGGTCTGTTGAAAATTACATGACCACCTGAAAGCAGAGAGATTCCTGTCAATCAGAAGTGCTGAATAGCCATTCGTGATCAGAGTCAACAGTATTGTAGACAGTCTAGCAGAGGGGTTGTTGTACTTGAAAAATCCAGCTGCTGCATGGTATTGTTTTAAACCTTATGCTATGCTTCTTTCTGTGCCTCATTTTTTGCTGGATAACTCATTATTTGTTGAAATTGGAAGTGTCAGATATGTCCAGTTTTATTTATGCCAGCAGTTTTTTTAATTTCTATAATAATATAGGTGACTCATCATCTCTGATAGTTTCTGCAGGCTAATTCTTTAAAGTTAAATTATAATTTCATAGTAAGTGTGCTGCATTTGTTTTTCCGAGTATTGCATTAAAGGAATTTATATATTTATATTCTGTTAGAGACTTGCATATAACTGTAAGTGATGTTTGACATCAAGTGTTGGCAAGGAGAAATATATGTGGTTGACTGTATTTGCGGGAAATTAATTTTAAGTAAGTTATGGCAATTAAATTCCTAACCGCCTTTTACATGGTCAAGGGAAAAATCATTTTTCTCCCTTTTTTATCAGCTTTTTATTATATGCATAGATCATCTTCAGTTTGCAAAACTACACTTTTTGTATGATTCGCAGGTCAAAATGCTCCCAACACCTGCCAAATTTCACTACATTTTCAATTTGCGTGACTTGTCTCGCATCTGGCAAGGAATGCTTACAATACGAGCTGAGCAGTGTACTGATACAAAAGATGTATTGGCTTTGTTTAAACATGAATGCACAAGAGTAATTGCTGACAGGTATTTGTGTTGTTTGTCTTGTATAATGTTGTGGTGCTGTGGTGGCTGGAATCAATTATTTATAACATTGATCAACTGTTGTGCTGATAAATTTTTTTGCATTTACATATCGCTCTCATTAAGTTCTTATACAGTTGAATTGAAAAAGTGCATGCAGCAGACATTAGAGTTATAAAGAGTTAGTCAACCATTTTCAAACTGAAAACTGATATTGTTTACAGCTGTTCTTATCTATTATTTCAGCTTTCTTAGCAAGTGAAAAACCTGATGTGTAATAGAGAAAGTAAACCTTTCAGCTGTTTTGGTAAAGGTGTTCAGTGAAAATATATATATTATAACAGCTATGTGAAACCCAAATGGCTTACTGAGCCAAAAATTATGTTATTATCTTAGCCAGGGGCACACATTGAATAACATATTAATGAGGGCCACACAATGAATGGCGTACTTCAATCTGAGGAAACTAAATTTTTCTAAAGCTAAAGTCCTGAAAGCGTTCAAATCCTGACTGCAATGATAACAGATGCGATACAGTGGCACTGAGGACCACCTGCAACAAAAATATTTAATTCAAGATTGTCAAAATAGGGGCAAGTTGTCAGTATGTAGGATTCTTTTGCTGTAGCAAAAACCCAAACTGGGCCTCATGCAAGCCACGGGCTGGACATAGCTTTATTGGAACATTACAGTATTTCCGAGCTATAGATGCAAGCATATCATATGATTGTAAAAGAAAAAAGTAAGATGTAAAATTTTTAAATCGCAAATAACAGTGTATCATTCCATTATATTGAACCTCAATCTAGGGATTTTGTAACACATGTTCTTGGATATCTTTTATTCACAGACATGTTGCAAAGATTTTTGTTCTATGCTCAACAAAAAATTTTTTGAAATTGGTCAAATGGTTTGCAAAATATAGGCATTTCAAATTTGGTTTCCATTTGGTGATGATAAGTGTTGCTGCAAATAAAAAAATGACATTTCCTTCAAAGCATGCATTGTAGTTCAAGTTGTGAGTTGAGCTAACTTCTTCATAGCAGTTGAAGAAGAGTGGAGCTGTCTTGTTTGTATATAGTGCAGATGATTGATTTTAAAGTGCAATAGTAATCACTTCATAGTTAAGGAAGTCTTATGTTTATTTTTTTATTAATTTTGTTATTACAGACTTGCAGTCCATATCACAGGTGCAATCATACAACAAAAAAGCACAGAAAATGGTTAGCCATACAGTAGCACATTACAGAATCTGTGTTTGCACATGACGAACACCAATAGGAACAAAACACTTGACAGCGCAGCCATCATAATGCATGGATCCAGTAGTGTGAGAGAAATAAAGGTATTCTAACATCAAAGCTTTCAGGGAAACAGCTAACAGAGAAAAAATGAAAAATAAGTCAAATGGGGATGTACCCATTGGTGTACAGAGACATGCAAGCTGTTCTGATCAAGGTTTCAAATACTTTGCAACATATGAAGTTATAAGTTGACAAATGAAGTATAGTATCATCAAACAGTTTTTTTTAAGGAAAATGTTAGGTACCTGGTGTGGACCTATAGTGACCCGATTTCACTTGATTGTAGGGACATTTATTTTTTGCAAATTTTTGGTGCTTAGGTTGGATAATTGTTATTGGTTATTGTAGGTATTAGACATGCACCCTTGTTTCATCAGCTTATCAACAAATACGCCCTGCTATAAGCAGCACTATGACAAAAAAGTTGGGTATAAAGATTTGAAGTATCTGAAGGAAACTGATCTAAAGAACTCGCAGGAATTTGAGAATTCTTGTCCGCTCCTGCCGACTTCTAACCCACACCCACCTTGCAGGTCCTCTTAGCCTGCAATTGTGTGGTTAGTTTATATACAAAATTAAAAATAACGATCTCACCCAAAACTTCCTGGCACCAAGTATTAATGAAACTTCCAAGTATTAATGATATTTCTGCTTTATTTGCTGTTGGTGTGCTGAGAAGTTAAAAAGAAATATTCCAGTTGATCCATGTAGTGGGCTTTGGAGGAAAAAGTTAATTATGTTTGTTTTCATGTTGTGTTGCTTGATGCCTGCAGTCACACTCAGTATGCCATAACTGTTCTTTAAGTTATTTTAGGTATGTCAGTTGTTCAAAAAATTTAGTTCTACTTCTACATCCATGTGTTGCAGGTATGATCAAGGCTATTACAGTTACTATAGCAAAGCTCTCACTATATTGATTTCATATATTTCCCTTTAATTGTTTGTTAATTTTATGCTCAGGTTTACCAACATAGAAGATAAGAACTGGTTTGAAATGGCCATAAATCGTGCTGTCAGTGAATGTGTAGATGCAAATGTTGTTCATGCTGTGAATGGTACTGAACCATACTTTGTGGATTTCATGAGAGATCCACCAGAGCCATCTGGTGAAGAAGCTGATGATACAGATATAGAGGCACCAAAAATATATGAAGAAGTTTGTCATGTTTTTTCCTATTTGTCCTAAATGTAATTAATTTAACACTTTGGCCTCCGGCTGCTTTCGGGGATTTTCGAAAAAAAAACGCCTAAACGCACGTGGCTTTGCGCGGGAATTTCTCCGGTCCGGTATGCTCTACAGACCCGGTAAAAGTCTTAAAAGACGTGGCAAGTCTTTTAGTCTGCACTCGAAAAAATTTTTTTGCTTGGGTGTGCGGGTTTTTTGTGAGTGATGTCATAAGTGGAGGACTTTTATGCAACCTTGGCCCACTTTGCCTGGCCCTGGGCGCCAACCGTTAGGTGGTAGTATTTCACTTAAGTTTTTACTAGAAACTAGGCTGCAATCCGAGTCTTTTGATACTTTGGATGACCTGCTGAGGTTTCGGGTTCACAAGTTATGATGTAAGTGAGTAAAAATATTTGACTAATTAGATAATTAATTAATTTGTTTATTTTAGATCATAACTTTTGAACCAAAAATGTTAGAAAGTCGATCAAAGGCTCAAAAGACTCGGACTCATGCCTAGTTTCCAATAAAAACTTCAGCGAAACACTTTGGCCTAGCGGTTGGGCCTTAGGCCAGGCAACATGAGCCAAAATGACCTCAAAACTACTTAACTTATGACGTCAGTCACAAAAAATCCGCACTCCACAACCAAAAAATTTTTTCGAGTGCAATCTACTAGACTGGCCGATCCGTTTGAGCCCTTGAACAGCTCTCTAGTGCGATCGGCAGAGGAGCTAGGGCATTGGTAAGGCAACCAAAAACTGCTGTTTTTTGACTGAAATCGAAGTATATATATCGTAGACCAGCTCTCAAAGTGTTAATAATTTTATGTCATGCTTCTTATGTAATCAACCATGACTTTGTTTTCTACAACTGGATTAGGTCTGCTGAGCCTGATGTTTGGAGTTGTCTTGATATATTAGTGCTGAGATGTTGATTTTCTTGTAGTTCTGGCTTACTGTTGCGATTATTCTATTTCATATTTGAAATTTGAAGTGGTGATTTTGTTTCTTCATTTTGAACACCATCAGTAGTCTGAGAGATTCAGGACTTGACAGGGTTAAATACACACTAGATTCCTGTTTATGTTTCATTGGCACTGAATTATTTTCAAAATAAACAAATATTTTAGACAATGCAAAAATCATGAGCAGGAGGTTATTTTCAAGCAAAGTTCCTGTAGAGTTGCGATTGTAAAAAAAATGTTAAATACCACTGGTCTATGTGATCAATTTGAATAGTAGAAAAACGCTTCTGGCTACATTTTTAAAGTGTATTTTATAACATAGGATAAAGATCCAAACCATGCGCTGACCTGCAGTGACGTTTAACTTATAGCACCAGATGTGTTAAGAAGCAAGGTTTAAAGCAAAAAACACTCTACAACAAAGTTACTCCAAACACTGTGGGTGCTTTTGTTAACATAAACAATCTTTAATATATCAAGACCTCACTGACAGTACTACTAGCAATGCATGCTTCAAGTGGGCATCTTCTCATGATTTTAGGATTCATCACTGACTGCGTATACTGATCCACCAAAAATGATAAAAATCAGATAAAAATTCCTAAGTATAAATCCACTGATAAGTTTGTTATCTAGCAAATACGTGCTGAAAGGAAGGGTGTTCTGATTAGTGAAATTACTCACATCTACATCTAGGCATCACTGAGGCTGTTTTCTTGTTGGCAGTTTTCTTAGTTGACACCTGTGTTTGTAGGCAATTGTTGAAGTAACAGTTGTCCATTGGCAAATGTTCAGTTGGCAGTTGACTAGTTGGCAATTGTTCTGATACCTTGTATAGCATATACATTTTCGGCACCGACATAATATACGAGTATATGAAAAAGGTTCTACAGAACAGAGTTCAAAAATTGTGATCTGAAGTAAACAAAATATTTGATTATTTTGTTGATTTTAGATCATGACTTTTGAAACAGAAATGCAAGAAAGTCGATTGTAGGCTCAAAAGACTCGGACTCGAGCCTAGTTGAAAACTTCAGTGAAATAATTTGGTCTAGCGGTTGGGCCCCAGGCCAAGAAACATCAGCCAAAATGACCTAAAAACTACTATACTTATGTCATCAGCCACAAAATATCCGCAACTCCCAACCAAACTGTTTTTTTCGAGTGCAGACTAGAAGACGTGCCGAATCCTTTGAGGGTTTGAACAGCTCTCTAGCACAATCAGCGTAGGAGCTAAGGCGTTGGTGAGGCAACTGAAAACTGCTGGTTTTAGGCCAGTTTCTAGGTACAAATATATTCTACACTGGCTCTCAAGGTGTTAAGAGGCCTGCTCATGAAGGAGATATTCCTGGCTACAAGAACGATTCGTGATGATTTTTTTTTATTGTACTGCCATGCAAAATTTTGAACTGAAATCTCAAAAAAAGTTACAAACAGCAGCGGAAGAGGGATTTTTGTTTGAATTTGTTGCTCTTTTCTTTCTCACTGACCATAAACACAAAAACAAGTGCATATAATTACAGTTTAGTGCTTTGTTATACACATTGGGTTTTGAGATATACAAAAAGGCAGGTAGTTCAATTTTTGTAATGTCATCTTAACGCTTGTTAATGGTTCATTGGTGTAGAAAAAAGTGAACTGTGGCTGGGTAATCAGTGGTTCTCCCATGGTTTAATTTTTTATACTTATTATTGACACGTGTATATCTACGTATTTGCAAGAGAAAAAGATTATGGCAAGTGCCCAGATAAAAACTTTTTGTCTCAAAATGGTGTCCTATGTGTAGTGCAATTTTTGTGATCTTAACTAAGGACATAGCTCCATGTGGAGAAGTAATGGAAGTTTTAAACTGTAGCTACATGTTCACTGAGCTTGCTTGTTGAATGAAAATCATGCTCAAAAACAGTGTAATTCACATTATTTCAAAGAATTTACGTTCTTTTGTGGCTGATTTTTCAAAGCCAGAAATGTGGTGTGCATTTTGGGATCATTTGTTTGAAGTTGAATTGCAGAGTTGATTCTTGAAATTTGTAAAAAATGTTCCTATTTAGGTTTGTTATAATATGGACACTCTGGTGTTCAACATTCCTGTGCTGCAGATTCCATCCCTCAAGGAACTTTCTGATAAATTATACAGTTATATGGGAAACTATAATGAATCTGTTCGTGGAGCCAGCATGGATCTTGTGTTTTTTAAAGATGCTATGACTCATTTGGTAAAGGTAATACATCTTCAATTTCAAAAATGGCCATTTGAATTTAGTCAGCTATGGACAAGTAAATTAATCCAAATAGTGTTATATTTTCGTTAGTAGTTTCACACCAACGAAATGTATTCCACACACTCATTTGCAGTAGGAGTGATATCTGAAAAGCATTTATGGAAACAATTGCTTGTTTGTTGAAGCAAATGTGTGTTTCTTGTTTATGGCTATAAGTAAGCTAAAATCCTTACCACTTTTTAACCCAAATTCTAGACTAAACCCTTACCCGAGCAGCAACACAATCCTGCACTAATTTCGGACAAACCTACACCTTAATCTAGATCATTGCCCAAACACTAATGTGAATGTGGGTGTGCTTAATCAAAAACAGTATCATGAAATACTGTTATTATGTGGAATTCAACCCCAGCCATTGCACGGTGGCACACATGGCACACAAATTACCAATCTGCAAACTAAATTTTCTAAATACTGTCGCATCAGTCATTGCTCCCAACAACACTCTAAAAACTAGGTGTCCATTTTGCTCTAGGTGAGAATGTGAATGAAATTTTCTTGATAAAAAGCTTTCTACCATCCTGATTTTTTCAGTGATATTTGCCATGAATTTTGTGATTATTTCAATAGTCCTGCAAGTCATCTGTGACCCCATCAAAATGCAAATTTGCCAACTCATCAAATAAAGACATTTGTTAACATTTTTGTAACCTGTTGTTTGTTGAAAGCTTTTAATTACAGTGTATATTGTTAATGTTGTTTTCCAATGCTTAGATTCTGTGAAATCTTATCTCTTTGTAAAAATGACAATGTCTTAATTGCGATATCTTCAGTTTCATACAGCTGATATTTGTTTAGAGCTACACTTGGAAAGATTTCGGGAGTGGGCTAACACCATCATGCCAAACATTTGCTGTAATGCATGGGAAAAACACTCATATTTTGTAATTTGTGTGAAAGTCTTAAGCTTTTTAGTGTCTGTCCACAGTGCCTTTCATTGTTTTTTCATCTCTCTGCTGTATCAATTTTTGCGAGTGTTGGTAATGTGAAATTGGGTTTACAATGCATTTGATTGTTCATTTGAGTTAATTCAGGCATTTACTAATAATAAATATACCTGAAGAAAATAGAAATTTCAACTCTTAAGCAAAGATAGAGGTTCTGTCACACAAAGGCAAATTTTCAATGTTATTCACCAGTTCTGTGTATGTGCCTTGTTTTGACAATTTATTGTTGATAGTTTCTGATGTTTTTCATGAAAAATATGCTTTAATGTTTACACTGCAGTATGGTTTTACAATGTTTTCAATGAGCAGATCTCACGCATCATTCGCACTCCACGAGGTAGTGCATTACTTGTTGGAGTTGGAGGTTCAGGAAAACAAAGTCTTACAAAACTTGCTTCTTTCATAGCCGGTTATAAGTCATTTCAAATCACACTGACAAGGTAATTCTCATACAGGTTTCGAAATTTCTGTACAGTGATTGCTACTGTATCAGTTTGGTGTATTGTTTCATAAAATTGTTCCATCATGTCATTACCTTTTCATTGCATCAATTTGTCTTTTTTTGTTTGCAGTGAGTTTTTTGAACTTTAATAATAGAGATAAATCCAGTTAATCATATAGCCAATTTGCTAAGCTTTTTTATTGTTTAACTGAAATATATCAATAGCCATCAGACAAATATCCACAAGTTTACTACCTAACTCTAATTTTGTCCACATGTTTGCTACTTGAAATGCTGAGCTTGACACTGAACATGGAGATTTCTGGAACTAACACAATAGTGCTTCTGGAAAATCTAAACGTCAGTTAGTCCTAACATTTGAAATTATGAAATCCTGCAGTGCCTAGCAAACCAATGATCACAAAATGTAATGTGAATTCAAAGTAGTTGTTGCGCTGATATTACCTTTAATGTGCATGACACAATTGTCTGTATCAGTTGTGGAAAATGGCCCGCACTTGTGCCCATTATCTTCTGCTTGTTTTGGACTATGTAATGCAGTTGTAAAGCTACCATGTACTGACACTGGAAGTTCCTTTTTTGGTATATCAGGCTGATTTGTTAACGAAGTTGCAATCTAACCAGCTGAAGCTGCGAATTTACTGCTTGCTGCTGAACCTGCAGTGTTAATTTTAACATCTCAGCAGGTGGTGGTAACTTCTTTTTGTGGCCATCCCCAAGGGAACATTTGCTTTATCGAACTAAATTGCAGCATGGCTTTTGTCTGTGCAGTGCTCTTTACACTTCTTTGAGGTATGTGATTAATTGATACATCCACAAACGAAAGCAACATTTCTGTGCACATATCTGGTTTATATGATTGAACATTATGTGATTAACTAGACAAAAAATTTCACATGTGAGTGGTTTTGGCTTGGGCTTCCACAATCCTGTTCGATAAAGTGATTTATGCATTTAGCTGGAGTCATCTGTACAACCAAAAATACTGAAATTTGTTGGATATATTTTGTGTGTTTAATCAAAGTGGTTCATTGCTGATGAAAGTGTAGTTGCCACAAAGCAAGTTTTCATTAACTTTTAAATGCTGATGGCATTAAAACTGTATGGGTGGTGAATCTTTATACTGCCTATTTTAATGGCTATCAAATTTTTGTATTGCTTTGGAATTAAATTTAACTCTTATTCAGTTGTTCCACTCAAATTTGTTTCAAAGAAAGTTGTTTCCTATCTGATAATTACATGTAAACTTCTATGAAAGATTCAATGGAATTCTCTCATTTGTTTTCTCAGAGCTCTGTTCATGCTGGTGGCATGAACTTGACCTTAGAAAACCTCTAACGTGGTTCAAACTTGTCAGTTGGATAATTTAATGTGCATTAAATCAGGGTGTGTTTTATGTGGCCAAGTTTTTCAGGCTCCTCAACATGAACAAAATTACAATTTACAGGATACAAAATATTTTTTGAAAGTTTCATTGTTTCAAAATTTCTGCTTTTACATTTTCTGCTCCAAAATATTTGATAATCTCAGATGTATAGTGAATTTTCAAGAAAGTTTTATTTACATATGTGGAAATCCATGATTTTATAGTAGATACCACTTTGTAGTGATTTTCATGAAATTTTTTTTAGAACATATAATGCTCAAAACTTGATGGATGATTTGAAAGTGCTCTATAAAATTGCTGGTGGTGATGGCAAAGGAGTTTCTTTTATTTTTACTGACAATGATATCAAAGAAGAAGGTTTTCTTGAGTATCTCAACAATATTTTGTCCTCAGGGGAGGTATGTTCACATTCTCATATTTGGATTTCTTCTCACTGATTTCCGAGAAATGGTTTCTTAGGTTTTTATTTTCTTTATCGCAGATGGAAGTGAATTACGTGAAATTAATATGAGGTTTCTTGTGCAGCAAACAACGTTGTCAATTGTTCATTCTGAAAATGCTGTTTTTGAAATACAATGCTTGACTGGTATTTCGTTCAGATGATTGTGACGACAATTTCTGAGGCTAGCTGTCACACTTTTCAATATGACAAATTCGTCGTAAAAATATAGCTTCAGTGGAAATCATTCGTGTTGCTTGGAGTGACACTTACGTAGGCCTAAACCTTATTTAACCCAAGCACAACATTGTTGGTGTAAACACCTGATAAATTTTTAGGCCAACACTGCAAAACCAAATCATGATTGCAGACTGGTTCCTCTCGCCATGAGGCGAAATATTACAAAGCGGTTGTGCATGTACATGGCACTGTACAAGCTTCTGACAGCTTTGCTTGTGTTGGACCTGTCAGAATGGAAGATTCTTAAACACATGTATTTGACACATGATAAATTTTGATTGTTCAAAAACGTTTGTTTAATATCATTCCACAAGCGGTATTTAGACAAAGAAGTGACATAGTCATAATGCTTATAACAATTCATAATAATACTATGCAACATCAGAAAAGAAATGTGTCTGACTGTTTGAAACCATCTACATTAGAGAACCCCAGGGGCAACTTTTGATATTTGATCGGCGTTAATGTAAATGTCTATGGTACAAGAGGGCTTGTCATGACAGCGAAACAGACCCTTGGATGTGTTCCTGACTGTATTCTTTCTTGTCAAAAAGATATTTTCAGATATTTTTGGCAAAAAATATAGGTAGCCCCTGCTGTCCATCTGTTGCTATTTAGGAACAGGTTTTTTGTCGATATAAAATCCAATCTGCTTAATGTTTGTCCCGAAGATGCCCACAATTTATGATTTAACAGGTATGCAAGTGTATTTTTAACTTTAGCCCAGAGCTGTCAATATGCCAAAGCCCCCACACATCGTTATTCCAGCACAGTAGGAGATAGCATTTGACAAGATTAATCACTGCTATATGATTTTCTTTGTTGAGAATAAATTAAAAGCATTTTTCTGAAAATTTCTCACAAGTGAAAATAATTCACTGTGGTATGGTTCAAAACAATATTTTATTTGTGTTTTCATCTACAGTGCAATCTGTAAGTCAGAGCTTCCTCACCTTTCAAGCCAAATGCTGGTTGTTTAGCAAACGTCTCTATATCTCAGGTGACACAATTGGAGTCAATTACTTGGAAGGTTTCGTGGCTGAAATCAGTGTGGAGACTCCTGCTTATGTCTTAATTAATGTTGAAATGCTCCCTAGGTGTTAATGCCGATTTTGTCGATTCTGTCAGTTCAAAGTTGAGAATGGCTTCACAGTACAACAGGCAAACTTCTCAGTTGTAGTTCATGACATGTTGTATTCATGAAGGTTTCTGGCTTGTTTGCTCGTGATGAGATTGATGAGATCACGCAGAATTTGGTTCCAGTGATGAAAAGGGAATTTCCCAGAAGGCCACCAACGCAAGAGAACCTTTATGATTTCTTTCTTTCAAGATCAAGGGACAACCTCCATGTTGTGCTATGTTTTTCCCCTGTAAGTTGTTTTGTTGCAACTTGTTCAACGTAAATCAGTTTTTTATGCACATATGTTCTGAAGTAGCACAGAAGTAAAACAAGAACAGTTGAATGTGCTCACAAAGCATTTTACTACAGGATGTCGATTTTGCATCCAGCATGCATTTTCAATCCCATAATTGTAAGTAAAAACTTAGACTTCTGCTGTTTCAAACACATCAGTAAGGCATTAAAAACAGATTTTACTGAAATTACTGAACTAAAAGGTGATTACGCTTTCATAACCAAACTGAAAGACTAAGCAACTGTTGATAGTAGGACGAACACAGCAACTTTATTTGCAAATGCATGCCTGCATGCTACTGTTGACCACTGAAACTAAGAGAGTCTTTGTGCCTGTTGTTAAGAAGGTGTCATTTTGAATGAGTCAACAACATTCTGTTCAGTCGTGCATAGCCACATGTCCAGCCACTCTTTTGCTGTGGGTTTAGCTGGCAATCTTCAATTTTCCTGACTTTCCCTTCTTGCTTCATTAAAATTCCAGCATTGCTTGAAAGCACAGTTAGCAGGGATTGCCCGTGCATGCCATTGACAAGTGAAGTAGGATATTTTACAAATCATCTTGCTATGCTATTATATGATACCGGTATGCAGGATTTTGGGGGACTTGAAGTTTATAACGGATTTGGGGGTTTTGGAGGATGCTGAGTCCAAAAATCGCATCTGTTTTTGTCCATGTGCTCAGGATTAGCCACAACAGAGCATACGTTTTGCAGTTTTTCGCAAAACATTTAACTCCCACCATGTTTAACTTTCAAGCAGATTTTGTAATCACTGGTGGTTCTTTTAAATTCTGAAACACTTTATCACCTGTTGTTGAACTGCTTAGGCCCACTGGGAGTGAGTTAGCAGCAGCCTATTGATAAGTGATAACTACAATGAAACCATATGTTGAGCAATCTGTACCTGGTACCATAGTTTATAAGCATGACTGGATGATTTGTGGTGAATTAGAATTCGTGCGTATTGGATTGGCAACAAGGTGGATGCACAAAATGTCTCTGTTTCTTGTGTCCACGGGACAGCAGGGCTTGCCAAGTGCATTGGTCCGGGGAAGTTACCCATAGAGAGAAGGTTTTGAGAGTGGTGAAAGAAGTATTAATATACACTTTCCTTTGATTAATCCAATCAAGGTGTTACTTTCTCCTTCCATATCAAGCTAGGGTTGATGAAACAGTTTGTAATAGCTTCAAATAAGGAAGGTAGCTGCTTTCATTTTTGCTTGATATTCCCTGCACTGGGTTCTGAAAAGTTGAGGGCAAGAATTTTGATGGACCTCAGATATGACGTTTAACACAGGACAAATATTTTCCACTTACCATGACAACCCTGGAAAATATGCTTGACAGTCCTTTACAGCAGCTGCCAAAAACTTCCTCTGAAATTTTAAACCTAAGTACCACGACCTTTCAAAACAACTGTTAAATTCTTACGAATAATTAGGGTGCAATATGAGTGTGAAGTTTCATTTTCTTCATAGTCATGTAAACTATTTTCCTAAAAACTTAGAATCATAATAGTAGATCGAGGAGAGTCCTTCCACCAAGATATAAGAACAATGGAGGAAAGATACTAGGAACGCTGGAATACCAACATGGCGGCAGACTATTGCTGGTACTGAAAAAGAGAGGTTGCTAGCATTTGCTGCTTCCGAAAAACACAGAAAAGGCAATTTCAGGATTCGCAACTGTGCAATTTTTTCTGTCATGAAAAATAGAGTATGCTATCATGCTTGGGCTATTCTTTGCATTTTTATCCGTTTTGTCACCACAGTCTTGCATTGCAAGGTCAGAATATCTGTGTAGTTTCTCATCTATGTCTTGTAAGTCACAGTTGCAAATACAGTATACAGTGTACACTGACTGAAGTTTTATGTTTGTTTAACCTCTTTGTATGTTTTCTATGCTGGACATTGCTTTTCATAAGCTAGTTTACTAATCATGGTCGTTACCAGAAGTCACTTGTGTTTAAATGACATGTGTTAGCAAGTTCAACAAATAAAAAAATGTAAAACCCTCTTATGAAATTGTATGCTTAAGGACATGCGGTTATTTAATGTTACATCACATCAAAATTCTGAACTTGATTCTTAGAGACTTGGATTGACTTTTCAAATTGAAAACCTACTGACTGGTAGAAGAGTCTAAAAGGTTGATTCGTGAAATATATACATAATCAAAATTTCACAAGATTTATGTAATATAGTCTGGGTTTTGTTAAGGTGATTTAGAGACCTGGTTCGGGTCCCTAGAATTGAAACTCGGGTCCCTAAACTCATAGAAAATCATCAACGTGTTCCTGGAATCAGAGAAAATCAGGTCCCTAGAATCAGAGAAATTGGGTCCCTACAAGTCCATGCTGGGTACTTAACATCTTCCTTGAAAAAAAAAATCCTGAGTATAATACCTGTTAACAAACATATTATCATAGATAAAAAAAGTTACAAGAGTTACACCTGTTTTGGAAAAATCTTCATTTTTGGCAATGCGCATTGAATACAATGCTGTACTAATTTTAACCTCTTTAACTTGATACTTCATTTTGTACTTCCTTCTACCTTTTCATTGTTCGTCTTCTTTAAACTTTCAAGCGTTGTTTTTGCTTTTTTTGGTTTGATCACCGTAGGTAGTTCTCTTGCATTTGTACGGACTGGGGTTGTTGGTTGTTGTAGATGTCCCTACTAGTTTAGGGGTCAACCTAGTTGTTGCAAGAGCACAGGTTGGTCTCCCAACTAAGCAACCTGACATCTTCAAGTTGCCAAGCCGAAGCAATGCGGATTAAAAGGCTCTCACCACTTTGTTCACTGATAACTCTCCAGTAGTAATCTAAGTTGACTGCTTCTTTCGATTATATTCAGATATACAACAAAAACTCCAATACACTTGAACATGAAGTCAGAATCATGTAACGTAATGGTTCGATGTAGATTCGGAATCAGAATGACTACGAACAAAAGCGTTCGGTGTTCAAATGCGCCATAGGAAACAGCGACTGACTGCGGTTATGTAGGTTTGCAGACTATCATGTTGACGGTTGGACTGTTCGCAAACAAGTACATCGCGTTGAATCACAAATGGAATATTACTGGGAATTACGCAGTAAGAATGCACAAAATATTAAAGCACTAATGTGTCCACTATACATTCAGTGCTCTGTTCTTATTGTTTTGTGATTTTAACATTTGTTTTTATTCACGGCACTGTGTTTATTCATTGCAAACAGTGTATACTATGCTAACAAGTTAATCAAATGATGAAATTGCTGCAATTTCAAAAATTTTAGCTCATAAATCCTGATTTCTGAAGTTTTGTCAAAAAAGGTACGGCGAAAAATACAGAAATACACCCGCATTTTTGATAATGAAGCAAAAAACAAGATTTGAAAATTTTGGAAATATCGGTATCGGCTGATATATCGGCCAATGAATAGCGGATATATCAGTATCGTCCTCAAAAAAGCCATATTGGGTGATCTCTAAACACGTTCAGTGCCTGCATATGATGTATTTGTACTTGGAAATCGGCCGAAATGTAGTTTTTGATTTACCTTACCAACAGCATAGCACCTCCGCCGATAGCTCTAGAAGGCTATTCAAATCCTCCAAAGATTTGGCAAGTCTTCTAGGCTGCAATGATAAAGAAAGTTTTTCGGTTGTGGGTTTTTTTATGAGTGACATCATAAGTTAGGTAATTTTTTTGGCCATTTTTGCTAATGTTACCTATCCAAGGCCCAACCGCTATGGTCTGAAAAGAACAAATTAATCATCTAATTTTGGGAATAAGCAATTATTTAGTTCACTTTAGATCAGGGTTGTGCAACCTTTTGCTATTGCCGGCCACAATACTTGTATTTATATGAAATATGGCCACGAATGAGTTCAAGTTATATCTATGAGATAGTTATATCTAAGTTGTATCTATGAGATAGTTATATCTAAACCTAATAGTTATGTCTATGAGGTTTTACCTGGCATGTGTCACTTACTTGTGCCTAAAAGTATAGTAAGATGTCAAATCTTTTAACGAATTTATTAAATGAAACATCAGTATCTAGACTGTTACACACCATGTTGACTAATTTTCTTGCCTTGCGTTTGTTTTGCTTCAATATACGCCATCATGGCCGCCAAATCTTATTTTTAAAATTACATATGGACGGCCGCTAATTTCATTATCGAAGTCCGCATGCGTCAGGTTGTGCACCATTGCTTTAGATCATAACTTTTGGACCTGAAACTCCAGCAGGTCATCCATGTATCAGAAGACTCTGATTGTAGCCTATATTCCAAGACAACTTTAGAGAAATACTACCACCAGCAGTTTGGGACCTGGACCAGATGAAGTGGGCTGTAAAGATCTAAAAGTACTCTACTTATGACATCACTCACAAAAAATCTGAACCCAAAACCAAATAATTTTTTTTCATTGTAAACTACAAGACTTGCTGAGTTTATCGAAAGTATAAAAAGACTCAGAATGTAGCCACTTCCCAAAAAACTTCATTGAAATACAACCACCAGCGGTTCGGGCCCAGGGCCAGATGAAGTGTGCCAAAAAGATCTAAAAGTATTCCACTTGTGATGTCATGCATAAAAAATCTGAAACCCAAAACCAAAAAATTTTTTTTCACAAATTTTTGCTTGGGCGGTGCGGGTTTTTTGTGAGTGACGTCATAAGTGGAGGACTTTTTGGCCACCTTGGCCCACTTTGCCTGGCCCTGGGCGCCCCAATGAAAATTTCAGCGAAACACTTTGGCCTAGCAGTTGGACCCTAGGCCAGGTAACATGAGCCAAAATGACCCTAAAACTACTTCACTTATGACGTCAGTCACAGAAAATCCGCACCCCCAACCAAAAAATTTTTTTTCGAGTGCAGTCTACTAGACTGGTCGATCCGTTTGAGCTCTTGAACAGCTCTCTAGTGCAATCGGCGGAGGAGCTAGCGCGTTGGTAAGGCAACCGAAAACTGCTGTTTTTTAGGCCAAAATCCAAGTACGAATATACCGTAGGCCAGCTCTTAACGTGTTGATGTTGTTTGTTCTTGACTTTGCTATCCGCTGCAAATTATTTGTTTGGTTTATTCATTCTGCATAGCTTTGCAATCGCACACTACTTCGCAGAGTGAAAACAGATAACTCTGACCACTTGTATATCGGTTAAACCAGTGGTTCCCAAACATCTTCCAACCGTTACCCTGATCAAGGTAGCGATTATGTCTTATTATCCTTAATATTTCGCAGTGATCTCTCATAATACAGAACAACATTGTAGTTTAAGTTCCGCGGTACCCCTAAAAATCACACATTACCCTGGAGATAATTTACCCTGCTTTGGCAACCACTGGGCTAAATGCTTAAACCGCCTTTTCACATATGATTCCAGCATCTCAAACTATTCGAACGTGAAAAAAATAGCTAGTTGATTGCACAAACCAAATATTTCATTAGGAATGTTATTTTAATTTTTAGATTTTAACATTTATTATGCCGCTTTAATGTGAGCAAAAGACACAGTCGTGAGATTAACCAGCTGAGTGTTGCCGTTGGGATGGTCAGAAAGCAAAATTACTCTCTCTTTGGCCGAGAAGTCAACGTCGTATGGTAGTCTGTAGCTGCCAAGTCGTATTTGAAAACTTATTCGCACATTCAACAACAGTGTGGCTCAAGTGCAGTTGATTTTTCATAAATATACATTGTCGCATCACAGAATAACACAGCAGGAGTACTGTAGAAAAATATGCAGGTGTGTGGCCACATTGCAGTAAGCTCATGGAATTACTGAATGCCAAAGAGGTATCGCACGCTGCATGGACTGTGTCAAATGTGACAATGGCACAGATGTTTTTTTTGAAGGACTTGGCATGCCGACTGAACAGTCCCACCAGTTGCGCCCCAGAATGTTTGCATGCAGACTTGAATTCAGCCTGCAAAATTTCAAGATACTTAACCCCAACTTTCATCTCTGCTGGAACTATGCCAAATAACATGTAGCGTTGTAAAACTAGCACTGGTGTAACGTTTGAAAGGGACATTATTCCGTTCAAAAATTTTCTATGTTGTAGAGCAGGGTCTCAAAGACGCGGACCGCAAGTGGCCCGCGCGGACCTTTTGTGTGGCCCGCGATGCCTTTTGAGATTTTCAAATAATTAACATTTACGTTGTCAAGTCCCTTGACAAAAAGATGCCGCTAAAAACTTCAACCAACATTGAATGATACCCAATTTCCCGTCCGTAGCACTTCAGACCAAATCTTCACTCTCCTGAAAATTTTTGAGAAATCTTGGGAGTATGTCCAAGATGTCTGCACTTGTTTCATCGAACTCGAGAAAGCATACAACCGGGTTCTTCGTGAAAAGCTTTGGGGAGTGTTGCAGGAGTACAGTGTTGACTGCTACCTGTTACTGGCTGACAAGTCACTGTATTCCTACCCAGAAGTGTGTGCATGTCAGGAGAGTTAAATCACGACCATTTGTCAGTGGTGACAGACTCCGGCAAGGGTGTGTGTTGTCACGCTCTTTTTCATATTCTACATCAGTGGTAGGAATCTATTTGCTATCCTGGGCCGCTTATATTGTGGATTACCGCTGTCAGGCTGCTGAGAACAATTGATTTCATTTTAAAATTCTACCTTTGTCTTAATACGAGGGATAGGGCTTCTTATGACATGCTACCTTAAGCACCTGCTTATGGAGATTCATTTTGACACGATTTTGTACTCTAAATTTGGTAACAATAATTCTTATGCGGATCATGTCAAATGTTCACGCGGGACGCAGGTTCCCACCCCTGTGGTCTACATGAATTGGATAAGACAGTCACAGCCAGTGAGTGGCAGTACAGTGCAACAGGTGGCAAAGTTCAATTACCTAGGGATGGTATTTACGAGTGTCGGATGGTGAAGCGAGGAAATTGATGCACAGATTGGGAAAGGAAACGCATTTCTGCATGAGCTTTATCGCCCTGTGGTCACAAAACGGTAGCTTTCAAACACCGCAAAGCTGTCAGTTTTTAAATTGGCCTGTGTTCCGATACTTATCTGTAGTCTTGAATCTTAGGTAATGACCGAAAGAGTATGAATTCAGGTGCAAGCAGCAGAAATCGCATTTTTGCGAAGAATCGCGATATGACGCACAGGTTAGATGGGGCCCGTATCAAGAAACTAGATTGGCACCCCCATATTCAAATATAGGGTCTTTTGTGAATAAATGTAGTGTATTGAAGAAAAAACTTGCAATATTGTTAGGACTTTTCAGCGTCCCCAGTTATTTGGTGCCAGGTGTATTTTTCCCACCTTGTCCCATAGTTACGCCCCTACTGTGACACTTCACGACAAACTGCGCAGCTGTGAAATTCGCAGAGCCTTGAATGTCCAACCACTTCTCCGAATTAAGATATCACAGCTACGCTTAGCTATGTTAGTTCAACCATTTATCCCGAATGCCCAACGAAAGACTGGCGAGGCACATCCTGCTGGCTAAATCCACAGGAAAGTGGCCCAGAGGTCGTTCAAGGACCACATGGAATGACTGCATCGCTTGGTCCCATCTTGGTGTGGGGCCAGCAGAACTATCTGAAATTGCTGTTGACCCTGAGGTGTTCCAAGTCCGCCTAGGGCTGTTGCCCCCCGCGATCCTCCCTAGAGGAAAAGCTGGCATGAAAACGAATGAAATTAATGACATGCATGTTGTCTAGTTTGTTAAGCGATGTTAAAGTGCTCAGCTAATGAGTGAACAAGTTCCTTAGATCGCTAGAATTGATTAATATGAACGTAGAGATGGCCATAATTGATTTTCCTGTTATTCATGATTCCTTCCACAGGAAATAACATGTAAAAGCTGTTTCGAGTAAATTTAGGTGCCGCCATTGTTGCGTCAGCGTCATAATGCGGCCCGCGGGTTATGTCATAAGCCCTCATGTGGCCCACGGAGCAATTTAAGTTTGAGGCCTCCTGTTGTAGAGCATGTGAAGGCTCGCTCCCCCTGGAAATTTCCTGACGCCCCTCCCGGTTAAGAACCACTGGTATAACGTCTTCACCACCACACGCAACACAGACTTCAGCATGCATCGCAGTAACAGTGAACACACAGGTGCATGAAAGAACATGAGGATACACACTGTGAATTGCAGGCAAAAAGTTGTGTGATGTCATGGTAACTTGGGCAAATTTCAGAAAAAGAATGGAATGTGTACATTTAAATTAACACTATGTCCATACTGCTGTTATCACTGAAGCAAAACTGTCAGCAATTATGCAGTTGGAATCACCACAAGCTTGTCACTGCTTTGCATCTAGTTGAAATGATTTTTTCTGTATTTTCCTAGTTTTATTTTTTCAGTAGCAAAGCAAAAATATTGTTTGTAACTGATTTTAATACAACTCTTAAATCTCATCACAACCTTTGTGTTTGAACTGAAGATGTGATCAAGAGTTTGTTCAGATTGCTTTTCCTCTACAACAAAAATCACAAGAATGATAATTACCCAACTTCTGCCAACTTGTTGCACGTGATATGTATGAATTTATTACAACAAATGCATAAAGGGGTGCAGATGAGATGAAGAACTAAATTCAGATTTTGAAGTTCGTGCTTTGTTGTCATACAGATTGGAGAAAAGTTTCGAAACCGAGCCCTGAAATTTCCTGGCTTATGTAGTGGGTGTACAATGGATTGGTTTACCAGATGGCCACGTGATGCCCTTATTGCAGTTTCTGACCACTTTTTGTCAAAGATAGATATTGTGTGTGAGGTTGAAACAAAACAGCAACTGATTGCCACAATGGGAGTTTTTCATGACAAAGTTGCTGAAACATGTGTGGAATACTTTGACAGGTACTGTGTTATTATCAAGTCAATGTAAATGTTCCTGTTTAAGTTTAGTTTTTCTTGAATGCACTTTCAGAACCAACTGCCTAAGATCTATAATTTGTGCTCAACTGTTGTGAATGCAGTCAGCATCCTTTTTGGTTGTAAAGCATTTTGAGGCATTTCATTATAATTCAACAAATTTATGACAAAAGTGTAACCACTACGTTTCATAATTTAATGATTCTTGTATATGTTATAGAAGAGCAAAAATAAATCACAAAAAAAAAAGAATCATCAAAATCGGATCAGTGGTTTTCAAGTTATGGCCTTTTGAATTTTTGGCCACCACTAGCTGGCACTCTTTACCTACTGAAACAAATTCGCATTTTTTTGCTTATACCCAAGGTAAAAATTAAAAAATTAGGTCCATTTTAACCTACAGGCAGTAGTTAATTAGTTAGAGGCTTTTTATTATTTTGAGAGATGTAAAAATAACCCCCAAAATTCCTATGTGGGTAACAAGATACCCCCAAATTTTTTTGTAATTGGTAGTTGCTACTATGTGCTTTCTTGTAATGGTTCATTTCTAGATGAGACTTGTATATTTTATGCTAAATACTATTTCACTTTATGTAAAAAAAATCAATACAAGCACTGACTATTGCAGTATTGGAAGTTATTATGATGTTTGCCATGTGATGTAACAATGCTGATTATATAGTTCTGTATTTGTCGTGGCATTACTGTTTGACAACAGGTAAACTGCATTGCTGCACACAATCAAAAACCAACACTAGCATGTGATATCCAAGGCCAATGATGGCTTCATTTTTTAGCTCAGGACCATGAAAAATGATGGAATCAACATTTCACTCATCTTTTTGTGTATGTCAAACATGGAAAATTCGTGCAGTGGGTGAAGAGCACCACTTAGTAGTAGCCAAAATTTCAAAAGCTAATGTTTTTAAAACCATTGATCTCATTTCAATTAATCTGTTTCTTGTGTAAAATACATTTTACTTGCTTATTTTATATGCTTTTTGAGATATTTAAGATTTCGTGTTTTTTTATTATTTCAGGCTAAGTTTTTTGTTTTTGATGCTTACTGATACTCATGAAACTAAATTAGAGAATTTAGAAAAAAGATATTGTTGAACATTGTAATCTTTGAAGCACACTGTCATAAAGTTTCTTTGTCATAAATCAACAAAAATATCCTGCAGAAAATGTTGGCATTAAGCAACGTTATGCATAGGTATACTATCACTGAACTGACTACTTCATCACTCACATAACAAACAAAAAAACTAAAGACAAAATCATACAAAATGAGATACCATTGCCAGGTTTTAGCTGATCTGAATAAATCTGTAAACAAAAGCATTTTAGACTGATCAGCACAGTGGAACGGTACACGAAAAACACAAGGGCTTAACTTTAGGACAAACACATCTTCAGAAGTTTGTCAAGTGTATAGTTATAAAAGCAATTGTCAGGTTTCTCACGTATCTTTTTAGCTCTAGCACTGTACAAGTGCTTTTACTCAAATTTTGTGTAGGTATCGCCGGACAACCCACGTAACACCCAAGTCTTATTTGTCATTTCTGGATGGTTACAAATCAATTTACAAACAAAAACTTGCTCATCTCAATGACCTTGCACAGAGAATGAATACTGGTAAGTTAGTAATCTGAATATTGCAAAAAATATTTTTATCACTTATTGTGTGAGATAATTGTTTCATTAAAACAATAAAGGCAAGCCCTAAACTCCCTAGATTGAACCACTATCTCTGTTGCAGTGTTTTCATATCAGAATTTTTCTAATGTGTGTGCCAATAAATTATCTTGTCTATATTTCTTTAATGGAAGGGTTTGTTGCAAGTATTTTGTATTTGCTTTTGTGGATTGTCTACAGTTTTCATGGAAAAAAATCTGAAGCTTCCAATTTTATCCAGTTGTTAGTGTAATCATATTTTGAAAGGCTGCTTTCTTATTTCTGATTTTCATCAATGAACTCTTGAACTTTAACTTTCAAGGTTGATGTGGTAAAAATGAGGTTGGATTTGAAACTTTTTATACATCATGCATTGGCATTCAGGAAGCCAATTCTTGTTTGTCTTTGTTTGTAAGTTTCTCAATGCTTACTGTAAAAAAGTCAAAAGCAAAAACAGTTATTGAGAATTTGAAAGCCAAGATTTTAAAATTATTTCTTGACTCTTTGCTTGTTGCATACTGCAGCTTTGAGTGTTCTAAGCTGGTATGTTTTTTTTCTTTTTATTTAAAAAAAAATTTTTTTCTTGGCCTAAAAATCAACAGGAGCTGCCCTAATTCAGCTATTTTTTGCAAATCTATTGTGCCTCCAAAATTTCTTAAAATTAAGAAATTTACAAGTGTTTCTTCTTTGCCAGGCTTAGATAAGCTTTTGGAAGCAGGGGAGTCTGTTGCTCTGTTGTCAAAGGAACTAGTTGTGAAAGAGAAAGATTTAGCCATTGCATCTGTTAAAGCAGATCAGGTATCAAATTTTGTTTGTTGTTGTGTGAATGTGACATTTCTGTTGCATTATGTATGTATGTTTCATTACAGGCTGCAAAGTGCATAAACCATTTTCTTGTATTTGTAAATGCAATGAAATGGAGTTCTAAAGTGTTATTGGATGTTTTACACAGGCAGGATTTTCTAATGTGTTCCCAACAGTTACCTTTGTTTGGATGCATTGTTGTTTTTCATGCAAATTCGATTTTTTGAAGGTTTTGAAAGAAGTCACAGTTTCAGCAACTGCAGCTGAGAAAGTGAAGAATGACGTTTTAAAAGTGAAAGAAAAAGCTCAAAGCATAGTGGATAGCATTGCTGTTGAAAAATCAGTTGCAGAGTCAAAGCTTGAAGCAGCAGAACCTGCGCTTAAAGCAGCTGAAGAAGCATTAAATGTAGGAATGATTCCATCATTGAATGCAATAGAGTTTGCTCAAGAACTCCATGGATAATTAATCCTGCCTTGCGACAAAATTTTTGGTCACCTGTATCAGCAAAACCTCATTCAATCGAAAATGTTGTGCATCAATTTCATCAAATTGAGCATATTGAAACTGTGGGTAGCACACTTTGTTGCAAACCTTGTTGTTACAGAATTATGTAGAAGATTGGTTTTGCTTGCCTAGCAGTACTTGGTAATGCTAGAGTGGATTCTTGCTCAAATGATATCTCTAAAATTTGTAAGTTGTGTTTTTTCACAGTCCATGCAAACCACATGTTGTTTTAATCTGAGGAATCATTGAGTAAGAACGAAAGTTGATGGTGCGTGATGACAAATTCATGCGTTTATCATGCGAGTTAATCATTTTTGCCTCACAGTGCACATTGATGAAGTTTACCTGTTAGCACTTTCGCACCAGGGTTAATTCAAGCGGTTCATGTGAAAACAGCCAGATTGCATGTGGCTTTGCGCGGGAATTTCTCCAGTCTGGTAAGCGCTACAGACATGCTCAAAAGCACAAAAGACTCAGCAAGTCTTACAGTTTGCACTCAAAAACATTTTTTGGGTGGAGGTTGTGGATTTTTTGTGAGTGACGTCATAAGTAGAAGACTTTTAGGCCACCTTGGCCCACTTCACCTGGCCCTGGGCTCAAACTAATGGTTGGTAGTATTTCATTGAAATTTTTTAATTGGAAACTAGGCTACAATCCAAGTCTTGTGATACTTTGGGTGACCTGCTGGGGTTTCGGGTTGAAAAGTTATGATCTAAAGCAGTGGTTCCCAAAGTGGGCGGTCCCCCCTGGGGGCGGTGAGAAACTCTAAGGGGGCAGTGAAGCTGAAATGAGCGGTTGGGGGGCGCTAGGAGACCCAATTAACAATTACGTATCTGTTGTCTTACTAACTTTGAGTGAGCAAATGTCATAAAAAAAGTATGATCAACAAACATGTATGCATGTAATTTGTAAACAAAAACTTAGCAACCAATAAGAACCTGCAGCATGATCACTGCAGTTCATTCTGCAGTAAGTCATCGAAATGTCTGCAGTATGTCGTTTGTATTGTTTTCTTTGGCCATGATTTTCATTATAAGGAGTTACCAAAACGACTGCAACATGTCGTTTGTATCGTTTTCTTTGGCCGTGTTTTCATTATAAGGAGTTATTGAAGCGTCGGCAATATGTCATTTGTATCATTTTCTTTGGCTGTGATTTTCATTATAAGGTTATTCAGCACTTCTGCTTCTCGTGTACCAAAAACTTAGCGTTTTGGAAACAGGTGAAATGATAGGAGATAAATTGATGAACTGTAGTTTCCATCACTAAATGTAAGCTGCACAGTAAAACTGTCCTCCTCTATAATGAAATGACTATGACTGGAATTTTCGTCAGCTGTACTTCTCGACACAGGTAAACTGCTACTTAATAATCCCCGTTTCTTTACAGTGACTATCACCGGTCAGGTGTGAGAATGCACGCTTGCGCATAGAATCAGCCTGTAACCAAAACGTGAGCTAATTTTGGATGGAGTGGATTAATGATCACAAATATAATAATAACTTTGTACGAGTTGAATTTGAAAGTAGAAAGGCAATTTATATATTTTACAGATGGTGCTAGGTGTCAACAAGAATAAATTACCTGAAAGGATTCGAAAAGATACCAGAAAACAGAAGTGTGTTTCAGAATGCACTTTAGCTTGAGCAGCGGCATGGAAATCCAGCGAGAAAGAGATGGTAGAGCCAGTGGACGACTGCAAATGTCATGGCTAACTTCAAATACTTTTAAAATCTTCGAATTAAATTCAATCCTGCACTGCTCCAAACTTAAAATTTACTAAAAATATGGCGCAGAGTATTAGTGGATTGGTCAAAGGACACCCAAGGGTTGAGAAGTGTTCTGATAAGTTTAGGCAATGTGGTGCACTCGGATAATGATGAAAAGAGTTTGTACGCCTGTTGCTGCACACAGAAGGTGGCTGTCAAAGGGTGTCCCAGATACAGTATCTTGGCTGTCACAGTCCACAGATATCTTCACGAAGTTCAATGAAGTTAATTTGCAATTGCAGGGGAATGATGTTAACCTCATTAAAGCCAAATCAGTAATCGCCACCTACTTGTCCATGTTTAATGCTGTTCAAATGAAATCAAGCCCGTCTTGAACACTAACAGTTTCCAAATCATGAACTCTAACAGTTTCCTACTGCTAAATGAGTTAATTTACTAAATTAAGTTTTATAGTGAAATGCATCTTTGCGCTCATTCTTGTTTTAATCAATTTCAAAGATACCAAATATACAATACGAAAAAATTGTGTTGATATGTGTGCTATGCATGGTAGGGTGGCGATAGAAATTTGTTTGTCAGAAAAGGGGGCGCTAGCCAAAAAAGGTTGGGAAACACTGATCTAAAGTAATAAAAATATTTGACTAATCAGTTAATTGGATAATTAATTTGTTTATTTTAGATCATAACTTTTGAAACAGAAATGATAGAAAGTCGATCAAAGGCTCAAAAGGCTTGGACTCGAGCATATTTTCTAATGAAAACTTCAGCAAAGTCCTTTGTCCTAGCGGTTGGGTCCTAGGCCAGGTAACATGAGCCAAAATGGCCTAAAAACTACTTCACTTACAACGTCACTCACAAAAAATCCACAATCCCCAACCAAAAAATTTTTTTCAAGTGCAGACTAGAAGACTGGCAGATCCATTTGTGCCCTTGAACAGCTCTCTAACGCAATCGTTGGAATAGATGTGGTGTTGGTAAGGCAACCAACAACTGCTGGTTTTAGGCTGATTTCAAAGTACGAATATATCGGCTCTCAAAGTGGTAATGAGATAAACTGTACTGATTGATATCTCCCAAATAAACACATGTTTGTCACTGATGAATGCAAAATCGTATTGTTTTTTGAAATGTGTGAATTTGTTCGCAAAATTTTGATGTTGTTTTACTGCCACTGAGGCTATTTTATACATATTTATTTCCCACGTGGAAAGGACACTTATATTTGAAACAAGTCAGGAATGTTTGGAGTGCTTATTGACATAGTATGATACAATTGTATATATTGTATTATTTGTGCAGACTATAAAAGCAGCAGACATTGCTACTGTCAGAAAGCTTGCGAAGCCTCCTCATTTAATTATGAGAATAATGGATTGTGTGTTAATCTTGTTTCAAAGACCTGTGGACAAAGTCCAGCAAGATCCTGAGAAACCTACTGTGAAACCATCTTGGAGTGAAGCTTTGAAGGCATGTTGAACTTTAAGCAACTTTTTGAATCCCCATTATTAACAGAAATAAGCTATTACAAGTCATCAGTGAATAAAGTTATTTCATTGTCATTTCTGATATCAAATTTGAAATGTTATTTTTGCAGTTGATGTCACATAGTGGATTTATGAATCTTTTGAAGAATTTTGAGAAAGATTCAATTAATGAAGAAACAGTTGAATTACTTACTCCATATTTTGAAATGGAGGACTACACATTTGAAAATGCAAAAAAGGTGCTGTGCTATGTTTATTACAGCTAGTGTATTTCATAAAACGTGTTAATTTTTCTATGAACTTTATTGATCCAACGTCTGTTTGAAGATGGTAAGATAACGACAAAATGTGACTTTACTCTCTGCTGCATCATTTGTTTTCACTGTTTACTCATTTTGCGTTTTGCTGAAAATGTTTTGAAAGTGCTTAAGTGTGTTCGTATGGTATTTGTGAGTGCATTTTATTTGTTCTTTAAGCTAATGAGTCATTGGCAGAATTTGTTTGAAGCACACCTTGCATTTGCTCTTATAATGACAGCAAGCTTTCTAATCCTGATGCCAATAAGAAAGCGTTTCTTTGTAATTAGCTGTTGTTTCCTAATGGAGTTTTCATCATTAATTTAGTCTGTGTTGCAGTTTGTTCGTTGGTTGACACACAACAACAAACAGCATGTCCATTCTGATCGATTTAGGTTTGTGGCAATGTGGCTGGTTTGCTCTCGTGGACTAAAGCTATGGCGTATTTCTATGAAATCAACAAAGAAGTTCTTCCTTTAAAAGCAAATCTCAAAAAGCAGGAAGCAAAGCTTGAAGTAGCTCAAAAAGAGCATGCCATGTAGGTATTTTCCTAAGAATATTGGTAATGCTATTCCTAATAGCATTGGTAAAATTTGTAAAGTTTAATGCTCAACTTGCTTAGCAGTTTGAAACTGCCAGCACAGTTTTTGTCAAGTTCCCATTTTCAAGTTCAGTGATTGTAGAGCATTGTGTTCAGACAGAACTATTACTGTAAAGTTTCAGATTTGGGCTCAAATATTGTTTTAATGATTGCAGATTTCTTTGACCTGAAAAATACCCTGAATATTTTCGAGTTTTTTTTTTCAGCTAAAGTTGGTGTAGAGAACACTGTGCCGCACCCAGATGAAAATTCAACAGAAGGGTTAAATTGCATTGGAGGAGGATCAGTGAACAGTTCACAATTTAATGATGTTGCAAAGTTGAATTGTTGCTCTTGCCTTTCTCAGATATAGCAAGTGATGACCAAAGAGTGGCATCCATTTCACAGGTCCCTCTTCAGCAGTAACTGTGTGGCCTGTATTTCAAATCCAGATTTCTCTGGACTGTGGATAGAGCTTAGGGTTTATTGCATAGAAAAGAAGAATGTCTTGGTGCTAAACTTCTCAATTTTGCAATCCCCATCCTTGGTAGTAATCAACAAATTTATTTTCCTGAGCTCCCACAACAACCACTGCACACTTTTGTCCTTAATTGTCTGACATAACAAATTTTCCATAGGTCCAACCATAGACTTTCAAAGCAGAGTTTAGTTTTTTCTTGTACAACCAGAAAACTTCAGAAACATGGACACTGATCAGCAACCATACATCTAACAGCATATGCATGTTCACATCTTGCCAAGAGACAACCACCTTAACATAGCTGGTCAAAGTACAGAAGCTTATGTATGAGATAGTAACACAACACAGCTATACTTGTCTTGTTCAGTGCAGAAGTGAGGTCTGAACAACTGCGAAACTGGGCATTTGCTTGCCAAAGTTTTTATACACCACACAACTAAGTGTAGCATGAAGTAACAAGCAATTGGGGCACAAAAATTATTTTGTGAAAAAATTAAAAAATAAGAAATGTACAAAGTTTGAAATTATTTTTGTGCCTATTCTGCAAGAAACATCTTGCTACAACATATTTTTTATCATTGGAACAAGCTACTTTTCTTGCTTTCTAAATTTTGAAAGTTTCTTATCTATTTCCTTCAGTCTCTTCTCTACAATAGTTATTAAATAAATTGTATTTATATGTTGCAGTTTTTTAGTATGTTGACCCCTTGAAGTGCACTTTTTCCCTCCAGAATGCCCATACAAACTTGAAAACTTCCTTTAAAGAAAATCACTTGATTGTTTGCTTTGTTTTGCATTTAGTATAGAATGTTAGGCCATTGCAATTAGCAGAGAACTGAGAGTCAATACTGAAATATATACATTTTTCAGCCACATTTTGCTGTTGTTTTGAAGAAATTGGGTCTTATAATTTTCACAATACTGATTTTCATAATTAATATGTTATGGGAATTCTATCATGCTTTCCTACATGGCCACGTTTTTATGAAACATTTCATGTTTCTTTTTCAATTATTTTGTGCTGCTTTTTTGATTATTTAAACGACAAACTATAGTCGAGGTTGAAACTTTTAGTGCCCAAGCTCAGTTTGATGAAAAGCAACGAGAGCTTGATGAAGTGCAAGCAAAGTTTGATGCCGCTATGAAAGAGAAGCAGGAGTTGTTGGATGATGCTGATTCATGCAGAAGAAAGATGACTGCTGCAACACAGCTTATTGAAGGCAAGTGAATTTTTCACTGGAAACCTCGCGAATTTCAGCTTGAGTAAAAACTATGTTAAACATTTTGTTTATGCCACAAAAAACTTTGTTCAATTTAGTGAATTTGATAAACGTTGTTAAATTGTGTTTATGCTGTGAATTGAATATATATTTTGCTATCATAAATTTGTGAATGTGTTGGTCAAAGAATGTGGAATGTATTGGTTGTAACTTCATTGCAACACCAACTTAAAGCAATCAACCAACAAATTCAAAGCTTTGGAAGAAAATCAAATAATTATCCATCTGGTTCTTAACTGTACAAATCTGGTGACCTGTGTTTGTTGCTTGTACTTGTCGTAAAATGAACTCAACTCATTGCAAAGCTGCCAGTGATGGCGTCTCGAGACTCATATTTATGCAAGGCTTGGTCTCAAATGTTTCAGGCCTGGTCTCGCTCTCAAAGGCTACAGGTGTCGGTCACAAGCCTATTGCTTTGAGATTTTCAATACTGCAACAGTATGCCTTAGGAAAACTTTTGTAATTCAACGTGTTTTTGTCGGCTGTATTTGCAGGTAAGAAACAATCAAAACAGGTAGGAAAAATGCGAGATTCATCATGAATGTTGTGATAACATTTTTTTGAAATTTTCAGAAAAATTTTCAACACAATCCACAAATTTCCAAGTCTGGAGTCTCAGTCTTGAATTTCAAGTCTTGAGTTTTGGTCTCAGATTTTTTTTGTGAAGTCTCAATCTTGAAGTTTTCACTAGGTCTCAGTCTCAAAGTTTAGATCTGACTTCATCTCTGCAAGCTGCATGAATCAGCCTTTACAAGTCATTTCATCAGCTTGTTTGTTGTGCCAACTGTGAATGCTTTTGATGTGGAAGACAGTGGTTTGCATCCAGTAGTGAGTGCAACTGACAGATTATTCAATGCTCAATGCTGTAATCTTGTCTACCTGTAAATTGTAAGTGATTTCATTGTAGCACGTATAAAACTGGCCATTTCTTGCACAAAAATGTTGCTTTAAAGTCTTTTATGCAGATGTAGTTGTGGTACCTACTCAACTGTTTTCCCTAAATGCAGGTTTCTAGCAAGTTTTAACCCTATGGCATTGTTAATCAGCACAATTCTTTGTCAGGTTTGGCTGGTGAAAAAGTGAGATGGACTGAACAAAGCCAGAAGTTCAAAGCTCAGATATTAGAATTAGTTGGAAATGTTTTATTAGCAACTGGATTTCTGTCCTACTGTGGCCCTTTTAATCAAGAATTTAGAAACTACATGCTTAAGGAAACTTGGGAGCCTGAATTGTCTGAAAGAAAAATACCGTTTGCTGGAGATCTTAACCTGATTGCTATGTTGATTGATGCCCCAACAATTGGTAAGTGACTACCTCTTTAAATTTCCATATAGTATGTGGAATTGTCTTGTATATTTTTTCTGTAGGTGAATGGAGTTTGCAGGGCCTTCCCAGTGATGATCTTTCTGTCCAAAATGGCATCATTGTTACTAAGGCCGCTCGGTATCCTCTCTTAATTGATCCACAGAACCAAGGGAAGGCATGGATTAAAAACCGTGAAAAAGACAATCAACTTATTGTCACTACCCTTAATCAAAAATACTTCAGGACTCATCTAGAAGATGCATTGTCACAAGGAAGGTGACATAATTATTTAATTAGAATTTCACATTTGGCTATGTTTTTGTATACATGGCAGTACTAGTTTTCTTCTAAGGTTTGATATTTTGTTTTGCATTTTTTTCAATGTACCTCAACACACTGCAAACAAGTTTTTTTATATATAAATAATGTCAGCTCTTGTTTTTACTGTTGACGTTGGCCACTTGCTGTTTTGCTAAAGTTTTAATACCTGTTTGGGACTTCATCAGATGCAACTAAAATTTAATAGATTTATTTCCAATGTTGGCTTGTCAAAATGATGGTGGTTTGTAAATTTCTTCTCTCGTTGAACATGTAGTATGTTTGTCCTGCCTAATTTTTAGTAGCATTTCCAGTCATTGAAACTGTTATCAGCATAATGATCACAAGTTGCAGTTGTTAATATCAATATAAATGCAACATTTCCCATAAAGGTTGTGCTCATTCAAGCTCCACCTGAGGAGTTGTTCTGACTGAGCAGTTACAAAGTGGCAAGGTTAGTGACCAATGTGGTAACCATATTGGTAATATATGAAAATATAAGCGAAATTCATGTTACTGATTCAGTAGACACCAAAAGCAGCAGAATATTTTCTGCACAATTTATTGAGCACAACACTGACAATCTGTGACAAGGGCTGAAGAAAAAAAACATTTGTAGACATGACACAGTGACTTAAACCTTTGCTACTGGCCTGTTTTAACAATAGTATTGTAAGTACAAAAGTTGGTCACAAAAATTCTTGTGTGCTGGAACAAAACTGATGGTGCCAGCTAAAATTTGCTCATGTGCCCATTCCCGAAGGCGTTAACCTTTTCAGTACTGGCTACATCCATAGACGCAATCAGAAATTATTGCACCTGATACCAGATAGGTCCTAAGAATATCAATCAGGATTTAAGCTTGATTAACTAAGTGTGATGTTCCTGTGACCAAGGTTATCAAGTTATCATAGCCATACAGCTTCGGTATCTGCCATCCTTCCTGCTCTTCTGCACTAATGCAATGAGTTGATTTTTCTTCAGGCAAACTTCCAGCAGAGTAGCCTACATGGTGATACACAACTATGGGTCATTCCATCCACAGAAAACTGGTTTCTTGGCAGAATTTGCATGCCTGCACTCTTAACCGGGTGAATGGTTCACCCCAATGTGAATGACATTTTTGCAAGTGTAGATAAAGAGGGGTGAATGAACTTTCTGTTGCCAAGTTTTTTGATCCAAGTATGCCAAGTTTTGACCACTTTAGGAAAACTGTACGATGATACAATTACCTACCTCTATGACATAATAGGAAAACATTTTACTGAGAGGTGCCATGTTTCACTCACTTGGGTGAAAGAATCTTTGGTGTGCTCTGCATGAGCATCCTGTACACCTGTGCGAAGGTTACCTGGTAGAATCGCAGTACTTTTTAAAATTTCATTCTCAATCTCGAGTGAAAATCAGACACATGCATATTGGTTAGAATAGCCTTACCAGTTGAAGTACAGCAGTGGCGTTTCTGTAATGTTTCTTTGTAACCAGCTTGGTATTGATTCCAACATCTAATCTCATTTATATCTCAGGTAATACCTACAGAAGATCCAAAAAATACAGTATGTTCAAAACACATTGTTTTTATAAAGGTAAATGTATAGAGGTAGTTTTTTCAAATGCCCAGAATATAGCAAAATTGCTGCCCTGCAACAACTGGATCTCATGATTACCATGTACATGTTTGGAAAGAACTTTTGTGTTTGGTCAAGCTTATCTGTGTCGGTAATGGGGGACAAAGGGGCCTTTGATATTGAAATTTGCTATTTTCCAATTCATGTTTTGTAGAAAAATGTTTTTCTGTTTGTTTTGAACTGGTAAATTCAGATTCCACCATGGCGCCTCCTGAAAAAACACTTGTTGAAATAGGTCAGATAAATACGTTTGTTGCTTTTGCAACTTCACAATTTTTGACAGTTGAAGCAGATTTTGGCTATGCTTTAATGACTTACTTAGCTTAAGTAAATCTTGCACAAAAATAGAACTCAGCAATAACATTGTATATAGTTAGATTATTGATGTTTCATAGATAGGACATCCATTTGCACTAGGGCGAATGGGAATACAACGATCAATGGAAGTAGTGAACTAAACAAAAAAACGTTAAGAAGCACTGCACTAGTCAGGGCTTGAAACAATGTAAATTTCCCAGGAAGCTTGTCAAGATTTCCTGTGGGCAACAAGTGGAAGAAGACATCTCTTTATGATGACACAAAAGGAGTTTGTTGTCTTGAAAACGTTGTAACTATCACTGTTATCACATGGATCAACTTTGATCGTTCAGCTTACTAGCATCGCTTCACATTCAATGTGTAAACAGTTGCATAGCCACAGTGTACCACGCTACTGCTTAATACACAAAAACATGACACTGAAGGAGTGCAAAACCAGTAAATCTTCCCCATGAAGTGGGAAATTCTTGTGCTGAATCCTTGCTTCATTTGCATTTAAATTTGGTTTCTGTGGGCACTCTTATTTAAAAAAAAAATGTTTTTACTGCAACAGAGGTGGAGATAACATATTTAAAGTAATATATGGACTGCTTATCTCAAACTTCACATTGATCTCCTGCATTTGGAAAACATTGACACTTTGAGAGCCAGGATACGATATATTCGGACTTTGAAATTGGCCTAAAACCAGCAGTTGTCAGTTGCCTTACCAACGCCATAGCTCCTCCACCGATTGAGCTAGAGAGCTGTTCAAGGGCTCAAACGGATTGGCCAGTCACCTAGTCTGACCTAGAAAAAATTTTTTTGGTTGGGGGGTGCGGATTTTTTCTGACTGACGTCATAAGTGAAGTAGCTTTTGGGCCATTTTGGCTCATGTTACCTGGCCTAGGGCCTAGCCGCTAGGCCAAAGTATTTCACTGAAGTTTTCATTGGAAACTAGGCTCGAGTCCGAGTCTTTGGAGCCTTTTATCGACTATCTAGTGTTTCTGGTTCAAAAGTTATGATTTAAAATAAACAAATTATCTAATTAGCTAATTTGTCAAATATTTTTATTGCTTTAGAACATAACTTTTGAACCCGAAACCCCAGCAGGTCATCCAGAGTATCAAAAAACTCGGATTGTAGCCCAGTTTCCAATAAAAACTTCAGCGAAATGCTACCCTATAACGGTTTGGGCCCAGGGCCAGGTGAAGTGGGCCAAGGTGACCTAAAAGTTCTCCAATGATCACGCCACTCACAAAAATCCGCACCCCCCAACCAAAAAATTTGTTTTTGAGTGCAAACCATAAGACTTGCTGAGTCTTTTCAGCTTTTGACCAGGTCTGTAGCGCTTACTGGATTGGAGAAATTTTTGCTCAAAGCCACGTTCAATCTGGCTGTTTTTTTGCGAACCGCTTGAAATAACCTGGACGGGAAAGTGTTAACAAGGTATCTAACGACCTGCCAAATCGCAGTTATTAGACCTATTAGAGATTTCTAGACACCAAAGTAAAGATTTCCTTAGGATAATGAGTTTTAATTATCTCTTTACACAAGGTTTGCAGCATTGGGTTTACCAATACTGTGGCCCTAATTATTGAGGAATTTGTGCCGCTTACGATGAATAATACTTATTGCTTCATTATATACAAAGGCAAAAATGCAGAAATAAGCTTTAAGAGTTATTATCAACTGTCTGTGACTAGTCTATGTTACTAGTATATCACTATTTAATGCTCTGGAACAAGCACAAAAAATACTAGTTGAAAAGTGCTGGTTTTATTTCATCACCATACTCTGATGTAATTTTTATGCTCAAAATAATTCTGTTCTAGCCGCAAGTGTAATAGCATTTGGAATCTAATGCCATTCTGATTGTGAGCCTCGTACACCAACCCTTAACCCAGCAGCCGTACAGACAAGTATCCACAATCTGAATGTAATCATCTCTTAACACAAGGTTTGCAGCATTGGGTTTAACAAAAGCTTGCAGCTGATGCTAGCACCACTATCCACTCTACTTTCTTATGCAATGAAGTTGACTTGCATTCACGCACGCAGTTCTAAAACATGTTGGCCGTAGTACCCTCTTTGACGACATGTGCCATAGCAACAATAGTTAATCTCACAAATTTTCTCACCTCAGTAACCAGCACATCACACTATGCTGCCATTATCACCGTCTTGTGACTTACTTGCAATTCGTTGCATATTATTTGATTTTACTTGATTTGCAGCTGAGTAATTTCCACAAGCATTGTACCATTTCCTGGGAAGGTCCTTCCCGATTTCCACTCTTTTTCCAGCATTGCTATTAGTACGTATTTGTTTTCCACTTGGACCTACCGTATTTTTTGGGCCACAAGGTGCACCAAATTATAAGGCACAGAATGGCAGATTACAAATGAGGGTGTTTAATCTGTCATACATGCCTAATCTAATGGACATTAATCGAATAAACTAAAAGCTGTGCACATGTTTGATTAGGTGTATGCCAATGTTGTCAGGTGCCCCGCAAAGCAATACATATACTGCATTTTTTAGAGCATGAGGTGCAGTGTCAAAAATTGAATGCTTGTAATTCTTTTTTCATACATAAAGCTCCCAGGTGAGGCACATTAAATGAAACAAAACTTGGAAAATGTCAAACAGTATTCAATTCGTTCACAATAACTCCTGAGTGCCTCTGTCGCCACTGGGAGTTTAATCTGTAATTTAATATGTGGGAGTTTAGTCTGTCACACATGCCTATTCTGCTGGACATGAATAAAATGAAAGTTGTGGGCATGTTTGATTCATTGTGTGCCAATGTAGTCAGGAGCCTCAAAGAGTAATACGATCTGTGGTATGTGCTAGGTACTCTCGGAACCACACGTTACTCATTGCAATTGTTTGTTTATTACATAACATCAAAGCCTGTTTACAGAAAAAAGACATAACTAGGAAATAAATAAATTGCAACACTGTTTGCCACATACAGTTGATTCTAGATAGAAAGCATGACCAGATTCATGGATTAGGTGCACCGCATTTGAAGACGCACTTTCGATTTTTGAGAAAATGAAAAGATTTGAGTGCTCCTTGTGATTTCAGAAATATGGTAGCTCTGTGCTTCAACATTAAGGTATGTGCTAGCTAATCATAGAACCACATATCCTACTCATTGGAATTGTTGGTTTGTTATGTGACATGATGGTGTGTTTACAGAAAGACCTGTCATAACTACCAATTTAGTGAATAGCACCATTTGCCACATAAAATTGGTCCTTAACCAGATTTATACATTAGGCACAATGCATTACAATGTGTACTTTTCAATTTTGAGTGAATTAGAAGATTTTAAGTTTGCCACATGGTCTGAAAATTACAGTTATTGTTTTCAATTTGAAGCATGCACCTGGTGCTTGTAACAGTAGAGAATGGCAAAGTTACTATTACCAGTAGGCAGGCACTGCCAACTTTCACAAGGTGAAGCTAAAACAGAACATGCTTCACGTTTCTTCCTATAACATATAACACTTTTGGAATCAAGCTGGAAAAACCAAGAGTGTTGAAAACAACTCATATTTTGTATTTGTACACTTTTTCTTCGATTGTTTTCTAAATGTTGATGATGCTTGTTAACATTGCGTAATGGGTGGGTGAAGATAGCAAGCTTGTCAATATTTCCTACTGGTGCTTTTCTCCTGAACCTAATTTGAATGCAGTTGCAAACAACCAAAATGTACAAAAACAAAATGTTTTGGATTCACACATCTGCCAATACGTTAATTTTAGACCTCTGCTCATTGAAGACATCGGTGAAGAGCTCGATCCTGTGTTAGACAATGTACTTGAGAAGATATTTATCAAATCTGGAAACACTTACAAGGTGAATGATTTTACAAGTTAATTTTTTATTTGAATTTCTTTTATTTTTCATAAAAGTGTGCCTTTTGAAATCAACTTGATTCATTGCTGCAGTATGCTGATTTATACCATGTTGGTGTGTGAAGATATGTTTCTTACACTAGAAAGATGGATTAGCTTACATACACAGGATTGTACAGAGAACGGTGAAACTTTGTTCCTTGGCAGTACAAACAAAATTTGCTTGTTGTGGTGTAGTTATGCACTAACGATCTCTTGTCAAATGTGCATGAAGATTTTTTAAATTTTTGTAAAATGTAATATTAAATTTTTATAAAAATGTAAAACATGATCAAAAAATGAAAGTATTCTCATGATGTGTGACCCTGGAGTCATGTAGTTTGCAACAGCCTTTTCAGGCCTCAACATATGATCCGTCTTAAAGCCAAATAAAAGCTTTTCATTATTAAGATGTCACTAATGTACTTTCAATGTGTGTGCAAAAGAGAATCAAATTCGTAGATACATATTCTCTGAAAGCACTGTAACTTTTGATAAAGCATTCCTTGATCATTGATGAGCTGGTGTGTTTGGGTAATGAAAAGTACATTAGTTGAGTTTGTAGTCATTAAACTTGGCCATGAGGCCTTTTTATATCATCACATGAAAAGCATATTGAAAAACATCTTCCTGCACTGCCTGAAACCTCTCAATGTTATTTTGAGCTTTGTGCTTGAGACATCCAGTCTCAAACAGTTAATTTTGATGAATCAGAAATTTTGACTCCCCACTAGTGTTTGAGAAATGCTTACAAGTTTCATAAATTTTGTCTCATCAAAATGCTTGGTTTAAAGGTCTATATGTTATCCACTGCTCTGATTTTATTGAATGTCTAATAAAGTTGTTGAAAGCATGCAGAGATGTCTCTTTCATTTGCCAAACTCATTTTGTGATCTTCAACTAGCTAAGTAGCATTTGCCCCCAGTAGGTTGATTGGTTCAGTCACAACCCAAGGATGTGAATCGCATCTTGTTGCCACAATCATAAACTTTACCACAAGTAAGCATAGATCAGATGTTTAACATTTGTTTGTTTCATGTACATTTATTAATTAAGGCAGGAAATATAAAACAATGCCCATGAATTCAAACTCCATGAGTCATTGTCATGCAATCAACACAAAAAATGTAACTCTGTGATGTACATCCTGTCAATTTCAAATATATGTGGAATCCAGACAAAATTTAGGTAGCGTAAATTGGGAAATGTTAGGCAAAGTGTGTCATTGTTTATACTGCTTGCTTGCCAATGCAAGCAACCAAGTCACAGTTGGAAACCAAATGAATTGCAGCTGGCATCAGTCCATTCCCTTCGAAACCCATTTCGAATCTGTGATGCTTGTGCAATGGCATTTGTAGGGAAAGTATTGTGCAATCCTTCAGAATTCACACAAATGAAATAAAGGCTGTAGACACTGATTTAATCACTTGTCGCAAGCGCAATGTTACTAAATGTGGACATAATTATATGTAGTTTCCAGCTGAATTGGTTAAGTAAGTAGGAACGTTTTTCCTTTTATTTTTCAATTATAGTTGCGTAACAATTTGTTTATTGTTTATCTCATGAGACATTATTTTCATTGCAATTTTGGGTATTTTCATTGCAAACTGGCATCAGACTGTCTCAAACGATTTCCATAGAAAGTCTTGATGTAAGTACATATACAGTGCAACATCACATGTAAATGTACCATCTAAGTCTTAAGTTTTAATGAATTAGAATTGTTTTTTCTCTGTAATTGGTCATGATATTTCATTGTATGTTGCAACAGCAAGGGGGACACTGTGCCTTTGTGAACATTTTTTGGTTTTGTTGTTTACATTCCAGGTTTGATTGACATTTGTTGATTGTCCATGTTTTTCATAGTTGTTGCATCACCTTCTTGCTCTGTTTGTTAAATCTTACTGACAATCCAAACAGTTGTTATTGGAAAGTTGATTATATTTACACTGAAATAACATTTATTTGCTTTTTTCACTGTCCATAAAATCTGCAAAAGTTTTGGTTGTGTGTATTTTTTATACTAAGTGCTGTGGAAATGATCACAAGCATTATGAACAATCAATATGTTCCTTGTGTAGTTTTATCCGTGAACCAGCCTGTTTAGTCACATTTTTTCAAATGCAGTTATTTTTATAGTTCCAAGCCATCTCATGCAAGACCAGGCTCAATGTAGATTATACTATTTTGAGACTTCAACAAAAATACACTGCATAAAAACAAATAAAATATATTTAACATGGATTCAGTGTCTAATAAAACCCCCAACGAAAGTTCATGCTTTGAATTTCTCAATAACACCTTCGGCAGTCGTGTACAAGTAAACCGTACTTTGAAATCCTGCATTGACGTGATAGTTTTGAACAACTTTGCAACTCCATAACGTGCCAGTCAATTGTGATTGAGCAGTGGTTCTCAAACTGTGTTTGAGAATCACTGCTCTGCTGTGTGGTAACCACTGCTGTGTGCCATGGCACACTAGTGTTCAGGTGTCCTGTTTAACTTTTTGGAATTTATTGAAATAACCAATTCATATTACAATTAGGTATGCAGGCAAGCATGCAGGACTTGAATGCACACTATCCATTAGATAACTGATAATAATGGTATTTCCCTATTGCCTTGCTGATGTAGTAAGGGTCATTATCATCAAGTTATAATGGGACTGTTACGTTATACTGTAATTGCTATGTAGTAATGTATTTTGAAACAAGATGTTCCCAAGACCTAGAGTAGGTTTCACCCAAAAGGCTGAAACCTACGTACCCCACTTATGATGTCGTCACCCACAAAAACTCAAAAGCCGAAGGTGTTAAACATGAGACTGCCTGTTCCCAAGACCATTCACTCGTGGGCGGAAATGATTTGAACTTAAGAGGTTTGTTTTTTTAAACGCATGTTTTATTGACAATTCTTTGTACTAGCACCATTTATTGCTATTGCAGGTGAAAGTTGGTGACAAAGAGGTGGATGTGATGAAAGGATTTCAACTGTACATCACAACCAAGCTACCTAATCCTTCATACACACCAGAAGTTAGTGCTAAGACATCCATTATTGATTTTACAGTTACAATGCAGGTGAGGGTTACTTCACTTTGGATAGCAATTGTGAGAGACATTTGATTAGTGCAAATCGCAGGTGTCAAGTACCGGTGTATGACAGTGCTTGGCATGATCACAACTTTTAGCAGTTTTGCTATATCAGGGGTTACCAACCATTCTCTGAACATGTACCCTTTCAGCATTTGGACAGATGAGCATGCACCCCTAAAATTTCTGTATGAACTCCCAAGCTTCAGACAGTCACAAACTACAATAACTTACCAGCACACAGTTTGCAGCAACAGGAGGTGCTAATCTCTCTTGCTAATCTCAAATGTACCCCTTCAAATAGGCAGATTTACCCCAGGTTGGGAACCCTTGTGATACATGCATGCTATTTATTTATGCCCATTTTCCAACCTCACTTATTCTTCACTTTGCAACAACAAATTGATTCCCACTATTTAATTGCAAAAAGACAGAAATTACGAAGAAAATAACATAACATTTCTTTTAGTTTCCTTTAACAGTTTGTCAAATACCATAGATTATGATGTCTCTACATGATGACATGGATTTCACACGCCTGAAAAGACACTACATTCAGCACCTATCTATGGTGAAAACTACCAATCAAATTGCAAAGTGTAATAGTTCTTTCCTTGTATTACCAGAAATAATATGCATTATTAAATTGCTAGGGTTGCAGAAATTTATCATCAATGTCATTGATTTATCGATATCACCTTTGTTTAGTAATTAATTGTCTTTTGAGTATTCTGTTGCAATTATGTCAAATTTTCTTTAAGGGTTTGCCTGCAGCTCTATATGGCTAATCTCCTTCATTACGATACACATTTCGTCCTTCACCAATCCTATGTGACACAGTGACACTCATTGTTTACCTTGATCAATTACTTTGCCATTGTTTTCATTTATTCTAATGTTCACTGACAGTTGGCTTCCTTTTTGAGATGATGGTTCTTTCTACTGTTTCTGTTTATTAGCTGAGTCATGTGAAACCATGAATCAATCAGTCAATCAATCAATGACTGTGGCTCATCATCAGTTATCCATTAACAACTTTCTGTCAAACAAACTTGTAATTTAAAGGTTGCATTATGCATTGACGCTGATTTTTTTGCTGAAACATTTTGACCATTTTTGCTCACATTTGGGACACTGAAACATTTCTGTCATTTGTCTCTCAACTGCATTAAAACTTGCCACAACAGTATTTTGTAGCCTATATTTTCAAACACGTTTCAGTCTATGACAAAAATGACCAAAAAAAGCAGTAATGATGTATTGTAATGAAGTTACAGTAAATACATTGGTGACAACAGGTAAAAATGATTGGGACCTATCAAGAGATGGTTATGTCAGCAAGACATGCAGATGGACAAGAAGTTGCATGCATCAAAAACAGTGTCTATCAGCCATGACAGAATTGAATTTTGTATCCAAGAGAAATTATTAGGCAGCAACAAACCCACACCACGTTGCCTTACATTACCCCAGTGCTAAATACCCTCTCACTCACTTTCAAACAAAAAATTTTGAAAAAGCCTGTAGACCTTCCATTTGTGTGTTGTTCAACTGTTTGTACCGTGTCCATTGTTTGAAATTGCATTTTGAATCTTAACGTAGTCAATGCAAAAATTCCTCTTCTCAAATATAGTCTTGAAACTCTCCTGTTGCGGTATGAATTTCCCAACAAGAAGTATTTGTCTTTGCCTTGGACAGAAATACGATCATTGTTCAAATTGTTGGGATAATTATTGAAGAAGTGGCTTCTGTATTGCTTGCCTCCGAAGTAATTTCTTAGAATTGCTTTGTAAGGTGGAAAATTCTCTCTACCAGAAAACATTGGTGATTGCTCAAAGTGGGAATATTTCTATCAGCAGCCTGGGTAACAAGGGCCTTTTGATGTTCAATATTTTATTTTGGCATGTCATATATTGAATTCTAGCACATGTGTACATCTTGAATCAATTTGTCATTCTTTAAACCCAGCAGTTCCTACAATTCTTCCAATTTGTTAACAGTTACAGCAATTTCTTTAAATGCACAATAGTACTGCAGCTAGTTGTTACAACAGTTCTCACAGCTTGAGCAAGTACTAATTCATTTTATAGTGAAAGCTGAAATGTATGTAAGTTAGCAATATTTGTAAAGCCACAACAGTGACCCACACCAAGCGAATCTATCGCAATTTATTGCGTAAGGAAACTAGTCTCGTGTATTACACATCTTCAGTCCTGCGCAAAAGTCGACATATGAAACAAAAAGAAAAAATTACGCACTGTTGCTAAGATCAAACCTCAAGGTTACAAAAATTGAAGATTACCAAAATTTAGCACAAATGTAACTCCTCCACTGAACACGGCTACAACACTGTTCAACGAACCCAGATCGCAACGGCCATTCGGCACTTCTGACTGACAAAATTACTCATCGCGTTTGGCGTGGCTTTTGTCTCAGGCGGTCACATGGTTTGCCACAGACTGTAACGTGCAGCGGAAAAAGTCTAGCTTTGCCAAAGTGAAATGGAGTAATTCGATAAAAATTAACACTCCAG
>Ga0210059_1000280_pt1 | contig 58446 bp, 30 predicted proteins | sample Ectturendosymbi2_FD_188042 | JGI IMG/M metagenome (GOLD analysis project Ga0210059, IMG submission 188042) | Ecteinascidia turbinata endosymbiont from Florida, USA - Sample 2 (SPAdes) (version 2) | ecosystem: Host-associated > Tunicates > Ascidians > Unclassified | place: Key West, Florida... | reverse complement strand
AGAAACTTCGCGAAGACACTGAGAAGCAGAAAGTCCTCGGGAAGGAAAAGAAAGAAAAAGAAAAGGTGCGCGTTTTTTGTCTTTCATGTGTTTATACCAGGGCATCCACACGTTTTTGGTAGAGGGGCACATAAGTTTTCACACAACAGTTCGATTATTATTATTATTCGAGGGCCGGTCATCTTACGTAATGTTATTTTTGGGGAAATGTTGCATTCTGCCAAATGAGCAAATGTTGCATAAATATATTATTTTTTCATTAATGACGAAATGACTTCGCGGGTCCGATTTCGGCCATAGTTTGGAGATCCCTGGTTAATGTGTTCCACGAAAGGTCCATAAGACCATGACCTCTGATATCGCATTAATGCTTCGATCGTCGCACTCACCCCCCACTCCCCTTTCTCAACAAGCGAAAAGTTGAACTTTCCCAAAATCAGGATTTTCAATTACGTTTAATTGGTTACAATTTCCGCGAAAGGGTCATCGACTTTTTTCACAAGTTTCGTTTCACGCCTTCAATTTCATGATCAGCGTCGATATCGAACAAGGTTTTGGTGACGTGCATTTTATGAACCACCCTGCTTCTCTACAATTGCCAACTGAACAAAGAAAGCTCGTTGTGTGGCGATTCGCGGGTGCAAGTACTCTCTTAGTTTTTCTTTTAAGAAAATTTTCCCTGTTGAACAATTCTTTTTCGAACGCCCCTTTTTTTTGAAGACCGCGTTGAAAGCGAGGCTGGACAAAGTCCGTCAGCGAAAGATCAAGATGCTGCAAAAACAAGGAAAGGAAATTCCCGAATCTCTTCTCCAACCTATCAAACTTGTAAGAGTGTGTATTTATCAAGTTGTCTGTTCGGTTTTTGTCGTCGGTATTTTAATGGAATGTATATGCGCTATCGGCTGCTACGAATATTCGAACATGCCAACCAATCGAATACATTGCTTTTCGCGGCAAGGTTTTTTGAGTGCGTCGTTTGAACTTTATACAGCATGTAACCATGTAAACTAGATATGTATTTTGTTTCAACTCTAACCGCGTCTTATCAAATAGATTCGAGCGTTTATTTCATGCAACTGTTTTTCGGACTCGAGATTTCGAGTGTTGTTTTTCTCAATCTTTCCCAAATAAATTTGAGTCCTTTTCCACACTCACCAGACCCGATTTTCTCCCTGGGTAGGCCACGGGGTTCGCACCCCCCAGCAGGACTCGGAACGCCTCACACTTTTCAGCAACCTCCGATATCGCTCGGCTTGTTCCACACAAAAGCAGGAACAAGCAAAGGCCACAGATGTCCTTGAACGATCTCTCTGACATGCACCCATGACAGTAGAGCCTCCCTCCGCAACTGTTAAGATGCTTTAGCAAATGTTCTCCAAACCCTCATGACCGCTGTGGACCACTGGACGTAAGACAGGGCTGGGCAACCCACGGCACGCGGCCACACTTGGCACGCCAAGCAATTGCCTATGCCATGCAGAAGCTTCAAGTGTCACATATTACTTTTTCATGATTCACTTCACACACACGAGGTATGTCGGCCTTGACTTGTGCAAAAGTACGTTCGTAGTTGGCACACTGAACGATATGGAACCTTTAAATCGACACACATCCACCAAAGGTTGCCGACCTCTGGTGCGAAATGACAACTGCACCTGGCGACAAACAACTCCACTCTTTGCAAATGTTCACAATTCTTTGCTGTGTGTGTAAACATGACTCCGTTTGTGTGTAAACATGACTCCGTTTGTGTGTAAACATGACTCCGTTTGTGTGTAAACATGACTCCGTTTGTGTGTAAACATGACTCCGTTTGTGTGTAAACATGACTCCGTTTGATGTTGAAGCCGGACGAGGAGGAGAACAATGAAGAGGAGGAGCAGCAAACCACTAAAGCGGAACCACTAGAGGAGAAACCCCCTTCGCCCGAACTTCCATTCAAACTGAGAGAATGGGACGAGGGCAAAGGTGACGACCGTTGTGACGTAACTCGAGCGTTTGCTGTCTATTGGTCGACATCGCACGCATGAATGAATGCAAATGTTCAGTGGTTCTTAACTTTTGCAACCGTGTAGACCAATAGTTTGGCGCATTGTGACGTTATGTTGGGACGAAAACACTTTGGGTCCTCCCTGTGAGTAACCGCAGAATTGTTACTGAGAACGATTAGGGGTTAGGGATCATTGGGGACCCCGTTTAAAGCCGCTGGCCTAGATCAACATTGTACCCATGCAAAGATCTGATATCGAAACTTTTAAATCAACCCTTATCTAGTCTGCGTGGGCTGAACTACTAGTTCGTCCAAGCGCGCCCTACGTGGCTGCTTCATTGACTTGGTGTGGGATTTCTGACGCGATTACATTCCAAAGACAATGGCGGTGTTTAGCTCTGTAAAGGTTCCCTAATATGGTATTTGGTAATTAACATTCTACAAAAAAAGCGCGGTTTTTCATTAGCTTCCCCGAGTTTGCATGAATGACATGGGGATTTTTTCGATTTTTCTTACTATTTGCATGGATCGCATTTGTCCAATCACAATCATTCACAGGTTGGTGTTTGTGTGAGTTGATGGAAACAAAGAGACAAAAATGCAGCTCGAGATTTAAGGGTTTACGTTCGATTTTCAGGCAACTTATGGACGCCAGCCCAAGCGCCGAAAGCCCCTAGAAGTTGGTCCAACCCCCGAGACGAGCGACCAGAGGAATTCGCCCCGCCTTCTTTTTATTTCAACGATGGGAAGAAAAAGCCGAAGCGAGGAATCGAACCAACAACCTCCGCTATGCCGCCCAAGCGTGCGAAGAACCCTCGGTCTAACGAAAATGTTGAACACGTCACTTTCCCGGCCCGAGATGACCCCAACACAGTTGCCCGAGGTCATCCAAGTGGTGCGTCTTTCACAGAAAATACGAACGTTCCAGTTGTTCAGACTATCAGTGACGAAGACAACGCGAGAATCGAACGAATTTTGGAAAAATTCTCTGCGAAATCGGCGTCAGCCGCCGTTAGCGGCGAAACTGACGCGTCGTTTCCGTGCGCAGCCGTCAGTGTCAAACCAGACGTCGTCAGTGGCAAACCGGACGTCGTCAGTGGCAAACCGAACGCTGCCAGTGGCAAAACGAACGTTGCGTGTGACGCGAACGAGAAGTCGGAAACGGAGGAAGTTTTACGACCTTTTGTTCCCAGTGCGAAACCAATAACGATCAATGTTAAGTCGATGCCTCTGCGGACTTTGAAAACTAAATCTGCTTTTAATGAATGAATGAACTCTTCCCCGATGCAGTTTTATTTTAGCTTTATTTAAATTCATGCAAGGACTAAATTGTTATTAAAACACTGTCCTTCACCGCACCAACTTTGAGCAAGATCATTGGTCAAGGAAGTGTAGACAATAGTTATTTCGCCTGCAAGGCTTCAGAGCAGTGCTGCTTAAAGCTTTTCTGGACTTTTGCACAACAGCTACTGAAACATTTTTTGCGATCCACCTTTAAACTGAAGACAAACTGCGCTTTAAGTGTTTAACAGTCACACTTCTTAAACACTTAATGCATGTAATTAGTGCAGTTCAATGGAATGGGTGCAGAAGTTTAACTTCGACCATTTTTTGTCTGTTCGATTTTGGCAGTCAAATTCTAATATCCATGTGCAGTGGCATAACTGGCGGGGGGCAAGGGGGCGAACCACCCCCCCCGGTAAGCTAAATGTAAAAACTGGGCCCCCTGTAGTTGACATTATGATATTTTGTTTTCGTCAGGTTGTTTTTTTGCGTTTTTTCCGGCGTTTTCGTTTCTTTATCTAGTATGGACATTCACGACACCCAGAGATTCCCTATCATTTCTTAACTTTTTCTGAGCTTTGGCTAGTGGACCCCCCTCATCCAGGCTTTGCCCCCCTGGCTCAAACCTCTAGTTACGCCACTGTCATCCACGCGTCTGGTCCTGTTTCGGCATTTGAATGGCGAGTAGGAAAAGTAACCTCACACTCGTAGGTTATTGGGAATAGAATGATCACTTTCAGTGCCGTAACAATCCACAAGTCGCTGCAACAAACTCAGCGCAAAATAAGTTTTGCACGCCCATCGTTCACAGAATCATCAATCAACTGTTCTTGAATTAAGTGGCCCTCCGAAGTAGATCCCTAATTGCGATTTGAAACGGTTCGTTGATGAAACCGCAATATTTTCAAAATTCTGTAGGTTGGTTGGAAAAGCAACAGGAAATTTCTTCACCAAGAACAGAAACGTGGCGTTTCATAAACTTGAACATAACCGTCGTTCATGCGAAGTCCATTTGCGCCAAGAAATGCATTTAGATGTGGAAATTTCGCTGTCCAACCAGAACACCACAGCGTCAAACTCGTTTCGAATATGGTTAAGTTTCGACGACAGTGAACAACGACTCTGTCTTTTCCTTGAAGCGACAGGTTGACGGAATTCACGGATTCTAATATGTCTACCGAAAACGACAGGCGCACCAGAAAATATTTATCACAGGCAGTGTTTTTTAAGGTGTTTTGAGGGACAGAAACGGTCTCACAAAATACGTGTCTCGTTTTACTGACACCGGCAAAATGCACGTAATGCTCGCTTACGGCTTACGGCCTTCTCGGTATTCAGATAAAATAGTTGCGTCACTTAAAATGACGTTGCAGTCAGCAAAGATCAAACCTTAAAAAATCATGATCAGAGAATTCTTCGCCCAACCCAGTTTTTGCTTCTTGCGGAAAATCGTGTATTTATTTTTCGTGGCAAAAAAAACTCCCATTTGAAATCCATCTCGTGCGCGAGCGGAACAAGTGTGTCTCAACATCGCTTTCCATAACTCCACAGACGAAAGCTTGTAACTTACACAAGCAGTGCTGGAAATGAAGCGTGCATCGTATTTGCCCCCATCAAGTTGCTTTGTTGACCCTGTACTGAGAGCCATTACTCCAAAGCACAAAGCACTGGCAAAATTCTCTTGAGACAGATCCTTCCACCACGACTGCACCCCTTGACTGGCTTGGGATTTGATTGACAGTTTCAGTGTGGCAACCAGCTTTGCTTACAGCAACACTGCGCGTGAACTTCGCTGTGATGATGAATAAACTCATTGGTCATGACTTCCACTACTGTTCTAAGCTCAATTATCTCTTGAACCTTTACGTTGTTTTTTTGCTTTCACTCCATTCAGCTTTTTCATATCTGCGTCAAAAGGAGTGGTTTTGCTTGATGTCACTGATCTATCACGGCGAAAAGTCCGTGATATTTACAATTTGCAGATCTATTCCTTTCTATGGAAAGAACCGGTTGTTTCAAAATGTTCATTGCCGCTGATAGTTCGGAGTTACTACTAAAGTACTAATAGTTTTTGATAAAGTCCAGAACGCCATCAAAACCAAATTTTATTTGTGAAAAACAGGAAGTAATTCCCCTTTATTATTTGATGGGGATTTTACTCTGAAGCAGTACCCTGCATGATGTTGCAAGCAGATGATGTGCCTACAAATTTTGAAATCAAGTCGGCAAAACATTCAGCCTTCCACGGTTTGAAATAGGAAGAGAGGTTACCCGCCGAGAGCACTCTGTTGCTGTTTGTTCACCTTTGAGTTATACTCGGTCTTGAACGTGTTTTCTGTTTGTGGTGACTTTATGCATGTCTCATAGATTTACCGGACTTCGTTCGGCACCGCATTTATTAGACTGCAAGTCACAGTTGGTGATATGTTATACATTTTTTCATCATTTCGTGTGACTTGCATCAAGGGCGGCTTTCATTATATATTTATTTTCCTCATCGAAAAGTAGAGATGGCGCTCTGTCTTTTTTGCTACGTTTTGTCAACCAAACCTTTTTTGGCATTTTCTTCTCTTCAGCATCAGGTGCAAACTCTGTCACAGGAGGGATTATGGTCAACAGAAGGAGGCAGTTGTGGTGGTGTAAACATCATTACCAGGATTGCCAATTAAACGCGAAACGTGCTAATGCGTGAAAATATCTCATAGGCTGAGGCATCCTGTCTGCAAGGGCGGTTCACATTAATTTTTAACACCGTGTCGTGCGGCTAACAATCGAATAAAACAGACATCTGAAACGGACGTCCTAGAGATCCCTGATCGCATCACTCCTACCTTTCAATCAAGCCTACAGATCAAGATAACATTAAACGGGCATAGTAGGTCACTTCGCCCTATCTCCCGTTCACAACTATCGGATGCCGTTTGTCGTAGTCAGACTGTGTCGCCAAGAAGCTGGAAACGAAGGAAACAAGAGGTCAGACAGTTTTAAGTAGCAGTGGACTTAACCAGGGGGGATCTCTCCCCTAAAACCTACGAAAGTAACTTTATTCACCATGATTTTGTACAATTCGGAAAACAGCATTCGCGATGTAAGGCCATTTGTCACAGCAGTGTTCTGAAGTATACTTCATCCCTCTTACAGTAGCGAAGCGGTTATGAAATTTGACTTCCAAATCTTACTGAAATCACCCCCCCCAACCGTACTGACTGGATCTGCCCCTGAACTTAACCCACCGAGAATGATCAGCGATTTGCAAACTGAACGAATGTTGCCGTGATGAAAAATGTTCTAGCGGTTCTCCCGTTAAAGTGCCTCGTCGGCTAACGAACGTTTAGTAAATAAAGAATGGCCACGTTGGAAAACAAGCCAAACAATTCAAAGCAGTATTTTGCAGCTGATGCTAAGAACGTTTAGGAGCTGATTATTAATTTCAAGAAACAACGAAGCCTCACTGGAAGAGAAGAGCAAATGAGTCAGACCGCGAGACAACGCAATGCAGCAACAACAACAAAACACGAATTTTGCTTGTATTGTACAAGGTCTTCACACCCAACGCAATAGATTTCAGCAAGGCAGAACACACAGATACATGAATGAACATGAGCATGGATATGTGGTACTAGCATAAAGCACATACATGGATGTTGGCAACACTGTTATGATGTTTTTGCACCGTTGCATATCACTTCGATGGCTTCCAAGGTATGCCAGCGACAGGTAAAATCACAAGCCAAAGCATTGCTCTCATACTTCAAATTATTTCGGTTTTGAACCTCTCCATGGAAGATCTAAGTCCATCCTTTCTTCCGTCCGTTTCCACAAAAAAGTGTTTGTTGTCACTGGTCATGAAAATTACCTTGTCATAAGTAGCCTACGAAGTCCGACGAATGGCTACAGAAATCTCATTAGAAGGCCAAATAAGCTTAAATTATTTCACACGTTACGCACTTGTTTTCAATCGAAAACGTTTCACAACGGTCTTATTTTCATTTCTGCTCGCTTTAATGAGTAGTGTCTGCCTTTCCATTGATACCAAGACACTCCCCTAGGGACACCTTGCTGTACTAGGTACTTCCCGTTCAAGTTGGAAAAGTGACATCTCTTGTACCACCAGGCTCCATGATGCTCCTGTGCGCAGCTCTTAGAATATTCGTCATTATCACGATCTTTGGTGGAAAACTGACGACCACTGTGATATGTCATCGCGTCTCCTGTACATAAAAAACTAGCTGCTGTTTAATATCCTAAATTCTAACAAAACAACATATTACATGCTATGGGTATAAAATAGATGTATATCACAAAATTGTATCTAACCGACGAAATAAGTCTATCAACAAATAATTACAAAATCGTGAACAACATAATTCATTGGAAGCTTTAAATGTGATCAAATGTAAAAGTTGAATTTTGTCGGTTGCAAGTACAGGTTTAAAGCTTCTTTTTTCCTGAAAACCAATCGGCATTAGTTATATTTACTTAGCTCTTAAATTGCACAGGAAACCTCACTGCGGGATTCCTTTGCAATCATTGGTATTTTCTTAGGGTATAATTAAAGCCAGTGTTTCCGCACTAGTGGTGTTGGTAAACCTTGTGCATCTTGATTGCGGTAATTACTTGCAAATGTGACTGTCAGTCAGTGCCAGACTGATTAGTGCGAGGCCTATAGCCATGGGCGTCCGCAGAATTTTTGCAAGGGGGGGCAAAGCCGAGATTTTGCTTATCTAGTTCAGTTTGTTGGCGATGCAACGAAAACGGACGAACACAAACAAGAAAATGTCCAATATTACTTCAACAGTTGCATACAGTGTTTTCCTTGTAAGAAAACTTTACAGTGAGCAAATGTTTCAGTGATCACGGATTTTTTGAGACTGAGTTAGCGGAGTTCGAAATGACTAATAAACTTCGGGAATTTTTAGAATAAGCAGGATTTTTTTAAGGCGTTTTAGGGACCCGATTCGGGTCCCCTGAATTGCAAATCGGGTCTCCAGAATCAGCGAATAATATTATTGGGTCCCTTGAATCAGAGAAAATCGGGTCCCTAGAAAGAGAGAAATCGGGTCCCTTCAGGTCCGTACCGGGTAACTAACATTTTCTTTAAAAAAAAAACTGGAATAAGTGTTGAATCGTATGAAAATAATAAAAATCTACACATTTAATTCAAACACCTTCTTGTTTTCGTACTTTTCCAATGATTTGGAATGTTGCAAGTGCGCGAGATGAGTTTTCACTACGAAAATGGTCTGGTAGTACTGCGCATGCGCACCTTCAGAGGGAGCGTTAGTTGCAAAAAATGCGTTTTGTTGGCAGCAGTGCTTCTTTTTCACTCGTTTCTTTACACATAGTATAAACCAGGGGCGGGCAAACTTGTTCAATAGAAGAGTCATTTGCAGAAATCCAAAAAAACAGCGAGCAGCAAAACCAGTTTGTAGTGTCAATGCAAATATGGTAAAGAATGTAAGTTTTACATTAATTGATGTACAGTAATTGTCTCTATCAAGTTTTTGATTGATCTCCTAGTCCCCGAAAATCTGCACAGTACGTTGTTAAAGCTGTGCAAATTAATTCTCCCAAGTGCTCATTTTGCAGGGTTGCACGATGGTTTGATTGTACGAACTTCATTACAGGGGAAGAAATCACAGAAATATGTTGTGCAATACACAGAAATTAGTTGTACACTGGTATTTTAAAATCTGGGTATTTACTTTCTTGAACCTGTCGCCCGGAATTAAGTGCAAAGTGGCATTACTAAAATTTTTTTTTTAACCAGATTTTCTTACATTTTGGTCAGTTTATCTCTACAGCAGACACGTTTGTAACAAACGGTTAGCGAACTAGACAGTAATCACAGATACATTGACACTGAATGGATTTGCAAGGAATGCAAAACATGGTTTTGACTCTTGGAAATGGTCAAATCTGGCTCGGAACTTCTCCAGTGGTCTTAAATTTATTTTAGTATTCTTCCACGTTGTCGTCTGCAAATGCCTCTTCGCAAAAGATATTCGTTCTTATTTCGACATTGGGAAAATGAAAGAATGCTTTCGACGATATGTGTCTTTAAGAAATTTTAATTTCTTCTGGGAACTTATATAGACTAACTTCTGGCTTAGGTTCACTGTCGTTTTAATTAAATTGCGTAGACCCCCTGGTGACCAGTGTTCCCTCTAAGGTGCGCAAATGCGCAGAATCACCAAAACATTTGCGCAGTGAAATCTCATTCTTGCGCAATTGCAACATTCAAATTTGATATCGTATCTACATTGCATAGCCCTTTAGATACGTCTCACTCAGTGTTGCCACTTCTGATGTTTTAACATCAGATCTGATGTTTTGTGGGAAATTTCTGATGTCTGATGTTTTGGCGACAAATCTGATGTTGTTTTCCACATTTCTAGGTTGAATATGAGTTGGATTCATATATAATTTTTATAACTTTAATCAATCTCTCAAGTCTCAATCTCGTGTGTGTTTGGTTGTCGTTCCAAACTGAAGATGCTCCAAACGCTGCGTTGAGAATAATATTGTATGTTTCGCACGAACGCCTTCTCCATTTAGTGACGACACTTTAGGACAGCGTTCTTAACCGTTTCTATACCACGTCCCCCTTGAAGTAATCGTCCTTTGTTTCAACAAGCCCCCTGACATTAAATGCAGTACTGTACGTTGTAAAATCATGTGTATTTGTTGGTAAATTTATTGTTAAAACTTTCCATGTTGTGGAGCGCGTAAAAGCTTGCGCTCCCCGGGAAATTTATTGACGCCCAGCTGGGGAAACGTGCCCCCTGGTTAAGAACCACTGCTTTACGGAAATGAGGATCATCGCGCTTTTTTAGGTGTTGGTAAATGGAAGTATTTATCTCAGGGGTTCTTAAAGTATTGCCTCAATACCCCCAGCGGGCATTGAGATTAGACGATGGGATATTCAACAGGTTCATTCAGCAATGTATTAATACACAATCATTACATTCGTTCCAGCAATCTAGCAATACTGTACTCATGAAGCAGAAAATTAGTGCTGATGAATGTGATGCAGCCTTTGCATTGACCTTTTTCCTCACTACTCCAGTGATTGAGTATTTCTTTACCAGGTTTGTTTTGTTCTTTACATTTTTTTGCTATTAAACTGTTGAAAAGGGTTATCCAGATAGAAGAAAAATTGACTTATTAGGGGTTGAGGCGTTAAAACTTTAAGGACCACTGGTTTCCCTTATCTTATGTGAAACTGCAATGTAAAAATATCATGTTATCTGATGTTGAAGAAGGCGACCATCTAATGTTGACGAGACTGAACCCAGTGGCAACACAGGTTTCACTGGTTGTGTGTCTACATGGTTGTGAAATTGCATGCGCACTGAAGCAAACATTTGCTCAATGTAGCATGTTCTTACAGGGACACTGCTGGTGACTGACTTCACGAACTTGTGTAAACACACTGATAAATGAAACAAACGTTAAATATGAGGCAGAAACTCTCTAACAATCTGAGATGTTGCTATTCATCTTGTCTAGAAGAGCCACACAAAACATGTCGGCGACCCGCAATTCGCCTACCTACGTGGCTTACCGCTGTCAGAAGTCACTGTGTTACTACATTACCTGCCAACAAGGCCCGCAACCAACTGATATTTTCGGGGGGGGGCAAAATGACGTAACTTGTTGCTGTACCTAACAAATACATATGTTTGTGAAAATTTTTTGGGGGGAATTGCCCGATTGCCCCCTTCTGGTTACGGGTCTGCCTGCCAAGATACCTGCGTTCAATAGTTACATGCGACAAAACGCATACTACCGTGACTTGAAGTGCATCTTCGTAGATTTTTTACCATGTTATTGTTACGCTACAGAGGCCAGTAGTAGAACAATTCGCTCACGAGTTTCGCAACCTGCCTCTGCAAGCGAAGAAGCGGATTTAGTGAACGGCAAGCTCATAACTGCATGTTGCCAAAACAGAGAACCTGACTCTTGAGCAGTGTGAGTGTCATATCGGCAAATAAACTGTCATTGCAAGAATTGAACCAACTAATCACACTTAAACTACTGATTTCACGTTTTCCAAAAAAATTTTCTTCTTAGTCCCAATTTCCAGGGGGGCAAATGCCCGTTTTGCCCCCCCCCCCTGCGGACGCCCATGCCTATAGCATATTGAAAGCGCGGGACCCTCAGTTAAAAATCCTCTTGAACAACGTGAACAACTCTTAAATCACGAACCATATGGGCATCCATGTGATAACCAATACGGTTACTGAATTTCATAAATACGAAAAACCTGTTCCTAAACAGCAGCTCGTGAACATTATGGGCTACATTTATTTTTTAACAGAAATACATGTACGCAGGGCCGGCGCTAGGTGGTTGGGGCCCCTCTGAACCTGGACGTTGGGGCCCCCAATATGCAATACACTGCATTTAACGCGTAGTGTTTACGTAAACAAAAACATCGACTTATTTTAACAAATGCTTATAAAAGCTTTTTCCACAGGCTCAACACAACGTATAAAGCAGACAGACTTAAGCATTTGATATGTTTCAAGCTAGGAAAATGACTTTTCCAAGTTTTTAAAAATGCATCTATATCTTCCCCCGGGTCTGTATGTAGGTAACATTTACCAAGCAGAAATACATTGCTGTACAGCTCACAAGTACAGAACAAAGACAGGCCTAATTAATGCTTCCAGGTTCATCAACAAAATTGATCATTGCAATATTTAGACTAGTGATTCTTAAGCTTGGGTAAATTTATTCCCAAGGGTATTTTATCTTCTAGGGGTTAATTTACTGAATAATAAATTGTAACAAACGTAGATTTTTATAAAATGTTAGGAAATGTGATATTCTGGATTACTAAGCTAATTAGTTATAGAACAAAACTGTCAGGCGTCATAGCGCATTGTTACGAAATAAGTTTACCGATATTTCGCACAAACTGGAGATGTTATACCTTAACTGGATTATGATTCAGCGTCATGTTTAGTGAAGAGTTTTCTCTTTTTAGTTCAACTTTACAAATGTAGGCTGCCAAATTCATTTGAGCACCTCATGTGCGTAACACGGTTTCCGTTCATGACTTCTTTGGAGTTTGTATGTACAAAGAGATTGTAGCTCTTTCGGAATTAAAACATTCTGTATTGTGCATAACCTTTCACTGCTTTCACAATGGCCAGACTGTAGCGCCATTTTTCTCTTTCTTGTCACAGCATGCTCTAGTATGGACAGTGGACAACCTTTTTTATTCTTCCTTAGTGAATGAGTTATTCATGAGTTAACAAATGCGAGTTTCAACATTTTAAGTTATCTAACTTATCTAGAATCATACGCGGACTTCGGGTCAACTACATCATAGCATATGATGTTCAAAAAACTCAGTGTATCTTTTTCTCCAAAGTGCCTGGCAATGGTTCGATACGATGAAGCCGTCAACTTTGTAAGATCGCTTCACTCCGTCCTACACGCATCATGACAACCACATGTCTTTGCAGACCAATTGCGCTCAAATTCGTACTGAAGGAAATCTGCCTATATCAGGCTTCGTTTCTGAAGACAGGTTAGGATTAGAAGCATCCTGTCACGTTGCTTTTGAAATTGTGAAAGAAGAGAAACCCCATACAATTGGGGAGTGACTTACCGAACCGTACCCTATGGATATAATTGAAAATAAAACAAAGGAAGAAAGTTAAGAAAATGTATTTATCAAACCATACAGTCCGTTGTCGTATAAATTTTATGTCTCATGATGTTTTAGACCACGTAGCAGATGAAATTCTAGGTAACCGGGCTGAGTCACCGTTCAGCTAGTCAGTGTTTCCCAATCTTTTTTGGCTAGAGACCCCGTTTCTGACAAACAAATTTCTATCGCCCCCCTACCATGTCTAGCACACATATCAACATAATTTTTTAGTGCATTTCATTATAAAACTTAATTTAGTGAAACGCTAAGTTTTTGTTTACAAATTACATGCATACATGTTTGTAGTTCATACTGTGTTTTATGACATTTTGTTACACAAAGTTGGTAAGACAACAGAAATGTAAATATTAACTAGGTCTTCTATCGCCCTCCAACCGCCCATTTCTCCTTCACCGCCCCCCTAGAGTTTTTCACCGCCCACGTTGGGAACCACTGAGCCAGAACCGTCGCCAGGTTTTAGCAGCAAGGGGGGCCAAAAACCAGAAAGAGGGGTCAAAAATGAGAACGGGGTGCCACATTTCAAAAAAACTGTATTAGATGTATGCAGCAACCAGAGGGCCAAAGGTGAAATGGGGGGTCACAATTTTCAATTGCGGGGGCCGTGCACCACTGGCCCCCCTGATGGCGACGGCCCTGCACTGAGCTAGATGGTCGAGTGACATGTCGAACTGCACGTATTTGTTGGTTTACTGTCGATAAATACATGTGGTTGAGCTGAAAGACTGAGTTCTTCATGTGGGAAATCCAAAGACGAATGTCGAAGTGACTGATTAGCAGGAAAAAATTACTAATTCCTTTCAACAAAATGAACCCGTGGAATCATATTGACTCGCTATGAACAGACGGCGCCCCTTCTGTGCTCCGCGAAGTCAGGTTTTTCAATTCTGGTGAAGAAACGGGTACTGCACATCATTTCTGCAGAAATTCTGCCCCTTGTGTTCTTCATCTCGGCATGCACTGGTGAGAAAAGCCCTTCCAGAATATTTGAAAATAGTTTTGAAACGTGTAACTGAACGTGTAAATTTTATTAGGGCAGGCAGGGCCCTTGAGAGGAAAAAAATGTTCAGGTGCGTGCGAGAACTGTTTTGGGCCTCCTTATAAATTATTGATCATTACTGATTGAGAGCTTCCTTAGTTTTTCCATACTATGACTAGAAAATGACATGCTTTATTTCAGGGGTTCTCAACCGGGAGGGAATTCCCCACCAGGGGAAATTTTGTATTCAGGATTTTGTTCAAAATGTAGTATAGTTTAGCTTATCAATTGTGAAGAGTTTAGTTTCTCTTCTCAGTGTACTGATGTAAAAATGTTCTTTACAAACTAAATTTCTAAGGGCGGATTTTAGCTGTGAATAATAGTTAAAGGGGTGCATGGGATGAAAAAAGTTGAGAACCACTGCTCTATTTATTATTTGACATTATGACCATTTACCAACGTTATTAGTTTTAATTTCAAAAGGTTTCAGCCTGATCTCAAATAATCCACGTAAAATGTTGCTTTGCGAACTTCACAACCATACATGAAACTAACATCAAAATACCTGTACAAGCAAATTTATCAATTCTACAACCCTATTACAATAACAAAAGGACAAGGATTTGGATACTCGCTTTGTTATGGATTTTACCAGGTTTTGGCAATTTTTCGCTCAGGTAACCTCTGCCCAGTTTGGGCAAACGGTTCTTCAACTTAAATTTAAAATTAGTTAACGTTCAGGTAGAAGGCTAGTTCTTTCAATAGCTGCATTTTTAGACGCTCTTTCACAGGGGTGTAGTGCTAATAAAGAGGAGTGGGCACGGCGTTCTCACACCAAATAAAAAAGAAGACTGCACCAAATAGTTCGATATAAATGGGCATTCTACAAGTTTCTGCAATGGATCTTCCTGCTTCACTGTAGACGTTTGACTAGCAGTGCGAATCTGCGTGTTGCTACCATATCTGTGAAATTGCAGCCATGTTTTAATGCAATCGTTTCGATCCCACATCCTCAAGTAACGTCACTAGTGCAAAAAGGTGTGGGAACGCGTTCCCCTCCCACTACACCCCTCCTCTTTCAGGCAGTCTTTTCGAAATGTGCACGAGTTTTATTGTTTTCGATGGGGAATGACAATTTGGCCAAATTGACCCATGGTTACCTGAGGTGTAAAAAAATCCCTCCTGACGTAACCTTGACCAACTTGGGCAAAAGGAGTTCGTGCTTGCAGGTGAGCTACTAAGAAACACCTGCAACCTTTGACCGAAATCGGCACGGGAGTCGATCACGCGAGTCCAAGTCCCTACGACACAAATCAATTTGGCACGAATCGCTCCTGCTCAACTCGTGGTTTTCATTGAGAAAAAGGCAACAGAACGTATGACGTTTTCACACATTAACACTTGCCGTAATAGTAAGCACTGGCCTATCTTTTCAGGCTTCATGATTGAATGGACAAATTGTTTTTTGTTTTTTTGTTTTAATTCGGTCTATGACTGAAAACATAAAACAGGTTAACACTCAAAGTCTCCCATAGTAATGGATTTTTCAAACTTGTGAAAGCATTGCTACAGATTCACCCAGGGGCGCAACCAGCTCTTCATTTCGGGGGGGGGGGAATTTTTTATGAAATTTCATTCGATGACGTCATCGTGCTTATTCAAATGAGGTACAACTTTTCGGAGACGGTCACATATAATAATAATGTTTTTTTGCCCGCAGACACGAAGTCCATAATACAAACACACACATTCTGCACAACGCTAGTTAATAAAAACAGACAAAACAGAATGTTTTACAACAGCGTTTGAGGCTGAATCACCGGTGTCAAGCGAAATGTCTGACTTCATGCCCTATGCGCATGCGCAGAGCAACATTCAACATATGAAATATGCTGAGAAAACTGATGATTAGGGCTTAGAATTTGGTGTTTAGGTAAGTGTGTCGGGTTAGGGCTTATGCTACAGCTAGAAAAAGAAAAATGATTGAAGTCTAAGATTAAAGTCCAATATTTTTCACTGGTTTTACTTATTCCCGTACTGTAGCACGTTGTGGGTATTTGACATCTAACCAAAAAGTTTTAAACACAACACACATCAAAAACGTAATCGCCTAACTTTATTCCTTTACTCTGAGAAGCAAAATAACTAACAAAAAATTATAGGTCAGGAATTTCGCTTGACACCGGGCTACACAAACCCACTTAACAGAACGTTTTGTAACGGCGTTGGAGGCCGAGCCTCAGGTTTACAGACACATTATTAACACTATTTGTCCACATGGCACAATACTACTGCACAGTGGGACGCTAATTCCTAAACTGGTCAAGTCCAGATAAGGTACGAATGCATTGTGACATGCACACCCTCAAACGAACAAACACTGCAATGTCCGAGCACTCAGTCACAAAGTAAAATGCGGTTGCAGTGTTCAAAGAATAAGGAAGAATATAAACAATCTGACTGCGTCAAGGAGGCAACCGTTACGTTATTAGACATTCAGCACCTTTCGAGAAACAAGTGCATATTTTTTTGTAATACAGCCTCAAATGTAAGGATGTTACATTGAACATGATGAGTCATGACTACTAACACTCGCTCTCCAGGGCATGTTGCATAGAGCTCTGCATCCAAAATTATAGGCCATACGCATTCTTTGCATGCATGACATTCTGACATTCCACCATAACTGTGATGCATACATGGGCGTATAGAAGGAACAAAAAAGTACATTTTTAACGGCATTTGAACATCGGGAGAAGAGGCTCGCAGCTTGTTTGCTGCACAATATTTTGTCGCAGTTGTCTCTGTCATCTGAGAGCTCAGTATCCAGTACAGCTCCCAGGTATTTCTATTGGTTAACAGATTTTAGATTTTTACCACCCATGTGTCAGTAATGGGGTGACAGTGCTTTTTACACTCTTAGCCCTAAACGTCATACAAACAGTTTTGCTGTAGTTGAAAATATTTCTATGTGATTTTGCACAAGCCTGACGCACAGACAAAAGTTCTCTTCGCAAAATTTCCTAAAATGAGAACTTTTCAGTTTTAATCAAGATGCAGACCGAACGATCAGGACAGAGTAAAAATTAGTATTCTCATATAAACACCTGGTTCCGTACTCAACTAGTGCAGTCATGGCTTTAATGTGACAGATGTATAGGCTACTACAGTAGCAAATCTGCCTAATTTTCGTCTTGTTTTAGAAAATTCGTTCTGGCCCTATTCTTCTAGCATGTGCTTGAATTTCTATCACAAATGAAGATCCCAAACTTGAAAGATAGCCTATGTCTAGGGTGAGCGAATCTTTGAATGCTACGATTTCGGGCAAAACGGGTAAGGTGGCTTGTGCCTTTGGCGCATAACGGATCAGGTGTGTTTGGGGCAAAACGGCTTTTTCTGGCATCTATGAGTTGTTTGAAATTTTTAGAATCACATTGGGGCCATGAGCTTTCAGGACTTCCACTGGTTGCAAAAGTTAGGGTCTTGTAAAGCGTCATTTGGAGCCAAAGTGGTGTAGTAGGTAGGTGGGTTCAACGCTTGACTAGCACTCATATGACACATTATTAAACCTTTTTCCCGAGCCGCGGTACTGGGATCAATCTAGAAAGACATTAAAACGTGAAACAGTCCTCAACCTTAATTTAGTTAAAAACTATCAGGTTTCGAAGCGAAAATGCAGCTAAACAGCGCTTTTATAAGAAATGTACTCCGTTAATGATGGTGATCCGCTTTGCCCCTAACAATTAAAATTTGGAGGGGGGTAAATGACCCAAATGCCCTCCCCCCCTGGCTGCGCGCCTGGATTCACCCATGCTTTTTTCACACAGTATAAAACTACGTGCTTTTCGGCTATCAGCGGTCACTGTCTCGCTGCATTACCTGCCAAAGATGTCTGCATTCAACAGTTATATGCGCTAAGCACCTTCTACAATTACTTAAACTGAATCTTTGAAAATTTGTTGCCATGTTGTTGTTACACAATAGAGACAACGATAGAACAATCCGCTCGCTAGTTTCGCAACCTGCCTCTGCAGGCAAAGGAGTGGACATGAGTGATGTGCAACCTCACCACTGCATGACAACAGAACAGGTAAATCTGCCTCTTGTGTAGTGTGAGTCTCGTACCGGGTAATAAACTGTCATTGCAATAAACAAATAAATTAATCGAAATCGAGAAAGGAATAAATAAATTAATCGGAATTGAATCTTTGAAGATTTGTTTCCATGTTATTGTAACACAATAGAGACCACCGATAAAACAATCCGTCGCAAGTCTCGCAACCTGTCTCTGCAGGCAAAAGAGCGGACATGAATGAACGACTACATTACTCATCATTGTGTGACATCGAAATAGCGAACCTGGCTCTTGTGCAGTGTGAGTGTCATTCCGGAAAATAAAACTGTCAGTGCAAAAATTAAATGAATTCAAAGTAATTAAGAGGCTGACTTCATAGTCCTAATTTCCTGGGGAGGAAATGCTCATTTTGATTCCCTGTGGACGCCCATGGTGAATATTGCTTTTGAAATGTTTATATATGGTTATTGGTGAATATGTTTTGGTTATTTTCCTCAGCCTTTTTGTCATAAGGCATTTTAGGTGTACATGCGCATTTATCGAAATGCTGAAGGGATGCATGGCCATAGAGAGTTTGGGAACCCCTGCGCTAATGCTCTCCAGCCAATATTCCAGAATCTATACTCAGAATCTGACTCGAGTGGAAAAATTGAACTGACGGATTTCAAGTGCAACAGTTACTGACTGAGACAGACCTGGACACGAGTATTGGGGTCAGTATTTCGTTGTAGGGGAAGAACCATCGCCACTACCAGCCTCTTGCGTTATCGATCCTGGACAGGCTTGTTACAACGTTTTTATAAAATAATTTCACCACTTTTTTGTTTCTGAATGTGTGATCACATCGTCAGTGTTTACTTTCCAAAACAAACCTGCTGTTCCACTGTATCCATTTACTTCCAGTCTGAAAGAACTAGACAGTGGTCCCACCTGAAATGATCTGCAAAAAAACAAGCAAAATGTTATTGTTGATAGCGATTTCCGTGCTGTTATCATAATACAGAAACAAAGGATCATTTACTAATATTTTTGTGATGCTTTGCATTCTTAGTTAGTGGCATGTATTAAACGTTGAGCATTTATATAGTTTTTGCCATTTCATGGAGCTTTCAAAACCAGTTACATTGCTATCTATACGAATACCCATGCACTAACCAGCCTTGTAAACAGAATCAAGAAGGCAAAATTTTTAAGTATTAAAATTAATTATCAATAGCTGTCACTTTGCCTAGAATCAGGTTTTGTCAACACTATTGATAAAACCACGCAATCACCAAAATTTTCGCCGAATCCAAACTTCTTCTAAACTACTGAGATTCACAAATTTTGTAAGACAAATTCCTGCAAAAAGTACCACCCTCACTTCAGGATGTTCATCTGCGATTTTGTGGAATTGTTTTCAAAACGTAAAAGCTCCGAAACACTTTTGCAATTCTATTTACCTGTATTTTGCATAAGCTGTTAGGTTTTCGAAGTCTTCAACGTCTACTCTGAGTTCATGAGATTCAAACGCTGTCAGTTCGTGTAGAAGATCCAGTCCTAACAAGAACAGTTTTTAAATGTTTAGCAATCTAAACTATCACACAGTAGATAGTCTATCTAAACTAACACACAATAGATAGTCTATCTAAACTATCACATAGTAGATAGTTATCAGTGGTTCTCAACACTATCGCTGAACGGAGCCAAGTCCAGACCTACATTTTTAGAGAGCCTCACTAAAACACGTTTAACACAAGTCACTTGACACGTTCTGTTTTATTGCAGAACAAAGTTTGTTACACAACATATTAGAGGTGTTACTGAAAGACTGCTCCAAGCCACACACAGTGTGCTTGAGAGCAGGATGCGGCTCTTGTGTCCGGAGGTTGAGAGCCACTGGTCGATATAATGCAATCCGAACAAGAATAGAATATACAAATGTTTTCGACAAAATCAATACACTACATTTGCTAAAGGCCTCGAACTGCATGGAAGTGAATCATTTGTTTATTCTTATATGATTTAGCTAAAGCTTGTTCATTTTAAAAAAGTACATTTCGTTAAATGTGCAGGTGTCTTATGATTTATGGCATCTTAAACCGCCAATCAATCTGTTTCAACGTTGCTTCGGAGGATATATACTGTTACACAGGCTTCCTTTAATAGTGAATAGGACGGCAACTTTCAAATTGCTAGGCTGGAAAGTCAAACTCCTGCCGGGTTAAAGCACCAAAAATTTTGAAAATTGCCTATAACTTGAGACTGGATCCGGAGAAAAGATTCAGAAGATTTAGGGCAACATCTGAACATTGGCTACAGATGAAAAAGCGCATTGGTTTTCTGTCCGTATTTTCACAGATTCAACTTTTCAAAATCCATAAAACGACCAATCAATTTTCTTCAAGCTTTATTCGAAATTATTCTCTGATATGTTTGCTTACTGTAACCTATTGCTTAAATTGTTTTGATTGGTGGTTGTGCATTACTGCTTAGCGGTCACAATTATGTTTTTCATTTAAATCATTGTTTCTTCGTGGAATTGTCATTTCGCATACGATTATGCACCACTTTCAAGTTTCATTCTGTTTCAAACCTACTAAAGTAAATTTCAGAGTGCAAATATTTTCCTGTCCTGCTCTGGTGTTGCGAGGCATTTGTCGGGCAGAAGTAAAACTTGAAATACAAAAGCTTTGTTTTCCGTTTCGCGTCCAACTAAGCAAGGATATTTGGACTTTTTCTCGCGCAAGTGAACATTGCCACCAAATTCACGATTAGAATAATGACAAGGTGTATTTGTCTAATTATTCGGTGTGTTCCTGGATATACCACAACATATGAGCAGACTTATTGGTGATTCATTTCACCCCTCTTCACTTTTTTTATTTAAAACTCATTTGCCAAAAGTATTGTATAAAAACGATTAAGCGCATTTTCGCAACACATCTGCAAGCCATTATGTCGTAACAAAGAAAACTCCCTAGATTACTTGCAATAGGTTATTAGCCCTGCTCAGGTCTATTTTCCCAGATTGGGCAACTGTAAAAAAATAAATGTAGCTACACCTAAAATGACCGTTTAAAACCTGGTTCTTCTGGTAGATGAATTTTTTTCTGTTCTCTTTCAAGACGCCCTCCCGAAATCTGCATAACTTTTGTGTATATCAAGTTAGAGGAGTTAATTGCCCTGTGTGGCCAAAGTAGACTTGACATTTTCCAACAAAAAGCTGTGCAAACCCACTAAGAACGTCTTGGGAAAAGAATGGAACCTTTTTGTGAACAAAAGCAACTTCGACCTGCGTGGCTAATCGCGGTAATCGGTTGATTGACCTGCGTTTGCACGGCAAAGCTTGTTATGTTACATTAAACGTGAAAGTTTAACTTTAAAAAAACGCCAGATCAGTCTTGGCGCCACCGGTGGGCTTTGGTGGGCTCAGCCCCCCCAAACCAAGTACTAAGTTCCCCCAAATCGAAATATGAAACACTAGAAATCATTGGAGGTTTTATCAACTTTTCGATATCAAGCCCCCTCCCCGGAACAAACGCAAAGCCACCCCACACGAACATAAAGCCCCCCTAGTAAATCACTGCATGTTCGCTGCAGTTTCGAAAGGCAGGGTTGTCCATGGGACATATTTATCTGTCCCATTCCCATCCCATAGCAATTTATGCCTTTCCATCCCACGGGACGTTTCCCATGTGATTCCTATTGGAATGACATTCCCATGGACGCGCCCAGGGTTGTCTTGCAAGAGTAGACTAAGCTGATGAGGTGCCTTCTAGGGTTGGCGTTTGAAGATGTATGGCAGTAGTTGGTGGACATCGTTCTTCGACAACAGAAGGTGTGACTGATTTAAAACATGAAATGAGAAAATTTTGAAACATGAGAAATCTGGCAAGCCTATAAGCATTCAAGTAGACCTTTCATTTTTCGTGAGGTGGGCATTGCAGCTGTAATTGATTCAGGATACAAACTTTTACTGGAAAAGCATAACAATCCAGTTAAAAAGAAAACAGACATTTTGTCAAAAATCATAAACTGTTTGAATTTTTTTGGATAATTTAAACTTCATTTGAAAGAACATGATTAAAATACCAGCTCAAGGAAAGTGGTTCTAGCCTAGGTCTGCTCCCATGACACGGTTTGAATAAAATGCTAAGTTTTGTCTTGTTAACAATAACGCCTTTGTGGTCGAACGGAATGTTCCAGGTTTAGCATGCGAATGGTGCTGGGTTCCACTCTTGCTTTTGCAGCTCTCGCGTTGGTGGCAGTGACTAATGGTTATGCGCACTGGCGTAGCAAGGGGGGGCCGCGAGCCCCGGGCGGCACTTGTCTGACCAAAAATCAATTTTTGAAAGATGTTTGAAAGTTCCAGTTTTTCGTTATTATTTTAAATACATTTTGAAATGTTTTACCACTTTTCCATTTTCATGTTCAGAAGCTCTTGACTGGTAGGCTAGCCTAAAAGAACACGACATGTGGCTTTGGAGTGAATGAATTGATAAAATGTTTGGGGCGTGAAGAATTTTCTGAGAGGGGCCCAAATTTTTTGAATTATGTCCAATAGTTTTAAACTACGTCCAAAACATTTCTCCAAGGGGAGCAAAAAATTTTCCTGCGCCCTTCTTTACGGGCGTGCTTACTTGGGGGCAAATTGTGCCCCAGTTCCTACACCTTCCTCGCCAGACAAAGCAATCCAGCCATCTCAGGTAAAAGTCCTTTGCACAAAGGAAAGAGTTGACATTCTACCGCAGACTAAAAATGTTAGGGCTCCGGTTGTTTTCTGTTTATATTGCCCCTCCTCTCAAAATCTGATAAAATTTTGCATGAAATCATGGTAAATAGTCAAGGCTAGAATGAATATGATTTGCGAATTCTTTTATGTGTTTTTCTGATAGAAATATTTGACCTCCTGGGAAAGAGCTGAAATACGCGAAAGAATTGCTTCTGAATCATTACAGAAAATCCGTACAAAATTCGGAGGTTGCAGGACATGAAAAGTTAAAACTGTAGTTACGAACCACTTGCGTAAGATGTTTCGAAGTCGTACACAAGTCAGCAGAACGCAATATTGCAGCCAGGATAAATTCTGAGAAATCAACTGAAACCAATTCTAAATGCTTTCACAAACATTTGCTACTGGGACAAGCAACAATCTGCTGACACTTATAAATCCAGTTCCATCTCACACTTAAATGCACGAAAGATCAATCTTCCCATTTCTGTGACTGCTGCTTAGTTTCGAAATGAATTTTTCAACACCACGACCGCGATCTGACTAAATTTCACGCAGGATGCGAGCAACTACAGTACTGGTGTGTGTCGTCATAAACAATTCTAATTATCTGCCTGTCAAACACAATAACACCGCTTATCATGCATTGGGCAAATATTCAATGCAGGCTAGAATCAGTGCCGGATTAACCATTACGCAATAAGGCACGTTCCTTAGGGCCAGTAAAAAATCCAGGCCACATGAAAGTGAGAAATTGTGATAAGGCCTGGGGATGACAAAAATGTTTTCATGTTTTCCAATGTAAATAAATATTTATTGTTATAAATATATTTATCTATTTGCTAATCGTCACGATCAATAATGTTGATTAGAACTTGTTTTATTTCAATCGCATTTGTACGTCTCACTCAGATGTTGCCAAATCTAGTTGGCCAGTCAGCTGTGGATTGTTGCATTTCCAAACACGGAAGTAGCACTACGAGTTTACTTATCTCTGCTGGCTACGAATTGCTCTGGGGAACGTTCTTTTTTGCAACTAAAAAGAATTAAAGATGTGAAACCAGTAGTGTAGGAGGCAGGGGTGCAAGCGCACCCCCAAAAGTTTTGATTTGTTGAAAATCCGGGCAAAATGCCTAAAAATGTTGGCAAAAATTCTGAAAATTTGGGAAAAATCCCCGAACAAAATCCTTAAATATAGGCAAAATCCCTGAAAATCTGGGCAAAATGGCACCCAACGTTGTTTGACTTCAAAAAATGGCGCCCAAGGTTTGCAGAAAAACAAGCGAAGACCATTTTTTGGGGTCATACCCTGGGCCGGCGTTAGCAAGTGCTGGGCCCGATTATTTGAAACACTTTTGCGTGGCCCCACTCAGTTGTGGGGTTGCCAGATGACCAGTATTTTACTGCTAATTTAGGAAAGGCTGGTAAGGAACCGGTATTTTGAAAATCTGTGCATGAAGCCGGTATTTTGAAAATAAATGCATTGGAGTAACTCAAAAAAGAATTAACGCGGAGCTTCCCAAATTATAATGACTCTTGTAGTGAAACTTGTCCAGGACAGTTCCTTCAGCGAAGTTCATTTAAGTACAAAATGTAGCAAGTTATTATTACTTGTAACTTTAGCAATACTCGTAGTCTCTTTGTTTCTCTGTTCCTTTGGTAGTCGCACCAAACATACTCCTTCGTGTTAAATGTAATCTGTATGAGCATTTTTTGGCAATTAACCGTGAAACCAGCGCAGGTGGAACTGTTGTCTGAACTAGTGCAGGGGAAAAGGAAAACTAAAAACTTAGGCTATTGCAGAAGAATGCAGCGAAATCGTAGAAATGGACGGGAGGAGAGTGACACTGTAGCGATTAGTGAACCTTATACTCCACTGCGTAAAAACAGAGATTGAGAAATTGTATTCGCAATAATTCTTGCCAATTATTCGTTGATTCAGTGTCTTCTTAAATTTCTTTTCGTACAAAGCAATTTTCACCGTGAATGTGATTCAATGTACAAAAATTAATCTCTCTGATAGTTTTTACCTCAATCATTATTACTATCGCCAGTGGCAAAGATATGGATAGGCTGTGTTTGAATGCGCAATGTTCACTAATGACTGCAACAACTCGGCCTACGCCTTATTTCTATTATTTTTTCGGTGATGAGATGTTTTGTCACTGCAGACGAAAATGCCGGTATTTTTACAAAACACATGGGGGGCAAGGGGGCACAATTCCTCGGGCGGCAAATTACTGCGCGGGGGCAAAAAGTTCCAACAATGTCATGAGCACTTTTTTCAAAACAGTACATTTGGTTCCGAAAACCTCAGGTTGGAACATGGGGTGGCAAACTTGGTTCATGCTCCAGGTGCCATCTAACCTCGTTACGCCTCTGCACGATGCACATCAAGATTGTCTAGCCAAAACGGCGAAACTTGTTTATACAAATACCCTCCCATCAGTGGCAAACTATCAATCACAAAATTTGTAAAACAAAATGTTGTTGATTGTCGAAGTCGTTTGACCATACAAAATACCTTGAAGGTCGAAAAAAAGGTACATTAATTGGAAAACAAGCACAACTTTCCTCCCCCCCAAAAAATGCTTGGATTACGCGAAGAGACAAACATACCAAAACACTCGAAAGCAATAATTATGCTGGAACTTTACCATGGAAAGTGATTATTGCATCACAAAGGCATTGAAAATGATCAGACAATATTTTTTTCAACGTCACAGCGCGAAACGTGAAGTTTGCTGTGAATCAACGACCAAATTCTCATTCATTCAATTTTTGTATGAAACGCGACTATATCGCGGTAACGCAATTTTAGAAATACTATACAGCAAGTTGAAAACAAATTATTAGACACGTCAAGAATAACGGTCGATAAAAAGCATCTGATTTCGTGCTGAGCTGAACTTTTGTCCAAAAAGTGTTGATGGCAGGAAGTAATGTATTGCTAAAAAAACAGGTGTGGGAAAAAAAACCATTCCCACACCAAACATAAAGGAAGATTGATTCGCCCACAAGAACTTCCACAATGGATCTTCCTGTTTCACTTTAGTGCTACGGTGTTATACACGAGATAAATTATCACTTATTCATTTATGATGCTCCAGGCGCTACACGCAGAAATTGAAATAAAAAATCTAAACCTTCAAGTAACGTTACTAGTGCAAAACGGGAACGTCGTTCCCAAGCGTCCCACCCCACTACAACCCTGCTGGCAGGTCTGATATGCTAGTCAGTAGTCATCTTTAGCATAGCCTACAGCTGATCTAGCGCGCTTCATTTCTACCTGACAATGACATATAGGCTACGTTTTACGGTTAGGTTTGCTCTTTTGGAATTTACGCTGTCACTGAGCGCTCTAATCTAGCCTGTAGTTAACTGCAATGTAAGTTCGTTGTAGCGTAATTTTGATGCCTTCGCTTAACTACAGCAATGACATGAGCTGCACTCATTCATAAGAGCTTGTAGGAAAATTTAGTAACCTGCATCTTATTCAAATTTTGTTCAGTTTGCTCAGTCCCGTCGCCACGGGGGGGCTTGGTGGACTTAGCCCCCTCAAACAAAGCTCCAATCCCCCCAAATTGAAACGTGAAACACTATAAATCAGTGGAGTTTTAGTCAATTTTTAGAATGTCAAGCCCCCCCGCAACAAACGCAAACCCCCCTATTGAAAACTTTCTAGCGACCTTTCTGAGTCTGCTGCTTATTCATCTTTTGTCCACAAGAAGCCCTATCTTACCCAAATAAAACAAGAATTTAAATACTTACGTGCGCAGTGGCATGGCGGGCCCAAAATTTTGGGTGGGTCAAAATGTTTGATTTTAGGTGAGCAACACTATTTTGTTTGAGATACTGCCTCTTAAAGCACAAAATGACTAGATATTCTAAAAAAATTGGAAGGGCCATGGCCCCCTACCCGTCCTTGCTACGTCTATGTATGTGCGGTTTATAAAACGTATATGTAATGTAAATATTTCGTGTATACACTTACGTATTTATATAACATCGGGGCCACATTCTTTATATAAAAACGTGTCTGTTAGAACTTTCATTTATTGTGAAATAAACACACTAGGATTGAACAAATTGAGCAAACCAAGCTTTGCATTTAATATTTTCGTCCTTATCTCTGTGCAAGGAATGGTTTATTTAAAGGTTATCCAAAAAAATCACCCCAACGGACGTTTCTGTATCGGAAACCATCGATCAAAAAACGTATCTGAAAAATTTACGGGGGGGCTTCATCCCCCTTAGCCCCCCCCCCATGGATCCGCCTATGCTCTTTTAGTGAATCTTGTCAGGACAATTTCTTCAGCGAAGTTTATTTGCTGCTGTTGACGCAATCGTTGGTTTGATTGTCACGTCACACACACACGGAAATGCAACGAATCAGCCAAAATACTGGCAAATTATTAATTGTGGCTTAACAATACTGATTGTCTCTGTTTTCCCTGTGCTGCTTACGAATTACGACAAAGCTCAGATCTGGCGCTGTTGACAAAATGGCGGGCATTTTTACAAAACACATTTGGCAACCTTGCATATGTCAACCAAACGAACATCAACGGGAAATTAAGAAAAAACTTGGGGGGACAAACGGGGGGCAAAGCAAAAATCTGGGGGAGAATGGCCCACCCAGGCCCCCCGTTAGAATCGCCACTGTCAATAGCAATCTGATTTCCGAATGAGTTTGAAAAAAATTAAAATTGAAAAAATCACATTTAAAAGCACCAAACGAGCTTTACGTAACAGAAACGCTAGCATAACTAAGGTATTGCTCAGAAGAAGAAACTATGTGTTTATTGTAGGATAATGTTGCGTTGGCCTACACATAGATCTTATCTGCAGCACAACCTTAAGCTTCAATAAGGTACATTTCAAACACGAACAGCCACAAGTTCTTTCGCCTGATTAACAATCGGTACGATTCAGCAAACAGAGGAAGCAGCCAACGTGCTTTGAGTATATCGACTCAATCTTGGCTCCCATTGCTGTTTTTTCCACCCAGATCTGTTTTTTTCGAGTGCATCTGACTGGCTAGGTTTGATTATGAAAAATCCCGTTAAATCTGTGTTTTTTTAGAATATGAATTTGGGAATTAGCTGCAGTAAATCTAATAGATCTTCCTTTCACTACAGTGTTCGCACGCGATCATCAGGTGAAAAAAGTTCTCACATCGGTTAAACAAAGTACGATCAGTCAGTGTTGCACCCTCACACCAGCATCAATATCTAATACTAAAGGTTGCTTGCGATCCGGTAAAGTGAGTTATGCAGTTGCTTGTACAACAAAAGTAACATAAATAAATAACAAACGGTTACGTAAACAATTGAAAGATTTACAGCTGGGTGAACAACGTAAAAGGTAATTGCCTCAGATGCCAATTGAAGGAATTTAATATTGATGAAACAATGTTTTTAGAATGAATGTTTAAATACTTTGGCTACCCTATGCATGCAAAATGAAAAACCGATTTCCATTGCAGGAAAGATATATTGCCAGCTTAGGTATTTTAGAATCCGTTGCAGATCAAGATCTCACCAAAGTTCCACATTCAATAGCAAATGTGATCCTACTTTTTCCCCACCTTGTACCTGAAGAACAGCTGGAGGATATATCGATAGATTAAAACATGTCGTTGTACAATAAATCTATCCCTGATTTCTGGTATTATCTGCATAGCATCAAAGACGGCTTAGTTAACCCGGATTTCGGAATAATTTATGATTTAATGACCAGATTTATGGTTTTCCCAGTCTACTGCATCACTATAAAGAACATTTTCACTTCCTAATCATATTAAAACAAATGCAAATTTGCTAAGAATTTGCCGAGACTGTTTAGAAAAATGTTATCAAAACAAGCATTGTCAAGAAGCAGCCATCAAAATGGTTATTGGATACCTGAGCCTGGATTACTGAGAAATGTCGTTAATAGAATATGTCACTAGCGTTACATAAAATGTCTTGAGCAATGGGATCCAGATGTTACATGTTCACGCTGCGGACGAAAATTTGGAAGAGGAACTTAAGTAAATCAGGATTTTAGTCATTGTTTCACTTCAGGTATTATCATCCGTTCTTTTTTTGCAAATCAAAATTTCCGTTTTTTTGGCAGATAAATGTTGTTTTTTTTCATCTACAATCTGAGTGTGTTAGAAATTACTGAATGGGAGCCTTGGGCACAATAGTCGGCGACTCGGGATGCGGACTGACCAACAGTCGTACTGAGATTCACGCAAACTCGTTGAAAGACCCTGGCGTTATCAACATGGAATCTGATCTGGTGAATAAAACTAAATTTCATGAATGATTAAGACATAAAATTTTGACGAATATTTGTCGATTTGAATATACCGACAATCAAATCTCTGCGTACCACAGTCTCCTGGAAGCCCTCTTGGATCTTGAGGCCCTTGGCTTAAGCCTATATAGCCTATTGGGTAAATCCAGCCCTGCAAACACGTTAACAAATTCCACACTGACGAAAACAGCAGCATCGTGTTGGTAACAGTCTTAATCGTGTCATCGACAGAGAGATGTCCTGAGCAAGCATGCCACAGCGCTTTGCTGCATCATAGCTGAATTGCGTTGCAGCAAGTGAAAGCATGTCTCGTAGTATATTTTTTGACAAACTGCGAGGAATGAAAAAATATTTTACCGAATAGTCGAGTGCTTGAACATTAAAGTCACATCAAACACATGGATAAAACATTCTAATCAATCACTTCAATAGTGTTTTTTGTAGTGGTGTGCGAGTGCCCATCTCTTCTTGCTTAGCGCCAAGGGCCACGTGGCATTTTTCCTAGCGAAAGCTAAATTGGCGGTAATTTAGCGGCAACAACACGTGTTAAGCTTCCCTTGCACGCATCCACCATTAACGCGGTGCATGAGGCTGGAAAAGCCGCTAGTACCATTTTTGAAGTCCTCGGTATGACCCGACCAGGGATCGAACCAGCATACCAGCTTTGGTAGCACGTACTCTGTTTACTGTTCCGTCGGCAGTGGTGAAATAGAAATTAGCCAGTGGTTGCAGTGAAAAAAATTTCCAAGATATGTTGCGTAGCGGATAGGTGATGACGAGGTATAATCTTTTTTTTTGGCGAAAACAAAAAATTAGTCGTGATTGCAGTAAAATCGTACGTCTGAAAGCGAACAAGATGATGGTTTTGAAAGTGCAGCCGTTATCCAAAGCGCTGGAGCATTTGTAAAAGTGAGGCTAGTCAGGGTGGAGTCTGTCAATTCTCAGGCCAAACAAATGCGCTTTCCACAAGACACGTGGACATTAAGACAGATTTTGAAGATAAAGGTCACGGCAGAGACAGACTTACAACAAAAAACAGGCCATGTTCTTGTTGTTAATCTTATGGACTGAAAGAAAACGAATTCTTTTTTTACTTTAATTCATAAGCATTTACTGGAAAGAGAAATGCGTGCTTTGACTTGGAGGCTGAAACAAAGTTTGCAATGAAAAAACTTCACGTACGACGTCGTCATGACAACTGCGTAACGACGAAAAAGTATTTACTCATTGACTGCACTTCATGCTTTCAGCCTTTTATAAATAGCTGAAGGTACTGTTTTATCGCATGAGTTCTTCGTTTAAAACCGGGAATGCATATTTCGATGAAAGCGAGCAGATTTTCGTTATTGGAGCAAAGCTAACGCGCTGACTTGTGACATGGACCACGTAAAACAGTGTTTTCTTTGCTAGAAAATACAGGTCGTTGACTCCAAGTATTGCCGCTGAATTTCTTGTATCAAAATCCTCATTCTTGTTTCTATAAAAGTGTTGGAAAAACTGACGAGCTTCCGTCATGCTGATGCACTGTGATTCGCCACATGAAGTCACAAACTACATGTTGTTAGATGGTTGAAGTTCGTTGATAACCACGGGATAAGCGCTCAGTTCTCTTTTAACAGCAAAGATTAAACGCCCCATGGAAAACTTTGTTTGGTCCTTCAAAGCAATGATCTCCTCTTGTCAAGGGTATGCGATCAGAAGGTTACAAAAAATTATACACGAGTTTCAATTGAAACTCACCCAACCAAAACTCGTTGCTTTTATTACCGAAACCTCGACGATATTCATTCCAGGTTCTGTAGAAGTCTTCTGATCCATCTGACCTTCGTTGAATCACCTTAAAAATGAACCCAAATCACTGAATGACACTAATAAAAATTTAGTTTGAAATAATTTTTCAACAGAAACAAAGTATAGTCAGCCCATGCAAAAGACGCTCAAGCTTTTCAAACATTTGCGTTTTTAGGCATGGTAGAGGCCTTTTGAAACTAAAAGCTCCTGATTGCGAAATCATTCGACGACAACAGTGGTTCCACCTTTCATTTAAAGATAAGCGTTGTTGTCTATTTATCAGGCTTAATTTGAACTTTGCAAGGATATTCAGAGCATTACGATAGTTCAGGATTGAGATAAGGATAGCGTTTCACTTTCATTAAAATTTGTTTTGGACTTGAAGTGGATAATCGTTTTCTTTGAAAAGGATAACGCTCTTGCAAGTAGACGAATAAATTCTCGAAAAAGTGATGACGTTTGATTTGTTACAAACGATGTCATACCTTAACATAATGTACTGGCTTGATTAATTAATCTTTAATTAACAGTTACACTAAATAGTTTTATTCTGAGTGACGAAATAGAGACTGGATGATCGAAAAACTCCATAAAGACATATAGTTGTCTTTTAAATCCTATATTTTATGTTAGCATAAATTTTCAAAGTGGGTTTTCACATTATTATATTAAACAAAGCAAACCAATTCACAAATACCCAAGAAGCAAATGGAGCAACAGCATCGATCAGCTTATACAAGGTAAAAGATCGTTTATATCCCAAACCCTAGGAAAAAGATGGTTAGGTATTTGCAGGTGCAGTGCATTAGCTAACTTTCAACCCCAAAACCAGTCGAATATTGGTCCATCTTTCACATCTGGATGTACAATAAGTCCAATGAACTGAATAATTAACCTAAACGTGGGTAAACATTGACGATAAGCTCAGTAACATCCAACGTTTCAGAGAATCATCATTACGTGCATTTTTTAGCTCTGATATACACCGTCCAAAATTCAGAAAACACATATGTGCGCACCAACCATCCACCGCCATCTGTCTCTTGATCACAATAAAGCGAAAACCTTTCAGCCAATCGCTCAACATATATCTGGTAAAGGCCACTTTTGTTTTGGCCCAGGCGTTGAAGATCCCTGCAACTTCCAGCTTCTTTCAAAATACCTGCGATCAAAAAATCAATGAAATAGTTCTTGACAAAAATTTAAAAAACGTAAGTGTTTCAAGCTGCTGGACCAAAAATGTTGATATGAATAAATCAAACCTTACGTGTTACTATTTACATAAAACCTTCACTTTTGAGTATTATATTCAAATATTGTCACCCCAAAGGTGGTCTGGTCTACATTGCAAATTCTGCATGTGCTAGGTCACAACAACTTTAAATAGACTAGCTCCAGCAACACAGAACACGGCGGTGTTACGCGAAATACCAGCAGTGTTCACAGTCAAAAATCATTTTGTGCAATTGTAATTGTAAACAACTGTTAAACAATATTGAAGAATAGAATCCACTGTTACATTAAAAGAGCAGAAAAACAAAGAAGTTGTAAAGTCTGTGTAGCTGTTTCAAAATAAACTTTGCTGCTGTGGTTGCATGGTTTACCAAATTTTGCGATGGTTTGCGTTGATGGGAATATTTGTAACTGATTTTTGTAAGACTTTCTGTAACTGGTTTCCTTCTTGCCACTAACGTGCTGTTTAAAACAATCTACTTTCAGATGCATATTTGCCTAAAGCCACCAAAACGTAAATAAAAGATAAAAGTTTAAAGCCACTAAAGCTTTTATAAAAGTATAAACCTTTGTTAAAACTTAAGTCAATAAAACATTTTGTGAAACTTCAAGACATACAGTATATCATTCATTTTTCTGTCCCCCTAACTTATTTTATGTTAGTGCTTCATTTTGACTTATCAATAGCCCATACCTGAGTGCGTTGGTTTTGCTTCACTTTTTCAATAATTGAACTCTACAGTAAGGGTAGTGTGGATATATTGCAGATGCATACGTTATCATAATTAATGGAACATATGTATGTTTAACGAAAGCCAGTTGAGAGGTACAATTTAAAAATTGCTGTACTTTTACATTCTTTACATTGCAAGTAATGTTTTTTTCTGAAAGCATCTGGTAATCTACGCCAGTGCCTTTGCTTTCCAAGATTCATTTTTAGAATAAATCCTTGAAAAGCACATTACCGCATGTATTTTAAATCCAAATAGATACATTGAATGAGGAAACAAGATTTGATAAAATGTGCTTACACTTTGAAAAAATTATCCCAAAATTACCACTGCTACATCTTTAGTTTGATAGAGATGCACCCAAAGTTTGAGTTTTTGTCATAATAACATAGTAACGTTTGGTAGAATTTGTTAATTTTTTGCTGAGAACTGGAATTTGCCAACGATTGTTGTAAAAAGTGAATAACTTTTACCTTTTCAGTTAGTTTCTTAAACGGAATCGTGAGATAAACATTTTAGTACCATTCTGTGAACTATTTTGAGTGTGAAGCAGTCTACAGTTTTGGAAATGCTTGCCGTACAAACGTCAGAATTAATAACTGGAGCACTTCATACTTGATTTACCGCGGCACGTTTTGATTTGCCGTAAACAAAAAAGAGAAGCACCTGAAACCTAAACTACAGAGTGTACCAGTAAAGACATACGTGCTTCATGAAGTTTGTTGACTTGGTTTTTAAGAGTGTCTAATTCTTGCCTCGAAATGTCGGTTCTGTCAGGTTCACCTTTAGCACCTGCTGGTCCAGGTGGCCCCAAGCTGCCTTGTGGTCCACGTTTCCCTGGTGGTCCAGGTGGTCCCCTTTCCGATTCGTTGGATTGAGACGCACAAGTCAGAACTACATGATTTGCACCCCATGTAAAGTTTATTGCGAGGGGAAAAACAAGTGTTATCATGAACAGCGATTGAAACATTTTGCTAAATGAACAAAGCAAACTAAAAATGTTTTATAAATATTAAGCACTACTTAAAATTGATCAAATTAATAATTCTAAGAAAAAAAGCAGGGGCAAAATTTCATAGACCTGAGAAAATTAGCCCGGATTGCAGTTGGAAGCTTTGCTTGCATTGCTAAGGTGTCTATGGTATATAACGGTTCAGAAAATTTTCCTTTCAGGTGTTTCTTGTTTTATAAAAAAATAATTAGTTGGATAAGTTAATCATAAACTAGCCAATTTTGCCATGGCAATCTCTGCTTTTCTTATTTTAAAGTGCCATTATTACAACAGTCCAACAATCATGCATTTGCTTATTTAACTTCAGTTTCAATTTTTCTTTTTGATTTTCATGGTTGATTTCGGACGTGATGAATTTTGTATCACAGGCGTAACGAGAGTTTTGATCCATAGATCAAAATTAGCCAAAGGGGTCCCACCAGCCAACGCTCAGGAAAACGTTCAGACATGATGGCGGATTTGGATGTGGATGTTCATACCAAAACCCGAAATCACTGGAAAACACTCCGACAGTTGCAAAAAAAAACAACCTACTGAATACCAATTTAGAAGGTACGTGCGGAACAGGTTTTTACAATTAGCGTGCCAGTGGAGCGGCTTCCACTCCTGCTCAGTTACGCAACTGACTGCAAGTGCTCTTTGTTCCCCTTTCTTGAATATTAAGTTGCGTAATCTATGTTTAACCTAATTGCTGATAACTTTGAATGAACAACTGCGCTGATTTTAGTTTTCAAGGCCTGAGTCTGCGCTTGCCTCCAAGCCTAACGTTTCGATGCATTTGGTTGATTGCGTCGGCGGGAAATCTTGGCTTTTCAACTTATCTTTGTTTTGGATTTTCTAACTTCACATTTTTTGCTGTTTGGCTTGTACTGTGCATTAACGTCGACATTTTAAAATATTGTTTTCATTTGAAATATTGATTTTTTTTATTCTGGGGCGGAACTGATAACAAGCGAAGTACCTTTCTGTACCCACTTTCATGTGTAACTGTACTGTTAAGTTGCCAGGTTGAAAATTTTGATTAGCAATAGCAATTCCAAGTTTAGACGCAACTGCGATGTACCTTTATGCTTGAACCATTTCTGCGCTTTGGTTTTAACACATTGCAAATACGGTATTGAAGCTGATTTAGCAAAAGGTAATCAGGAAATTGGTAATTAGGGAAGTTAATTAAGGATATTGATGTGGCACATGGGCAAGAAACAGGAAAATTACCGTGGCGTGCAAATGATGGTTGGGAAGGAATTCATTATTGACATTGATATACGACTCTTGCCAAACAACAGAAAGCATGCCGTAAACACTATGAGTAAAAATCACAATCTCCTCAGTGTGTAGAAATATTGTAAAATATACCAAAATCATTGTGCTTATTCATTAAGAAATCCAACTTGCGAATACGAACATAGCTTTAATTCAACCAACTGCAAATCATGAATCAACGTGTAGTTGGAAAATTTACAGCAGGTCGATGTCGAAATGCTTTAAGCTGTGCGGGCTCGAAATTACTGACTATCACCTTAGTTTCACTTCCACATTGAACAGCCTAACGGTATAACTGACTGCTAAAGCAAAAGTTGTCAGAGCCATATCGTAGACGTTTTGGTAACCATTGCTACCACCCTCAATAAAGCGTGTAGTTTGTTGTATTAATTTAGTAACAAACAATTTTTTCAAGCATTCCCAGTTGCTGATAAAGATGTAAAAGCCGAAGTTGTAAAGCCAGACCATGCAAGAAAATCTCAAAAATTAGGCGTTCAGTGAAGTAGTTCAAAAATGGTAATCTCAACTCATGAGAAAGTCTTTTGACCAGGGGAACATTTCACAAAGAAACGAAATTGTACTTCAAAATCAACGAACACGAACATGATCACTATATGCATAAATACAGTAAAATTGCAGAAAAACAAACTGTTGTGACCAGAGCCGGATTAAACGGTAGGGGCCTGGGGCAATTTTCACTGTAGGGCCCCTGTGACGTAATTCATGACACCATCGTTTGTAAAAATTATGTTTTCGCTGATTTGCAATGTTCTCGTTTGCTTTTTCCGGTAAACAAGAATGTGCGTACTTAACTGCACATGCAGTTAAATGCGAGAACAGAGTTCTTGATATAAACACTAGACTGAATGGCCTAAAATAAGTATAAATTGGACGGCAAAACTACCTCCCAGTTATAAAAATTTGCCGCCCAGTATCACCGAATTTCAGCTACTGGGCGGCACTAAAATTTCGTACAGCACTTCAGAACTTTACTAAATTGTGTGGTTACACCTGAAAGCCTGCGTAGGCCTACTTGTCTCAGTCCAGAAGTCACACATAGGTGCAAACTGAGACTGACATTTTGAAATTACGTGTTTGGTGATGCAACAAAGAGCACTGACTGTCTGCAGTTATTAGCTTCGATTTATCGGATCATGTTAAATGAAGAAAGAGGCCAGAGATGCTGTCAGTTTGATTTTGCACAAAAGCAGTCGGTAGCAAGTTGCAGTTGTTTCAGTCCTTGAGCGTAAAATGTCTCGCAAGCATCTTAAAAAAACATGTGCATTTTGTTGAAAGTTACCACAATTTAAACTAGGCATCACTCATTCCCAGTGATATCACTCGGCTCAGTCATTTCAACATCAAACTTTTCAGGTATAAACATTGAGAAAAGACACAAGACTGTGTCTTGCCTTTCCAAAACTTTCTTTCATGACTAACACCTACAGAAAAATACATGCTTTTGCGGGTCTAGGACAGTTCGGCTTCGGCGACGGGACGTTTCGGCGATGGTGGTCGCAAATGTTTTATACGAAAAAAGTGTGTTTTCGAAATACTTGAAAGGTTAGACTACAAAGGATGTTTGTTTACCCTAAACCAAAGCCCTAAACCTGAACCCTAAACCTAAACCCAAATCTTTTTAAAAAAGTGCACAAAAAGCGCTCCCATCAAAAGTGTCATGTCTTACCAACTGATTTATCGCCGAAATGTCCATCGCCGAAAGGGCGTCGCCGAACTGTCCCATTCCGTGATTTTACTTGATTTTTATAGAAACGAGGAAATACAGATGTAACTGCAAGTTTCTTTTCCAAACTGTTTGTCATGCAAAGGAACTCTTACTCAATGAATCATTATATTCTTCAAACTGAGACCGACACTTTGATAATGAAAGTTTGGTGATGCAACAAAGAGCATTGTCTATCTTCAGTTATTAACTGCGATATCTTGCAGAACACATGAGAATTGGAGACATAAGCGTTAATGCCTTTTTCTGCCATTTATTTCCTATGCTTTCAACACGTCTCATGTCCGAGTTCCGCTTTCAGGTCAAAACTGGTAGGTAGGCGTAACGAGATTATATGGCAACAGGGGCAAGAAGCAAGTTTGGCACCCCTATTTTTTATTCTTCCAGGAAAACTGAGGTCTTGCAGAAGCTAATGTACTGAATTGAAGAAAGTAGTTGTGACATTGTTGGAACTTTTTGCGCCCCTCGCTGTCATTGGGCGCCCGGGAAATTGTGCCTCCTTGCCCCCCTCATTTCGCCCCTGCTTGGTAGCTGAAATTTTTGGAAAGGAGAGCGCTGAACAGTGGCGTAATTGGAGGTTCGATCCAGGGAAAACGTAGCTGCAACGGGTCCATTGGCCACTGTAGAGTCCCACTAGCCAATGCTAAGAAAAAATCTTGAGAAATGGTAGAGAATCCGGATGCGGATGGCTATACTAAAACCCCAAATCACCTAAAAATGTTTCGAAAACCGCAAATAACAACAACCTACTGAAAAGCAAAAAATACTAAAAACTGAAATACAAGCTAAGTGGGGGCCCGGTTTTTACATTTACCTTGCCAGGTGGGCGATCCGCCCTCTGTCCCCCCTCGGTCACGTCACTGGCGTAGAATACGCTGAAAACGCAGTAGGATTTTGTAAGGAGCGAGATATTTTTGAGTAGGCTGAGTAACTCAGTCACTGCCAAGTTTTATGAGCTGCTAAAGAAGTTGAGGAGAGAATCAATGCTTCACAAGCTTAATCAGCGCTGTTTGTTTTCTTGTCCTCACAGCATGCTTGCAGAATGAGCTGTCAAGGCAAACCGCAGGGTCGTAACTCAAAAACTGCTCATAGCTGTCAATGGCACAGGAACTGCGGATTATGATTCCAGACCCATAGTTCGTAAGTTTCTTACCACGAAGAATACAAGACCGTGAAACATACTGTACAAACAATGCCACTATGTCAAAACCTTTCTCCAAAGATAAAGCAATGTGTGAAATTCCGTTTCGATTCTACTAAAATAAACGAATAAAATTCAGTGAAACGGAAGGTCTTGTTGCTACGTTTTCACGACATTAACGCAAAAGCCAAAAATGTATCACTGCGTGATCCACTTGAAAGACCATCAGATTGTCGAGTCAGCTGGAACAAAGAGCAAACAAAGCATGAAATTTACAGGAAAATTGATAGGCTTCAATCTTGCAGTTTTCTTAGAGTTTTTCGGGCTGATTCCTGTCACATGGAAATAGGAACGTAACGATGAGGGCAAGGGGACACAATTCCCCAGGTGACAAATCACTGCGGGAGTCGCCGAATCACTGCGAGGGGTGCCGAAAAGTCCCAACATGTCACAAGTACTTTCTTCAGTACAGTAGATTTGCTTCTGAAAGACCTTAGGTTCGAACATAGGGACGCCAAACTTGCTTCTTGCCCCGGGCGCCATCTAACCCCGCGCTGCGTAGGGATCCCGGGTGTCCGCGGGACATGGTTCTATTTCCAAATGACAGAAACTAATTGCATTCACAAACTACGTTTTCTATAAATATCATCATCACACGTTGTCACTAGGTAGGAAATTGTCACGAAGGTAAAGGAAAATCGTGCCACTTGTGATGATTTTCCTCCTCCCAGTTGGTCGAATATGTAATCTTGCTTCGTCATCCCCGGAAGTACTGCAGTTTTCCCATCCAACGAGAATTCCTACTTGCTCTCGTGATTGCCGCCCAGTTAAAATTTCTTATTTTAGGATATGCTAGAGTGTATTCTTACAAAAAAAAAATATTTCACAGCCTGGAGAGTGACTCGGCAAGAAACAACATTCACCCGAACAATAAGCAGAAACCAGAGATTACAAACAAAAACAACGGAAAAATAACATGTCAATATGGCCAGCCAGGCTGAGTGCTAATAGTGCTTCGAAGCTTTTATCGTGATTTTCGGCTACATTTTAGGTGTTCTGGTTAACGCCACTGCTACTTTGCTGCTTGAAAGTTCTGCTGGAAAAAGCGATTCAGTCGCGGCGTTTTAGCTGACACTGGCAGATCCTTGCGCTTGTTCTGGTTAGAAACTTTGCGCTTTTTAACTGTGCGAACTGATGGCATTACAGATTTCGGCACCACGCTATTTCAACACCGCAATCTCGTTTTCTGCTCTTTCGTTCTGCGAATTGACTGTTTAAAACTTTTTTCTGTCGGACAACGCAATAACGTGTGGGGTAAATGGCTTGAATAGCTTCATATGTTTATGATGTAACACAACGATAGTAACCATCGGAAGAAAAGTGCGTAACCACCACACGTTATCCTTTATGACGAAACAAAGATCGCAGTTCGGCTGCGGCTACCTCTAGACGGCACGAGAAGTTACGGGATGATTGATACTAAACAGCCGGGCTGCCAATTTGGCTTCCTTGAAGCCATATTTTGAAATTCTGGCTTTTTTCAACGCACTTGGCTTTTTTTTAATTCAAAAAAGCTCGACTAAATCTGGCATTTTTTTAAGTCGGAAAAGCTTGGCTCTGGCAAAACATTGTCTAAGCTGCATAGCCTATTCATTACAAATATCTTCTGACGAGAGTCTATGACAGTGGTTCCCAACCGGGGGTCCATGGATCCCCAGGGTCCACAGAAGGATTTTTGGGGTTCCATGACCTTTATATGTATAAGATGAAAACAAAATAGCGAAATACCAAAGTATGCGCCGTAGTGACTTAGCTAGCAAAGACAAACATGTGCGTCACTCTAGAAGTAGAATCCAGGCCATAGCGCGACACAAGATCTCGTCTATGTGAATGAACATGTTTATTCACTTTTGACAATGCTATGCAAGTTGTCATTAAATCAAACTCAATGGGAAGTTTGATACTGTATGCTCTTGAGTAGGTTATCTATACAAGGATAAGTTTCTAGCAGAGCGCATTATCCTGCAGCACAAACCTGTGAGTTCTTCCTCCTTGTCACATTTTGGGGGGAGTAGTCGTTTTTCCAATTTGATGTCATTGCTATAATACCGTGATATATCTTTCTCCCACTTGCTAACCCCGTCAGAGAGAGAAAAAGGGTTAAATATGAAGACAGTGATTACCTACAAAAGACCCGCCACAATTCTACCAAAGCCAAGAAACTACACGCACTTTGCTTTAAAAGCAACAAGAAGGTGTGTGAAGGCCTTGCAAGCACTGTGCACTTTGTGTTTACCATGAAAACACAGCAAATTAATGATCACGTGTGTTTCACCAATAATTACAAAACGCAAAACCATCCTGCTGAAGCATAACCTGACATGTGCAGATTATGGTGTTTATGTAGCGAGTTGCAAGTTGTAACGTTGCAAGACATGCCATCAACAATATGTTGGCCAAACAATAAGTAGATTTTCCGGCTGCCAACCCGAAGAAAGTAATCCTGCTCACACATTTAACAACGCTCTGTTTTGATTCATAGAGGCGAGATAGCGTCAATGCGGGTTGGTTGCGTTGCTCGACTTGTGGTTTCAGGCAGTCTTCCAGTTTCAGTGAAAACAATTGTTCAGAAACGACGTATTTGCCAGTGTTGCAATGGGTGTAGCGTATGTTTCGATTTTTTGATTTTAACTTTATTTCTGAATTTGTTTGCATTCTCTGCTATTGTTTCAGCCTTTCAATTTTTCACCCGTAAGCATTGCTTGCAGTTTTCAGGATTGAATATGTGTAGTGTTACACCAGGGGTGTACAACCTTTTGCTATTGCCGGCCGCATTACTTTTATTTATATGAAGTACGGCCGCCAATGAGTTCGAGTTATATTTATGAGATACTGCCAAGTGTCAACCACCACAGAACACATTCAAACATAAATGGAGTATTCATTCTACAACCCTTTGTGACATAACCATCCAAATTGTTACGCATCGTGTCGACTGATTTTCTTGCCTTGCGTTGGTTGCGTTTGTTTTGCTTCAATATACGCCAGCACGGCCGCCAAATCTTATACTATAAATTACATGTGGACGACCGCAAATTTCAGTATCGAAGGCCGCAGGTTGCGCACCGCTGTATTACACTTACATGAAATCGATTTCTTATAAAATATTGCAAATAGATTCACTTGCGTCGCTTTTGTGGAGACTAGTTACTCGAGTACAGATATGTGTAATTTTGAATCATCGCCAAGTGAAGAAAGCAGAGCCAGTGACGTAGCCAGTCCAATTTTTTGGAGGTGCCAAATATTTTTACATTAAGCGAAGAACAGCATTTAGTTTGATACAACAACTCTCGAAGCACAAAATGAAAAGGTATGCTAGAAATTTGGAGGGAGGCGATGCAGAAGTGTAACGAGATTAGATGGCGCCCGGGGCAAAAAGCAAGTTTGGCGACCCATGTTCGAACCTGAGGTCTTCCGGAAGGAAATGTCCTGTATTGAAGAAAGTACTTGTTACATTGTTGGGACTTTTCGGCACCCCATAGTAATTCGGCACTCGAGGAATTGCTCCCGCTTGCCCCCGCCATGGCTTACCTGGCTACGCCTATGAGCAGAACCAATCGATTGATTCCTCGAAAGCTTGGAGCAATTTAGAAAACATACAGTGAAGCTTTTCATTGTTACGCGGTAAGCTCCATGAAGCATTCATGATTTTTGACATGCATATCAAATGATTGATAACCTTTCCTGGTAGAGGCCACTTGCACGTCGCAGCCCCCGCTCAGGTCCATGAGTGAACACTAGCACTTTTGGCTGGAACAATAGGCCAAACTGTCAAGAATTTTGTCCCATCATTACCGAGGCTTACGGAAACATTTTAGGGAGCACAGGCGAGTTTTTCAACAACTCAGCTATTTCTGAGCAATTCACCAGCTCATCTTACCTGAAAAAGAAAGTTGTTGGATTTTGAAAAATTTTTATTTTGTGAAAAACAAAAATAATTTTCCCCAAAAATGTTAAATACTCCTAGCAAAGACCCCAAAAAAGCACAAAAATAAAAAAATATTAGCGGTCGGTTGAAGGCACAATCATGCTTTGCTCGAGTTTGTGGTTCTACATGCAACAGAAGTAAATTAAGTTGATAAATGAAAATATGTTATTTCCAAGAAAACCTTTGCACTTTTTAGCCACATAAGGCCTCAAAACCAAAAGTTCCATTTGATTTAGCTCCCAAACAAGTTAAAATGATGCGGCATATACTACAACTAGTGCTATTACATGCGCAATTGTTACACGTGATGTACCCATGCCTAAGTAGTCATATATCCTTTTGTTACTCGACAGGTATCCATGGGTCAAGATGGGCACATATTCCTTTTGTTGCACGAGAGTTGACAAAGGTTAAATTTCGCAAATCCTTTTGTTACACGTCAAGAAATCAGGCCCAGGTTGGGCATTTACCACCATAACTCAGAAAAATACACAATTTATACAAATTTCGATATGGCTGCTCGACAGAGCGCATAAAATTGCAGCTATTGAAAGAATTAGCTATAAACGTTAATTCTAGGTAATGAAAAATTCAGTTAAAAACTGGTTTCGGCTATGTAAGCCACGTGTCCCTGAGCAGCGTTTTACTTGTTTTGTTAAGGGGGTCAACAGCTTTTAGCCAAATCGTCGAAAGGGTCAATGACACTAAAAAGGTTGGGAACCATTGGTCTATGACCATGCATGGTGCAAAGAATATTGCAAAGATTTTATTGTTGCCCTAACAATTTCCGATGTATTTAATAAGGAACAAATGTATGAGTGTAATTACAGTGTAATTACGGGGAAGAAAATGCTTTTCTGGAGATTGGCATTGTATTTGATTGATGTTTCCGACAAGTTTTAATATACATTTTGTGTTTGGATATGTATGCCAGAGCAGAACGAGGGGAGGCAAAGGGACACAAGTTCCCGACTGCCAAATCACTATTGGGGCACCGAATCACTCTGGGGGGGCGAAAAGCAGGAGTGTAGTGGGGTGGGAACGTGTTCCCACACCTTTTGGCTCTAGTAATGTTACTAGAAGATTTAGCAATTTTTGTAAAGTCACAGCAGTGACCCACACCAAGCGAATCGATCGCAATTTATTGCGTAAGGAACTAGTTTCGTGTATTATAACACATCTTCAGCCCTTATTCAAATAGAAGAAAGGGCTGAAGATGTGTTATAATACACGAAACTAGTTCCTTACGCAATAAATTGCGATCGATTCGCTTGGTGTGGGTCACTGCTGTGACTTTACAAAAATTGCTTAATGATAAGTACAAGCTTGAATCACTGCAAGGAGATGGGAACAGAACCAGGCAGGAGATTCCTCAAACAGCCGGCTGAAATACTAGAGCCTGTAATTGTTGCTAGAAGATTTAGATTACATTTAAACATTGCTGCGATCTCACAGATGTGCTAGCGACACGCAGATGCACACTGCTTGCCAAAGTCTACAGTAAAACAGGAAGATTCAGTGTGAAAATGCTGGTAGGCGAATGCCCATTTCATTTGAACTATTTGGAGCAGCCTTCCTTTTTTTGGTATAGGAACGCCGTTCCCACACCTCTTTTTTAGAAGTACAGCCCTGCCGAAAAGTCCCAACAATGAATGACTATACATTCGAACTTGGGAGTGCCAAACTTGCTTCTCCCCCCGGGAGCCATCTAACCTCGTTACTCGCTTGTATGCTTGTTTTATGTGTATATGTACTAAAAGTGCTATCTTTTTTTTTTGGGAGAAGGTCTGTTGTTTTTGGCGAAGACAGGTTGGCAACCCTGCTAAACAGCAAAAACAGTAGGACTACCCTTAGCACGCAAAGAGTATCGTTTTCGCGACATTTACGCAGTAGGCATAACGCACGAGTAGATAATCATACCTATGCCAAATGAACGATTATTAGGGAAAATTTACAAGCAAAATTCATGTATTGAACAAAACCGAAAATGTTAATATTAAATAGTGATTACTAAAATTGGAAGAAAGAAGAAAGTATTATCAATAATATTTACTGCAACATCGGAATATGGATTTATATTCTTGTATCACTTCTGAATCGCGACAGTTTTTCAAACGAGTATTTCATTTAAAACAAACAATTGTCATCACGGGGTCCCGCTTCTAGCAGGGGGCCCGGAGCAATTGCCCCCGTTGCCCCCACTTAATCCGGCCCTGATTGTGACGCACAATTGGTAACAAAGCTCGAAAAAAGTGACACAAAACAGAGTTTAAAATTAAATCACAGCCGGAATAAAACATCGTTAAACGGCAGTAAAGCCAATGAAAGTGCGAAGCATGGAAATAATTGTGCAGGGACAAAAGCACTAAAAGCTATTAAAAAAGTGACAAAAAATGACAAATGTTCAGGTATGTTTGGTAAAATTTCATGGGTATTTTTATTGCTGTACCGAAACTTGACTATCACTGTACGAAATGAAATAACAATCTTCAAAGAACAAAACTGGCCCTTGCATAACATTTTTGGTGCAAATGGAATGGTGAGAATAAAGCATAACGACGCCAGTACCACTTGGAACCGAGGTAAAAGTTTGTTGTAAAAAAGCAATTTCTTGCGTTTTCAATAAGAGTTAGAACAAAAGATATTTGTAAAAATCATAGTTTTTTCACAAGAAGTTTGAAAAGTTGAATTTTCTTCTGAAAAACTGCTCATGTCCACGTGGTTTGTGATGATAATACTTTCTAGTTGATTTTGGAATTATAGCAGCTGTTGAACTAACAAGGTTATTTTTGAGTACATAGTTTGGATTAAAAATAACTTCACTGAGTATCGAGATAGATTCTTTGCTGGAAACAACCGTTATTCACATAAAACTCGTTCTAAAGAATGCTGTTAGTAATTAAATGAAATAATATAGTTTATATCAAAAATATTTTGTTGTACTTGCTTGTGTAGTAAGTGACCTAATGCGTAATGTCAAAAAGATTGAATCTCGTCAATTTTTCAGCGTAATCCAAAAGTTTTGAAACCTAATTGAGCAACTGGGAATACTTTTTCGATAGTGTTTAAAGTTTTACGTAAAAAGATGATAAATTCTGCTTCTCGAATATTATCTTTGATGAACGCATTAGATATTAATTTTTACTGCGAAAGCACAAGAGTCCGGAGAATTCAATGAAAAGTATGGCTGGCCCTCATGAACGTTTGGTGCGAAAACATTTTTACTGAAACACGTGAAAAAAAACACCTTTTCGCTTCGCGATCCACCATTTTTTAACTTGCAGTATACACTTGGGCATTTTCAAAATTTGTCAGTTCCTTTTTGAAACTGACTTCCTCATGACTTAAGATTAGATACTCTAACTTAATTTGATGGCATTCTATTGCCGACCAATTCTACTGCGGTTAGTCTTTGTAACACCTTCTTTTATATCTTCTATACCCAATCTAGAGGTGCTGATAGGCACTAATGATGTTCACTGGAAGATCTTTTTGTTTCTACTTTAGTGGCATCAACTACACGTTGATGCATTGTTTGTAGTTGGCTTAACTAAAGCTGCAATTTGAGGTTATATGTTAAAAATTTTAATAAATGCCCACGTTAAATTTGGCATATGTTGCAATATTTTTACTTGCTGAGGAGCATGAAATCGTAATTCATGGTGTTTGCGGCATGCTTTCTGTTGTTTGGCAAAAGTCGTATATCAATGTCAATAATGAATTCCTTGCCAACCATTATTTGCACGCCACGCTAACTTTCTTGTTTCTTGCCCATGTGCCACATTCATTTCCTGATTACCTTTGGCGCTTCAAGGCAATTTCCCTGATTGGAAATTTGATAGCACAAGGATATGTAGTGCTTGAATCATTTTTCCTTGACAAACTGCTGTGGTGCTGTAGTTTTGAAACATGATCACAATCTTTGCAGATGCTTTGCACTTAACTCATCGAAGTGCTTTTACTCAATGTTGAAATGGAGATTACCAGAAAATTAGTTTTTTTGATTACCAGAAAATCAATGACTTGGTTGTATTTTATACATCATTACAATTGTACCGATTTGCTTAGATTGTTTTTATAAAGACTTAGATACTTCCATGTTGTCCTGGGGATTCCACATAACCTTTTACATATCTGCTTGCCGAATAATTCGGAATATTACTTGGAGCTTGGAAATTGTATGACGTATGTTTTCAACATCTGAGTTAAATGCAGATTTCAAGGTGCAACAAGTTTTCAGAAAGCATCTTTGAAAACTTTCTGGAGAAATTAGATCTGATGAACAGACTGATGCAATGGTGCATTTCAACTGTTGACGTATAAGCTACCACAATACAAAATTTTCAATCATAATTGGCATTCACTATAGTTACAGTAGGCCCGCAGGTGTCCATGGTCTGCATAGAAATAAAAAACGTACATTTTAAACTTAAAAAAACTTAAACATAAACCTGAAATTAATAATTGCTAATATCTGTTGAGTGAAGTTAAAACAAAAAAAAACAGTGACATTTTGCATTGGTGCTTTTGATTTCCGAAGCTATGCTGCACTGGGAAAATATATGGAAAGTGTTTTGGTTGATGCTTAATTCATACAACAATTATTGCAATGCGTTTCATATTTGCCAACGCTTACGAGCTTGACATGATCAGGTGTAATATTCAAATCAAACATGACTTATTAATATCCTCCAAATTGCAAACATATTTTAGAAGTACTGCTATGAAAAGGGGACAAAGTTTGTTTGAAAATCGCTTCTGTGATATTGATTTTTTGCTGGAAGCAATTGAAAAGCAATTGAACACTGTGCAGTAGTGAATGAAATATTGGATTTTATTTCAAATAGTTTTGTTCTACTTGTTTGTGTACTTGGCGTGTAAAATGCGCACCTTTTCTCTCCAGTTATTCAACATAATCCATACGTTTATTGAAAGACCGACTAACCAATTGGGCATAATTTCAGTAAAGCTGTGTATGAAAGTTTTGAGAAAAGAATCATACATTTTGCATTGAAATAATTTTCTCTGATGAACAGAGCTAATGACAAATAATTTTTACTCTGAAATCAAAAAATCACATCCGACTTATACCGTGGCCAGCCCACGTGGAAATTTGGCGCTCGCAATTAAACTCACAATATTCTTTGGGAAAAAGTGAAAACAACAATTTTATTTTTGCAACCTGTGGAGCTAATTATATTTTACCTGCAGCATATGATTTCGGATTTTATAAATCTTTCCAAGTCCAATTCAAGTCGATGCATTTACAGAAATGTAATCAGCTCATAATCATAAATAAGATATCCGATAGCAACTTGAAAAAACAGTAAATCCATAGCTGCTTGAGTATAGCCTTGACGAAAATAAACTTCACCCCACTTAAAATAATTAGTGGTGTGTGAAGTTCGTAGCGAAGAGTCGTGATTATGGCAATCCAAACAGTGTAATTTGACATTATATCAAGAAAACAGTTGCAAGTTTAGGTTGAAATATCCAGAAGTGCTAAGACCATCAAAATCGTATTATTTTTCAATCTCGACTTATGCTCAATATTTTATATGTTTTACATCTCGAATGAGTTCCACCACAAACGAAGTCTTGAAAGTACTTTCCACAAGAACTTGAAAGTACTTTTCACAAACTCCTGTTTCATTCACTTGTTTCACATCAGCAGTGACTTGTGATAACTGGCAGATAACATGATGATGAAAAATTACATGAAACATGTTTATCGTCATTTTTTGCCATGGCACCTGTTTTTTTTGCTGAGACATTTCAGTCAGTTTTCAAATAAATTTGTTAAAACTCACCGTAACAGTTTTCACTAGTCTACTTTCGGACATTGCCACCGAATTTACTTAATATTTTTAGTCATTTTTTAAAATGTGTCTATGACCGAAAAAAAACAGTAATACATCAGTACGCCTTGGCTGCCGCTCATGTTTCAAAATAACTTTGCTTTACACTTTCAATTCCTCTCACGTGGGTTGTTTGTATACATTTTCGTTTTGGTAATATTTTCGGCATTGGTTGCCTTTGTCTTTACGCGTGGTTCACACATTCCAGTCTCTGCCGGAGTGTCTTCAGTGAAGGTATTGTAAGTGTTCAACTGACAAAATGTCAACTTACCTTTATGGATGCGTCATTTTAAAATAAAATGAACCTTTAAAAAATTTTTAATTCGTGCAGTGTTTTAGTGTTCTTGCTTATTTGTTGCTATGCAATATGTACAAAACGCGCGCATCTACATTTACTTGTAGTCGAAATTGTTCTGTGAAAATTATGAGTCGTGTTTCAGACAACCGCTGAAATAGGTTTCTTCTGAAACGCATTTGGCCATATTTTCCTATAATGTTGCCCTTGATATTCCATCATTTAAAAAATTTAAACGATGTTGCTTTCAAGTAATCAGTTGGTTTTGATATCAGACATGCACATATTTAGATTTCAGTCAAACGGTCGATATTGCCAAGTGCTAAGTAAAAATGTAGCTGAAAGGACTCATGTGGTAAAATTGGACACTTTGGTGGAGAGCAAACTTATGATTTTTTGTGCTGACATATACGTGCTGCAGATAATATTTTATTAAACTTAAGGTGCCTGAACCGTTTCAGCGTTTGTGCTTGATTTTCATTCAATCACTGTAGTGTCCTCTTGTGCATTAAAAGCATATTCGTCTGCAGGGACCAGGGCCACAACCAGCTGATATATTCCGGAGGATGGGAATTATTTTAACTAATGTTGTACCTAACAACTACACATGCTTTTGGGAAGCAATTGCCTTGTTACGGCCCCAGTGATGACTTATCTTCCTCCATGTTTCCGACGTGCTTTCTTTAAATTTCTGTGTTTGTTATGCAAGATGATGTTCATATATGTTTTGATTAAAATAATTTGTCTTCAATCTATGCATTCATGATACATATTCGATGTACACATCACCCTTTATTAAAAGGATTTCGTTCAAAATACCATGAAATATTAGCTACTCAAACGTAATGGTGAATAAACTTGGTGATAATGCAATTCATGCAGAATAAAACTGTTAAAGTAAAGCTTTAGCAGTCAGTAAATACAGGTATTCATTCGTAATAAGCAAAATTACTGAGGAGCGAGTTGCTTCTATAGCTGTGCAACTTCTAATGAAGGAGTTTGAAGAGTGTGGAAAAATATTCAGGAGCTACCAACAACGTCAGGATATTGCTTCCAGGATATACAGGGTCAGCCATCAATTCTATTTTGTGCATAAATTTAACCCCAAGCAACGTTAACGTTGTTGTAGGCCCAGGGATGTAGCGCTAACAAAAAGGTGTGGGAATGCACTTAAGAAGACTAGACATTTTGAAGCAGTTTCGAACTCATTTTAAAGCAAAACACGAAAAAGGTATGGAAACGCCGTTCCCATGCGTTCCCGCCCCATTACACCCCTGTTGCCCAGGCAAGGGTATGTGGGTCTAACGTTTTTGCACTGAATTTAACCATAAAGTAGGAAAGTCGATCGGCACACTTAGCCTACGCATTTGCGCAATTCTCTGAAGAACCAGAATGGCTGAGGTGCTTTAGGCAGTCCCAAAAAGCATAGGATCCAGCCATCTCTAACAAAATGTCAGCAAAGGTCTTGCAGCTGGGAAGACACAAAAACGCTTTTTATCAAGTCCATTCACACAGTGTGGGCAGTACGGAATGATTTTAAATGTATTGGCCAAGCATCAGCCTACATTTCGGAAAAATTATGTGTAGTCACGGTGGAGGTAAAGAATGTGATCTCATGCATTTCCAGGTAAAGCGAACCTTCCACCGAGCAGAGCGTCCATGAAAACCCGCGGCAGCTATCTCCGTTTGCATGTGTGCATTAACAACCGGCGGGCACTCGCCCAACGGCTCTTCCACGACGCGGCTGCGGAGCGGCACGGGATTTTCCCATGACCGTACCCGCAGCCGCAGTGCTGTGTGCATCGGCCTTAAGACGTGCAAAAATTAACTGCGCCGCTAAACCTTTTCTATGCTGTTGAGTTCACCTGCATGACTTTCTTGCGTTTTCATTATGACTTTTTCAATAACTAGAACACGAAAATACGCAACTTTCTGCAAAGTAAAACTGGGCATGCTAACAAAACACCGTATCTCTGTAACCAGTTGTGTCACAAAAGCGTCTGTCTAATGAACCGGCAAAGAGTTTTATCTAAATCTGCTGGTATTTTTTTCATTAGACTGTGAATTTGCTTTAAAAGCTACTATTTTTTTATGCAATCATCTAGCAGTCATCTTGCGTTAGGCACTTCACTTAGAAAACAAAATTTGTCCGTTTCAACAAAGCTGTTTCTACTAATTTCTCTTGCAAGGCATACTGTACAAAGCCACAAAATTACCGATTGTTTCCAAGAAACATCTTGCAGAATATCAGATGTCTTTCCGCAACGGCATAGTGCGGCTAACCACTCACTTAAGCAACTTATCGTGCTGTCTGTATTATTTGAAAACATTTTGCATCTGAAGCGATTCTGTCTTCAAGAGTCGTTCGTTTTTTGCAAAGTGCTTTCACGTGTGTTGCTACAACACAATAGACAAAACTACTGTTTGAAATCAACATAGTCGCATTTCATTTATTTCAGACCAGCACAAAAAAATTCTTGTAACTTAATTTCGTAACGAAATGCCACTTTTTAGCTGTATCACACGTTCTTTTTTAGGCGTCACAACGTGTCTTTCACATAAGGAATTAAATTGGGGATAACCCCATCTTAGCAAGCGCAGTTGCAGTGAGCTATACCTTGTGCTTCGTGGTTCGGATTGTACCAGCTAAACTGAAAACAAATAACTACATAATTCGCTTTTTCTATTCTGACGAATTCAGTCTTATGAAAGAAATATCGTGTGTGAGAAACGTGAATGAAAAATATTACTCCAGTTAACAATAGCGTTGTCCATTACATTAGCATTTGTATTTTATGTACGCATTGTGGTGACCAACATATAAAAAAGATATTTTTTCCGTGACTCTTACACATTGTGCTTGTGATGAATGCATTGGTTCGTATGTCATTTCATTTACTTGAGTTTAACCAAACCTACAATGCAGCAACGCTTTCATCCAAGTGCGAAACATTTGCTTTACAAGTACATCACACCTAGTTTTGTAGGACATTCTTTTCGTGTTGAAGGTTAAACTTGGTACTTTTTTGCCAATTCACCGTTGTGCACTTTGATTTAATCTCAAATATATTTTCTTGTCGTTATGCACGTACAGTAGAACTCTTAGAATGAAACTTTCGACATGGTGCAAAGTTGTAAGTCAGGCCGGGATTTTCGGATCGAGCTGGGCTGCGGCTTAAGTTTGTCAAAATATTGCGGGCCTGCATACAGAACATTTTTATAGCATTAGGAGTAAGGATTTTTTTCTTTCATGACGAAGATTTGTTGTACTCATTGCGGTAACTTCTGTGAGTGAAGTGATTTTTTCAGCTAATTCTGTTTGCAAACACAGCTGCGCTCTTTTCTTCTCTGCTCGGATTGGTCTCACACTCCTTTTAAGAAGGCGACACCTGTGAAGAAATTAACACGCCATGGCTTTGCATCACAGAGATCATTCACTCACGCGATTCTTAGCGTGTTTTAAGAAGCCTACAAGCCGGCTGGTCAGGCCTATAGCGCCATCGTGGATAGGTTGGTGATAGTTTCTTTTTTTCTTGAGAAACATTATATTCCGCAGTGTTATCGTTTACTAACACGCTACATTTGTGCCGTATTATGCCAATGTTTTGGTCAGGGTGGCTGTTATTTTGGGTGTAATAAACCGTGTACCTGCAGCTATACCCGAACCCAACGTTTTTTCTTACTCCGCAGTTGCGTATATCTTGACTCCCTCGGTAAATTGGCTTCCGGGCCTAAATCGGGCTTCAAAAATAAATGTAGGGCTCGAGCCGCGTTTGGGCTGGTGACTTCGGGCTCCGGTCGGGTTCAGGCTTAAAAATGAGGTCCTTTTACAGTACAACTCTGTGCGGGTATGTATACAGTGGCCATTGAAAGGATATCTCCTCCACCCACCAAGAGTAAGTATAGATTGACATCATTTTGTGAAGTAGGCAACGCTACTTGTAGGCCAAATGGTTTTCCTGCTGCTAACAGGATATCAATGGAGATTTTGGTAGGGGTGGAGCAGAATGCCCAGTCGCATTAAATAGATTGTACCTTTTTCGCATTAAAAAGATTGTACCTAGCAGATGCCCAGTCGCATTAAATAGATTGTACCTTTTTCGCATTAAAAAGATTGTACCTAGCAGATGCCCAGTCGCATTAAAAAGATTGTACCCAGCAGATGCCCAGTCGCATTAAAAAGATTGTACCTTTTTCAAAAAACGGAAATGTGCAAGATAAACATTTATCGTCTTTGTAACGTTAAGCGACTTGAACAAGACATCAAAACGCGCTGTAACCCACACTTATAAAATGCATGAAAGTTGAAGTGTTCTGCTGTATGAGTGATATGCACGTGCGACCAATGCGATTCAACATTTTGTGCACTCCAACTGACAGCTCAGAAGAAACCCAATTGATGTTTTCTACTATATTGTTGTGCTTGTTTGTATCCAAATACGACATTAACAGATGCAGGCTGAAGTGCAGCATCGTGTCCAGCAACAAATTTAAGTATATCAATGTGCAAATGATCCGCAAGGACAAAGAGTGGTTAGTGTTGCTCTTACAACACCTCTACAAATAATATTGGGAATCTGTATATATAAAACGTCACTTCTGCATCGACCCGATGTCTTTATTGGTTTCACACCAAGCTGTCCGCCCCCTCACATTTCATTGAAAACTTTGGTTCAGTGGAGTTTCTGAAATCCATCAGAGGTGTACACAGCGTTTGTTTGAACGTTGAGTCTTGACTTGAATATGACCAGTGGTATAAGCCTGGTCTCCCATGTGTTTGTGCTATAAACAGTGTGTGTTTTTGCTATGGACTTCGTGTCTGCTTGCAAATTAAGTTCAATTCCATGTATCGTGTTGTTAAAGTTACCGAGTTATTCTGACTTTCATTGAACCAGTCTCTTTCCTTGACTCAATAGCCTATTGCTGTATGAATAGTTATATCCATATTTCATAATAATGGGTGTAGGCATGCAATTTCTACAGGATAGGAGGGCAGATGTTTGGGACCAGAAACTCGACTGGTGAAATGAGGTCAGCGCACCGGATCTGTGCGTGAGTGAGACGTGAAACTCCTTCGGGCAAATGAAACTCACGTTGCCACAAGCCAGCCCGCACGTATAGAATTCAACCACGAGTTACGAAATGCCATTCCGTAAAGTGAAATGGCTATAGGCAGGGCTACCATCGGGGTGGACTCAAAAATAAGGACGACCAGGAAAAAACGACATTTATTGGCATGTCTTTTGTATAAACGTCAGCATAAACGTCTAGTCATTTCGTACCATATCTAGTACCATCATGCATGAGATTGTATTTAAACCGTTTGTGAGAAAATAAAAGTGATTGCAACAAACTAGCAGACGTTGCAGGAATCTGAATCGCTTTGAACTACAAAGATAAGCACAAAAGAAAGACGGCAATTCGTGCATTCATATGACAGGCAAGCAACCGGCAGCAATAGAGGTCACCCGATGGGATCACTCTGCTGATACTAGGTTGCACTATCATTATAGAGGGATAAATGAATTGCGACGAATCACTTGTGGTGACAATCACAGTGTCTTGGTACTGCTATTTTGAGCGAGTTCTTCTAAACACTGCTTGGCCACCCGAGATTTCGGGGCAGGTATTGAGCAGCCATTTGATTGTTTCATGATCCAGAACCGTCAGGCCATGCAGTCTGAGGAGGTCGATGGATTGGACATTGGAGGACAGCATGGTCGACGGTTTGTTCTGCGCCACACTCACAGGTCGCAGAGGAGGCCATGCCCCATTTGTACAAGCAGGAACGCCCTACACCGGTGCGGAAGCGGTTAAGCCAGACCCAGGCTCTTCTTGGGAGGGTCATTCGGGTGTGTGTGCCAGTTTCGGGGTCGAAAATGCGAAGTGTTTTGGGGTTGATCGCCCACTCTGCATTCAATTGGTGATCCGTCCACTGCGCCGCACGTATGCTGCTGTTGTCAGATAAATTGATGAGTTGTTGTGCGGCAGGTGCAAATGGTTGTCTCGATGTGAGGCGCCGTGGATCTGCACTTGATGGACAAGTGACCGCTGAGTGGAACAGGTCTCCAGGCTCTATGGCACGGCGTGCTAAAGACAATGTGGCTCCATTGAGACGAAACTCAGCAGGTTGGATGCCTACGAGGATTGGAAGGTTGTCAGCTGGTGTAGGACGCAGGCATCCAGTCACAATTCTCAAGGAGTCCTTGATGGTGGAGTGAATGAGGCGGATATGAGCACTGCAGCACCAGACAAGCTTACAGTATTCTGCGATTGAATGCACCAGGGCTCGGGTGGCTGTTCGCAGAGTTTTTGCTCCAGCACCCCAACCGGAGCCAACAAGCTGCCTCAGGAGTGCGACACGTGATGAACGCTCCTTGCGACGTGATTCAAAGTGCCAGCGATACGTGAGCGACCTGTCCAATGTTACTCTGAGGTATTTCGGCTCGGAGCAGAAGGTCAGGGTTTCATTGTTGAAGTTGACTTTCATCTTATGTTTAGCTTCCTTGTTGCTAAGGTGGAAGGCTGCCGACAGCGTTTGTGTAGTGCTGAGCTTTAGCTTGCAAGTCTGGAGGTATTCACCTACGGTTGCCATGTCCTTGCTCAGCGCCCCTTCCACTGCCTTCCAATCTCTATCAGCATGCATTATTGCTAGACAGTCAGCATATGCATACTTTCTGAAGATGGTGGTTGGCAAAGCAGAGATGTAGATGCTGATGAGAAAGGGAGACAGGATAGTTCCTCGTGGGACGCCGTTCTTGAGATGTCGTAACCTGCTCCTTTGACCATTTCCCGTGGTAAGGGTAAAGCTGCGATTGCCAACCATCTTCATGATCATATGGACCATATGTCTTTCACGCAGCAATCGCAGCAACTTGCAGGTGAATCCGCGGTACCATACAGTGTCGTAGGCTGCTGTGAGGTCGACAAACACAGCTCTGACCTTGTTTTTAGTCAAAAAGCTATCCTCGACGTCCTGTGTCAGCAGGGTGGCCTGGTCTACGCAACTATTAGCTTTTCTGGCTTTGGGATCGCAACCATTAATTTTTACGTATGGGCACCATCTACCGGTGACCATAATTTGCATGTGGCGCCATCTCCTAGCCTCCACACAGATGAATATTTCAGTCTCATACAAACAGTCAACACAAAAACGGAAAAAGGTCACTTTTTGCGTGGCGGTCCTAAGCTTTTGGCCATGACAGTAGGAACAAAATTCTGAATCGTTTCTTGTTTCAAGTGGATTTCTGACATTATTGCTGAAAATAAGACAAAATAAGGACGCAATTCCAAAAAGTGCATTTCTAAGAAGTAAGTACAAGAAAGTTTTCTAAGACAGTCCCGTTTAAAACAAGGACACATTTTACAAACAAGCACGGTAGCCCTATGGGAGCAACATTGAGATTTAGCTTATCGTTTTGGGGTTTCTAACTATGCATTGAAAATGGACAGTCACAAAACATTTGAAAGCTCTTGAGTACAAGTTTCGAAGGGGGTGTGCTTCACACCCAGAGATGAACGGATTTACGTTTTTCAAATCCAAGTCCAACCTGACAATTTAATTTGCAAAATTCAATCCAAATTCGATAAACTGACAGTTTTAATATCCAAATCCTGTTTAAATCCAATATTCTATCATTCGTGTTCTGATAAAGGTAAAATAGTTTCAAAGGCAAAAAAAATTAATAAATTATTTTGCCATTGCGTTTTAATTTCTTACAATATTCACTATCAGTTGGTTTCCTTATTGTGCGATGGCTCTTTGTATTGTTTCTGTTTATCACCTGAGTCATATGAAACAATAATTCAATCAATCAATCTCACGCAGTGCTTGCTTCATCAGGCAAAATAGACAATTCCAAAAATTAATTTGGAAACTAAATCAAGTTGACTCATGCTCTGTTTTCGGTTAATAACACTATAATAGTGGACATGTTGAAAACCTTAAGGCAAGCACTATCAGCATCAAATGCAGACTTGGACAGCTAGAATTTTTTTAGAATTTCTATATTAGATTAGTATTAAAATTAGAACTAACTCAGCTGTCACAAATTAGATCAGAATTAAAGTTAGTGGATTTACGAAAAACAGAAATTGAACTAAAATTCGAATTAAAACTACATTTACTCAAATCAAAGCAGCTTTAATTCAAGTTCAATTTGTGCCCAAATGTGGATTCATTCTCATGAGCATCAGAACAGCAAAGATCCGTGCAACACGATTGGCGCATTTCGTGCTGTGCAATCCCCTGCATGTAAATCAAGAAAATTTTAGAAAGCTCATCTAATTAGTGCGCAAATCATGTCAAAACCGCATTTTCCACACCATATAACTCCACATTGAAGGGAGGCGCAGACAAATGTAAACGGGCCCGACGCCACAACCCTCCCCCAGGCGATGTTATTGGATCAACCCTCACGCGAGTGCGATTCGAAAAATGACAACGTGTGACGGTTCTCGTTTCGACGACACATTCCAACGGAGCCAATGTCACTGTCATATCCAGGAGTTCTCCAGCATCAGCCTTCGGATAATGATGGAAACGATCTTTGTTTTTCCAACACCATAAAAACAGGGTCCTGCAAACTACCGCCCGCGGACCAAATCCGTCCCGCGAAGACATTTTCACCAATAATGGAAGAACAATATTGTTACGAACATATTGTGATTTGGTAGAATGTAACGTATCCCGAAACAATGACATTAAGTACGATTACCGGCCCTCCAACTGTTGCATGATAGCTTATGCGGCCCTCTGACAAGAAAGTTTGAAGAACCCCTGCCTTAAAACATCACAGTTGACTGACTGTCGTAAGTACCAGATGACTGTTTTGACTTCTGGGTGAGAGTGGATAGGCGATGGGACGTAATAATAATCATTGTAAGCCCACATGGTTTTACTGCAGCTGTGAATGGGAAAAGAAATTGATCGTGTTTTTACTGTTCTCGCTTTTCTGTGATGGGAAAAGCGAGTGTCCTGGCACTTGTCACTACTTTGTTGCACTTTCCTTACATGACGGTGCGTTCTCGTTTCATCTTTGAAAAATAATACCGTTGGACAAATCAGTATTTTTGGCAAAACAGGAAATTAGATTCGAACTAAAATTAGAGCACTGAAGCTTTTAGCAAATTAGATTAAAATTAGAACTACGGTTATTTCATTCTAATTCACCAAAATAGAAAACTAGAATTATTTAGTTGTCCAACTCTGATCAAATGCAATGAAAAGCTTAGTTACAACGTGTAAGACAGCAAATCGGACAAACAAATTACCAGGTACAAAATACAGCTCAAGCGAAAAATTTGCACTAGGCTTCATATAGACAAAACTCCATAAAGATCATGGGTCGAGAATAAGGACAGAATCAATGAAAGTCACACATCCCTTAACTTTGATGACATGATGTATAAGAGAGCAGGCTTCTACCTTGCATCACTGGATAGTATGTGATCCAAATACACACAAAAGATGCACAATTTCGAAAGATTTGAGAAACTCAACTGAAGCAAACTTAAATGTTAAATGCATTAATCTACAACTCAGGAACACAACTGAAAGTTGTGAAGAAGTTCAAAACAAGATTATCAAACCCAATCCAAATCCAGTTAAGCAGAATTAATAAAATCCAAATCCTTCAAAAACCTGAAAATCCACAGGATTTAAACCAAAAGCCGTGTTCATCTCTGGTAGGGACATGCGGCCTACTGATACGGTGGTGTTGTTCAGTCGCTTCAAATGGCGCCAAGATGTTCAAATGGCGTCACAATCCAGTTCAACAAAGGTTTAGGCTGTGTTGTAAATTGCGTTGTAAATTGTAACTAAAGTGATTAGTATTGCTTTCACTGCTCTGTCTGTTCTGCAAATACTGATTTTCTATTTAAAAACACCTGCTTCCATCATCTGTTTCTATCATCACCTGAATCAGTTCGAACTGGTTGGCTTTTGCTGGTCTTCTGATCTGTAATACATCTCAACCTGCATGCGGCTGAGAAGCATGGCTACTCTTGCAACCGAAGTTGATGTCAAAAACATCAATGACAAACTCGACGAGATGTCGAAAACTCTTGTCGAGAACAGCAGCACACTTGTCTAGCTGATAGAGGAGATGAGGGAAATTCGAAAGAGCCAGCAGTTTTTGTCTGACCAGTGTGAAGAGATGAAGAAACATCTACACTGTACAAATGAGGAGGTGAAGACCCTGCGCGCTGACAACCAGGGCATTAAATATCATGTCTGCAAGCTTGAGGCTGAGTCTGGCCAAATGCAAGAGGATATTAACAACCTTGAGCAGTATGGCCGCCGTGAATGCCTTGAGTTTCAAGGACTGTCCTGTGAAGAAAGTGAGAACACTGATCA
>Ga0210059_1000279_pt1 | contig 58465 bp, 29 predicted proteins | sample Ectturendosymbi2_FD_188042 | JGI IMG/M metagenome (GOLD analysis project Ga0210059, IMG submission 188042) | Ecteinascidia turbinata endosymbiont from Florida, USA - Sample 2 (SPAdes) (version 2) | ecosystem: Host-associated > Tunicates > Ascidians > Unclassified | place: Key West, Florida... | reverse complement strand
ACCCTCTTCTTGTTCCCACCTCTGTCTACTGCGTCCTGACTCGTACACGTGCGCCTGCCCTGATGGAACCAGCTTCTATCCTGGTGACTCGAGGAGGTGCAACGCTCCGGACGAACCTGCGCCGACGGCCATGCTTGTCTGCCAGTGTCAGAACGGAGCCACGTGTGGTTACGACGAAAACACGATGCCTTTTTGCATGTGAGTTGCCCGGGGTTTGTGAGCGCGCGTCGGTGGTGATCAAGTACTTTGTAAATTAAAGTAAGAAACCTTAGCCGCCATATTAATTCGGGGCATGAACAGGCAAAGGAAAGCGTCAGATTCGGCGGTACACTGTCTACTGCAAACACTGGCATCAGATGTAAAAACCTGTTGTGGTTCATCCAATAAAGTTTCCTCATTTTTCCCGCCTTGTTGGTATTTTTCCTCAAGCTGTACCATTCCATGTGAGAACGATCAAAAGAAAAATCCTGGTGGTGTTTCTACGAAATTCTTCGTTACTTTGAAATTTGTCTTCTGTTTCCAGTCCCATGAATTAATCTCATGCCTGTCAGCTTAACATTTGAGCGTTTTAACAAATGCAAACTTTTGTTTCAAGCATTGTCATTAACTATTTTCCGTTAATATTGTTTTGGTGCCCAGGTCGAATAACCTCGTTCTTGAAATTTGAAAATAATATTTCGAATTGAAGCGATGTTTGTTTCAAATTGAAAATATTTGCATATATGCCTTGCATCGGTTACAACCACGATAAGCTAGACTAAAGTGCAGTGACATGAGTTGGTAGCTGCTTTCATGATATAGACTGAGGAGTGTTTACTGTCGTGCCTGACTTCTGTCACCTTCGAGCAATTATATATTCCCAGATGCCCGGCTGGATATTCTGGTGACAACTGCGAAGTGTTTACTGGAAAAGTTCCGACGCAATCTACGTTGAGTGGCGGAGGTAAGCTTTACCTAACTGGCTTGTGTTGGCGCAACATCTCCATAGGGTATTTCCAAAAGTGTATACACTTTTCAGCAGTTGATAGTTTAATTAATATTTTCTTTTTTCCAGATTAAACCCATTAGACTTAATAATGGCTGCTAGAGTAGGTTTTGAAAGAAGAATATTGATTTTAAAATGCTACTCAAAGTGCCAGAAAGCCGTTGAGGTGCAAAGGCAAGTTAGGAGGGATTTTGAAACCGACCCACCAACGCGACTTACCTTTAGTCAAATAAGCAATACGTTTGATGGAACACTGCAGAATGCCCACAAGAGGCGTTGCGGAAAACTGCAAATATCAACGAACCTCTTTTCTCCACCTAAATTCATTCTGTAGCGCAACTGCGTTTTCACACTTCCAATAACAGTTTAGAATAAATTTCCTTTCTTGAAAAATTAATCTAATTGTCATTATTAATCTTAGTGGGTTTAACCTGGAAAGAAAAAAAACAGTACTTGAGCAATCAGCTGTTACGTGTGTGTGCTTTTGCTTGTGGCACGTATGTGCGTGATGATATCTGCACAACTGCCACCCTGAAAGTTTTGCTGCAGATCAATAGCCTCTCTGAACAAGTTCAACCGTTAGATTTTGAATAAAACAACGCAGCAGGCGAAGATGACTTCAGCATAGCAGTGCTCAATGCAAAACAATCAGATGTTTCTTTAAGTTGTTTGTTGCATGACTTATTTTTATAACAAACGGAAAAGGCAAAACAGACAATAAATGTATACATGTCGCTATTTTGTAGTCGTGAGCATAAGGACCAAATGTTGCGCATATATCATCGTTGAAACTGAGAAAGCAACGTACATTTTGTTAACATTATTAGCAACGATTAGCTTGCTTTAAATTGTCGAAGATGCATATGCATTTTTTTCAATTGAAACATACACGTTATTTTAAAGTAGCATGAGTAAGCCATACAAATAATTCGGGCATAGTGAACACTACTACAACGGGAAGCAAAGGATACTTGATCAAGTGACGAAATTCAGGTGTATATCCTGCTTGTCATCATGATTGCAAAGAAAGACGTTTACACTGTTCATTTTAATCAGATCGCATATGTACTGAAGCTCAAAATTCGCTGAAAGCTCCAAAAACTGAGCAAATGAACTAAATTGACAACAGTTTTTTCCTTTACACGTAACTCCCCTAAAACCTGACAAAGATGTAAGAAAGTATACGGTGTATTTGGGTAATATCGATTATTTATAGTGCATATACCTATTTATAGTGCATATATTCGGCTATGCATATACCTGGCAAAAACAGTAAGTTCTAATTGAAATTGTTCTATTTGCTTGATTTGTAATACACCAATCTGTACCATTCAGTGGTGGTATACCAATGTATACAAATCCGTTTCGCTGGATGATATCGCTGTTACTCTGTTTCAGAGCTGTAAGTTAAAAGTGAGGATGTTGTTTTGCAGCGATTGCTGGAATCGCAGTGGCCGTCATCGTTCTTTTGGCCGTTCTTGTCGCCGCTGCTGTCTTCAGGAACAAAAACGGGAAGAGTGGGTGAGACGTGGTTGCATTGTTTGAAAGAAATCATGCAACGAATTGACTTATGGAGCAGAAAATTTGGCTGTGCAAAAAAGATTGTTTCAGTATTTTTCAGTGGCTGATGTTTTTTGTCTCCTGTAGCGATGATGTAAATCGTAAAAACAACTACGTGCAGCAACAGGGAACTTGATTTCAAAAATGCAACACGACATTGTTGTTGATGAAATTATTTCGCGCCGTGCCGCTTGCAACATACACGGTATAGCAGAGCCACACAGTTGAGGTTGAAACACAAGGCTTAACGAAGCAAATTTGAAAATTACGAAGAAAATTCTAATTTCACTTGCAGTTGATCGTTATTCGCAATTGCCTGTGCACTTTAAGCCCGAGCTTCGGCCAAGCCATTGCGCCTTAAAGCACTGAGCTGCGACAGAATGTGATAATTTAGTGCATCCACGGCAGGAGCTGTCTTAATGCATGCGCGCTTATTGTCAGATATTTCCGAGCATAGCAGCAGAACCGTTTGTCTGTGGATTGTCAGAATCAGTAACAGTCCGGTTGTTCTTGCAGTTCATTGTCATGCACGGACTCTTTCCAAATTCCTTCGCCGCCATCTTTCAAAAAGTCGACAGCCAGCGCAGTAGCCGCGTTCGACAATCCCGTGCTTTACAGCGTCGACGACGAAGGCTCCAATCGCAACACTGGAGATTTGAAGGTTCGTATTTGTTTGAAGCAATCGGCAGAGGGTGAGTGCCACGTTTGTTAGCGGCCGTGAGAAAACGTTGCTACTGTAACACAGTGTTTTGCATTGTGGGGAATTAAGTTTACTTCTCATCCGTTTGGCGAAAACATTTTTTCTTCACGTTCGCAGGAAAACCGTTCCGAAGGGCAAGAGCAAGAGGCTGTACGTGATGACCTCAAAGCTATGCGAGCTGGATACGCGAATCCCGGATACTCTGAGGGTGTAGATTTGAAGGTCGATGACTTACACGACCAGTCGATGGCTTAGAAACATTCTTCCGTTTATGAACATCTGTCGAATGCCTTTTTTATTTTTTTTATTTGTTGCCAATTCTTGTACAATTTGTTCTATGCCATTTTTTATATGTTCGCTTCCCAATGAAAATAAATGAGGTATGCCGCAGTATATACATCTTTGCTGAGTGAGTTCGTCTGTTTTTGTTCATTGCGACAGTGCTGGACAATTTGCTCGGCAGCGGTCGGGGCGTAATGTGGCAGCTTCTTATTCGTCGCCGTTCATAAATGCCGGTGTGAATGATTTTATAATTTTTGACGGAATAGGACATGTGCTGTTTTATGGCAAAAAATTTGAAGGGAGGGTTCCTTGTTTCAAGCGGTAACGCCGAAAGCAATTCCGGTTGAGGTCGCGTTTTACGGCGGCACCAAAGACTTGGAAAATTAATTTTCTTGGTTTTAAATGAGGCCCAATAGTGCACTCAGTGTTTCTGTTTCGAAAGCAAAAATCAGAAAAAAATTCGCAATATTAAAATCGTATGCCAAACCTTGTTACATCAATAAACAATAATGTTGCATCGAATGGTAATAAAATTTGACTGCAACTTTTTGTTGATTGTAGCATGTTACATGTCGAAATGCTTGAAAGCTTTATGCGGTTGTTTTTCTGGCTTGTGTGACAAATTGAAAAGTAGCAGAACAGCTTATAGGATGGTCACGAGGTTTGCGAGACGCAAAAAAACGAATATAGTGCAAAACGTGATGGGGACGTTTGAATGCTATTACCGGTAAAACGTTGCCTTCTGGCAAGTAAAAGCTTTTCTAGGCAGTCTCCATAAGGCAAACGCAGTGCAGTGCAACGCTACCGCAAAACAATGTGAAGTAGTTTTCAAGCAAATGGGTCTTGAACGAATCTGACATTTAGCAAAACGTCAAATACTACTGTCACCAACGTGGTTTAGAAAAAATCATTGAAAATTTGTCAAACTTTCTTGTGTATAGAAGCAACTATCCTGAAATTTAAAGAAAAAACATTTTTGTTAAAAAAAAACGTTTTTTTGCCGGGCGAAGTAGAAATGTATTTTTGACCAACAAAATGAAATTTGTCGACATATGCTCTTTTTGTCCAGCAACTGACGATTTTTTTCCTGAAAGCGAACATTTTAACGTCACATGCTACGCTTTTGCAAAACGCATCACATTTATGCCGACTCATAACAATTTTGTTCAACAGATAAGTATTACCTCACTTTGTGGTTACCATGCTAACATCTTTGCTCAACAGATAAAATTTAGCACAGGCAACTTACTTCATACCGAGTGGCCAACATTTATCTTTCAAAAGGAAGTTCACTTTCGCCCAATATCCAGTTCATTTCCGTTCAGCGCCATAAAATTTTTGCATACAGCAAAGGTTTAAACTCGACCTAAAACATATTCACTCAACACACATTTTTTCTCAACAAGTGAAACATCTTGGCCTAACAACGAACAATTTAATTCAACAAAAGAATTGGTTTTGTGAAAACTGACATTTTCTCTTAGAATACTCAACCAACGCATAGTGTCTGCTGTACACAATAACTAGTAGTTGGCCCTTTCAGGCCTACCTGACACCTTGCGTAATTTAGAGTCCAGCACAGCAGTAAACACGTTCAATGCGATTGTTGAATTTAGTACAAATATTTGTTAGAAAGCAAGAATTTCGGCACATTAGTTTTTGTTCAGCCAAACATGATTGTCAAATCTGGAAAGGCAGTTGTCTCCCGATCTGTTACGATTGTGTTTTGCGAGTTACAAGCTCCACCACTGTTTGAAAATGAAGAGTTTTGCTTCTACAGCGGCTGCTCAATCATTCCTCACTTAAACCAACGTTCTTCGTGGTTGCATATTTAACCTGTTGCGAAATCATGACATTTTTTTATTCTTTCGCCCTGCTTGGTTTGCAACTCAGTTTTGAAACATAAAAAACAGGAAGCGTAAAAACCAATGATTTCAAAAAAATCATGTCGGACGTATCCAAAAACTACATTCAACGTGTCCGTGAGCAAGTCAAGCCGTCGAATTAGCTCCGAGCCGCACCAAGCGCTCTCTGCTTCCTGCTTGACAAAGGCCAAATCACACAAGCACTAACTTTTGTTGAAAAGTTGTGAAAAAACAATAAAACGAAATTGCATACAAGATATTGATGACTGTTGAACGTTTTTTTTAATCTTTCTGCCATTTCTCCGAAAAAAGAGAACCTTTTTCTGATTTTACGGTGCCTTTGTATGAATAGGCCCTGAAACGTTCAACATAATTCACATTGAACATGATTTTCAGTTTTTACTTAACGCAGCTTGTGATTTGATTTATCAATCTTAGCCTTCAATTTGTTTACTTTCTCTGCTCTTGCTAAAAGTGACTTTATTTAAATCATTAACTTTTTCTTTTTTATATGAATTTGCAAGACTTGCAAGTTCATTATTTTTCAGCATTTGAGATACGTTTCCAAAAAATAGCTTTAACTCGGAACAGTTTTTGAAAGTTTTTAATTTTACAAAGACGAGCTTACTTGTTCACACCTCCATAACAAAGATACTGAGACTGGTCAAGGTAAGATGGCGTTATTCCATCTCAAAAAAGTAATGCATGTTCGAGCGTCGGGACATGGTAAGGATGCAAGAGGGTGACGTTAAGTTGCTCAGTAGAATCATGAGTGATATCGCATTGTTTTGGGCCGTTGTGACTACAGCAAGAAAAAACGTGATTGCAGACAATTAACACGTGGACATTTTGGAACAAAAAGTCTCGCTTATGATACTTGCACTACTTCAATGCTAGGTTTTATGATGTAATATAATATTTATTTTTTGAGTCAGGCTCATGGTCCATATAACAAGGGTGATCGAATAACACAAGAACACAAAAAGTATTTAGCCATATACTTTCAAGAAGTTTTGTATTTAATGCATGCATTGCATGCAGTCAATCAGGCAACTCACGTTAAAGACATTTTGCTCCAACTTATGAAGTTCAGTTGAGCGCAAGCTTATAAGCTGGAATACAGCAATGTGAACGGAGATGCAAAATTCGTTAATATTGAACATAGTGAGGCAGATGCAGCTACCACAACCATGTACAGGTAGGGTTAGGTGTTCTTCTATTTTGTTCATATCATGGTGTGCAAACAAAGTCTCTTGAAAGCATAGCAATGCTCCAGAGGTCAAGATTGATAGTTAAATTCGTTTTAGTTTTGTGCAATAGAAGAATAATGGTCAATATCAATAAAGTGGGAACACCTACGTAGGAATTCTCAGACATCTGCACCTTACCGTTCCTTGAAACAATTATTTTAACTATTTTTATCGAACGGTCAAAATCAGTCACTCTGCCCTGCGACTCCAGCTCAGGCCGCGAAAATTGAGTGAGTTGAAACGCCTTAGATTTTGTGCGGTGGAGTAGGGAGTCGTCTTATTCATCTTTGTCATGGTTGACTACGTTTGTGCCAGTGAAACAAAATTGAGACCTCGTGGTGCGTCGCGATTTCGAAGCATGCCACCGGACTGCGCAGGATTGGCTCCGGGAATAAGCAGAACCAGAACAATATCAAATCCAGACATATTCACGGAAAGAGAAGGCTTGGATAAATCGTAATGCAAACTAAGCAACGAGTAAAGAACAGATACGTAAGCAGAAAACATCAGGGAATTCAAAGATGCATGTGAACGATAAACACCTCAGTATATATGCTGTTGAGGTAGTTATTGCTGCCCAATTATAATACAAACGACGCTGGTAAGACATCTCTAAGAAGTGTAATTTTTGCCACTTCAGTTGTTTGATTATTGGTCTTGGTCATTTGTCATTGCTAGTATCTGCGTAAATGTAAATAAGGTTTGTATATGCTGCGTGAATTGCCTAGAGTGAAGCAAATAAACGGCAGGTGATAATTGCATAATAAGGTGATGGACACTGCGAAACCATTCAAGCTCCTATACTTGAATGGTTTCGAAGTGTCCATCACCTTATCAAGCTACCCCTGTACTCTGCTTGACTTAATGTCATGTTGGTCAGGAAGTTCAAGGGCACTGTCTTACGATCCCGAGGTTGTGCGGTAGATGCCGTTCAATGTAGCAGTTAGAGAAGTTTTCAGTATAGAGAAACGTTGTTGGGTGTTGAGCATGGGCAGCGAAAGAGTGAGCTCGCGGTTCCTCGGGAAATTTAAAGACCTTCACAAAGCTTCGAATCATTTATTGGGAGACGTTTTAGTGAGGGACAGTCGTAGATCACCTCGCTTATGAATAAGCCAGCGGTTTCTTTGGGTTGAGGGATTAAGGTTACAGGCGAAGTTAACTCAATGATCGTCAACTGAAGTTAACTCAACCATCAATTAGTGATAGTTGTTGAGCGTTTTTGACCCATTTGTGTTGTTTTGCTCCCCTATCGCTCCCACTGTTTTTTTGGCCCATTGCTCTTCAAAATCGCCCCCAAGGGGGCGATTTCGTCCACTTTGAGAACCACTGATTTAGACCTTCATATGGTGTGTAGGTAATGACGTCATATTTCAATGCTTGTGACGTCACATTTGCCAGTTCAAACCTCAAAAATTTTCTATAGTTTTTTGAAGTACACTTTTGAAGACTTTGAAAAACGTTCCACCACCCATGGCTTATGGTGCAATGATGAACAGCCCTTTCGTGATAATGTCACTGCGCTACATGGAAATCTCTTCTTTCCAAGTATCATTAATTTCTACACTCGCTAATCACCATCTATGCAGTGTATCTCACCAACCATGTCTGTAGCGGTGGCAGTTTGATTTGTTATTGTAAAGATCGAACGAGAAAGCCAATGCAAATTTGTCCATGTTTTTTGTAGATAATAAAAATTCCTAACAGCCGACCGCTGTTGCTGCAACAACAATGAATTTACTGTGTTTACGCGCTACTAAATCTTACAATGCGTGAAAAAGAACAAATGTTAACTTCGTGCTGCCAGGTGCGGAATGCAAAATTATTTATTGTCAAAAATTTTTGGCGTTTACAAAAAGATTTTTCCATGCCCCCGAAAGCGAAAACTTCAGTGGACCATTAAAGGTAGCATTTTTGTGAACGGTAAATTTTCTTTAGTGACGTCTTAATCTGTGACGTTTGGTTGCGGAATTGACTTGCAAGCGAAGTTCTTTTGCATTCTCCTCAACACGCGAAATGCAAGCGTATCGTGAGGTTTTTGTTAACGGGAGTTAACCAGCAGCAACAGACTAATAAAATACTGTTGTCTTCATCCATGTAAAGCAGGAGTGCACCACAAGGACATAGTTACGGGCACCTTGCTCCTCAACTGGTGACGTCATTTTCGAAGCACGTTAAATGGTTGACTAGCACCATACGCGAAATCATGTGAAATCAGTGAAAAGTGACTTGAACTCATGTTCCAGCATATTTCTTTACTTGTTAGTTGTTACCCCTTTTAAAGAAAAAAAGATTTGGTACAATTACCGTATGTTCGGTGTGGACCGTAGCAAGTTTGTTGTTAAAACGTGTGGCTCTTCCCATAATGAAGGCGAACACGCCACTGCAACCAAATAGATGGCGAGAGATCTGGCAAGGTCTTTGGGATTTTTAATTTTTCAACAACGTTTGGAATTTCCACACATTTTAACTTATGGCAAACAATCACGAGTAAAACATGACAGATACGATTGCTTGTTTTGACAAGTGCATAGAAATAAAATTTTTCCAGGTATCAGCCATGCTTTGAAAAATGTGGTAAAAGGAGGTTAAAGTTGAGCAAAGTTTTTTCCCTAACGTAATACTTCTGCAGTTCTACGCCTTTGCGGAAATGATGCGAAATGTGCGTGGTTAGTTAAGACATTCGATGAAAACTGGTGAAAATATTGCGATTTCTAACATGATACGACACCTTTGCTCGCTGTTAGTTGCGTCCCATTGAAAAACAATGACGCTTCGTTTCAGTTCGTTCATTTGCCTGGCTGGTTTTTCCCCTCTCCCTCGTCATTGAAATTCCCTCGTACTGTGCGAAATAGAAGGGGGGGATTGCATTTTGTAGCAACATTTCTCTACGCTGAGTCGTTAGGTAATGAAGCTAAAATCGCAAGACACCATTGTTGTGTTGAATGTTTCTGTTCGAAATTCGGATCTCAGACGTTGTGGTTCTTATCCGAGTTTGTAAGCTTGTTTGAGAATTTTATTTTGAGGATTATAATGACGATTTAAGATTAACACTTTGCGGTAGGCATGTTAAGCACGACGATTTTAGTATGCTATTTTAAAGTCTGAAAATCGTTCACTGCTTTCAGAAACTAGCTGCATGGCTACAACTTTTCCTAACATTTTTTTCTTTAGTTTTTTAAATTTCCTTATCGCTCGTCGTTTACACTGCCCATAATAAAATTTTTACATGGCTTGAACTATCAGTTAAGAGGAAAGCCAGTAGTAGCAGATAAATTTCCTTGTTTGTTATATCCAGGCCCGTAGCCAAGGAGGGGAATTCGTGGGCAGTTCCCCATTATTTTTTTGCCCCCCCAAATTTTGTTGTACCCAGAAATTTTGTATACAGTTTGTTTTAAACATATTCTAAAAACAAAAATCTTTCACCCCTAACAATTTATTTCTCCTCGCCCCAAACATGACTACGGGCCTGGTTAAGTCTAGTATTGGAGGTCGTAACGATGTAGGTTTTGATACCAGTTACGAAAAGAAAATTTGCTTCCTAAGACTTTTAATATGGAAGATTTAGGTCGAGACCTCATATTGGCTATTTTGACGAATTCTCGGTATCGTTATCAAAATTCGAACCGAATGTAGGTCTCAGACCTTAAGGTCTCCACTAAACGTCTGATATACAGTAGTTACTTAGGTCTTGATTACGTACTAGAACCAAGCTGCTGCAAATAGGACATGCAGGCCTTCTTTCATCAAAATTAAGTCACAGACTGAAGGAGATCAACGCGGAATTCAGAATGAAGAGTACGGCTAAGATGTGGATGCTCTTCGGTTTGACTGGCGCCACACGAACATAAGCAATGAGAGCGCTTGTTCAAGTTCGGGCAGTGTGCAGGAGCTGGGTGTGTAGGTGGTGAAAACACACACCCAAAAGTTTGATATGTCAAAAATTTGGGCAAAGAAGTTTCGATATCTTTTAACAATATTAATGAAATTATACTTCCTTGTTATTGAGTCTATAAATAAAAGTCTATTGCATCATAGAAAACACATTAAATATATATAAAATCAACAATCTGTTCCTACTAACTTCGTGTTTCAGTTTGTGAGAGTTTATGAGTAACTGATCTACTTGAAAGTTTGGCAAAAGAAGGTATTTCTTTTATGTTCTATATTAATCGTGCACTGAGAATATCGAGTATACTACAGGGAACTTGCTTCACAACATTAGAGTCCATGCCAGGCGAGCATTAGAAAGCTTTTGTTTTTAATTTCAACTACAGTGTTTGGATGAACGCATTTTAGCATACAATTTGTTGCATGGAGTGTATATGTGGAGTTGTACAGATAATGTTGTAAGACTCATGGCACAGTCATTAAATACAAATGAAATGACATGCCACATATAGCACATATGTATTCAAAGAACGAAGCAATTTAGGCCTCCCTCAGCTAGGTTCGAGGTTCCTTACTGACAGAAGGTCCCAACACCTGAGGGAAGCAGTATCTCTGGCCCCTTCACGGGAGAGGAGCTTTCTGCCGCCCACAAACACCTGCAGCCAGGAACGTCTCCGGATCTGGATTCTTTTCCAGGAGTTTATAGCACACTGGGCTGCCTCTCAAATCCTGGTTTTGCGATTTCCTCACTTCCTACATGCGCCAAATCCAAAGCCCCAGGATCTGGAGAAGAGCACTAATAGTTGCGATCCCTACGCTGGAAAAATCAGTAGGGGATCCAAAGAGCTACCGCCCTATATCAATGCTGTGTGTCCCCTTCAAGACCCTCGAGAGACTCATTTACACACGTGTCGAACCAATCATCGACCCACTGCTCCCGCAGGAACAGGCGGGCTTTCGGCACGGGAGATCGACCATAAATCAGGTCACCCTACTGACACAGGACATCGAGAATAGCTTTTCGGCTAAGAAGAAAGCTGGAGCTGTGTTTATCGACCTCACAGCAGCCAACGACACTGTATGGTATCATGGCTTCATCTGCAAGCTACTGCGATTGCTACCTGACAGACACATGGTCTGCATGATCATGGAGATGGTTGTCAATCGCAGTTTCACCCTTACAACCCGCAACGGCAAACGGAGCATTACGACGCCTCAAGAACGGCGTCACACAGGGATCCGTCTTGGCACCCCTTCTCTTCAATATTTACATCCCTGACCTGCCAAACATTGTCTCCAGAAAGTATGCATACGCTGATGACCTAGAAATTATGCATGCTGATGGAGACTGGCAGGCACTGGAAGGGGTGCTGCGCAAAGGCATGACAACCGTAAGTGGATTCCTCCAGACCAGGAAGGTAAAGCTCAGCACTACAAAAACGGTGTCGGTAGCCTTCCACTTTAACAACAAAGAAGCCAAACGTGAGCTTAAAGTCAACCACGACAATGAAATTCTGCCCTTCTGGTCCGAACCCAAATACCTCGGAGCTAATGAATGAATTGCATAAATTACAAAAAACAGGATCAACTTGTCTTTGAGGCTTGGAATTGTTTGCCTGATTCATTTTGGAAGTAGGAAGAGCTTCGCAATTGGGATTTTGTAAATATTTAGCTCGACTTACCTTGCGAAAAGCTTTTTCAAGCATGAATATCTTTAAAAATCTAACAGCGGAGAAGATCGAACAACTTGAGTTCGTAAACGTCCGACACCCGTACGAAGGCGGTTAGACCGAACCCACGCTGTTCTTAGGAGGGTCATTCCAGGAGGGTGGGTGCCGGTGTCGGGGATGAAAGCACGGAGTCTCGTAATGTTGTCAAAGCACTCCGCACTCCATCGGTAATCCGTCCAGAGCTCGGCACGTAACTTATTGTTGTTAGATGAACTGATGAGTTGTTGTGCAGCGGGTACAAATGGGTGTCTTGATTTGAGACACCGTGTATTCCCACTCGGTGGTCAGGTGAGCGCTAAGTGGAACAGATGTCCAGGCTCCATGGCACGGCGTGCTACAGACAGTGTTGCTCCTTTGCGCCGAAGCTCAGCAGGTTGGATGTCTGGAAGGTTAAGGAGGTTGTCCGCTGGTGTATGGTGCAGACATCCAGTCACGATTGGCAAGGTGTCGCTGATGGCAGGGTCAATGAGGCGAGTGTGAGCACTGCGGAACCAGACGTGAGCGCAGTACTCTATGGTTGAATGGACCAGGGCTAAGGTGACTGTTCGCAACGTCGTTGCTCCAGCACCCCAGCCAGAGCCAGCAAGCCCCCGCAAAAATGCGACGAATGCTGTCAGCTTTTTGCGAAGTGACGCGAGGTGTTGGCGACAATACCAAGCCTCAAAGACAAGTTGATCCTGTTTTTTGTAATTTATGCAATTCATTCATTAGCTCTGTTACGAAAGTGCTGCAGGATCATTTGCGAGGGTTTCAACCTGGGACGCCGGAACAGCGGTAGGGCATGGGGTCCATTAAAAGAGTTGAGGGCATTGCGAACTAATTAATAACAGGCAAAATCGTTACCAATTTTGCTTGTTTATATTCAGCAACAATGTTGACATCGAAAATAATAAAAGAAATTATAAAAAAACAAACATTCTGAAGTTTTTGTGTGCGTGAATAGCTGCAATAAATTGTTTAAATCCGATCTTGATAAACCATGCATTTACCTGCAAAGCTTTTATAAAAAGGCACCTCCGCCCCCGTTGCCCCCCTTATGAAAGGACAGGGAGGCAGTGCTCCCGTCAATGCACCGGTTCTCCGGCGTCACTGGTTTCAGTGTCCATTATCAGATGTTGAAATTTGAACTTCCATAGGTTCTTTTTTCGTAATTGTTCTAATTCTAACTCTAATTCCGCTCGATTTAGATTTTCTAAAGCAGAAAGGTCTGTGGCAGTTATGTCGGCTTCGAGTGGTTGAATGGTAAACAGCAAAGTTGCCTTTGGGTGGCGAAAATCTTGGAAACGACCCGCGAAAGAAGTTTTGATTTCATCACGGGCATGTCCAAGCCACTCTTTATTCAAGCACTGCCGGGTGGCTTGTTTGTACTTCTGCAAGCATGGGAAATATATTGTAGGTCGTTGTTAAGATCTTTGACGAACAAGTTAAACTTTATCCGAAAAAACTTTTTCGAGAAGAGACAAAGCTGTATTGCCTACAGTCCCTACACCTTCAAGTTTTCTCGTAAGGGAGTTCAGATGTTGCGTGATACTGACCAAAAATTGAAACTGTTTTGACAGTCCAGGAAAAAGTTTTGTATGTGTGAATGTCATTCCAGTGAAATCTGACATGCTCGCGGGAAATTTTTCGCAGCAACACCACTGTATAACTTTTTGGAAATTTCTAAGCAGTTCAGAAAAAATTTGCGCTCGACGCGAATCAACTTTCTTAACGCGCTGCTTGTGTCAAACTGTTCTATTTTTCCGTGGAACGTTTTTTCTAAGCAGCTGAAGTTGAGCGCAACATTTCGCATTACTTGGTTTTCGGAAGTCGAGCCATTTGGTTCAAAGCGCACCCACTCCATCATGATAGGTTACCGAAGGTCGAGACATTCTGCTCAAAGCTTACGCCCTCCACGAATCACAATAGCGGTAAGCGCTGCCGCTACGTTGTTGCATGCGGTCATGCCAAATAGCCTATATGTCACTTAGGTAAAGGACATGCTGGATTTTGAAAGATCGAAATTCAATGGCAATTTAGTGGCAATGTGATTGCAAGCGGCTGCGCAAGGTCATAAGTTCGTTGCAGGCCTGTTCGCTAAAAATGAACATGAAGCGTTCCTTGTTGGGTGCTTGTACTGGCATTTATTATTTAACTGGCGTTTAACCTAGCGTCCGTGCTATTCACCCGAGTCCATAGTTGAGAGTATGGGTAGTGTAATAAAAACAAGAAAAATTTGAAAGACATGAGCGATGAACTGATCGCACGCTGGATGGACCAAACATCAGCAAATGTGACAGCGTTGTCATGCAGGCACTGAACTTTCACCGTGAAAGTGGACCTTGGGACTTCACCTCCAGCGACGTTCAATCACAAATGCACAGTCTCTATAGTAGTGGACAGGATAAATCGAATGAAACCTGCTTTGGCCTTCGTGTCGTAGACGTGAGTTTGGTAACAGTTGATGGTAAAGCTTTTCGTGTGTCATCTGTCTTAAATTTTTACTCGGCACAAAGTTCTTAGTTGTCGTGCAAAGTAACTGAATGTTTCAGAACACTGTTTTTGCGTTCGTGTACAACCTGTCATGTCACTCGCGTAAAATTGACTTTACGTCGATAGGATGTAAGCTCAGCTTATAGTAAAGCAGTGTTGTGTCAAGCGATTGCTTACATGCCATTGCGAAACTAGTTGATGTACGTTTGTCGTGCTTTAAAATGTAATGTTAGCGCTTTGACACCAAACTTCCGCTAATGTTCGACATTGCATCGATAAATCCGCTCTTCTTTTGCGAAGATTGTGGCATCATGACGCATCGTTCGAGAACTCATAATCGAGTGACATCAGTGCTTACTCGTTGATGCTACCACGACATGTACTCTATTTTATTCTATTTATGTTGCCTGGTATTGCGTTCTGTGTGTAGAGGAGTTAGTTGTCTTGATCACTGCTTGCCGTTTGTCTGCGTTTAACCGCAATAGATTGCCGGGCATTTTAGACGTCGGCGCTGGCAAAAATGCAGCTTGAAATGAAAAACGTGAAAGGTGGTAAGAACTTTATTACAGCTGGTATATCAAGTCCACAAATGTTAATAATTTTTCTTTAAAAAGGCTGCAACTTGAAAGGCGCAGCTCATATGTAAAACTTTTAAAACAGCCTAAAGTAAGTTAAGAAAACTCCACGACAGCTCGTGTCCAATCTAAGTTGGATTCCCGGAAAATTTGCATTTTTTTGGCACTTCAAGACCTTTCCAGCTGGAAAAATTCAATTACCTCCAAGGATGCTGAAAAGTGTTTAAGCGGCTGTCCTCGGGAAAGCCATCGTACGTTGTTGTGTAAAATGAGATCAGGATGTTCGCTGTCGACTTCTTGTAGCAGTTTCACGGAACTCCTTGTGGTTTAGACCTTTTCCTAAGATTTTGTTGACAATTTTCATCACTAAGTTCGTAACTTTTGTGAACCCTTTAGAAAGGACTTAGCACTTGGTGCCTTATTGGCGTCTCCTGACGTATGATTCAGTAAAATGATAAATCACGTTTCGTTTCAGCTCGTTCATCAAAATAACATAACATTTGTGAGCTTCCGTCATTCTTGGTGCTCCGTCAGTTGCAATAGATACAATGCGGTTAGTGTCTGCGCCTTTTTTTGTGAAACATTCAGTTACAGCTGCAAAAGTGTCTTACCCCTTGTTTGGTCAGCAAGAGGTAAAACTTCTATCAGCTCCTCTTTTGGTCCTTTAGAACACAAGTAGCGGCCTCACACTACATAAGCAGTACCGTCAACATGGCATGGTTAATCGCAAGCAATAGAAAATGCTGAAGCTGCTGTGATCTTGACCGGTAAGGCACTGATACTTTCAGCCACGCAACCTTAACAATTTTTCGCTGACTGTCTTTGCTGACAAAGTCTTTTCCCATTTTTTGAGAATTTTTGTCATGTTCTTAAAATTGCAGTACCGTTGTTCGGAATCCGTAGTAAATGCATATGATCAAGCATTCACCATTAATGAAAGGCAGGCATCTTTTCATTATTTCGTGGCTCACCACAAAACTGGCCTTAGTCACATTAAAATTTGATTTCATCCAGCTGTCGAATACGTATTTGCTCTGGATAGAGCTGCCTTTAATTCTTCCACTGTTTTTTTCCTTGTGTTCCCGATGGGGTATTTTTCTTCCAAGCGGTGCATGTTTCCTAAGAAAGTGCCTTTCTTAGTTGCATTGCTTGTTGTTGGACAGTTCATCGCCGCAAATCAGGCTCGGGCAGTCTCTTGATATTTGAAATAAATGCAAGCATGTCTGCCCATTTATTTCTGGACTCTCTATTCTCTTCCTCGATTTTCCGTTTTTGAATCCATATTTTCCCCTTATCGTATACTATGTTTTACTTTTCTTCGCAACTCTAAGACCTGTCCTTCACTTTTCCACAGTTGAGAAACACAATAGGTTGTAGAATCCTGCGCGGGGAGGGTTAACCCGCAGAGTTATGCGTGCCGATGTGGGGCGGGCGCGGGTTGAACTTGGTGCGGGTCGGGGGCGAGATAAGAAATTCTTTGTATGGGTAACTGAATGTTGACTCAATGCATGTGAAAGTGACATGAGCAAAACAGTAGAGAGCTTTTGGTACAACAGATGTAGAGCAGCTATGCCAACCGAAGTGCCCTACTGGGCCAAAAAGTATGTTACTGTATTTGTGAGGGCCGCACATTGAATGAGTTACTTTCATTTCCGCAAACCAAAATTTAGTTTTAAAGCTACTGAGAGCATTTAAATGCTAACTGCTATGGTAACGACTGCTTGGTACTTTTTGTTACTTCCAAACTGTGATGTCATAGGCAAATTCATTGATAATGGAATAACTGAGGAATACATCAGCAAAATCAGAAAACTAGAAATCAGTTTTGCACCGCGGTGTCATTGGACAAGTGGAAATCTACCAGTGCATATAGTTCACGTACATGATAAACAGGTACTGAAGACCACTGCATCGAAAATGTGGAATTTGAGATGATAAAAATAAAGTCAGGCTGTCATTGTATTGTGGGCCTAAATACACAATAACGTAAAGCTTACTGGGCCGCACGAAACCTTCGACTGGACCGCATACGGGCGCGGGTTGGACATAGCAGGTATGGAGACATCCTCCTACTGTGGTGGCGAGACCACAGATTGGAGTTTCCTGGTCTTAGTGATCTTGCAAGAAATACTTTCTGCGTGAAGGGAACTAGCGCTGCTCATTAACAAGTGTTCATTACAGGGGTGCGAAATTTTCTGTGAATGTTAGTAGCGCGCAGAAATTTTTAGCAACTCACACATATAACCTTTGCCGCAATATTGCACTTAAAATTATTGACTGACGCTGCTGCGTCGCTGCAAATTCCGTTCGCGCACTCTACGTTTTGGTCGCGAGTGCACGACCGAGTTTTTGCGACCTGGATTGGTATCAATGATCACTTCGTGAATAGCAGAAGAGCAAACTTAAAGAGTTTCTCAGTGAACAATATGCTATTTTTAACAGTGCTCTGAGAAAGAAGCGCTGGCGTTTGACTGGGTTTCGCATTTTTACTTTACAGTGTTTTTTAAGACCTTGCGTTGGCTTTGAAATGAACCACTGCATAAATTGCCGCTAGCAATGAAACACACTGCATGAGTTTTAGTGATTTTCAGACACACAGTGACAGGTGCAGGTTCGGGACGAAAACAGTACCAGGCGGGTGCGGGTTGGGAAGGCTGTGGGACGGGTTAGAAGTCTGTGGGGCGGGAGTGGGCAAGATTTCTCAAGTTCCTGCGGGTGTCGGCTTAAATTTTGCAGAGAGGGAGCGGACAAAAAATTTCAGCCCTCGCAGGACTCTAGTAGGTTGTGCTCGAGATGGGCTCACTCGGTGCTAATTGCTCTGTTACATCACAAACGCCGAGTGTACAGGTAGCATTGTCGCGTTGATAGAACGATTGCGCAACAAAGCTTCCGCGTGTTATTTTTTCCACATCTTTGACTGTTGTTTGCGAAAAAACTAACTCTGAAACTTTAGCAACATCAGAAAAGCAGTTCGCAATAAGGAACATTTTTTTGCTAAACGTAAATTAAAGTTTAATAGATTTTGGTTGGAGCCCTTGAGATGTTCAAAAGAGCCACAGGTTGCCCATCACTGCAGGCGATCCAGTAACAGGGAATTCACCGATGTTTAAATGTGGTTTAAAGGTCAGCTCCCCACCCTTACCAAAAACTTGGTTGCGCCCCTGTACGCTACTTATGAAAATAACTGACCGCGATGTAAACTCTTTCAAACATTCACGCAGGTTACTTATGCCGCACTTTTTGGAGAAAAGTGAATTTGGAATTGGTAAAAAATTATGTTTTTGCATTCTTTGACCTGCACCTTATGTTCCGCTAGAATTAGACTATTATAGCCCTTTTAAAATATTTAAAGTGCTTACTAACAATAGGCACGGAAAGAATCGAAATTGGTGGTGAACATGGTTCTATACCGTTTCATCTTACCCCTATTCAAAGAAAATAGCACTTCAAGTGCATATATTTTTTTGGGCATTACATCACGTAGTTTTAATCTTTAACTTATCTTAATTTTTGCCAGTTTCTGACGCTATGCTTGCGTTAACGTTTTGAGCAAGTTGCGTGTTTCGCACGACTGACACCAAAAGCCGCTGACCTATATTGACTGTTGGAAGGCTGTTACGTGTGTGGAATCTCAATTGTACAGGTGCAAAGAACGTGAACAATAACATGCAATCGGGAGTATGTTATGCAACGGTTACATTATGCTTTTGCTTGCGCAATATGAGACAGGAAGCGCAACGACCGCCCAAATGAAAGCAAACGACAATTCACGGAAAACAAATTGCGGGTTTTATGCATCATGGTAGAACAAGAACAGCAGTTGCATAAGTCAGACGGCACCGCGCTCTCCACCGTGGCAAGCAGAAGATTGCACGACATAAAATGTAGGCAAACAGCGTGACGCCCAATCCTCTCTATAATCCGGTCGTCCAGGCTCTTGTCTCCGTACGGCATGCAGGCCAAATTGGTGAAATTTAGGCGCTGCATCATTAAAACGAGCCGTCTGTTCATTGCCAGCAGCTGCGAACAAAACAAGCGTCGCGCTGTGAAGTCACGTTTACGCGAATAGTTCGATGTGGAACATTTGCATTCGAATCCTCTGTCTCGCATGCCGCTTGATTTACGACCGCTGGCTTGCAGTGTGAAATGCGTTTGAAGTCTTATTAATTTCCGGCGATTTTTGTGCTGTTGTGCAACAACGTTTTTCCTTTGTGCAATTTAAAACTTTCCAAACAGATCCGTGTCTCTCAGTGGGACAAACGTTCTGTGGCGTGAACGCAGCCAACAAGACTTTGTTAAGACAAGGATTAACTGCAAGATTTACTTGTGCTGCACGAAGCATTGTAGGTATAATTTTGAACATCTGAGCCCAAACTTAGCAATTCATGTTTTTTCAACGGCAGGTTTTGCTGTTCAAAGCAACACGCTGCTATGAAAACAAGGTTATTTTAGCAGCAGGAGACTTTTGAAATATAATTGATTTTGAATGTAGTTGGTGCTTGAATGTGTTTGGTGCTGTTGATAATTATGAAAGAGTCTTTTTAGTTGTTTCAAAATCAGTTGGCAAGTTGGACTTCACGCTAACTTTGTCTAAAAGTTTAGGTAAACCAAACAGAAAACGGTAGAATTAAAAAAATAGCGAAAAACATATATGATTTTCTGTTTGGCAAAAAGGAAATGACCTAAGCCCAACCATCGTTTTTCTTAGAAATGTCTAGCGTGTACGGATTGCTTCATTGCTCTTTAGACAAGTTATGAGGAAATATCTACGATAACGAATTTCGAAGTTGCTGTCACAAGTATCTGATTTCCTACATTGAAAGTGCGAAGCAAAATTTTCAAGAAGTTTTCGGAAAATTTTTTTCAAGATTTTGTTGTGCTTTCAAAGCAAGTTTTAAAAAATTTTTGTCATTCGAAAAATTTTTTGATGTACTCCTGGTTTTTGCAAAAATGTGGCACTCCAACTTCAATATTTAGCGTCTGCTCCATTGCGTTTAATTTAAGGATTTTGAACATGAAAGTGTAGTATAATTGCTGCAAACATTTTGGCTAAAGAGAATACAAATCGAACATTTGCGGTGCTTTCTTACTCGCCATACACGCTTTACCTTGATAGTTGAGACCAACTAAATGTAATTTCTGTTGTATTGATCCCCGCCAACTAGATACAATCATACGATTCACCATGTGCTGCAGGTGGAAGATGCCGCTGAAGCCTTTGGTCACGTGTTAACAACAGCTCGGAGTTCATCTGAGTTGACAAGACTGACTCAGGCATTCCAGCAGTTGACTATTTTTTTAGCCACTTAATCACTAAGATTTTCGCTTGACCGCATGAATGACCGCGTTCCTGATGGCCCCAAACTTAACTCTCACAATGCAACGTATTTGTCTAGGAGAGGATCCCACAATCCTGCTAGAACGATGCCTTCTGTTATTTCTACAGTAAGGTGACCAGTGCATTAACAGAATAATCTGCCTTTTGATGACATGGTGTCTTTACCGCTGTTAGGCTTACAAAAGTAAAGGGCATCTTGTGATTTTGAAATATATCATTGCACTCAGATTCCTCTAAACAGAATTTTATTTCAGGAAGTGGTCAAAATGTTTGTTTTTAGCTATTTAGCAAATGCTGACACCTTTTCTCTTTATTTAGTTTTTTTTTAACATGGAGGTACAGATGTCTTGCGACTTGTCAGGACCGTCAGTTTTATACAAAAGATAAAGACAATAACAAAAACTTAATTAAGGAAGTTGGTTTCGTTATATTTAGTGCTTATCAGCACATAAGGTTAGAAGTGTTCGTGCGAACTTATGGAACTTCAGTATAGTTTACTTTACTTAAAATTGCCTTTGGTTTGTGTTAATTGAAAAAACATTTTCTACCAAGGAAAACTTGTAATTGGGTTATGGTGCCTTGCTTTAAAAATCCGCGAAATTTCGTTTCATGCTAAACTGTGCGGCTCTCAGGCAGAGGCAATGAAGACATCTATCTGTATTGTGAGTTTGGCGGCTGTTTTGCTCTTGGGTGTCTCATTGGCACAAGGTAAAGTACTTCGTGTGTTTGAGTAGTGTTTTTACGTATTGCCTAAATCTTGCGAAAAAATGGATGATTACAAAAACCAATTTGATTTCTGAGCATTTTTTAAACAACTGCAGCGTTAAAATCGCCTGCTGTTATCTGCAACTACCATTTGTAACGGAAATACGCGCAATTACAACTTTCGTGCATAAAAAACTTCGAAGTTTTCGTATTCCGAGCTACTGAGCTCTAAAAAAGTGTTGCGAGAATGGTCGAAATTTTGAATATTGCAAGCATGTTACCTGCTGTGTCACCAAACGAACGTTCTTCAGCTGTGTCTGTAGCCTACAACTGTACCGCACCGCAGGGGTGCTGTTAACTAATTCGTATTGCTCGGAATAGCTCCACTGAACAAAGTTGGAATTAGGATCAGTTGTGCCTGGTTCAATTTGAAAACGTTGATTTGTGGCACTTTCACTCTTGGGAGCATTTAGAATAGTGGACCCAAGGTAAAAAAACAGTCGTTATCTCGCAGAAATCCGTAAGCGCAGGTGTCGAGAAAATTATCCATTATTTTTTCACTATTCACGATTTTTGAGTGTAGACATTTTGCAGTATGTCCGGGAGATCAGTTCCAATGCGCAGATCAAAGCTGCATTGATCAAAGCTGGGTGTGTGACGGAGTCACTGACTGCCCTGGCGAAACTCACCCCGGTAGTGATGAGCAAAATTGTGGTAAGTGATTGTTGGAAGTAATTGTCAATAAAAACGCAAAACCTTGACGTACGTGCTTGCAGAATTTCCTTTGAAAAACATTTGTGAAATCGACTTTGCTGCAAATGCTTGTTGCAACAATTCTATTGAAATATAGAAGCTTTTGACATCCTTCAGGTCTTTTTTCTGTGTCGTTAGATGGAAAATGTTGTTTCCCAAAAGTTAGGATTTGCTATATGTTGTGCAATTTAAAAACATATATAAGTTTGTTACTGTTTTTATTCCCAGACAGATTCTCGATCTTGTGTTTTTACTGCCAAGTTTCAGGCAAAGTGGTACAGTTGGTTGAATACGCACCATCAAACCTGATAGGTTTTGTGCGATTCCCGACCGGGTCATACCGAAGACACGAAAAGCGATTGTTACGGCTTGTCCAGTCTTGTGCTGGGAATTAATTTGTGTGTGCAAGAAGAGTTTACCGGTCGTTCTGCCACTGAATCCTGATTAACGCAACATTCACCATGAAAATAGCAGCGTGGCCTTCAGTACAAGCGAGCGGTAATGGGCGCCGCAGACCACTCGTGACACTCCCGAATGTACAAAAAGCGAGTAGAAATGAAACTCAACTTTCATCTTTTCACTACGTCTCCGCATGGTAAACGTGGGTGCGGAAAGTGTTAAACCTACATTGACAAGGTTGTATTTCAAGTCTCTCAGGCAAGCAACTGTGCTTCGATCTAAGCAGTTGTAATAAAACAAATATAAATGCCTAGACCAGTAAAACACGTTGAGCCTTTTTGAAAAATAGCTACGTTACATTTTTTGATTTGCTTGACGTGAAAAACGTTTGACTGAGCAAATTCTTATTAACATTCAAGGTCTGACGAAAACTAACTGTTTTTGATGATCGCATTGCCCAGTAAATCTAAGCTCCGTTTAGAGTACAGTTTGTGATTTTGACTTTTTTTAAGTAAGCATGGTGTTTTTTTGAGTATGTACGGCTTCTTGAAATTCAGATGATCCACACATTGAACGTTGATCCACACATTGATCCAGATGATCCACACATTGAACATTTGCTTGCCCAGAAAAACCTGGAAAACAACGATTTTTACACTCCCGCAAAATAGTTCTCTTTCGTTGTAGAAAACGAAACGTAATTTCAAACAGAACGTATTGGCCGTTTTGGTCTACGGAGAAACGTTTCGTGAAAACTGAACGATTTAACGTCTTGGCCGTCGAGTGCAAGAGTTGCCCACTAGGTTAGCGAATCACCTTCACCAATTAAAACGTAACATGTGAGCGGCTTGTATTACGAAAAGATTTCTTTGCAAATGCCTGAAAACAACGAACCATTGAAAAACTTGGCAAAGAGTGTTCCGCGTTTTTTGAAATGTTTGTTTTAGAGAACTTAGAGGTGATAATGGCGAATTTGCAGTGAGCGCTATGAGCGATGGCAATATTCCAATTTACCTGCTCTCTTGTGTTTACTTCGCTTTGTTACTCAAACCACTTTCTCCATAACTGCCCTTAAACTGAATCTTTGTGCGCAAAAAATTTGGAACGGAATGCATTAAGTTTACGAGACGCGCTGAAAAACGCGGTTAACGAGGCGCACGGGCGACAGTCCAGACGCACACCTGTGTGCATAGACCTCAAAATAAAACCTCATGTATTTTCATTTACAATCTAAACTGTCGTATTGCACTTAATGTTGCAAGCAGTCTGCTGGTATTAACGGGATGGTCTCTGTTTAAAGTTTTACGACGTCAAGTAACAAAGCAGACGTGGCGGTGAAATTCAGTGATTTAACTTTTTATTAGAACTCTCTGAAAGCAGCTGACAAATCCTTTCAAAAAATCGCAGTTAAATGAAAGCGTCCAGAAAACTTGCTTTGTTCGTTTGCAATCAACTAATTTCCTGTTGACGTGCTGCACTTCAAATTTGCAGAATCGTCGCATTTTTCTGTTAAGTCATGGATTGTCGGTAAACGTGTGGATCTCAATTGCTGTGGTTTCCGAGTGTGTGCTATAAGATCCAATTCATGACTGTCCTTGTTACCAGTCAGTGGCACTGACAAGCTGCGTTTTCGCGGAATCTGTGCCAGAAGCTCATGTTGTCCGGAACGACTCTTCCCAATCTAACAGAGCCATGAGTGTTTTTTCAGATCAGGGGAGATACGTGCCTAAGCTTTTCATGCAATTTAGTCCATGTTCAAAAAATGCCAAGTTCTGCAAACGAACTTCCTCAATCCAGAATGCAGACTAGTAACAAAAAATCGTCAAATCAAACATCAACACTGCATGGGACTTACTTAGCCTGTCACTAGTTTTTTCGCCGCGTGTGAATAAACTTCCTGATTTAACTTCTTGCCACATAAACGCGAAATGTTGCGTATTTAATGCCAAATAAAAAAATCACCTTTCATCTATACCTGATCGGCTGCGTGCTATATTTGAAACTGAGGCACGCGACCGAACCTTGCCACGTTGGGCATACGTGCCCAGTGTTGCACACGCTTGGTTTAAATAGATCTGCTGGTTTGTTTTCGTAAATGTATGCTGTAGATACGGAAGAGGCTGTCTTTGATTGCGGTGCTTCTATGACCTAATGTTTGATGGAGAGCACCGGTTCCACTAACATACTCTGAATTGATTTACTTGGTTCTCATCAAAGGTTGAAAACGTGACAGTGGATAAGCATTATCGTCAGCAGGGGTGGCAAGATATTGCGTTTCCCTGGATATTTGAAATTGATGCATGATGTTAAATCTTTTGTGCGAACATCAAGTTTCGTTTAATTGGGTCTTGAAAACAAAATTTTCAGTTGGATGAAACGTTGTTTTCGTTTGTAAAGCTTATAGCAGTTGAGCTCAGAATTTTATTAAGATTTTGTATTTTCTCGCCCCCAGCCCTAAATCATGATGACTTCTAGTTGGGGTACATGTGCCTTTCTCCATCGTTCAGCTGAAAAGTATTGTGGGGCAGAGCGTTCTAACGAAATTTCCTTCTGATTTCTGTTCTCAGTGAAAACACGTTTATCTGTTTTACTACTTGAATAAATCTTAAATATTATAAAATCCAACAAATGTTCCTTTCTTGCGCCAAAGTGACAAACGTTCGCGGTGTGGTATACTCAGTATTTTGCAAGATGCTCGACATCGGGCGGTAAGCATGAAAATTCTCATTGCAATTACTTGTTTGTTGCAGTTGCATTTACGGTTATACTCCTGCCAAGTTTTTGCGTATTTCCGTTTTCTTTTCACAACGGACAGCGCAAAGGCCGGTGCAAAACTTAAACCTCTAACAAGACATTCCTAGGCGTGCAACATGGAAAATGCAAGACTCACATTTGCCACTTTGTCATTCAGACACACCGGTCTGTACCGAAACACAGTTCCAGTGCGACGACAACCAGTGCATACCGAATGGCTTCAAGTGCGACGGAGAAAACGATTGCTCTGGCGGAGAGGACGAGCAGGGATGCCGTAAGTTGGTGGCTACGCGTGCGAGACTCCGGATTATGCCTTTGGACATTTGGTATTTAACTTCGTTTGAATGCGCAAATAAGCGAGGTCATTCATTGAACCCCAAACGTCAGACTTTGAATTGAACTTTTTTTCTCTCCCAGTGTTAAAGCGTCTCTCATTTTCTGTGAAGCTGTTGGTGCAGTTGGTGAAAATCATCTCGCAAACGACTGACCTCTACTTTTTCAGCATCTTTGAGGAACGGTTGTGGTGATTTATTTTGATCCTTGTTGATCATTCAGACAGAAATTGAGAAGCACAGCGAACAACAAAGTACCCCTTCTTTTCTGACACTATGTTGACTCGTTTTTCTTGCACAATTCTGCTGATAATGGTTTTCAGACAAGTTAAGCAACTCTTTAGAAACGCAACAAACTTTTTCAAGCGACAGCCATTGGAGAAACTACTGATATTTAAAAGCTTCAACCTTCTGTTGAAAAAATGTGTCTTTCTTAATTGAATTATGAGATCAGCTGTTCAGTGACATGTAGTTTGGTTTTCATGGTGGCGTGCATCACAGTGTAATTGATTATGTCGAAGTGGAAAACGTGATGGACGACGTTTTTTCATGAGGAAAAATTCATATTTTTGTGAAAATTTTGAGAAAACCTTTTTACACGATGGTAAGCAAAATGCGCAATCTATTTGTTCGGATTCCTACACTAGTTTTTATGTCAGTACTGGTATTTAACCAGTGGCTAAAATTAATGCACATGCTAACAAAATTAAAGGAATCGTTTTTCAATTCAAGAATTAATTTTCAAGATTCCATTGTGAATTTTGGTGCTCATGTCATTGCCTGACACACAGCGAAGTAATGTATTAAATTTTGCAGCTGGGCGCACATGCAGCTCCGATGAGTTTGCCTGCGATACTGCGAGCTACTGCATACCTGCAGGGTACGAATGCGATCACACAGCTGACTGCCCTGACGGTTCCGACGAAAAATCCAGTTGCGGTGAGTAACGACTTCCTTATGTTTTTAATTGAAATTATGACTTGTAGCAGTGAGCATTTGTGTTGGTATGATTTGTAGCCGTTGAGGCAAGTTCAGTACCTCCTATGCTTCACTAGTTACAGCTACGTAACAATAGACTACAGTTTCCCACCGTCAAGAGCAGTGGTCAAAGTCAGTCTTGATGGAAGCAAATTCAAATTCTTAGAATAAGGACTTCAGTCATGATTTGGACTTTACTTCCCAACACTGTTGAACACCCCAAGCATCTAATCTTTAATCAAACTTTAAGAACCCCTGGTCAAGAGAGAACGGTGTTGCGATAAACGTCAGTAGTACAGCTGTCGATCGTCAGAGATGGTGGAACGTTTAATTTTGCTTTCCCAGATTATCCCACGTGTAGCGAGAGAGTCTGTGACAACGGTGCCTGCTACTCAGAACAGCAGCGGTGCGATGGCACGTTGGATTGCAGGGATGCGTCTGACGAATACAATTGCAGTAAGTTGCGAAGTTTGGAATGAATGGCTTTTAAGATACGAATGAATATGAATGACCTTCAGCGAAGCAGGTTACACTCGGGATCTTCGCTGCAACTTTTGATCTTGTTAGTAATGGTGGAACGAAAATCACTTTTGAAACTAGAGTGATGAAGTTGTGGTAGCCTTGAACAATCAGTTCACGTCACTGCGAACTCAATTTTTGATTTCAGGTACTACCACACCAACATAAGATATGTGACCTATCTGTTTGATTTTCTACAGCTTCTGCAAATAATTCCGTTTTTTTCTGTGTTGTTCAAATTCGAATTCTTGCAGGATATCATTTATTTATTGATGGTATTTGACCATTTATCGACGATGTTACATATTCTTTGTGTTACGATACCATTTATCGACTATGTTACATATTCTTTGTGTTACGTGTTACGATACGAATGTACAAGCATAGAAGATGTAAGGATTGATGATGCATAGTTTTACGTGAAATCGATTTCCAATTTGTGATTGATTCCTTGCTTATTTCACCTGTGGAGTGAAGTTGCTTGTATTCGCTCCATGTAGCGTTCACCGACCGCATGAGGAAAGTGAACTGCGAACCGTTTGCACTAGTGCCATCGCTACTCCTAAATCGTTTTACTTGCAGCCGAAATAAAGTGCCCGCCCGGGCAGTTCAGGTGCGGAAGTGGCGAGTGCATCTCTGAAAGCTTCGTATGCGACGTGTGGCAGAATTGTGACGACGGGAGCGACGAGCCTGACACTTGCGGTAAGCATTTGCGCCGAAGTTTGTTTTGTTTAGCTGCTTGTAAGAGACGCTTGGAACTGATGCACGTGCTTCTTCGCAAGGCTTGGTGATGGCGTGCTTTGTGCTAACGCGTTATTTTCGGATGCCTGGTACTCTCTCGACTACAGATGCAACCTGGAAGTACGGGAATAGTGGCATCTCACCATTTCGTGTGCGCAACAAGCATGTTCTTCGCAAAACAACTTCAGGGATTTTCCATGTATTTTGATTTCGCAGAGTCTTTACATAAAAGTTAGCCTAGAAATATCTGGAGCTTCTGAAAGCCAGTAACGCTGAATTAGTAGTGGATAAAGTACCAGCCGTTTGCCTTGTTTGCAATGCAGGCATTTTTGCAAAGTCTGAAGACATTGATATAAGCTTCAGCAACACACATCTCAAAGACATTGTTGATAACTCTTCGCAAGATGTTGTGATTTGCCTTACTTAAAGTCAAAGACGTCGGAACGGTGAAAAATTGTGGACACCGCATAAAATTCCGTTAAAAAGTGTCTGTAACCATGTGATCACCCTCCAACGCCGATTCAAAACGTTCTGTTTTGTCTGTTTTTACCAACCTGCGTTGTGCAATTTTCAAGCAGACACGAAGTCCACAGTAGAAACAATGTGTGTTTGTACCGTGGACTTCGTGTCTGCTTGAAAAATAAATTCAATTCGCTCATTGTAAATTAGACGCATAAAGCGATTTGGGCATATAGAAGGTCTAGTTTTCAAGGCAAATCTTGCACTTTTGTTTTTTTGGTCAGTTACATTCGTGAACTTTTGACTGCGTTTCTTGTTTGCAGTTGTGCTACGTTTTTACACGTGCTTATTACATCACAACTAACCCTCAATCTTGTTTTTCAAACTGCTCCAAATTTTCAGACGGCAATATAGTGCATTTCCACAGGGTTGTCCACAAAAAGTAGTTAGTTCAATAAGTCGTTGCATCTATGAAAAAATATCACGAATAGAACCTGTGCTGCGAAAACCGAATCCGATCTGTGAGCTGTTGTGAAATACGTAGTTTGTAACTCCATCGCCAGCCTACATTCACCGCACGTACAAATATAAAAGTTTTGAATTTAAGGGAGGTTCCATAGGGTTGTGATGAGGTTTTCCCGTGTTGCAGCGGTGATCCTTCAGCTCAGTACCCTGTGCCAAAGCCTAGATCAGTGTTTGCGACAGTGGCGTCTGATCAAGGAACAGACTTAGCTTGTTATGGCGAGTGAGCCCTTTTTTGACAGAGCTACATACGCTGATTTTCAACAGCCGGCAAACAACCCTCCCCTCCTTTTAGGGTTTAATAGCAGGTGACACCTGGAATTGCGTGCGCATAGTTTCTGTACGTTGCCACCAGGAAAGCATTGGTTTCTAAAATTGTAAAGGTTGATAGATTCGACAAGAGTCACCTCATAGTTTTTACACTTTACACCAGTTGTGTTGCATTGAACGAGGAGTCTGGGACATTTTTTTCGTGAAAATTGAGATGGTTGCGTAACAATTTTAACCTTAAAACTGTTGACGGCTTCACGTATTTAATGTAGGAATGCATACGTCGTTGTTATTCTTACACGTTTTACACACTTTCAAGCGAAAAAGACACAAGTTCAAAGATTCTGAGTTTTGAAGTTGCGTTAAATCTTACATTTTTTGTAGTCAACCTAAATTGGTTGTCAGTTGTCGTGCTACGTTCGCCCCGGCTATCCTCAATGTGAAAGGGCAGGGAGCAATGTATCCGTGTTACTTTGTCCCTGTTTACAATTTACTGATGAAGAAGTTGAGAAATTTGGGTTTTTTTGCCACTTTTGCTCATTCATCGTTTTACACCTTAACCATTTTGACTTGAACCCGTTGCTCGACCAGCAATGAGTGCAGTTGCTAGTTTAATGGTTTCAAAGTGAAACCGTTTTGAAAGATTTTGTACTCTAAACTGTTACAAAATTATTTAACCTGCACTTTTTACCGCTGCTTTTCACTCAACTACTGTCAAGGGCGTACGCAAGGGGGGTTGGGGTTAAAACGCCCCCCGTCAGCTTGATATTTTACAAAAACTTTATTGCCTGCGCGAAGGAGATTAATTGTTTTCGCATACTTTTTTCTTGTTAATTTGTCGATTTATTGCAAATACCACGGAATGAATATGCATGCAAATTTCAAGGAACATTGTAAATGGGCCGAAAAGTAATACTTAGGTTTTGGTGGAAATCTGGTGTGGCCGTCACGCTGGCGCGACCGCTACATGTGAGCAAAGTCGGCCAAAGCAAGAAGGGAAAAACCAAGCAAGCGACACTTATAAGTGACTTCCATGCACATGGAAGTAAGGGCTTTCTTTGGCCGATTCGTCTGGCGCAGAATTAACATCTATGACGTCACAATCCATCCTTCCCGAGGATCAATCGCACACTGAAGCTGGACTCAACAACCAGGGAGTTCCGCTTCACTGGGTTATCCTGCAGCAAAACGGCTGCTGCACATCTAAACCTGAAAAATGAGAGATCTCAATAATGGAATATGTCATCAGCATCATTAGTTAAATAAAAATGTCTTTAGTTAAATAAAATGTTAGTTAAATAAAATGAGCAACAGAGAAAAGTGATCTGAAGGTTAACGTTAATGGTGTAGACAAAAACTTTGAAGAGGAACTATAAGCAAATCTGTATTTTAATCACCGCTTTACCTCATGTATTTGCTTTTATGTTTTTTTGCACTTCTGGGCTTTTTTGGTAGACAAATGTTTTTTTTTCATGAACAATCTGTTTTTTTTAGAAATTACAGAATGGGAGCCCTGGTTGTAAATTGCGCTGACCATTGATGAGTGTGTTTCACTCCCCTCTTTTCACACGCAGCCTGATATTTTTGCAGTGATGAACTGTTGCGTCATAGCGTTGAGTGTATTTACTTCCGATATCCTAACTTGGAGCGCTAATAGTTGATGTTCAGTGCAATGACACATAAAATGAGGGGAGTGGTTTAGAAAAATATGCATATTGTGTCAACAAACTTCGCCAAAAGGTTGATTTGGAAACATGAATATGACGTCAAATTGTGACGTCACAAACAACGCACACCAAACACAAATGACCACCATATGCCACTGAATGAAAACCCCCCATGAAAATTTTCTGCGTACGCCACTGACTACTGTAGTTTTCTTTCGCAGTTTACCCTCCGTGCCCTGGAAACAGCTTTACTTGCGACAACAACGTTTGCGTCAACTCCGATTGGGTCTGCGATGGAGTGGATAACTGTGGAGATGGGACGGACGAAAAGAATTGCAGTAGGTTGCTTTCTGCACAAAACAATGTGGTGCTGAAACCTGAATTATTTTAGGAGGTTACCTGAGGAAAGAATTTCTGTTTTTGCCAATCTCATTATAAGTAAATGTAGCTTTATTCATTCATCAGCCGTTACTGCCGCATATATGATGAATGAAGCCAGAGAAGACTACTTGGTAACTTTTAAAATATTTACGATTTTTATGAACCCTTTTCTATAATTTGATAAGTTGGAACTTTTGGGTCTATTTTTTGATAATTTTACGAGACTTTTTGAGCAAATTTCTTCTCAAGTGTATGTTGAAGGAAAACATGAATTGTTGTCTGTCAAGTTATTCGCAGGTTACCTTTGCCTGCTCGGGCTTGTTGAATTAAAGTACCGTAAAAACAAATGTTTACTTTAAATAGAAGTTTTTCGTTGGGGTGGTTTGCTCTCTTCATGTTCTGTAGATAGTCAGCGAGGGTTATTGCTGCAGCGTGGTTGTTAATGAAAACATTTTGCGTTAGTGCGATTGGCAGTAAAGCAGCTCCAAATTTGAAACTCTGGAGGGAATGGCTTTGGGAAGCAAATTTTTAAGTGGTAAAGTTATGAGTCGTTTGTTAAACCGCGTGTTTTTGTTCACGTTTCACTGGTAGCCGCCAAAGTTGAATTTTGTTTTTCTTTCAACAACATGTCTTAAATATTGGTTGATTTATCTCACATTTTACAGATTACGATATTCCTTGCTTAAACAATCAGTGGAAATGCACAAACAGTAGCCAGTGCATTAATATCACGCAGCTTTGCGACAATGTGCGAGATTGTGACAATGGAGAAGATGAAGCAGCTCCAGGAAAACTATGCTGTAAGATTTACAGCTGATTTTTTGCTTTTACCTCAGTTTTTTTCAGGATAGCTGTAGCGTTGAAACTGTTGCTAAGTTATATTTAGGGCGATTGAGAAAACGTAGATATGCACTGATGCAAAAATTAATTTTTCTTCAAGGAAGTCTTTACTGTTCGTGATGAAACTTAATTTAAAACGAAAAAGTATTTGGACTGCAGTTGGAAGTATACATTGCATTATTTTTAGCAAACGTTGCTAAGCATGCAATGCGATAACCCATGATGAATATAGAACTCCCTAAAAAGTGGTACAAGTTTTCTTTTTCTGGTTCCATCACAAAAATGATGGTAAATTTGTAATACACTTGAGTCCGCCATATATATTTTTACAATGAAACCTCTGTGTAACCACGAAGTATCTGGGCAAAACTGAAAGCGTTTTCGAATAATTAGGCAACCCTTTCAACTGCCAGCAAAGTTCTCTTTTATTTTTGCGTTGACTGGCAACACATCAAAAGCAGGTGATCGAGTGGGTCATTTCTTGACCAGCAATGCAGTTTGGAATTCTTATCCTTGTTTGCTGTCCGGTATCTTGGATTTACGAACGACGTTTTCCACAATTAAATATTTTGAGTAAGCAAATCACTAGCGATTTCATTATCAATAAGACTCAAGAAATGATGAATCGAAATAATCAGAAGGCCAAACATGCTTTCAACAGCAAGAACGTTATACGTATTTTTTCAGTTATACGCAAAGGGGTACGAAACGGGGTTTGCGAGGACGGCCATTTGAGAATTTGCGCGAATGAGACCAGTGCAGGTGAATTTTCAGGGAAAAGAAGAATATGTTTCAGTTCAAAAAAGAGCAGACAGTTTAGCGAGGTTGTGGCAGTGGGATAATTCAGGTGAAACCTTTGAACGAAATAGACACGATTTGTTTTTTGCTCTTCACTTAATTTTGTGGAATTATAATATCTGCGGAAAATCTGTCATATAACAAGCAACTGCGACCCGCTTTCCACGAAACACGTTGGTCACAGCCGACATAAGAATTCTAGATGCTTACGAAATTTTCAGGGGTATCGACGACCGATCTTTTCAAATAGGCTTGGGGTGTGCTTATGTTTGCATGCGAAGAAAACATGAACCAAAAAGATGATTATCGTGTGTTTATCAGTTTGAGAAACGAATCTCAAAATAGTTAGTTTGGTTCGTTTTTTTCATTAACCCGATATTGCAATCAACAAAACATTGCACTCTACACCATCTTTACCATCTTAAATTTCCTCATGGCATTAACACAGGTGAAACGTGAATGAGCTAATGCATCGTTTTTCTGTCTCCATGACTACAAAGAGCAATTTTATTTCAGCATCTACGCGATGCGGTATCTTGAGTTGCGACTATCGATGTCACTCGACTCCTGATGGTGGCGCCTGCTACTGCGGACAAGGAATGCAAGTCGCTGCCGATGGTATATCGTGCGAAGGTAATCAGCGACAGCTAGTGGCGACCATGATTGAGTAGAGAGGCTTCGGAGGGCGCCGAAGGGCCTGGTTAAATATCAAATTCCAGAAATAAAGATTGCAACTAAATTCATGTACTGTAGCTTGCTGAATCGTGTGAGGAAATATGGATGTTGGATACTCGTAAGGAAGCATCGATGCTGCAGTTGAGATCTTAACATCGAGAACCTTACGGTGTTGTTCCTGCAATGCACAGTATTTTTCAAACCCTACTTGAGCTTTGATTGAAATACCTTCGTGGTTGAAAATCACTCAAGTATTGCGTAGATCAATAGACAGCTGTTTTAATGTTCATTAATATCTAAATAAAAATTTTTTTGAGAAGAAGTGAAGTTCACGGGCATGTCTTCGTTTGTAGCTACTTTCAAAAATCGCTTTCTCAGCAGAAAAATTTTCCAAGGCTGCAGCTTGTTTTCCAAAGATATCTTTGTTTTAGACTTCGACGAATGTGCTGTGTGGGGAATGTGCGAACAAATTTGCGTCAACACTATCGGAGGATACAAGTGCGAATGCGCAGAGGGTTACGTAACTGAAATTACTGACAATCACGTACACTGCAAGCCGGAAGGTATTACCCTGCTGCATTAGTCTTCTGTCTTAATGCTGTACGGATGATAGTTGTCAAACAATTCTGTGCAACATGTGGAAATAGTATAAACTGGTTATGATTTAGTTACACATAAGCTAAATTGTTTCATGAAACCGTTGAGTGAATTTGAAAGATCGCGAACTGAAAAACGCAAAACGTAAATCAGAAATAGTGGTGGTTTTGCAGATTTTGTTTTCAACTTTTTATAACACAAGCTCATTACGGCTGCGTAATTTTGTGCTTTGGTTGACCTTTGATTTTCAAGATTCCCGATCTGGGCACGCACTGTTTTTTTTACTATGCGCGAACACCATTCGTTGCTCTTCAAGCAAGAACTTTTGTTCTCAGAATTTTATGCTGTGTCTCTAGCAAAAATTCGGTGTTTGCAGAGGGAGAGTTAAAGATTATATTCACAAGCGGTAAAAACGTCTACATGTACGAGGCTGAAGGAGGCACCCAGGAACTAACAAATGTTGTTGAAGGCGAACAACCAACCGGTGTCGACTATCATTACGATCTGGGAAGAATCTACTGGACTGATCCTAATCTTAACAAAGTGAGTGTTTGTGAAACTTTAGTTGGTCTTAAAAGAGTTATGTTATCTTTGCTTACAGCCAAAATAAATAGGGTCACAAGTCGCAATATGCTCTCATTAATGGATATACAGCTTCATTACAGATGAATTATATGCAAAATGAACTGTTAAATCAGCTTTGATTTTCAAGATTTCTAACACGTTTATACCAGTATTGAGTACTTGTCCAGTTTGTGATTAAATGGAGCTTGAACTTTTTCGTAAGCGTGCTTAATGTTGACAACCATGCTTTCTTACAATTTTTGGCGACAATCAGAACGATTGTACTTTTGTTTTTTCCCAATCGCCGCCTTAATGCTTCCATACTGTGTTTTCAGAAAAAGGTGTTCTCAAAGGAAAGAGAAAAACTGCAATTTGCAGGTCCTAGCTGAAGTTAGGATATTTGTATATTGTTTTCTGCCCATCTTTTTTCAATGGAAACCAGTCATATTTATGACTCGCTTCGTCTAACGTTTAAGAAATAAACCTGATTTCTTTAGTTTATGCCGCTCGTGTAGTGACTGCTCGGAAAAAATTGGATCTTCTTTTTGCAGAGGTTCTGGTTGTTCGAATAGGTAGTTAGTATCATTGTAGAAAACGAATAAATTTAAAAAAATTACTAAACTTTCAACTTTTTCAATTGTGCCTTGTTTTTCTCTAGGTCATGTCTTCAAAACTCGATGGAAGTGATAAGAAGGTGGTGCTAGATTACGCAATCGATGATCCCGAAAGCCTGGCTGTGGACTGGATAGGTAGGAACTTCCTTTCTCAAACTTAAACTATACCTCGAAAGAACCATGCTTTAAAGCAGGGGTGGGCAATTACTTTAACTCGGGGGCCACTTTGAGAAGGCCGCGTTCAGCGGAGGGCCATACCTTCTAATGGAAATAGAAGCAGGTCTCAGTTTAAGTTAGCCTCAGCACTGATATTTCTTTAAGTGGGAGGTATTTTCCTTTTTCTGATTAAAAGGTTTTTCCCTAATTGCTTCCGCGGGCCACTGAAAACGCTGTGGCGGGCCGCTAATTGCCCACCGCTGCGTTAAAGGCGTATTAACACATTTAGTATTTTTTGTTTTGATGACATTACTTTAAGACTATTTTATAAACATTTTGTTTTCGTAGCAAAGAGAAACGGGTATTAATAGATGAAAAGACGACCCTTTCATAAATTTTTTTTGCTAATTTGGTTTACCTGTCGTTTTGTTTTGCAAGATGATCTAGTAGAAACATGTTTCGCGAAAATTCAAACTATGGAATAACCACACTGCCAAAAATCCGGCCCGTTTGTGTGAATGCAAGGGTTTTGCTGTAAATGCTGAAAACTGGTGGTTCGATTGCTTCATGCTATTAGTTGCAATTCTGTGCTTCTTTTTCGGATGCACTACGTCACTTGTGTGTTGCAGGTAACAATTTGTACATTGTTGAAACTTTGGTGGCTCGGATTGATGTTTATGGCCTGCAAAGTACTCACCGAGCTTCGATAATTTCTGACGGCCTGGAAAAACCTCGAGGAATTGCGTTAGATCCAACGCAAGGGTAGGCTTTATGAATTATTTTACTAAGTCTTTACTAAGTCAAGTAGTCGTAAGGTATATGTTGCAATAATCTTAATCTCCAATCACTTGCGTAGTCTGTGATCTCCAATCACAGACTAAAGATATTTTAAACAAATTTACTTTAGTGTTTAAGTTTTAAGTTGGCGTAAGCGCTTTGCCATAGTTTCCTGTCAATAGTGGTTTGAGTTTGTGTAATTAGTCAGTTTGTAAAAGTCGAAGACCTTTGACTTGCCAGTGGGAATTAGATTCAAGAAAAGTTCAAGCATAGAAAATAAGAACTTGTTGACTTCTTATTTGACAGATTTTTGTTTTAATCAATTGCAGCTACATGTTCTTCACTGACTGGCGAACAGACAACCCAAGGCTCGCACGCGCGTACATGGATGGAACAGAAATCTACACAATAGTTGATACCAGCATGGGTTTGCCAAGCGGAGTTACTTTAGATTTTATTCAAAACCGGGTATATTGGGTGGATGCAAAGTTCGACTACATCGAAACAGTTGACTACCACGGCAAAAACAGGTATCGAGTGTTTGGTCGATATGAAGTTTCAACGAAAGTTCATTTTTGAGCAGTGACCTTTTGCGGAATGGTGATAAATCGTTGTTGTGAAACTCATCCTCTTTTTCTTCGAAATAACGGGGTTCCCACGCGGAATCGAAAGTATTGAATTGTGAAATCGGTTTTGAACGCCTTGAAAAAGTATTGAATTTGGCCAAAATGTGCATAAAGTATTGAATGGAAATTCTAAATTGAGCCATTTGTTTGTTCAAATTTTATTCTTTACCACTAATGACAGTTTTGCAGATGTGTTTTGGGATTGTGTTCTATGAATAATTTTGGAAAACGGAGGATTAGTGACGGTGTTAAAGTCTTTTAATTTAGAATTGAAAAGGTATTGACAAAGTATGGAAAATGGTTTATAAAAATGTGTGGGAACCATGAATTAAGAAAAAATTGGTTTGTGACTTTGTGATTGAAAACAGCCGCGTCTATGGCATTCGGCTACTTTTCTGCTTTTTTTCATCTTGGATGTTGGTTAGATCTGTTAGTGTGGACATTTAAAAGAACGACAAAAGGTGGAGGAATAAGCTTTACTTACCTAATTTTGTTGCCATGCACCTTCAAATACATTTAATGGTTACATTAGATCCTACGAGAATAACCCTATCAACGTATTCACAAGTACAGCCAATGCCAAACTAATATCTGTCTTAGTTGAACATTTCCCTTGACCATCAATAAGTAGATTTACGGGACTTTGGAGAGAATTTATTGGTGTTCTTTCAAAAATATCTAGTTTCTGCGAAGTCGGTACATCGAGTAACTACAAGGCACAGAGTCTCATGCAGTTTTTACAATTAAACAACGACCTTGTGTAAACTAAGGCCTCGTATATTTGCGTAAACCACCGGTTTAAGAACAGTCGCTCTTACTTTTCAATAATACTGTAGCGAATTAGCTCATATTTTAAATATCTGTTCACAGACGAATTGTCGTGTCCGGGAGCCACGTTTTACCTCATCCATATGACATCACCTTGTTCGGACATGACGTGTTCGTAACTGACAGAACAAAACTGGCCCTTCTTGCAACAGAGAAGTTCGGCGGTTCGGACATGGAGGCTCTTACAGCGAAACTACCTTCTCCCCCAAATGGCGTAACGGCTTATCACTCTCTGCGCCAACCACAAGGTACGCTTCACTCTGTTGTAAATGCTTGCTGACTCGTAATGCTGCGGAATAGCTTTTGATAAGTTTGCAACATAAATACCAGTTGTTCCTTGAGCAATGTGAGAATTGATCGCTGTTAACATGAGTCTTTCGTCGAAACATTCATTCAGCGGTTCAGTTCTTTTCAAACTTACAGCAAGTGTTGCGTTATGCAAAACTCTTTTCCTGTTTTATGTTGAAATTTTTGACGCTTTTCAACGTCAGCCAAAAGCTTGTCATTGTTCTTAGAGCTTCTGTGTTTTAACTTGACATTGCATTTTATATTTTGCATTTTTCGTAGGAACAATTTTATTCGTTTTAAAAGGTGTCCCTGTATTCTATAGCAAGCTACTATACTTCACAAAATGTCTTGTGAAACTGAAAATTATTTGTAATTGGAGCCACTGGACCGCTATTAACTTTTAGGATTATGCAAAGTTTAAAACTGTTTGTATTCTTGTGCTTTCATTTAAAAAAAAAAGATCTTGTGCAAAAACAGATGGATGTTGCCTTAAAAGAGATTTTGTTGCTTACTGCAGTTGACAACCCGTGCGGAACGCAGAACGGAGGCTGTGATCACTTGTGCGTGTTGAGTCATGTTTCCGACAACAGTGGAGTGGGATACACGTGTAAATGTGATCCTGGTTTCTCGCTCAGTTTTGCAACAAAGAAGTGCAACCGTAAGTGACATCTTCAAGAGCGTTGACCAACTAAACGTTTTTTCTATAACCACCCGATATTATTTTACCTCATACTAGCGTATGCAGTACGTATTTGTTCATACACTCTCGTGCTTCTCCATTCGCTGACGCGACCCAAACTAGGTATTGCATACCTGCGAGCATTCAACGAGAGTTTTGATAACTTTATTGCGTGCTCATTTCTTCAGCGATCACGCAATTCCTGTTGGCCTCCTCTTACCACGCGGTTAGGGGCATCACTGGCAATCCTCGTGACAGAGATGATGCTATACTACCGGTCCTCTCGGGAAGCAGCGCCTTTCTAGGCGCAACAGCCGACGCTGTCAAAGGATACATTTACTACGTCAACGCCGCTGACAATGTCATCCACCGGCGATTCGCTAATGCTTCAGGTATGTTTTAGGATAATGTCTTGTTCAGCGCAGTCGTCGACTTGTAAGAGTTTTTCAACATTTTAATAATTGTTCTGTGGAAGCTTTTGAGCAAATGGCAGTATGCATGCCTTTATATTTAGGAGGAGCTTAGTGCAATAGCTGAGTTTTGAAAAACGTTTCCTTTTCTATGAGAAATAGCCGTACAACTGTTGAAAGTGTGACAGAAGTAAAAACCCACAGTATCTCATTGCTGGTTCGGAGAAAATCTGACATCTTGTTTTCTGAATTTTTCTATAACAGGTGAAGAAGAAGACGTCGTTAACAATAGATTACGAGTTGTACGAGGAATATCTATTGACTGGACCACTGATAACCTGTATGTTCTCGACACTGCGAGGCGGTCGATATTTGTAGTGAACGCTAAAAGGCCTGAAATGGACAGGAAAACCATTGTAACAGAAGGCTTGGTGTCTCCAAGCAGCGTTGCTGTCAGCCCTTCCAGGGGGTGAGTTTCAGAGTTTTCCGACAAGTTATAACTGGCAGCCTTCTTGTAATTGCGATCGTGCAACAAAAGCAATTTGCAAATATGCTTAAAATTTGTCAGTGAATCGATTTTGAAGTTGACTTTAGTGCCAATGTACAAAATGAATCAAACATTTTTTATTGATTATCATCGCCACAGTTCTAGTGAAGAGGCAGATTGCTTTTAATCGTTAAGCACAAGGTTAGAGCATTGTGGTGGTCAATACAGTGGCAAAACTTGGTTGGATGTGCATCTGCGTATTTCCAAACTCAACGCTATGTTATTCACATACTGGGATCAGTCTAATTATAGAGATGCAAAAAACGAAACATCAGTTTGTTATTTTCTAGCCGCCATCACTTATTTTAAATTGCTTTATTTTTTGTATTCCTAACAAGGTAAAGTTTCTTTTCTTTCTAACAAGGCAAAGATAGAGACTGAAACTTGGCGCTGACTTCATCGTGGTTTAATTTATATAACTGCGTTTGTGGCTGTTTTAAAATAAACTAAGTAATTAGGTTCCTCAAAGGTGGTGAAGTTGAATCAATCAGCAAAATTTTTTGAAATAGGAAATCTATTTCACATAACGCTGCGCATTCTCAATTCTTAAATCTTATTTAAATGACACTTCGAAATAGACGCTCGCTTTGCTTTGATAGCCAGTTTGTTGCTTTGTGTCTTTTTTAACGCTTCTCAAAGGTAGACATTTTGTACACTTGGTGGTTACACTCTCCTTGCGATGATTTCTTGTGATCATTTTCATTGCACATCATCAACTGACATTCGGGGCCACATAATATTTCTACAGAACTTCGAGATTCGACGTGTAAACCGTGTTTTTGTGTGTGCAGCCGCGTGTCGCCTGGCCTGAGTTGACAGCGGGAAATTTGTCAAGTGCAGTACACCTGCCATCATATGGTTTGGCTTTCAACATTTCAAGAATGTTTCTTTAATACATTTAATGCAGGTATTTGTTTTGGTCGGACGTTTCGAGGCCTGCGAGAATCATGAAGGCTTACATGGATGGAACGCATGCCGAAGTTTTGGTCAACACCACCATGTACACTCCACAAGCTTTGACGGTTGATCACTCGTAAGAACGTCTTCGAGAAATTTGTCTCTATTGCTGAAACGTATTTTCTGAATCTGCGCATCCAGATCCAGGCTTAGATTTCTGCAATGCAAACATTTCTGCCGTAAAAATAAATTTCGGATACGCTAGAAGTGTTAGTCGGGGCTGGGCAACTACTTTGGTGTGACATTCTGCATAAACGTGCTAATAACAAAAACAACTGCTTTTACCAACAATCAACCATCGCTAGGCTACTGGCCGTGCAAACAATTGTTCACAACTTATTGTTGTGCTTATGAACGTCTTGACAGCCGCTCAAGCGAGTTGCGCGAAGCGCTGGTCAGAATTTGCTTGCAGAACGGCACTCAAAGCGTGTTTTAAACAACAAAATCATTTTAGGCAATTTTTTCGGTAACTGCCTGGCAAGTGGTTCTGGTAATGCATTTTAATTAACTTTTTTAGGTACGGTTACGTCTACTGGTTGGACACTGGTTTTCAGAAAATAGAAAGCATCAGTATCTATGGGTTCGCTGGCTCAAGGAGAACATTGAAAACAAACCAAAACCTGGTATATCCATCCGGACTCGCGTTTATGGACACTTACATGTAAGAGCTTTCGAAATTGTTGCGTAACGAAATAAGATAGATTATATTGAAAAAGCGGTATTTCACCAGCAAAAACTGATGACAGAAAAAGGATTCGATTGCCATTGACTGCTATTTTCTTAGATTGGTTTTACGCATAACTCGCTTTTATGATGGTTTAATTTTAATCTTATTTTTGCAGTTACTGGAGTGACAGCAGACTAAGAAAGCTCTTCCGTGCGACGCGATACGGGTTTTATTATGAAGTTACTGCGCAGGTTGTCCGGGATGATATGGATCCCTTGTACACCCTCTATGCCCACGACAAAAAAGTGCAGGCAAGCATCTGTGTTAAGCTGTTGCGCTTAATCCAGTTTTTTTTAAGGAAAATGTTAGGTGTCCGGTATGGTCCTGTAGGGACCGGATTATCTCTGATTCTAGGGACCCTATGATAATTTTCGCTGATTCTAGGGACCCGATTTTCAATTTTAATGACCCGAATCGGATCCATAATACACCTTAAAAAAACCTGGCGTAATGCCAAGTACCACCGTAGGGCACTGCAATTTTTGATGGCAAGTTTAAAAAATCAATTGTTAGTTTTAACGAACGTATACGAGTAAAACGGCGTTGCCTGCTGACAAGCAATCATTTGCCGTGTTTGTGGAGTTGGTATTTGTTCTCCTAAATTTCCAGAATTCAGTGAAGGCAAACGTTTGACAAACAGGAATATCACAGCTTTTCTTGAATTGCTTTTTTGAGAGGTCTCCAAGCCCTGTATTTTTGAATTTTGGAATTGCCGGCAAAAATCCTGTTTTTATTTTATTGTAATTGTGAGAAGATTAAGATGATGTGGATCAGCCGAAACATTTTTCAATCAATTTAGACTTAAACATACGAAGATGATCCAACGAATTAGGAAACCTAGAATATTACACACTGCCAGTTGACTGACGTAGTTCGATAAAGAGTTTCTTCGTGAAACCTTTTTCCGCGTTGCGTTTTTTTGTGTTTCTAAAATTCTTCTGTTCTTTAATTTCTTTAAAGTTAAAAATCAAAATAGTGACTGTCTGGAGATAAAGTGATTCAAACTTTTAAGACCTTGCCACAGGCAAATACATTTGGAAAGGGGTTATGTACTTGGAAACGCAAAGAAGTTTTTGTTTTATGAGTCATCTTTGCTAGAAAACAGGTTGAACTTCCATATTTGAGCACTTATATTCTTGAACAGATGTCTTTTAACGTTTTCACGATTTTTTTCACTACAGACGTTTTCGGAACAAGTGTTTGTCACGTCTTTTATCATGCACCAACCTTTTTTCAGAGTCGTTACCTACGCAACGGGTGCACAAGGGCGTCGCTGCCAAACGGGGGATGCGACTACTTTTGCTTTCCTGCACCATCAAGCAAGTAGTTATCAATCTTTAAGCGGTTTTATCAAAAACGGTATCGATATATCGGCACACGTTTCGTTTAAACGTAGCTTCACCCTCCTTAAAAAGAGGTCAATGTGAAGTTGCATTTCTGCAATATGCGAATGACAACCGAGGTTCAATCTGCAACCGGGTTGGAACTTGCTTTATTTCATCTGACCCTTGATTGTTTTCGCGAAGATCAACGAACGTGCGGCTGTCCTGACGGCTACATTACCGACGAAACTGATGCATGCGTTCCAGATTCCAACGCTACTCCAGAGCCCCCTTGCAGCGTGTTTCAGGTGCTGTCAAAAAATGATAAAAATTATTTTAATCTAACTAAAAGAGTTTCAATATAATGAGCAGTAAATTCGTCAACGAATCGAAAGATTACAAACTTATTGATTTTTCGCCAACACGCGCTATAGGCACTTATCAAAAATGGTACACAGAAAATGCTATTGGATTTTCGATTAGTTGTTCTTTGTTTTGACCGATCAGAGATCTTATGAACTTTCCTCTGTTGTTAAACCCAAAAGGAGGCTAATCTTTTCACAACGCAAAATAACGAGGCATACATAGCGATCTTGCTTTGCATGAGGTTACAATTGCTTTTGTGCTTCTGGGCAGCATCAGCGTTGGAATGCCAGGTAGTAACAGCTCTGGTTGTTTTGTCCAACAAATATAATGTATCAAGTGGTTGGTTCCGCGTTGTTGGTTGGCGCAACCCAACGTGCGGGCTGTATACCTGGGCAAACAACTTGTCTGCTACTATATGGATGCTGGTAATGCCAAACAGAGTAGTAAAATAAAAGGTGAAATGAGCAAAGTTACGCGCCATTGCAACATTTCGTTTGTCTTAACAGTTCCAATGTGGCAATGGAAGATGCATCTCGTCACTTGCTGTGTGCGATGGGGACGAAAACTGTGATGATGGATCGGACGAAGAAGATTGCGGTACTTTTTGGAAGGAAGCATACAGTTGTAGAATGTCATAAGTAACAGATCAAACTTTCACAGTCATTAGGCGTTGTGTGTGAATTACTTTTTTATTTTTCTATAATTGTGAATTCGGGCAATTAAAAGCAACGGACTTTACTCACAAATCAAATCTGATTTTCAAGACGTATCCAACACTAAAACAGAGGAACGTTTTATAAAAAAACATTGCTGATGGTCACAAAAAAGTGCGTTCTATGAAAATGATAAAGATTGGCAAAACTGTCAACCGAACTCTAATACAGTATGCCATCCACCGACACGTCGCAAGTGATCAATCTCAGCTTAACTTGTAGCTTTGTTATTTAATTATAATTGCGCCTGTGAAAGTATATATGCTGTACTTATAACATCGACACATTGACACTCTCGTAGAATCGATGTCTTTGCAATAGGGATTGAAATATACAGCATATTCACTAGAGACGTTTATGGCGAAAAACAACAATAGAAGTAGCTGACTTTGAAACCCATGGGCTACAATTATTTTGAAACCCATGGACTGTAGAACATTTTTGATTGGTGGACTTATCATTTTGCCAACCGAGGCAGGACTAAGTTCGCATGTCTTCAAAATAAGAAAACAACGCTGATAGCGACAGATTGCTCTATAGCGTGAAAGTCTGGAATTATAGCCAAATAGTGATACTGATAGGAAGATTGAAATCACGTTGAGGGTAGCTGAGCCCGAAGCGATAATTTGTTACGTAAAAATGCTACTAATGTGATTACGTTTGTTATTCTTGAAAGACAGAGTTGCTCTGCGTAATAGTGATGCTTTTGCATGAGACAATGCTCTCCATGTTACATTGATGAAACCACTGTTTATTTATAGGCCTGTGTTCAAATACTACAACGAACAAACGGAACAACGTGTTTTCAACACTGAAAATATTAAAAAGTGTTTACAGTATTTTAAAATCCACATGGGTTTATTTCATAAATCAGTGGCTTGCAGACCGCTGGACGAACACTTGTTGCGAGAACTGTTGGAAGCGTTTTGTTAGCTAATAACTATAAAAATGGTTTTTGATTGTTCATCTTGTAAGTTTCGTTAGGATCTGGAGGGTGCGCTTGGCTGAATTCGGAGATATTTTGTGGTTCCGAGACACAACAGTTGGAATGCCTGGTTTATCAGGCGTTTTACTTATATAAGCGTTTAATCATGTTTTGACAGTGAATTGGAACTCAACTATATACCTGAATATTTTTATCAGTATAAAATTTATTCCCTTGCGTTGCTGTTGATCAAGGATCAAATGAAAAGAAGTTATTTCTTGCAAAATACAGCGTAGAATTTTACAAAAGCAATCTTTGGACTTTTTACGGCTTGTTGTCAATTCTCTGCTCACGTCTGTGCAAAAAAATACAAGTATGCATAATTTTTTCAGCCACTTGCAGCCCGTACGCTTTCCAATGCGACAATGGCCGCTGTATCGGCCTCCGTTACAGATGCAATGGCGATAACGATTGTCAGGACAACAGCGACGAAACTGGATGTCCGCCGCTGAGGTTAGTGCTTGGCAGATTTCTATGTCTTTTCTCGTCTCGTCAGTACATTCCTAATTGTTTGATGGTTCGTCAATTCCCGTAAGTTGCATTCTTTGATATGTGACGAGTACAGTGGCAGTAAGTTAGCGTATATAAGGTAATTGCTTGTTTCTCTTCATGCAGCCTAATTTTTGATTACCTTACATTGCGTTTTCAATTTCAACGACGTTTCATTTCTTGTGTCAGGTCGTGCAGCGAAACTCAATTTACTTGCGACAACGGTCGATGCATTTCACCGCAGTGGGTTTGCGATTCTGACAATGACTGTCTGGACGGAAGCGACGAAGAAGATTGTAAGTGGAATCTTAAGGTTTTTAAGATGAGCACAAAGTTATTTCGAGTTAAGGACGACAAACATCTATTATGCGCGTAGAACACGAACTTGCATGGCCGAAAGCGAGTCAAACCAAACCTTCTTTATAAAATAATCTTCATGGAAATTAAAAATCCTTCAAAAACTGCCATTGTTTATTTCGAAGCGTTTTGGATTGTTCTTATTTCATTTTCACTTGGAAATAAAACAACGCCAAGGCGATGTAAGCAATTCAAAACCAAAAAACTTTGTGACGCAGAAAAGTTAATGTAACCTAGGACTGCTAGTCATATCGAAATTACTGAAAGAAAAAGTAAGAATCAGCCACCAACAGAAGTGCTGAAAAAAACTAAGATCGCCAGTGAGAGGCTGTGCGTAGATTATAGGAAGTGAAGGATATTGTAACAACAAAAAAAAACAAACAAATATCTCGCCATATGTGGAAAAAATGGATAGATTATGTTTTATACGTAAAGATATAGAGAAAGATTATATGTAGAAAGAATAAAGAAAGATTAGATATAGAGAAAGAATAAAGATTATATGTATGAAATAATTTTGTTTATGAGTGGCTGTTTTGCAGATTTAGTATGACTGTTTATTTAAGTTGGGAAAAATCTTTGTGAAATTCAAGCTTCATTTGAACGTTTTCATGTTGAATTGTAGGTGCTGAAACGACTTGCAGTCCTGATCAGTTCACATGTCCAAACCATCGTTGCATTACATCGTCACTAAGGTGCAACGGATATGATGACTGCAGAGATGGCTCTGACGAAAAAGACTGCCGTAAGACAGAAGTTTTTGGATGTTTTGATGCAATTATTGTTGAGCATTGAGCTATAGTTTTGATCCCGTTTTGGAATAAGCAGAACGTCTAGCGATTCGTTTTCGAAACTTTATGCTATACGAAGCTGGTGAGTGTGTTTTTGGATGTGACAGGCATCAATTTTTAATTTTCGTGTTTGGAAATTCATTGACTTGACATTTTTATCTGAGAACCAATTATTTTTCACTTTTCAAATCAACACAGTGATCTTAACTTAGCATAACCAGGTTTTTTTAAGGTCTTTTAGGGACCCGATTCGGGTCCCTAGAATTTCAAATTGGGTCCCTAGAATCAGAGAAAATTATCATCGGGTCCCTAGAATCGGAGAAAATCGGGTCCCTAGAATCAGAGAAATCGGGTCCCTACAGGTCCACACCGGGTACCTAACCTTTTCCTTAAAAAAAACCTGGCATAACTAAAGTACGTGGCACTTATAAAATAATCCGATGTGAAGTCATTTAATTTGAAGATCCGAAACATGATGGTGGTATCAAAGTGTGAAAACGAATGACTTGATCGACTAAGCTCTAACTTTAATAATTATAAAATGTTGTAGAAATTAAAATTTCTTCTTTGGTTGTCATTGTAGAAGGTATTGTATCATGCATGTGCTTTTGGCTGCTTCGTTATCTTTCAAGCAGTTCTTTGTTTCGTTTTCGCTGTGCAGATTTTAGTTGTGCTTTTTAATCAATCGAGGAAACCAGCTTCAAAATTCGCATTTTTTTTGCTTGTGGTGAGTGTTTTTCCAACCGTTAAGGTTAAACGCAGGAACAGTGGAATGCCAAGAACGCGTGTGAAAAAGTGAGAGTATCAAGCTAGGACACAGAAAGCATTCTGTGAAGTCCCTGAACGGAGGCCTGGCGTTGGTTAGGAACCTCACATCCAAGAAGCATAGTTTTGCTTGAAAATTTTAAACTCCACATTGTGGTTTTGATAAACAAGAAGGAAGTGTCTTGCTTGATGAAACTGTTTTGTTTGCGTATTTGAATTAATTATCGAAGCGTTTTTGATAATTTCTTTACGGAATATTTTGTTTCAGGCTATGTCTGTAGGATTCGCGTTGGGAATTTTTGGGTGCTTCGTCATGTTGGACTGACCCTGTCAGCAGTTGTAATGCTCGAAGTGGTTGATCATTTTGCGCCCATTTTAGTGATACTGCACATTACTACTTGTTCTCGCATAGTTACTCAATTTACTCCTTAACGCTTTCAAGCTTAACCGTAGTTCATTTTTACATCTTAAACTTGGAGCTAGAAAAACACCCTACTAGCAAATTACTGTGGATTTTGGAAGTACGTAATATGCTGCCATAAATTCGTGGGCAGTTCCTGTGGATAGAAAATCAAACTAGTTTTGTTCACTCCATAAAAAGCAGTTTTACCCCAAAAAAACAACTGGTGTTTACAAAAACCTACTCATTGCTAGAAATTCTGATTTAAATCAGGGTTGTGTTTCCGTTACCAGTCATTTAAAAATTTAAAGAAAGGTTTCAAATCATATACAATTTGCAAAACTGCTTGAAAGCAGTTGAAAAAAACACATAATAAAATAATGAACAATCACTGCGACTTTTTTATAGATCAACAATTTGTTTACATACGGTGAAACAACAGTTTTATCAATTGAGTGTAACTAAGTGTCAAGCGTGCTTTTGCACCTGCTTTTCGATTCATTTTTAATGCTGAAAAGTACATCTCAAGAATTTAAGTTAAACGTCTTAAAATTCAGCCGGTTTAAATTAGGTTTGAAAATAGGACAGTCTTGAAACTTTGCTGATTGAAATAGGTTTGACTATCCTGCAATCGCCAATAGTTTTTTCGGTTGTTGAAAACCACTTTTGAATTGCGCAGATTCACAACATTTAATTAACATACTGTCATTGGTAATGAAACGAATAAATGATGCAACCAACAAAAACCTATTTCTAAAAGCATGTGTCAGAAGTGGGATTCGAACCCACGCCTCCATTCGGAGACCAGAACACCCATGCCGTCGCATTGCGACGAAGCCTTGCAGCTTGAGTCTGGCGCCTTAGACCACTCGGCCATCCTGACTTGTTTGTGCATCCCCATTGCGTATTTGTCAATTACTTCACTCGAGTACGAATCGGCCAACCAACAATTATTATAATTACCTCATAAATCGAATTGCTGTATTATGAAAGCAGCCTACTTTCACCCTGTGCAGAAGTACAATTTTTGACTAGGCCTAATTTTGTTGTTTCAGCACCTGTGACATGCAATCCCAATTACTATTTCCGCTGCGCTGACGGGCTTCAATGTGTGAATAAGAACTACCGGTGCGACGACGCTGTGGATTGCAGGGATGGCTCAGACGAGCAAGGCTGTGGTAAATTCAAGTGACGTTGTCAGAGTAACATATATTTCGGTTTCTTGCAAATGCAATAGGTGTGATATAGCGCTGAAGCGTTTTCTGTGGTTTGCACTATTTCATTAGATCGTTTCTATCGAAGTCACGGAACTCGCGAACCTTAAACAGTGACGGCTAAGTTTATGGAGGCTTCCCATCACAACCTTTTCAGAACTCATTGTACACGGTGCCGCTCTTGGCTGCTTGCGGACAGTTTGCCCATTTTCGGTTATAGCACCTTCACACAGTTCGATGAAGCCTCGTAGTCGTAGCAAATAAGAGAACGCCCTTATGTTCACGACAGACGCATAGATTAACAGTAAACACATTTTGTCGTGAAATGCATAAATTACACATACAAGATGAAACCCATTTTTCTCGCCATGCACTTTTCCGCCACTCAATTTAACAAAGCTCGTTTTGATACACGTGATAATCAAATACGTTTTGTTCTTCCTTCTAAGTAAACTGACTGATGTTTTGCCTTCTTAGACAATATCAACCTAAATTTTACATTGCTTGGTTTGAACAGATACAAGACCACCTGGATTATGTGATAACGACGAGTTTCAATGTCAAACGAGCGGCCATTGTATTCCGTTGTCATGGCGATGCGATTCAAGGAAAGACTGTGACGACGGCTCTGATGAACCACCCAGCTGCCGTAGGTTTAATAAATCCCTGTAGTTCATTTTACTGCTTCTTGTTATTGTGTTAGCCTACGTATTTTGGCCAAATCATGCAACCTGCAATTTCTGCTCACTGTTGTTGTTAAATACCAGCGGTATCTGAATGTAATGGTCGTTTCAAGATTTTTAGGCTCTTTTTTGTCTCTGTCGGGAAAGTGCTGCGAGTGTAGTTAAAGAATTGCAAATAAGTCGCATACAATTGGCCACAGTGTGAACACAATGGAGCCATCGTTTCTGTAAACGAGGCAGAAAAAGGGAGCTGCAGCTAATGCCACGTAATGCGAAATTCCAAGTTACATGGAGTATATGCTGAACGTTGATAAATTAACGCGAACACCAAACTACTTTTTCATAAAAATCTAGCAATTCTTAATTAAAGTCGTAGCGCTCTTGGATGTTGAAAAACTTTCTGTTGTCGTCAAACCGCTCAGCGAAAACTGATACCACTGCCGAGATATGGTGACTCCTAGAGCAGGTTTCGATCTACCAAGTGTTTTGTTTCTGCGGCTGTCATTGGCCTTGGTAATTTACTTATTCTGTAAAACATCAAGAAAACTTCGAACCCAATGACTGTTATTTACAAAGTGGTATTGCATGTTTTTTTCATGCGGGCTAGCGATGGCACATGGTACACGCATATGTGCGTAGAGTGACTTGAAATCTTTGCTATTTGCAGCACCGGTAACTTGTAGACCGTACCAATTCCAGTGCGATAACGATTTTTGTGTTCACTCCTCGTTCGTATGCGATGGCGACAATGACTGTGGAGACGGAAGTGACGAAAAAACATGTCGTAAGTGGCTTACCGGCTGAGATGAGAAAGTGCTTTTCTAAATTTATCCCTTCGACAAATTTTTAAATGTCTCAGATTGTGATGATTTGTTTCTTGCTGCATGTTTAACACTGTGCACGGTAACAGCGTTCGTACTTCTGGTTACGACACTGTTAATTAACCGTATTTCTTGTGAGAATCTATTTAAACAGCGCCTAAACATACAAATGTACTTGCTAGCCTTTTCTAAAGATATTTAAGCAATGTTGTAGTGAAAGTTGTTCGCAGGTTAGGTTAAGCAAGTAGAGAAACTCTTATGTGAGTTTGCAGTCGTGCAAAAAGACCGCATGATCATGAGAAGCCCTGCAAACGACATAAGGTGGTTAGGTTTCAAGAAAGTGGTAACCTGCTGATAAACACTACCTTAAACGCTTTCTTGCAGCGCCTCCTTTGCCAACTATGAGGCCACCGTTGTGCAAGCCCGACGAATGGCAGTGTCCCGGGTCTCTTTTATGCGTTGACTATGACAAGCTGTGCGACGGAATGGTCAACTGCCCTGACGCCGTGGACGAAGGCGATTTTTGCGGTTTGTCAAACGTTTGGCTATTTGGTATCTGCCTAATGAAGCAAAGAATAATCTTCAAATCTTGTTGTACTATATGAACATTATTGCTAACGCCACTGATTTAACGTGACATTTCAAAACGCGGGTCGTTTTTTCCTTTTATCTACTTTTAGTTACTGATGGTAACGTAACTGTAGACACAAAATTCTAATTATACCGAAAAGATTAGTTTTACCCATTGAAATTAAAGATGTGATGTAAGAAAACAGTATCTGAAGAGAACCGTGTTTATGTGCTTTTGAAATAAAATGCACACCCTTTCTTTTGTAGACATAAACTTGTGTGGTGATCTCCAGTGCACAGATAAGTGCGTTACTTTGCCTACGGGCCCCGTGTGCTACTGCGACACAGGATACCAACTTCTTAACGACTCGGAGACCTGTGCAGGTAAAGAGAACCTTTTGACTTTCGCTGATCGGTAGACTCGTTTTACCAACGTTTTCCTTTATGTCTTCTGCATTATGCGTTGTCACGTATTACCTTAACTTAATGTATTACCACGCAATTGTACCTTTCTCACGGCAAAATTGTTTTTCTTTCTGGATGCTGTAGAGATTAGAGATTCATTGCATGCTTGGTAAAAACCGATTGCGCGGCACAACATTTTAGCCACATTTTTTCCATTTGATTCGTAAAGACATTGCTTTAGATCAGTGCTTTTTAACCTTTCTCAAACACACCTAAGTAAAATTGTCCTTTGTTGCAAGTCCCCTGATTGTAAGTGTTGTGAAAACAAATGTATTTATTGGTAAATTTATTGCTCAAACTTTCCATCATGTCGGTAGAACGCGTAAGGGCTCCCGACCCTTTGAAAAATTATTGAGAAGCGTGGCCTCCCGGGTAAGAACCATTGCAGCGATAGTCAGTTACATGTTGTGCACAGTAGGATTGGATGATCAAAGATTTGCTGGAAATGTCGTGTTTCTGCTGAAATGTTTAGTCAAGTCGTATTTGTGCGAACTATTATATGACAAGTGGATTTGCTGTTTTTGTTGGCATATGATGTTAGTTTCGATTTTTACGGAGTTTTTACTGCATCAGATATTGATGAGTGCGAGCTGCTCTACTGCAGTCAGGGATGCGACAACCTTCCAGGATCTTACGTCTGCAAATGCGACCGCGGGTATGATCTTGACTACGATGGAAGAACCTGCAAAATCACTGGTACGCTGCTTTCAGCTGTTTTCCCATGTTCGCCTGTCATGTTGAAGTTTGTTTTGGGTTCAACATAAACCCGTGCGGTGCACCTGAAAACTTGCGAACAGCGCTCACGCACCCGAGCAGAATTCCGTGCTTGCAGGACTGCTAAGTGAGTTTTTGTCCGATAGCTCAAGTTAGATTATATATCGTAATTCTCTATGAAGTCTCCACTTGTTTTGTGTGTGTTGTAAACTTTTCGATTGGATTGAGTTGATCCAGTGAGCTTTGCAAACAGATGGCGAGCGCCTCCTGATGGTCTCCAACCGTGGATTTATTTACAAGTACAATATTGACACTGGAAGTCAAACAGCGCCGATTAGCGGTGGAGTAATCATGGGCACTGACTTCGACTGGAAGACAAACAAAGTTTACTTCGCCGATACCCGGTATGGGCAACTAGTGAAGAGCAATCCCGACGGCAGCAACAGGGAAATAGTGAGTTTATTTTCTCGGAGCTTTGGTAGAATGTATTGTGTGTTTTTCCAGCAATCAATTTCATCCGCACGATGTCAGATAAAGTTTCAGTTGGATGTGTTTCTGGTTTCCTATCAAAAAATACATTAAACTCACGCTGGATCAGACTTGTAAATTGACCTCATTTTGAAGCCCAAACCCGGCCCGAGCCCGACATTTACTTTTGAAGCCCGATTTAGCCCGAAAGACAAATTTACCGAGTGAGTCAAGATATGCGCAACTGCGGGGTATCAAAAAACGTAGTGTGCGGGTGTAGCTGCAGGTACATGATTTTATCACACCCAAAATAGCAATCATCTTGACCAAAACGTTAACTTAAACAAGTACAAACTCACCTTGTTAGTCAATGCTAATACTGCTGAATGTAATGTTTCTCAAAATTAAAACAAACTATCACGAAACTATCCACAATGGCGCTATAGGTATAAAAGGAACTATTTAGGATAGTCCTATAGGCATGAAAAGCCGGATTGTAGGTCATCGTTTATTAACACAAGCGAAGAATCGCGTAAGTGATTGATCATTTCTACGCAATGCCATTGCGTGCTAATTTCCTCACCGCTGTCGCCTTCTGAAAAAGTGTGCGACACTAATCCAAGCAGAGAACAATAGATAGGAGCTGTGTTTGCAAATAGAATTAGCTGAAGAAAAATCACAATCACTTCACTCACGTTAGTCACTGCAGTGAGCAAAACAAATGTACATCAAGAGAGAAAAAAATTGTTACTTCGAATGGTATAACAAACTTGTGTATGCAGGCCTGAAATCGGCCCGAAACAATTTGACAAACTTGAGCCCGAACCCGGCCTGACCCAAAAAGCCCGGCGCGTCTTACAACTCTGCACTGGATTGCATGAAGTACCTGTTTGCAAGTCGTACATTACATCGCGCCATTGTGGGAATTGTACATTTGTAAAATGCACTTTGCTCTTTTCCACTCAACACTTTTATGCATGAGAAGCTGGTGGATGTTGACTAAAATTGAAAAACATCAATTTTTCATTATTGTGATAGCAATGCACTTCTTTATCAATGCGTTTTTTCAATTTCAGGAAGTGAAACACTGTATTCTTCTCAAATTCGTAGGTTTTTAATAGCGGCACTGCTATCACCGAGAACGTCGCTGTAGACTGGGTTGCCCGCAACCTGTACTGGTGTGATTATGAGCTGGGAACAGTTGAAGCTTCACGACTGGACGGAACGCACCGCGTAATTCTGCATTCAATCAATGTAACCAACCCAAGAGGACTTGCTCTCGACCCAAGAGACGGGTAAAATACTAATTTGCAAAAAGCGATTCGGGCTATTCGTCGAAACTAAAGTAAAACCTGACTGAAAATGCAATCTCTTGTATTCCAGTTGCGAATCACTTATTGCGCCCATTGCTTGGTTTATGTAGACATCACGTGATGTTTTGGACCGACTGGGGTCAAAATCCTCGAATCGAGAGGTCCGACATGGATGGGCAATTGCGTCAAGCTATTATCACTGATCAGCTGTATTGGCCGAACGGGCTCACGATCGACTATCCGAATAACATGATCTATTTTGCTGACGCAAAATACGACTACATCCATCGATGCAACTACTGGGGAGGAGAGAGGATTGAAGTGCTTGCTAGTGACCTGGTACAAAATTTGAACATCTTACGCGACGCTCGTTGAAAAAATTGTGTTATGTGCATGAAACATGAAATTTCAATTTGACTACAACGGGCTATTTTTTAAAGTTTGTGAAGCATCCTCACGCACTCACTGTACTGGAAGACACGTTGTATTGGACGGACAGAGAAAGCAGGAGCGTGTCAAGCTGCAACAAGTGGAACGGAAGCAACGATCAGTCTCTCGTCATGACTGGACTCATCTCACCGACTGACATTCATGCTTTCAATCCAGTTCGGCAGCCCAATGGTAAGAGTGAAAACAATCCAATGTTATTGTTCGTTGAGGCAGAGGTTTACAAATCTTTATGCAAACCTGTCTTCCATCAATGCAGGCACAAACTATTGCGATGGCAGCCCTTGCACGCACCTGTGCTTACTGAGCAACTTCCGATCTCGGTATTACAGCTGCGCTTGCCCGGTTGGCTGGACTTTGACCGATGCACACACCTGCACTGAAGGACACGTATGCCCCAATTTTACTTTGCTGGCCGCGTTTTGCTGAACTAAGTGCAAAAATAGTTTTAATGAGTTTTCTACTTCTAAGAAAGGTATTGACCGACGCAAATGCTTTCTCACGCAATTATTGCAATACAATTTTTTGCAGGATCCGTTTATTCTTGTCGCTACTCCTGGAAGCATATTCGGTATAGGCATTGACCCGGATGACAAATCAAACGACAAAATTATTCCTGTCACCAACATTGACAATGAGATGGATGTCGAGCACGACGATAGAGAGGGATGGATATATTGGGTGGAACAGCAGGTTAATAAAACGTGTTTTTGTTGCTGCAGAAAGTATAGTACTGTATTGGATGAAGCGGGTTTCAATTTGCTGGTTTTGTGCACTTTCTGCATCTGCAACATTTCTGCCACAAAGATATTTCCTTCAAGTTACCTTAGTTTTTTATATTACAACTGTTTTTGGTAGCGACTATGTGGAAGCAGGTAGTAGGTGGGATACGATTACCGGTCGGGTCATACCGAAGGGTTAAAAATCGCTGCTTGCGGCCCTTGCAGCCTTGCAGTATGTTCGTCGTTAGTGGGTGGGTTCAAGCGAAAGTTTAAACTTGGGGTGCTACCACTGACTTGCCACCAGTACAGCATTCAATCAAGGCCTCCTAAATAGGCCTTGATTCAATGCGAATGCAGTAGTGTGGCCCAGGGCGCAGACTAGCGGAGATGAGCGAACGCAAAAACCCGTGACTTTCCGAAGTGACTACAAAGCGAATATAAAGTGAAGCTTTCTCTCTAACTATTCTTAGTTGTGGAAACATCTGAAATTCTGCGGTTCTCTCAACAACACATAAGTCTTACAGCTTTCAAATTACCATAGGTGTTTGCAACACACAGCGTGCGTGTGTTGGCCACCGGAAAAATGAAGTCGTCTTGACTGATACTTGTGTTCTTTACTAGTGAGAAATCGACCATAAAAAGTCAAATTGTTTGAAAATGAGCGATGCTTTGCTTACTGTCTTGTGCAGAGAAACACATTTTTACGGTTTCAATTCAACGGCAGCAAAAGTCATCATCGTCATAAATAACATCAATATAATATAAACTCGTTTAAGTTGCTTATCACTAATAGTTGATATCCAATTTAACCTTTGATGAAAGCAACTGGGTTTTCAAGAGACATATCCTCGCGCAGAAACTTAGCGCAAGTGTAATGTTCATCATCGTATCTTCACGGCTGCTTTTCCGGTGTAAGATGACTGCACCGTTTCTCTCATGCGTGTTCTTGACCTGGCAGTTCGGGATTATCAATCGTGTTCGAATCAACGGAACCGACCGGAAGCAATTCGCACGAGGAACTGTGGTCGGGTCTCCCAACGCGTTAGCCATCGACTGGATGTCTAGAAACCTGTATTTCACCAACGTTGACGCAAAGTGAGAGTATTTTTTATTGTCCACGTAATTGTCTGCATTTTGAATGAAATCAGAAAGTTCTGGTAAAAATTTTTTTTGCAAGAAACATTTTTGGCGGGTAAAGCAGAGCGTGATTCAACTTTTTTTTAATCAAACAAAGTTTTTTTTCTGCACGTTTCCTCTGGATCAACTGTGTGAACTTAATTTTGTTGCATAGGAAGGTGATGAATGTATTCCGCTTTTTTTAGAAAAAGATACTGAGGCAAAAATGAGGAATGCATGGGTTTTAAGTTGTTCTACCATGCATTGACCATGATGGGCGCCGAAAATCAGCATCTATTATCTTCTTCGTAGATGCTGAACATCAGATACAGTGACATTTTCGTATCATCATGGATGCTGCAAAAAGCCGTAGTTGAATGCTTGAAGAGGCAGCAAATATTTAATTTATGTCGAGGACCTTCAATAATTTTAAAGACTCATTCAATAGTTTTTTTGGTGAAAGTATGCTCTTCAGTGCTATGAAATTCGGAGAACTGCTTTTAAATTGAATAAATTTTTTTCTTTAGCAAACAACGGTAAGTGTTACTGAACGCATAGTGGCTGTTAGCTAAGCATACTTCAAGAAGTTTTTGTCTTCTAACGTCAAAAGCTAAGTTTCAAATGTTGTAAAAAGTTTGGTTGTCATTAGTATCTATCCGTGTTCTTTTCCACTGCCATACTGAGGAAGTGTCTTGGCGGTGACTTTCAAAGCACAAACATTGCACTCTGCGCTTCGTGGACTATGACGTGAAACTAAGAAAAAAAGCGAATTAATTTTTGGCCGATAGGTTTCCAAGATGGTGTATTTTTTAAAGTTCAGGTGGACAGTATAATGGGAATTAAATTCGTAGCAAATATATCAATCATCATTGATTAGGTAAAAGAATGTTTCGTGCTGTTGATTTTATAAAAGTTCAATTTCTTTTGCTTTTATCATTTTGCCATAACAAGCAGCTTAATTTTTATGACTGTCCTCAAGTTGTTTGATGGCAGGCAAAAAATGCTTGTTATTTTCATGTTAAAATTTTCGTTTTTATTATTTCGTCAGCGATTTTGCAGTAAAAACTGTAAATGAGTGTAACACACTTCAGTGACTGTCTACAGTTGTCTAACTGATTTTCACGTGTGGAGAACCACTGAAACGTACACCGCATCGTAATCTCACTGATAAAAAACATTTGTAGGATTAGAAGTAAGTATAGTCTCCACCAAGGCGAGTGAGTTGAATTCGTTTGCAAACTCTTGTTCAAATATAATCTGTGTAAACAAGATTAGGATTGTGTATTGTTGAGTGAATTCGATTTCCTAGTATATACAAAATTTGCGAATTGTTTGAAATCAGTCGTCTTGGAAGAGACCAGTTACTTGAATACAGATACGTGACAGCTCGAATCATCGTAAAGTGAAGAAGCAGAACCCAGCCGGATGATTCGTCGAAAGCTTGCGGCAAACCTAGAGTTTTGAAATGTTTGTAGGATTACGCAACAAACTCTTTTTATCTCGTAGACTGTAAAGCTCATAGCCTGTGCGTTGCTTGGCTTGTATAAAACAACTCCAAAGCGTTATATTCAGAAAACAGAAGTTCACGCTACAAAGCGCATATATCTGTTGTTAATTTTTCCTAAATTTGACTTGGCACGCATTTAAAATGTGGACATTCGCTCTGTGGTAGGTCTTCAATTTGGCCAATGTCTTATCGTTTTAGCTGTAGTTTCAAAAGTACAGAACACGTGTGGTAAGAGAAACTGACATTGTGACAACTGCCATCAACATGTGCGTTTGACTTTCAGAGGTGTTAATTAAGTTTGGTTATTACCGTGTGTTTGTTGTTTTACAGGACCATTGAAGTAATTAGGTTGGACCCTGGTGATAGAGGACAGTATTACAGCAAAATTGTGATCGGAAACATCGGCAACGAAACGGGTGTCGGAAATCCTGTCGGAATAGCTGTAGATCCTTTAAACGCGTAAGATATTTTCCGGCGTTATAGCAAACTCGCTTGTTGATCACTATTAGATGTGCTGCTAGAAATTTTTGTATGTTGTAAGAAAATTTATCTCAAAGTTAAACAAAAATTTAAACGTGCTTATCAAATGTCTCCGGTTACAATTTTTACAGACAGGCTTTTTAATGTGTTTTTTTTTTCTCTGAATTATTCACTTCATAAAGCTCTGCAACTATTAAAAAAAATTTTAAATTCAAAGCGTACTTTGGAAATGATTCAAATAAAAATCATCAAAAACCAGTTGCGGCAAGTGTAGCGACAAAGTTTCTCTGCTGTGTGAAACGGAGCAGGAGATTTGCAACGATGACTTCTGGTCGATGTGATGAAGCAGAGACCAACACAGATAAACTGTGAAAATACCATGTTTGATTTCAGCAAGCTGTTTTGGTCGGATCGCGGTGGTAGTGGCGGCATCCCAGCAAAGATATCCAGCTGCGACATGGACGGGTCAGCAATCAGCAACATTTTGACAAACAACATGGCGGGAGTCCAGCACATTGCGCTTGACATTCTTGAAAGAAAGATATACTG
>Ga0210059_1000278_pt1 | contig 58484 bp, 38 predicted proteins | sample Ectturendosymbi2_FD_188042 | JGI IMG/M metagenome (GOLD analysis project Ga0210059, IMG submission 188042) | Ecteinascidia turbinata endosymbiont from Florida, USA - Sample 2 (SPAdes) (version 2) | ecosystem: Host-associated > Tunicates > Ascidians > Unclassified | place: Key West, Florida... | reverse complement strand
AAAGCATCATCCATGGAACAAGCTGACAAATAAAAAGTTTGCTTTCATTGAATTGACAAGTTTTAAAGGTTTTGACAGTAAAGTTCCAAGCTTCTACTTTGGATCAATGCCATCATTTGCTCACAAACCTTTCTTGCAAAAGCGCCAGTAAACCTCTCAATGCCCAATGTTGCACTTGAGAAAGAAGTCATCGCGGCCGCCAATACGATTGCGCTTATACTGTATTTACACGCTTCTGGTCACCAACACAGCACGTTCAACCGGAGCCGAACAGCCACTTTGCTCTGAGGCACTGACATCCGAAGTAGGTCTTCTACAAAACTTACGCGGATATAAGAAGTGGATCCCGTTGTTATCTAATTTTTTAGCAATTAATTCATGTCTGTTTTGATAACCGTATACGCTAGAGTCTTTCAACGCGTTTGGAAAATGTTTGGATTTTTGATAATCCGTAAGAAATTTTGGCTATGTTCAACCTATTCCGTAAAACCTTTGTTGCTACTTTGAACTTACTTCATTTAAATTGTTTGATGAGACTTTGCAAAATTTAACTGACTTGATCGAAATATAAGATGGAATTAAACTGTAAACACAATAGAAAAACCACTATTGCAAAACTTATTGACCACGCTCAGCTGCAGGTAAAGATAGTTTAGCACTGCACCTAATTCATTTGTACAAATCACGGGCTTCTTGAAAATACAATAACTTGTCTGCGCAATTTGAAGCGCTAATGGGAAAAAATTCAAATTTAGTTTCATTTTAGTCACATGCGCTTTGCCAAGAAGACAGATTGCAAGCTCAAGTATGGATATTAGGGAAGGATAACGAGGCAGTCGCCTCGGACCCCTCTTTTTCAGAGATACCGTGCTCCCCATTGAAAGTTTTGCACCACTGTTTAGTTAAAAAGGTTGTGTAGCCCCATCACTCTAAGAGCCACATGTAAAGAAGCTCTGAAGCACGTTATATGTTTTTCGAATTAAAGCAAAAATTCTGGGAAAATGTGCCAAAGGAGGCAGCTTTCAATTGTGAAGCTGCAAAACTTTACAAATTTTATTCTTTTCGTATGTGTCTTGTGATCTTGAATTCAGTTCATAAATTGACATGTGAAACAAAAATAACTCTTTTATCCACGTAATCCCACATCTACCTTTTACAATGGCGATATTTTGGAGCCCCTTTCTGAGAGCTTTCCCCTAAATTTTATTATGCACCTCTGTGAAAGTTATCTCAGTATCTGAAAGTAATGGCAGTGTCGATTCCCTCAGCCCTTGCAAAATGAAAAGCATCTTGTTACTTACGTTAGATTTTGCTGCTAACTCTTATTGTTGCAGTTAATGATTTCAAATAATTTACTCTAGGATAGGGTGGCAATTAACATCAGATGAAAGTTGAAACACTGAGCTTAAGAACAGCATGTCGGAGTCTAATATCTTGAAAATATAGATTTTATACTGCCGGCAAGGTAAAGGGAAATCAATGATGAAAACGATGAAAACGTTAAGGCTCCACATAATTGTGATTGAACCGTCACAATACATGTCATCACAAATAAATATCTAGAATGAATGCTATTGTTACTAAATAGTTACTATGGAACAGTGAAGAAGACTTTGGAACTGAATCGCTTCTTAGCCAAAGTTTGAACTTCAAGATATATAAAATGTATACCACCCAATCACCGCCATATTCACGCATGTAGTTTTAGAACTGTGCAAAAACAAAATCTACGATATTCATTTAAGGCTACTCTGACACTGGAAACAAGGATAGGTTATATTTATAACACCCACGGTTATCACAGAGGAGTTTGCGATGGTCTTGAAATGAAGCTTACATAACCTTTTGGTGGAATACAGCAAGTTGGTGCGCCAAAAACAGCTGCGAAAAGCGTTACTCCAATTGTTTTCACTTGCGGTCATTCAGTATGATTACAAAAGGTCAGATACAAGTTTGTGTTCGACTAAAAGCTGAAGTAGGATAGGTTCTTTGAGGCAGTTTCGCTGATTTGCACTGAAGTATTTCTTTGGCTTATACTTCAAATATTTTATTAGCCTGAAAACATTGGAATTGGGGGACGGGGTGGCTTTGCCCCATTGTCCCCCATAGCTACGCGCCTGGTGGCAACCGTATTCTGATTGCACGCTACAGACCAGAGCAGGAATTCTTGATTGAGCGAAGTTCATGTGCACCGATTCGGTAATTCAAATTAACTAACACAATTTTCAACAATCATGAGAATTCAGTTTACATAGGAAATCTGCATTCTGTGTCTACAGATAATTCAGTGATAATGCTAATTTTTTCTCATTTATTCCCAGATTTTATGCTGGGGAAACGTTTCCAACAGTAATGTCACCATGAAATTTGCACAATACATTACTTTTTATCACAAAATGTTGGGGGGGACAAAAGATATTATGTCCCCTCTGTCCAAAAGTTGGGGGGAACATGTCCCTCCTGTCCCCCCATAAACTCGGTCCCTGCACCTAGCTAATGTTTACAGCTTATACGGTGTCAGTTCCTTGACCATAAGTTATGCTGAAGACCAAGGTACCTTAATAAAACAAGGTAAAGAAAGATGAGACTAGAAAAAAGTTTAATCAATCATGCCCTATCGTAATCACCGCTACACGCAGTTAATTCCTAAAAAAACAGATCTTCAGAAGAAAAACCCAGAAAAGAATTGAAACCCCAGAGCTAGGGACAAAACTTCAGGTTTGGCACCACTGCCCAAATCATTTCGCAACTTATAGAACAGGTCAATATGATGTATTTGTAATAATATTTTCTAAAAATGCCATTTCAAACAATGCAATCAGGCAATATCTGGAAATTGTTGCAATTTAGTCTCATTGCTTGAGTGTTCCCAAAGGGGAGGCGAACGAGGCGGCCGCCTCGGGCTCCCCTCTTTCAGAGATGCCATGAGGGCTCCCATTTTGAGAGCTTCGCACTTAGCTTATTAATGACTTTAGAGCTACATTTAAGCTCTGAAACAAGTCATATGTTGGTCAAAATAAAGCAAAAGTTGTGTGCAAACGTGCCAAAAAAGGCCCCTCAACAACTGTGTAGGCAAAGAACAATTGAAAATCAAATGACTTCAAACAATTTACAAAGTGAAATTGACTTTCAATTCCCAGACATAATGAAAAATTTAACTTGATTTCAGCGAATATAGTTTCTGTATAACATGTGTAAAAGATATTTACAGCCTAGGGCTCCCTTTCTGAGAGTTTGCCTAAATTCTAACATCCACCCTTGCATACTCGTATAATAAAGAATAAATTTAATACAAAGGACCGCGGGGCCCGTAGCAAATGCTACATTTGTTACTATTGTTAAGCTGTCACTGCAAGGTTGGTAGAATGCTAACTAATAAAGCGTTTGTTAGGAGTTGCGTGAATTGCGAAATGGACACTCGCCTCTTTAGATCATTTAGTTTCCGGGAAAACAATCCCTGCGCTTGTTCACTAATTGCGGATGTGATGATGTTAAATGACGTTAAAGCTTATTTGGTAGCATGCTTTCGCTGGCCAATACCTTGCTGCCAACAACACACTGATGTTTTTTCTCTCCGTTCTGCAAGATAAATGTGAACTCAACATATGAATGACTGTTGTTTTACTTGCGAGAATTCTTTTTAGGCTTGTCATTTTCAATCGCGTATTTACGCTTAGGTTACAACAGTAGATTCCTGTTTCCATCCACTTTTTTGTCTGATCCAAAGTAAATAAAATTTGTGCAAGGCGTCAATCGGTAAAAAATAACGACAGTTGCCTAATCTTGAGATTGTAAATAGGCTATTTACGGTCACTATGATCTCACTTGAACAATAACTGTTTTTTCGTAAAGTTGTAATATACTGCACTGAGTTTTACTCTTATTAGCTCATTGAATGAAACTGCACTGAGTTTGCGTTTGTGCGACGCCCTCGGAAAATTAAAACGGCGCACCAAGGCATGGCGACACACTGTTTGAGAACCATGGACGTACAGCGTAACACAACTACACAAACTGTACTTGAAACATGAGACCTATATGATTCCTACTGCCAAAACACCGAAGACGTGCCTGACGCACCAAAATACTTGGAACGGTAACCTCAGTTGCATTACCTGTTGTTCAGTTAGCAAGAAAGCGGATTAACCTTGTTTCGAAATTCTGAAGTACACAGATAATTATTTTTTATTTGGACATCTCATCCTAAGCAAAGCGATGATACACCTGCTCCTTTTACGCCTTTGCCAACTTCACGTGCCTTTCTTGTTCTGTGTGGCGTTTTTAGGCGCTACGATAAAAGCAGCGATGGCAGTGCCTATAATGCACAATATGTTTTTGCGTTAGGGGAACGCGTACTCCTTGTACGCTTTTACCGCTCGAGTTTCTTCTGTTGTGATCAGAATGCGACACATAGCAGCTTAAACAATAGCTGCAACGGATATATGAGAAAGTTGAAACAAGTTATTCGTTGCTCGTGATTGAGCTCCTCGTACAGGTGGTGAAAACGAACTTTCTATGGGCATGAACACTGGTGGTGCCAGAGAGCGTGTTTGAATGAATGTATGGAATTTATTCAGTTCACGACAGACGGCTGCACACTGCTAGATCTGAATGGAATGGTGCCTTTTGTCGACCAAAGACGGGCGGATAAAGCTAAATGAAACAAGGAATAATAATAAATTTAATAAACGGCCAACCTTAAGCAATAAACTACTTACTGAAAACAACGGCAGAATTACAATGCAATCATAAAAGGTGCAAAAGCAATCAACAAACCACGCTCCCATTTACATGTTAAAGTGTCTCCAATCAACGCTACATCTGTGGATATTGACGTGAAATTAAGCAAACTCTTTCGGATTCAGTATTTGATGACCAATAGATATGTAATTAACTAACGTAGCTTTTGAAAGTTCTGCAAAAATTTCACCTTAAAAATGTATGACAAGAGGCAGGGTCAAACGTTTTTTGAAGTATATAAAAGTGACAGTGAAGCGCAAAAGAAGTTTCAGTCTAACACACACCAACTGGACAAAGATGTTATTCAACTTACATAAGTAGAGAGGGACATGAGGAAGTAAACGTATACAAAAAGTGATAGTATTGATGGATATGAACCACGCAAATGCACTGTGGATTAGTTGAGACCAAACGCATGGCGTTTTAAAGCAAGTTTCATTTTTCATTGATTTATTTTACTTGTTTCGTCAGCTCACACTCAAAGTCCTTTCCACATGTTTGTAGTCAGTCATGGAGGCTCGAGACGTGTGTAGAGACTCTTGCGAGTCTCCATGAATGCAGGTCCCTGTCTTCAATCCTTTGTTTCGAGACTTGGAATGCCTTATAAACACGACTTGGCAAAGCCCTGCAACTAAGCCTCAAGGCTGTTGGTCTTATAAATAAGAAATATGGATAAAATGCATGACTTTTGACTAAATCGAAGCTCGGAAATGTCGATGACCTGTTTTAGGCATTTGTGTAAATTCGGAAATCCTGGCCAAAAACCAGATATATGTTTTCACACCACGTAAACATGGAGCCGGGTGACAGTTACCAGCAGACAAATTTTCAGCTCTCGGGTCTTGGTCTTAGCTTATTAACAAAGTTTTGATCTTGCGGTTTGAAACAGGTCACTGTATCCACTACATCAATGGTAGCAATACTAGATAGTAGCAGTGATATACACAAAAAATACAAAATACGAGCTAAGCAATAAAGAAAAGGCGTTACTACATACATGCACGCAATACTGGGGAAAACGCGCCAGCAGCTACCGGTGTTATGCATAAACAGTGGTAGTTCGGAAACACGTTTATTAGCTGTTGGTAGATTATTCCTTAGGTAGTACATCTTGAGTATGAGACTATTTCGGAAAGTAAAACCTTGAGCAACTGGTAAGTGCACGCTGAGGTTGCTGTGCAATAGAATTCTATTGTTCAGCAATACATCAGGAACTTCTGTTCGAGTTCCAAAATTTTTGTTAAGCGTTTAAAAAAAATACTAGCCACAACGGACGGTTTTGTTAAAAAATATTGCAACGGTTTTGTTTGAAATAATGCTTTTATTTGATTTTTCTCAAAATGATAAACATCTTCATACCACGAATCTTAGCTGTGGTTCATTCAAGTATCAAACGACCTGTACTGCAGAACCCATAATATTTACTTGGTTTTGTTTGCTGCAGGCACACCTTACTTATACAATATTGACATAATTCCGAGCAGGTTTAGAATTTTACAACCATTTCAAGCACAGTGGTGGGTTGATCAAGACCTCTGAACGAAAGCCGCCATAAAACATGGAAAAAGTAACCTTTATGCGACTGGGAACTTCGATGAAATATTATGGAGCAATAAGATCCCAAACTACTTGACCCAATTTAGTCCTCTTTTGCAACGTGACTGGCACAGGGGTAAATTCCAAGTCAGCGTCAACAGAAAACGGATTAGTTGTTGTTTTTTAGGAATATCATCGGCCATTGCGTACCAGAAAGTTTTTGCCGCAAAATTTGATAACAAAATATGTTCCATTACGAAAATATAAACGTTTCAAGAATTTCGATTAGCGAGTACGACAGTGCATGAATGCAAATAGAATGTCCGAAAATTTAACAGCTTTCAATCGAAAGACGTCCAAGCCAGTCCCGTCGCCACAGGGGGGCTTTAATTGGCTTATCCCCCCAAAAAAAGCTACAAGCCTCCCAAATTGAAATATGAAACACTATAAGTCAGTGGAGTTTTTGTCAACTTTTAGAAGGTCAGCCCCCCCGGACAAACGTAAAGCTCCTTACTGAAGACTTTCTGATGACGGTTCTGGTCCAAGCTCTTTCTGTCTTGCATTTCAAACTACGTTGTTGTACATTAATCTACCGGTTTTTGTATCAACACGTGTAATCCAGACTCATCGCTCGATCATTCTCTCTGTTTTTTTGGTTAACATTTTGTGTGTAGAAGTTTGAGCAGTCATGCAGATTCAACTTGTATCGCACAATAAAGAGGTTAATTTGTAGGAAATTACGCTCTGTCAGGTTAATTTCTAGGCAATTAACCTTTTGCCTATAGCATAATCCCGACATGCCCAAAGCAACCTAAAAGCAAAAATCAGCTTTCTTTCAAAGAGAGCTCCCACCTTGAATCTCTGGAACATGGGACTTTCCTCCGTTCCCATCATGTACACGAAGTCTGGTGTGAGCACAAACGAAACGCGTTCTCGTTGAATCCCGTAAAACTTCTTGGTATTTCCAAGAAAATGGCCAAAGTCGATATGAAACAAATTGCCAGATTCCGTCAACATGATGTTGTCGTTATGTCGATCACCAATGCCTACAAACCATCGGAAGGCGCACATGTGATTCATGGAGGTATATACAGTATTTAAATCATCAATTTAGTGCTTGACTAAAATAACTAGAGCACAGAAAGCATTCCTGTTACAGTGAGAAATTATGAGCGTTGGTTACCTGTAAATGCAATGCATTAGTCTCAGGGCACAGTCAGGAGTAACATGTAATCAATACAACGCTTCCTTCACATACACGCTATACACAGTCGATAAAATTACTGCGTGAAAAATGAAAAAAAAAATTAGCAAAGAGTTTAACATAAGCTTGAAACTGCGTATAAGGAAAAAAATACGAAAACTGCTCGTTCGTAGCTTTATTGCTGGTCCTAACTTGTATGAACAAAGCTAACAGTTATCTTGACATCTCTCGAAACCAGAGCTCAGAAAAAAATGAAACAGTGACATAGCCATGATGTGTGTCATGATACCATTCTTGATTTTTTTTTCAATGATTTACCTCGAAATAGGGCATTTATATAGGTTTAGAGTTCGCACGTTATTTACAGCTTGAATCGATTTTATAAATGTAAGCCCGGACTTTTTCGAGAACACTGGGCATACACCAGTAAAACAAAAAAATGTTTAGATTCTTTTAAAAACCATGAAAACGAAGGCCAGTATGCAAGCAAATAAACAAAACATAACAATAGAAACAGTTGAAAAATGCCTACGTGGATGTAAAGAAGTTGTCACTGAACTCATGAATACTAAGAAAAAGTTGCAGGTAAGCTAAATCCAATAAAAAGATTTGATAACAAACATTTGTAAGGACCAATGTAGTTGTTCACATAAACCATCTTTTTTCGAAGACTTTTCTCTAGCGGAAGTACGTTTAACAAAAATAACAGGAAGCGAATTGCACTCGCCCAATATGTACGTAGCAACACAGTATCCAGCGCAGGAAAGCATGAACGATTCCACAGCTTCTTCCATCTTGTCAGCCGCTGGATTGTTCCTCTCCAACCATTTTTTCAACACTTCGTCCTTAAATGTTCCTCGAAAAAATCCACCAAACTCTTTCTGAATTTTCGCAACAGTTTTGGCATTAGGAACAATCTCAATTATGCCCACTAGCATGCCTGAAAAGCAAACAGAAATAATTGACCAACAAGTCATTCTTTCACTTAAAAATAGATTTTTTGCAGTTCTACATAGCATCGGGACAGAATGGTTCTCAATACGACGTTTCTTCTGAGGCATTCTTTTCAAATTTTCTTCAGTTGTTAACAGAAAAAAGCGTAAAAATAGAACCAGCCCAAAAATATTTCCAAAAATGAGGAGTTCTGCGGAGCCTTGGTGTAGAAGAGGGGTGGCCAAACCGCGGATCTTTTGGCTTTCGTTTGCGGTTTATTCGCACCTGTGGAAATACGTTGGCGTAGTTAGTTTTACCATAACAGAGAAAGCACTCAAACTTGGTTTACCGGGTGTGATAACTTGTTTTATCACTAACTTACTCTGATCACCGAATGGGAAAACTACCGTTTATTAAACTCTTTTAATCCGACCCTCGTTTCTCCAGGTATAAAAACCATTTCAATTTTTTACGTGCAGTTCATATTGGTTTCCACAAGTAATCCATCCATCTGCTGCCGCTCGTTGTCAAATAGATCCAATGCAACCACGAATCAAGAAGTCACCCCACCCCAGCTCTAGAGTAGTCATGTCTGCGAACTTTTGTTCACTATATTTTAGGAAACCTATGATCTAAAGATTATGATTATCATCTCAGAGCGATTGCCAAAATCGCTAAGTTGGTCTAGAAGTGAGATAGACAGCATATAGAAGCAAGGAAAGGGGCTTTCGGACCTTACATAGGTAGGCTGCTTTTTCGAGCATAGACGTTTCTTTCAATCATTGGTAGTGTAACATAAACTCGTTTTGCTGTTTTCCATGCCTCAACAAAACTGAAATCTCACCTCAAGTTACTGCTTCAAGCACAGAAACCAGCTGACGTGAACAGAAGTCGGAGTAAACAAAACTAAAAAAATGTAACGACAGATTTCGCACATAATCTCTGCCGCTTCAGTTGAAGTTTAACTCTCAAAGGAATTCGGATACGAAATTAGAAAGACCTACAGCTAGAGAGAGTTTTGGACAGGGACGCAGGAGAACGGAGACATTGCCTGCTGACCTTTCAAAAGGGAGGCAGTGCCTTTTCATGACAGATAGCACAGGTAATTTCATGGATTAACAGGATAGACTTGAAACAAATTTATTGCAGCTATTCGCGCACCCAGATTATTGAGAATGGTTTCTTAATTTCTGTTAATATTTGTGAAGTCAGTGGTGTTGATAAATAAAAGAAAATATAATGGTAACGATTTTTTTGTTTTTCTAAGTTTCCATTGCCTTCAACTCTTTTACTGCTCTCTTTCACTGGAGTTGCGCCGGCTTAGCTGCAGATCTCGCAAACCAATGCCTTAAAAGAGCCAGCTCGTGCAGCTCTGACATCGATTAGCCAAATGTGAAACATGGTGCAGTCCAGACTAAAACGAACAAGATGGCTTCGTGACATTAATGTTCAATAAATTCAATGTATGAATGTAAATAGAAGTTTATAACTTTCTTTTCGTGTGCAGCGGGGCATAAGCAGCAGGTTAAGTCACCTCTTGTATGGAGAATCGTTTAGAAGTGAAGAGCACGACATATTTACAACTGCTTTATTTTCCATCAATGTAGCTTTTGCATCCACAATGGGTGGCGGCCTAGTCATGAACTCAGTTACGATTTGCTCCATTTGCAGCAAAGTAGCGCCATGATAACTGGGAAGCAGACAGGGCCATAATGCCCAAAAATCAGGATGCTTGTCTCTTTCGGTGGCGAAGATGACCACAACGTCCTGTGCCAAGGTGCACTGGTATCCCTGCAGTGGTTAAACGAGGCCAGACTGCAACCGAAGTGATCGTCTTCTCGTGCGTCAAGACCGTTGACGAACGTTCATGTCGATTCCAAGATAATCAGCTAAGGAAATATTTACTGCAGCCGGTGCAACGAAAGTTTTGTATCTTTGGCTTACATGCTAGCAATTGTGAATCGGTAAATCCCTAGAGCAAAAACTCTCACTTGACTCACACCACCTGATTGAAAAGCAGTCCTGTTGCCACGGGGGCCCCAAACAAGGCTTCAAGAACCCCCAAAGTGAAATATAAAACGCTAGAAATCAGTGGAGTTTTTATCAATCCGTATTCTGTTCCGTTCTGTAATTTATGAACACAGTTGTACTTGCCGCTACAACCTGGAATAACATCGCCTGATCATTTTGGATACGTTTGTAAGGTAAGAAGCGTCAGCATACTTACGGCAGCATTCGTCAGTAAGGTAAGAAATGTAGTTGAGGCTTGATCGCAAAGCGTCAGGATCCATTGCTTGGAGTGTTGATGGTGAAGTTACAGTAGCTTATATGCCTAGTGGCATACGCCCAGAAGTTCGACTTCCTATTGATCACCGTATTTTGTGTAGTTATGACTGTTGTGAAAAAATGTCTTATGGCTATTCCAGATAGTCTTCTCGTAGTTAGTACGGCATAGAAGCAAGATACTTTTATTGCTTACGACCAATGTTACACGATTGTGCAGCCTGCTGTTCCGACAGCAAGATGGAGTTAATAGTGTAGTTAGAAAGGTCTATTTGGCAATGACTGCTAAGCTTGCCCGGACAGAGTAGTGCAGTTGGTGCATTACGGATGTTAACCATGTTGCGTCCACGTAGGCCTTAATAGCTTGTACTTGTCAACATTGATAGCCTACTTGAGATACAATAATGGTGTAAATCTAAACACGTGCCATGCATTAAAAGATTAACTGGTCTAAACACCAGAAAGGTTTATGTATGCGTGTTTCGGCCAGTTAAAAGCACGATGCCTATGCTTTTTAAGCAAAATTTACTTCACCTCATTGCAAATTTTATCAATTTGTGTGCTGATGAAACAACACGTTCATCGCGGTGCACTGATTTGACCGACCTCAGATTTTTTCCTTCAGCAACAGTGTTTTCGTAACTGAACAATAGGCTTGATTCTCGTTTCTTGCAAATTTTTGTTAACATTTGCATTTCGTTACGACATCTCTAAATACTCGTCGTCAATTAAATGACGATGTCCAAATTCCTTTTGCTAAGCTTGTTCGAAAAATTTTATTTGCAAACTACGAGCCTATTATGGATATTTTTGTGGGAAAATATTTAATAATTTTATCATTAATTTACCTACAATGTGAATCACAATGTGCCAGTCCTGTGTTGTACATTTAATGTAAATTTTCAGAATTTCTAGCCCCCCTGCACAAACGTAAAGCCCCTCTATTAAAAACTTTCTGGCGACGGTTCTATGGTGATAACTTCGTTGATGCCCAGGAAGAGCACACGCGTTGCTTATTTCTGCCTTATTCCACTTACGCTGTGTCGGCCGACATTGAAGAACATGCCATAACAGTGTCTCGCCTAAATTAAAACTCTGAGCCTAAAATTAAAAAAAAGATAACAAGGGCAAGCTTAAATGAAAAATCTAGTAGAGCTTAGCATCTTTTTGGGTTGAATTGGTAAAGTAACAGAGACTACCCGCGCTATACAATTCATACTTCATAACTTCCCGTGACTCATTTTTCTACGAAACCATGTCCCATCTTGCCTCAAGTAAGCCTACATTAAACACAGATAGCATAAAGAATACGACACGATGTATACAAGCAGTGGTGTACGAACTGGGGGTAAAGGAGGTGCAAGCGCACACCAAAAATTTTTAAGTTGTCGAAAATTCGGGCAAAATCTCAAAAAAGTCAGGCACAGAAGTTTTGTTTCGGCATTCTTAAAAATATAATGAAATTACACGTTTTTGTTAATGAGTGTATAAATGAGTGTGGCTAAAGAAAACATGAGTCTGACTCCCCACAAAAAAGTTTAGTATGTCATAGAAAACACATCAAATATACAGCATATAAAATCAACAAACCGTTTCTAGTAATTTTGTGTTTTACTTTGTGAGAGAGTTGATGAGTAACAAACTGCTACAGAAAATTTGTAGGGGGAAAGTTCAGCGCTTAAACTTTTTCGGGAAAATTTGGGGAAATTCGGGCAAAATATCTTTCGCATCCCAAAAAATTACCTGCTCCTACACCTATGTCTAAAATGAATAATGGCTCCATTGTAACTTGTGTTATATCGTCGCAGAATTGAGATTAGCGCTAAAAGGAATTGGCGCAGACCTGTGCTCATGCAACCGTACGATAGCAGATGAAGATCAAGACCTTCCTCGTTCCACAGTTTTCCCATCAATGACAGCATTTGCAGTGTTAACATGTCTTGACGCAGGTCGTCACCTTGTTTGAAAATAAGTCTGTGATAAAATAGGAATACATTGGCGTTGGTTATTAGGTTCCGCTAGGCTGCGCCAAGCGTCGGCAGAAACTGAATTATGATGTAGTGTTTTGAGCCACGCTCAAGTAATACACTTCGCAACAATAATGCACACTTTTCAGTTCACAGCGTAACCATGACTATGGCTAACCGTTCAATATTGTTTGATTCGGAAACCACGAAACTGTCGGCATTCACGAACTCAAGCCACAATGGACGCTTTTTTGAGTCCATTATTTTTGACTTGTCCACAATGAGTTTCCCAAGAGTAATGCGGGGATCAAATGGCGCTTGAAATGTTTCGGGCAAATCAATCTTCGCAATTTCGTCTTTTAGGCTGTCACCTCCTTTTGCATTTGCGGCGCACGACTTTCCAGAACGTGACGAAAGCTGCACAAGTGCGGTGCTTCTGTCAATTTTCAGCAATCAATAAAGCATTATATTCTTGTGACAGGCATGCAAAAATTCCTTTGACAAATACAGACGCGATACAAAAGGGTTCCATTATGACGTATTTCTCAGTAAAGCTTTCCCATACTTACTCGAACACTCAATTCTTTCAAAATGTTGACGGCAGTGATTTGTTTAGAAAGCTCATCGATCATGTTAGGTCCGCATCCACGAAGATAAGCTTCCAAAAGAATTGAATATCTTTGGCTAACATGCAAGTTCTCAACCTCGGATCGCAGAAACCAAAAAAAGTAATGTCCGATTCGTTTGCTTTGAAGCGCTCGCGTAAGGAGGAACCGTGCAAGAGCGCTGTCATGATGAGGTTCGAATTTCAACGCCTGCGAGTGCAAATCCCAGGCTTTTAGGCATACCGCAGGGTAAATTTGCTCTGGAACGTTATAGCAGCAACATGGAAGTTTCAAAAATCACGGTAAGAAAACTTAGACTGTATCACTAAGGCTACACGAAAAGCAGCTCGAACTTGACTTCATTTCGCAAACAGCTTTTTCTGTTTGCTCCGATCTGCCTTCGAGTCAGATAAATACGAATCGTACTGCTGGACGATTTTGATTGTTCGCCTTGCTTTGAGTAAGCTTATTAAAGATTGAGCCTCTCAATGAAAAGTAGTCGTTAGCACCAGCATTATTGTTCAGGGTTTATTTCCGATTCCCCACCTTCTGACTAATACTGTAGTTCAAAAGTGCTTTTCCCAAACATATGCACCTAAACGTAAAAGATAAAAGGGAACAATTTGTAACTTTAAGTTGTGGTATTGCTATGCACAGAAGATGATAACAGTTGTTATCGAAACGTTTGCAAGATGTCAGTTGTATCGTTTGCTTTGGCCGTAGTATTTATTATAAGTTGTGGTAAATTATGACTTGGGTTCACGCAACACCGATCTACCGGTTGCTTCTTAGTCCCTTCAAAGCATACTTTGTATGCAAAACATCAAACTATCGAAGATTTAAAAAGGATTAAGTTCTCAAGCAGGTTTTTTAAGGAAAATGTTAGGTACCCGGTATGGACTTGTAGGGACGCGATTTCTCTGATTCTAGGGACCCAACGATAATTTTCTCTGATTCTAGGGACCCGGTTTTAAATTCTAGGGATCCGAATCGGTTCCCTAAAACACCTAAAGAAAAACCCTGTTCTCAAGGTTATTCCAACTTCGCTTCTTCAAGCGTGGATTTGACCTACTGTTTAATATAAAACTAATTGAGCTCACTTTTTCGTTTGAGGTTATCCAAGGACAATGAAACAGTGCAGTGCAAGGAACTGAAAGAATCGAACATTACTGCTTGGGTCAAAAGTTTATATGACTGGCACTCATTACAAAAAAGTCCTACTTTTTCAAATATCTTGCATCCAAAATGCTTAATCTGCCGGGATTTATGCGTGGGGCAATACTGTATGGGGCATTTTATTAACACTGACAGTTTTATCAAAACATGTACTCAGAGTTCCGCCGTTTTCGTGATTCGGTTTTGGTGATTCGCTGGACCCATATAAGCATCATTTTTAAAAAACTAGTCGTAACTGTTTGGACTCACATCTTTGATTTTGCACAAAAAAGCTGTTGCAAACTTTTTTTGCAATATCGACCAAACCACACACCAAATACTGTGAAGGTGGAGTGAATTTACAAAAGGTAGATCCTACAGATAAGCACAAATTAGGCCAACGTGTGAATTGGCGTCAATTTTCTCAGAGGAATACCAAGTGTGGTGAAATATGCAAAGTAGACTCCACTTTGCAGTCGTATTACTTATTCAAAATCTAACATTCGTGGTGTTTTGCAGATTGCTATGTGTTTACGTGGTAGAAGCACGCAACAAAATACTTATGTAAGACGAATTCAGTGCCATCAACCAAAACATACAATTAAATATTCAAAGTTTCTGAAACGACACAAGCAGCATCAGTTCTTACCTGCGTCAGTTGCAAAAGATAAGCGAGCAACTTATCGTTGCTCAAGTCTTTCAGAGTGGTTACTGCTAAACTGCGCACGTTTTTATCGACGTACTGGGAATCCAGTAACTCCAAAGCCACCTGTCACAACGAATGGTAGTAACAAAAATAACTGATTTATAGGCAAGCAAATGTATGTCGCTACCTCCTTCGTCGAAAGGAAGCGCAACTGAAAGTACAATGCAACTAAATACAGAACTTAGAAAAGTGATCAAAAGGTTTGTCTTTTCTCTACCCATCCATACCTCTGCTGGCTCAGCAGCTTATTTAAATATTTGTCTTGCGTTAATCAATAAATGTTGAAGGTGTTTCTACAGTAAAACCAAACGCTACTTTCTGGCTAATATAATAGATGTATTGACTGCACATACTGAGCTTTTACAGAACATACGAAAACCTTTGTAACGGTTTAGTTTTGTTTGCAATTTTGTTTGGAACTTGTCTACAACAACAGGCATGCACATAAACAAAAACAACCTCAATGGAAATAGGTGACCACTGCCGCAAAAGTTCGTGCATCCTTACGACACTATCTAAACTTGCAGCATCCACAGCTTGTAGAACTTTCGGGAGAGAATTCGCTCTGTCTTTGCAGTAGGAACTGTGGCGAAAAGAAAAATCGCATCTGTGCAATCAATCACTTCACTTGGTGTTTGCGGTTGTAATTATAAAGTGCAATGTTGGTCGCAAATCTAAACCAACTTGTTATGTTTGACACAAAGCACTGTTTCATGGGAACAAACTAATCCTGCTTGCACGCAAATATTTTTTTTAGCAAAGCAAATGGTACTGGAGTAGCTGCAGCACATACACGCAACAAATACAGTTCGCTGCTTCAAATTGAACAGGTAGAAAAGTTACACTGTTATCATCGAGCTCGAAACAAATTTTACACAAATACCTGTATTTATTCAAAACTGCCTTATCCGATGCAGTTAGCTCTGCGAGTGCGTCGCTTTGGATAATTTCTTCAAGTTGCTTCCACTCGGCTGAACCGTGCACTGGCTGCACATCTTCATTGTCGTCATTTTTTTCTGGAGGTATCCATCCACCGTTTGGGAACACCACAGGGTGCATATAGGAATCCAGCTACAAAATGATCATTAATTTCTAAGCTTAGTCTTTTGCAATTTAGCTCTGAGAAAAAAACTAAATTAAGAAGCAAAAACGCAACAGCCAATTATTCAAATTAAATCATTCCGCATGTTTCGAAAAACAACTGTTTAACACGATGTCACTGAAATCATTGGCAGTTGCTATAAACGTCCAATATGATTTGATAAAAATCATCGTTATTGTTTCTTGTACTGCTTTGCAAGACTTCGGAGCTTCACTATTCACCAAGGAAAGTAATATCTTTCAAAAATTCCTTTCTGGACGCGCGAGTGTTGGTGCATCAGACGAAGAAACAAACGTTTTGCACACTGCACAGTGCGCATGGGATGTGCCAGGTTGAGAAATTAAAGCTACTGAGACCTGAAAGCTACTCGTATTCGCATTTTTCTGTGTTAAATGCTCTGATCAACAAGCCATTCATAGAAAATTTGGGCATGCCTCGCCGAGGTGCATGTTACTGAAAGCGAACCGCTGTTGGGACAAAACATTCTCTTTATCCTCTGCTTGAATTCGACTCATTTCAGTCGTTCTTGCGTGTGCCACATAAGCGGCCTGAATGCTGGTTTGTTTGTGTATATTACAGGTTGATATAGGCATTGTACTAAGTGTCGATCTAAATAAACGCATGCCACAGACCAAAACATCATCTTAGCAGCAAAAGGTCGCGCATTCACATACCTAGTTCTTGTTCTTGTTCAACTGAAACCAACAAAGTTTATTTCACCTCTATATAAAGTTCTGCAGCGCAGGAAGTAGACTGAGCAAAAGCATTGGGAGCAGTTGTTCCAGTATGAGTTTCGATCGAGACGTCTTCGCTGTTCAACAACGGCCATGTCTTGAAAACATGCTTTCCAGTGCGCAGCACAGACCTGTGCAAGATACTTTTGTGGGCAGAGAAAGCTTTGAAACAGTCACGAGGCGGAAAACCTTTTCAACAGCATCTGACTTCAAGTAAAAGTTGTTACACCCGTTTGACACTCACGTACCTGTGATTGAGCAGCTGCATGTTTGCCCAGCTTAAAATCACGTGTTGCTGTTCACCATCCGATGCATCTTCTTTCACGCCGTATTTAATGCGGTTCGACCAATTTCGAAATATTCCAATGATATTTGCATTCAACCTGGCTTCTTTCGGAATGTTTCGAAGTTGAATATCGAATTCCAACCACTTAAACCACCTGTCAGTCGATCGAACAGGAAATTAATAAGTCGATCTTCGTTTAAAGACGAATTTTTTTGCTTGATGTTAAAATTAAAACTTTTTTAAGTTCCTCAGTATCTGGATCACCCAGCTCCATAACGACGTAATACTTACCTTTAAACGGTGCCTTAGTGTTTCCAACCCGGGTTTTCCCGAACCCGAAACCCGTTTTTTTGGCTATTTTTTACTACCCGAAACCCGTTTGTTTTTCAATTACCAAACCCGGGTATCTTGAAAAACCTGGAACAGCTGTTGCATTCAAATATTAGTAATTCTGACAACACTGAAGTTGCAGACTGGCGCGTGTAAGGGCCAAATTAGCACATTTGAACTTTCAACTATTACCATGAGGTCCGAGGTGCGGGTTTGCTCACTGACCATCGTACGTTTGTTGTTGGTCCGTTTATATTTTTGTTCAATTGACCTATTCAGACGGATCGTGACGTCATTTTGCACATAACAGGTGTCTACACAAACTTTAGTCTTTTCGCTGACCTAATTAAATAACTACCACATGAGGTAGTTCTTCAAAGGCATGCCGTAGTTTCGTAGTTACTAGCTAGTTGAATTATAAGTTGTTATATGTTAGTTCATATACAAGCTGTTTTTCTTTGCAAAATCGATTCGTTCCTTTTCAGTGTGCAATAACTTTCTACTAAATATTTGGCTTTCCTTTAGAAGCAACTTTAAGTAGATTTTTAATCATACACATTCAGTTTAAAGGCGTTAGTAATCACAGAAAATCAGAAGCTTAAAACCATTTCTTATACAACAAGGCTCAACTAACACCAAAGTGCAATTTGTGCTCCGTTATACAAGTCATACAAAAGAAGGTGATTCAAGCACCGAAAGCTTGATCAATCATGTGAAATCAAAGCACACAAAGCATGTAATCCATGAGAGTGAAGACCACAAAACTATTCCGGCACAGGAAGAGATCCTATCACAAATTGTGAAAAAGGAATCTTTGTGAGGCTACAAAGAAGAGGTCAAATAAACTTGAAAACTGTTTCATGCCTTAACTACAGTCAAGCCTATATCAGCTCAAATCAGTGGAACCAGAGAGGACTTTTTCAGCCACGGGACTACTTGTCACAAAACTCAGAAACAGACTGAATGATAAAAGTGTGCTTTGATTGTCATACGTCAGTATTATACACATCATTGAAAGACTGTGCTTAAATTAATCAATAATTCGCTAATTAATGGCGGGAGGACAAACAGTAGTAATTTCACAATGATATTGAGTTTTATCTCTCAAAAACGCATTCTTTTCAAAACCCGAAAAAGCCCGGGTTTTCCCGGGTTTCCTTTCTCAGCTACCCGAAACCCGGGTTTTAAAATTTTGCCCCGAATTGGAAACACTACGGTGCCTCCCGTGATGCTGGAAAATAACAGCGTTTACCTCAAGTCATCGCTGTAGGGCAAGGGATCGGTCACAACTGGCCTCGATAGCCTTTGTCTCCCCCTGTAGAGTGATAACTCCAAGTAAACTTCGTCCGGCGATGGAAGATCTTTCCCAACCGTTAAGCTGTCGATTCCTGAACACAACAAATCGCTCACGATTAACTATGTCATATTCATAAAGAAGTTACACTAGAAACGTTTACTGGTTTGAAGAAGAAGCTAAAACGACGCAATGCACGAAACAAACTATTTGCCACACAAGAACGCTTAAACTTTCTATTATAGACACCATAATAACAGGACAGCGGTTCAAAATCTCCAACATTAGAACAGATCTATAAAAGAAAAACTCTAAGGGAGTGCGGAAACACACAAAGCAGCACTTACAATAGCTGAACTAACCAAGCACTAAATTATAATCAAATTCTAACACTTGCTATGTACAGTAATCTCCCGGTTAAGTTCGCACCCGTTAAGTTCGCATCCCAGTTAAGTACGCAAAAAATATTCAAAAAATCTGGATTCAACTTTTTCACTAATTTATTGGTATTTGCAGTGAGTCAAACACGGCAACACAACTTGTCATGAAAAGAGTTAAACAAACAACAATATGGTGCTGAAGTTCACGATTTAAACAAGTCAGGAATGGTCAGCTGATGCATGTTATGCTCTCTTTTGCGTTTTGCTTTCAAAATCACCTGCCTTCAAGGTATAACTTATCTTTCATCTCTTTAAACCTCCCGACAGACGCTCCAAAGTTTTTCTTTTTCGTCTCTTCAAACATCAGATCAGAACGTTTATGAATAACTTCTCGCTTCGCCCAGACTTTTCTAATACAGTAGTAGCCTCACTGACTTTGTACTGCCGTGTGATGCTTCGTTTGCCTAGAGCAGGGGTGGGAAAATAGCGGCCCGCGGGCCAAATGTGGCCCGCCAAAGCGTTTTCAGTGGCCCGCAGAAGCATTCAGGAAAATCTTCAAATCTGAAATTTTCTCCAGCTTCTCATAGTAAACATTAGTGCTGAGGCTATAAATCGAGACTTGCTTCCACTCGCATAAGAAGATACGGCCCTCCGCTTAACGTGGCCTTCTCAAAGTGGCTCCCAAGCAAACATAATTGCCCGCCCCTGGCCTAGAGGATTTGTCTGGCTCATCTAAGAGATTACTTCCAATCCCTGTGACTCATTCAAACGCTTGGCTTTGCCTGACATTATATGTGAATAGTATAATATAAGTAAACACCATGTGCCTTGCTAAAAAGATTAGTAAGCTTCAGTCAATGAAACAATCAGTCTCGAAACTTCATCCCTAATGATCAGCAACATGGTAGCCAACCTGTTTTCACCAAGAAAAGCCAGACCTTGTCCCAAAAAAGGCAGAAAAAGCCAAATATCAGTTTTTAAGGCATATTCACATAAAACATGCATAACACAAAATATATATTGAAACTCGTCAGAAACATCAACATAATTATAATACAATTTCAATCTTTAAAAGCATTTTCTTTCCCAGTAATTACACTGTCTTACAATTGTTTCTTATAAATAACATTGCTGATTTTATAAATAACATCGACTAAAATCTTCCCAATATTCTTTGTACCCTGCATGGTCATAGACTCTCGTCAGAAGAGATTTGTAATGAATATGCAGCTCAGACAATGTTATACCAGAATTAAGCCTTTTCGACTGAAAAAAAAGTCAGAGAAAGCCTATTTTTGTCTGTTTTTTGATTTCCAAAAAAAGCCAAAGGTGTTCAGAAACGCCGAATCGGCTGCAACCCTGATCAGCAATTCAGCGTATTCACTTTTGCTGATACATATACAGGCCTTCTATATTACGTCATAATACGCTTTTTGTGTAGAGTACAAGGCATAATTGCAAAGTTCGCACCTACCAGCTAAGTTCACACGTACTGCTCAGATTCAAGTTGCGAACTTAACTGGGAGATTAGTGTACTATTTCATTTCTTTTAAGCAAACCGACTGATGTGGCAGCACTTCCTACATCTTGGTTCTGTTATCTTGTTGCTAACTTTGGCACAATTTGTCTTGAAACGCAAAATATATGTTTTGAGTAATAGTTAACAATTTTACTTTAACAAAAGGCAACTAAATTTTTGGCGTTGGAACTGAAAGCGGCTTGTTATTTTTTGCTAAACTTTGGTCTTACTAGCGGTGCAGCGTGAGCTTACAAAAAAACAAACAAAACAAATAAAACTAAAGCAAAAATATTTCAAACATGCATGCGAAATCGATTTTATAGCATATTTTTTAAATGGTAAATTTCGTGAAAGTTTTAAAGTTTGACCAATTTTAAGGCAACTTTGTAAGAATCTTTATACTCCTTGGTTGCCTGTAGTTGGACTTTGTAATGATATGAAGCTGTTGATGAATTGCGAAGTCGACTGCAAAGCCAAATTATGGAAACAATTAATTAATTTCCAATACATTGCTGTTTAACACGTGGCTAATTGTCTTTTCTGAGTAGGAAGTTTAAAACCAAGGCTCGCCATAAAAGGGCTTTTTCGAAAACATTGAAAACATAAGGAACCCCGCAACGTGAACTTTCTTGAAAAGAACAGCTAAACAAAACTAATTTCTGACTTCGTTCAAAAATATCTTCAACAAACTTCACTGAAATCCCATTTTTCTCGAAAAAAAAAAGATATTGAACGCAATTCAAGGCTGATGACAAGGACAATTTGCCCTCGAGATAATCGCGCTATAATAATGATTGATGACACACATAAAGGAGCTGATGGCAAGGCTCATGGGACGTCAACTGACATGAAAAAGACACCTCGCTAATTCTGGTGAGACAGGCGTGCGGCCCGACAATCTCAGCGCGTGTCGTGCCGTTACGGTGTAAAAGATATAATAGAATTATTGGGATTGTTTCTGATAAGACAAGTTTGAAGCATCCCGTCGCGTGCCGCATATCTTTCCAGTGAGAAAGCCCGCTTAGGCCTGATATCGTTTACGCTAATAGGGCCTTTGATGTTAACAATATACTGAAAACCGCCAAAAATTCTTTTTGTGCACGAGAGCCCAGCATACATTTTCTCAAGTTGACAGTCGCTAGTTGTTGTGAAGTTGCTACCCATTGTTTTGTTAGTATTCCTAATGGTGCGGCACAGAGGTATTTGATCTGAAAAAGCAAAAAAGCGATCACCAAAGCCTTGACGCTTTAAACAATTATTTCTCTTACATTTCGGTTTGACTTTTGTTGTCATCCTACTCAAACTAACGAGTCACTACAGACATATGAAAAAATTCTGAAAACGATGGCTGTGAAATATTGGGTTTTATAGTTTATAAAGACGTCAGTCTTACTTAACTTGCTTTTTGAATCACATTTTAACCACATTTATACATTCTGTTTTGGCCCTTTCTCGATAAAAACATGGAAATTACTTGAACATTATTTTTTTACGCTTTCAGGCTTGATCACTCGAAGGGCATGTAAAGAACAAAACAAGTCTTTTTGAATCAACTTTGTCAACTATTAAGCGCTGCTGAATTTATAGCCAGAAGCCCCGAAATCATTCCAACCACCATGCATTTACGAGTTTCTTACATCTAGTCTGATTGATAAATCTCGGGAAAAAAACATTGCGTGTTGTTTACTTCGGCGAAGTCAAACACCTGCGTGCGCTAGGCGGTCTCTTTACTTTCATCAACGTTTTAACCTAGCGAGACACGAAACCAGGATATTTACTAAGACGATGAAGAAAGAAAACAAACAAAACAAAGCATTGCAGTTCAGGCAACATTTCCTCCACGAATGCGAAAACCGCACATTCAAAGCACGTTAACGAACAAAGCAAAAAATTTTCAAAACCAAACCACAAGCTGGGACCACCAACAGCTGCAACTTACCCACAGCCTTTACACGAAATTTCCGGATCATGTCCCAAAGCGAAAAAGCGACGATTTCTGTGTGGTTCTTCTTGCAGCCAACCAGTGTGAGTTGCTGATGATTTTCTGTAACGCCAGTCGACTCGTCTACCAAATACCATGGATCGTGCGCCGGAACTGGGACATCCTTTGATTCGTCGGGTGCAGCGCATAAGGCCAACTGGGGATCCACCTTCTGTAAACGCAACTAGAATTTATTGCTACCTCTGCAAAACTTGTGCAGGCAAACAAGCTTTGCTGGTGCTGCTTTTTGAATGCATATCAAACAATATGTGAATTCCATCTCGGGGTTAAATTGAAGATGTACTTGAAATTTTTTACCTCAAAATCATGTAAAATGAGTTGTACAATACTAGGAGCGGAGTCCAGTATCTTTGTCTGACAAAACTGTGATTTCATCAAATTTTGTTCATATGAGGTGAAAAGCTTCAACAAGTCTGTAAGGCTTGTAGCTATGTACTGCTAAAACCCAGTGGCGAAAATGCGGGGCGAGCCGCCCCCAGGCAAGCTAGCTGAAATTTTACATTTTCATATCTAGTATTCTTTTGGTTTTCAGTAGGTTGTTTTTTTGCGTTTCTCGGAGTTTTGCGTCTTTTTTAGCTAGTGCAGACATCCACGACATCCGGATTCACTATCATTTCTTAACTTTTTTTCCGAGTGTTGCCTAGTGCCTCCCCTACGATGGCTAGTGGGCCTCCTTCAGCTTAGTTTTGCACCCCTGTCTCAAACATCTGGTTGCGCCACTGCTAATACCACTTACCAAATGGACATGTTTCACAGCTTTTGTTTACCTTCGCTTTTCGAAATCTGTTCTTCACTTTTGCTAAACTTGTCAGCAGTTGTGGTGTATCCCAAGATGTTACTCGTTTGAACACCTCTCACTGTTGCTAAGTTTGACCAACCAATTTTTAACTGCGTTTTGCAATCGCGATCGTCAAGACCAACGTTTATGTAGGGTTACCAACGTTTATGTAACTGAGAGCTACTTCTTGGGTAGCGATTAACGCTAAGGGCTACTAGTTGATACACACTTCTGAAATAAAAATTTAGTTCAATTTACCTATTATGTTATCATTAATGATTCTATAATCTATGTGACCATACTTATCATCTTAATGCTGTTTTGAAAACAGGCCCGCGGGCGACCAACGTGGTCCTTGCGAGCGACCTGGTGCCCGCGGGCACCGTGTTGGTGACTCCTGGTCAAGACGTTCCAATTTTGAGCGACAAGCAGACGAAGCTGCAAAAACTTGTTCGTACGCAAGCTACAAAAACTTGTTCGTTTCACTGTTTGTTGTTACCCTATGACCTGTGCGGTCGAAATGAAGATAACTGAGATGAGCAATTCTCCTGTTTGACACGGTATGGAAAATGTGTTGTAGTATATCAAAGACTAAATTAACGCCAAGCACTACTGCCAGGGCTGTGCATGTTCCGGTACGTAGCATAGCGACTCTGACGGGAGAGTACACAATTTTGCGACCGAGACTAGAGGGAATCGGTTGGCACAAATTAACAGTTGGTTGGTAACATCTACTGCATTTTATCTTCCAAAGAACATAATTTAGATGTCTGCGCAGGTATAGCAAAAATTTAGTTTTCATGAGTTTTCTCTTAATTTCATTTAGTGTTTATGAACTTGCGATGGCAGATAGTAGAATGTATCCATTTTATTTTGCTTTTCCCGGACATGCGTGCAACGCCACCAATTTTTATCCTATCAAACAAAATAAGGAAATAAGTTGCTCTTAGATAAGGTTCATTTGGTTTTCTCAATCTGAACATGAAAATTAATAAGATCGAAGCAATTAGCGAGTGACAGAAAGCTTGATCTTCAACAAAGCATGTTTTTTGACAGGCTGACGGTTGTTTCATATTCTTTGCAGCGACTTTATCTTGTGTGTGAAACATTGTCAGCTGTGTTTCAGCTCCACCAGGTTTGACATGCTAGCATTTTTGTAACTTGACAGTTTTTTGCATTCGCTGCTTTTGTTCTATGTTAAGTTTGATCAAATAGGAATTACCCTTGTTTGCAGTCTTTCCCACTCGCACTGTGCTTGACTGACGCAGCGTGACACTTCCTTCTCTGGGCTGAAGCTGATGGGCTGATCATGTCGCTATCTCGCATGGCTGATCATACAGCAATTAAACTTTTCTTGGTTAGCAATGCCTTCGTCACAAAGCCTGGTACGTGATGCACACCTTTGTTAACGATACTAACATAGGGTATACTGTATAGTGCTTTTACAGAGCAGGCACAGACAAGCTTCGTAAAAAGTTCTTGCCAATGTCACTTGATCACTTGGAGTGTGACCGCTTTAATTAACGAACAGTAATGAATTTGAACAGTATTTTAAAGGGTTCTAAAAAACCGAAAGCGTAAGAAATCACAGATAAGCACTGAAAACCTATCGATAGTTTTCACTATGCATTCAAACACTCGACCGCCTACACACACATATCCATGCACTGACGCACGTGAAATTCTGCAGAAGCTTTGTCAGGGGCTCAAAGCATCAACTGATAGACAGTGTTCGTATGTGTAGTCAATCTTTTCGAACTGTAACTCCAAGTGTCACGAGACCTTAAGGGTTTTTTGAATGTTTGGAATGTTTGTAAGATGTTCGAAAACGCTTTCTTATATTCAGAAGTATTATTTTGCGTTTTCAAAGTTCGGGCAAAAGAAAGTTAATGGTCATTTTTGCCAGGTTGAACCAGGTTGAATGCAGGTATCTTGGCAGATAATTCATGCAGCGAGACAGTGACTGCTGGTAGCGGTAAGCCACGTAGTTTTATATTGTGTGTAAAGAAGCCAGAGTGAATCTATAGCAATGCAACCACAAGTTTGAGATACCCATTGCTGGCGTGAGACTGAGTGTGTGTGACCAATATACCTGAGTGAATATCTCAGCCCAATGCAGCGTGGGCCAACTACTTTTTACCTAAGGGTCATTTCACAAAAAGGTGACAACTTGCGGACCCCTTCCAATAAAATTATGTATAAAGCAACAGATTCACAACATTTAAAACTAACAATGGGAAGATATGTGAGTGCGTCATTAAAATTATTAGCCTGCACAATAGCAAATAGCAATTTATTACAAATATCTATCAGTGGGATAGTCCAGGCTTTTATGACACTATCGTTCCTTTAGCAATACCAGTGTTAGTGGCAGCAAGTCGGAGACCATCGTCCAGTGTTTTGTCTGCTATTCAGTTTCTGTTTAAACTGTAGATTTTACTTGCTTCATCGTAGAAAATGTACGTACTCTCTCACATCATGTGGCGTAATTGACGGGGGAGGGGGCAAGCCACCCCCCTTGGCAAGCTAAATGTAAAAATTGGGCCCCCTTTAGTTGACATTTTGACATTTAGTATTCCTTAATTTATTGTTTTTTTGCGTTTTTCGGAGTGGTTTCGTTTTTTTTATCTAGTGTGGACATCCACGACATCCAGAAATTCACTATCATCTCTTAACCTTTTTCTGAGTTTTGGCCAGTGGGCCCCTTCAGCTAAGCTTTGCACCCCTGATTCAAAGCTCCAGTTACGCCACTGCGCATGTGTTTCCAAAAATCGAGCGAATTTTTAGTGCAAAATATCTCAGCTAATCTATTTTTGCTGACTAATTTCCAGAATCTCTTTACAGTCTCTAATATCGTTAGTATTGTAAGCTACATTTTTATTAAAGATGTTATGCTTGTTCTACAGTAATTAAAATTACCTATTGTAGGGATGGGCAATTAATTTGGCTTGAGGGCAACTTTGACAAGATCGCGTTTAGCTGATAGATAGATAGATTTATTTGTTGGTGCTGAGTTCATTGCGCCAGATGTGCTCTTAAAGACAACGAACGCCGGGCACCGAAAAAACACATATGTAGGTTATGCAGTCAGGTGCACCAGCAGAGGGATAGGGTAGGGCCGTACCTTCTAATTCAATCGTAAAATAAATAAATAAAACAAAACCAATGATGTTACACAGAAAAGGTGTTATTCATTGTGTTTGTGCAAATACACTTTATCCAGCAGAAGCAATTCAATGAAACAAATGTAACCTCACACGCTTTTCAACAAATTTCAAATTTGAAGTTTTTTTCTGAATGCTTCTGCGGGCCACTGAAAACGGTTGGGCGGGCCACATGCAGCCCTCGGGCCTGTAGTTGGACCACACTTGCGTAATCAAACTACGCTTATGCTACGCCTGCGTGGTGTTTTAACTTAAAGTTGTCTGATAGTCGTCAACTTACAGTATACCTCTCATTGCTTGAAAGAGTTTTGCGAGAGTGTTTGATCGTATTTTTTCACCGTTACTGATGTTCTGGGTGTTGATTATTCTGAAATCAGGACTTATTTTTGGAAAGTACTCGAAAAATGGACATTAAGTAGTTTATGAAAAGAAAAAGCATTTCTGATGGCCATAAGTATAGAAAAGATTTCAGACTAAATTTTGTAAAGTGAGGTTCAACCCGCACAAACTAATGTGAGCACCGCAAACGCGGTGGTGGATATTTCAAGTCCATTCAGACTCAGTTGTCTGCAGTTGACTATAATGATGATATTGGATGATACCCCAATTCAGCAAAAGCTGTAAAGGATGCCAAAAAGTAGCTTTTCGCAAATTCGAATACAACTCCACCGGAATACGATTTCAAAAAATGCGAACGGAACGCGTGCTTTCATTGGGAATTTTCTTTGTGGTGTAGAAAGGGTAAAGCGTTTTGTGAAGGTCCATTTGTGTTGCATCGTTCGCAACCTGAAAATTGATAAGCGAAATGTCGACGTTGCTCCCCCTGGAAAAATTTCTGCGGACGAACATGATTGCTACGGGTACACAGCCATGACAAACATCGAAACCGACAAGACATGTAACTACATTTAAAGCCAAATTTTCTTGATTCTTATGGAGGAAACGCAGCGATAAAACAATCGGTGTAAGAAATCCAGGCGTGCAATCACCATAAAGCCAACGATCATGTTTCAGGTGAAAACACTCCTCGCCAAGTCTGCTCTACTGCTTTTCTTAACTAAGCTGTATCTCGCACTTGGTTATGTTCAGTTCAGTTCAGTTTCGTTTATACTCAGTCTCTGTACTCCTTTCGAAGCGTCACAAGTGGTCTGCAGCGCCCATCTCCGCTTGCTTGCGCCGCGGGCCACGCGGCTGCTTTTGCAGTGAATGCTGCACTGGTAGCGAGTCAGTGGCAGCACCGCGCTTAAATTGTTCCCTTCCACCCACCCATCAACACCGAGCACGAGTTTGGAGAGGCCGCAAGTGCTGTTTTTCAAGTCTTCGGTATGACCCGAGTCCCGACCGGGAATCGAACCCTATCTACCAGCTTCGGAGGCGCGTGCTCAAATACATTGCTGTGTGTTTTGAAGCACTCATTGAAAAAACGACGAAAAAGGGGCAGTTGCCTCACTACGACACATTTTCCTCCAAAATCAAGCCTCATATATAATGTTCATTTTTCGCTAAATGATACCTGCCTCGTCAGCAGAACCGTCACCAGAAAGTTTTCAATAGGCTTTGCGTTTGTGCTGGGGGCTTGACATTCTAAAAATTGACAAACCTCTACTGATTTATAGTGTTTCATGTTTCCATTTGGGGGGCTTGGAGCTCTGTTTGGGAGGGCTACGCCCACCAAAACCCCCGTGTCGACGGGACTGCTAATCGGTGACAAAACGGCACCAAAACTCTTCTACTAACAACCACACCGGCTCTTCTCGATCTTTGCATGATCTGCTGCAGTGCTTGCAAAAATGTAGTTGAAAAGAGCGTAGACGTGGTTCATGTTTTTAGGCGCGTCTAGTACCATCTCAGCAATGTGAAGCCGATAGGCAAAGTCATGTACTGTTATGAGATAAGCGGATTTTGAACTTTGACGTCCATGGCCTATCCAAATGTGAAACCACAAATTAATGCTCTGCAAATCCAAAACTAATCAACACCAGAGAAAAGAAAATCTCCCATTAGTGACTTATAGTGTCGTTGTACGGTTTGTGAAACCTAGTGGAACATAAGTTTGCACACCAACGCGTGAGTTGCTTCCTAAAGAGAAAAGACTTAGAAAATGCCCTTGCAAGTATCCTACAGACTAGAAGCAATTCAAGCACTTCTTCGCATATATACAGTCCTCAAAATACCACATGCTACAAGCACCTCACCCGGCAAACGCAGTTTCGAATGTGCGCAAAATCGATGATCCGCTGTCGTCCCCAGATGTATTCGTTGTAGCCACAAACTTTTAAAACAAAGCACTTGGCTGAGTCTTGGCTGGAAATTCCGAACGCTTCGCGATGAGCTTCCGATAAACTAAAACGCAAATTTTATTACATCAGTTCCAGTGGGGATTGACAACCTTAGTGTCTTTCCGGGCCACTCACGTATGAATCGGGAACACCTTCGCGGCCCATGTTACTATTCTTAGTGCGGGCGCATAGTTTTCACTATACCATCTTTTCTCCATCAATCCAGGCTATAACCAGTTCTGTGACGCGAAAACCGTCATTTTATCGCAAATTTGCCTTGCTAAAGGCTCAGCTGTAACCTCGTTTAAATTTATCCTGTTCAGTTCCACAACGCTGTTAGAAAATATTCAGCTACATATTATAATGCAATGGTGGGTAAACTGCGGCTCGCCGACATGTTTTGTGTGACTATTCCAACTGAATAGCTATATCTCAAATTAATACCGAGTTGTCGCCTCATTTTTAATGTTTGTTTCATTTATCGATGTGTTTACATGGATGCGTAGGCCCGTAACCAGCTTGGAACACCAGGAGGGGCGAAGATTTTTCTGAGAGGGGCCCAACTTTTTTGAACTGTGTCCAATAGTTTCAAGCTATGTCCAACACATTTTTCCAGGGAGTGCGACAATTTTTCTAGGGTGGGCTTCGCCCCCGCTGGTTACGGGCCTGTGGATACGTATGATTAGTTGCCAATGAGACTACGCGATTTGATGTAGGTCATTTTATGCGAAACTTGCATTCTTTAACGAATTGTATGTGACACTGCAAACTGATTTTGCGGCTCGCTGGTGTTTTTGTTTTTCTGCCAATGACTCTTCCGTTGAACAAGTTTGCCCATCCTGTTATAATGTATGGCTCGTTACAGCAGTCAACAATGATCTTAAGTGCAACCTCCATAGTCCGAAAGATTATTATTATTAAGATTGGAAACGTGCTTCTTTCCTTAAGAAAGTCTAAAGCGCTAAGACCGAGGCAAACTGCGAAGAGGTTAGGGTTACAAGCAGGTCTGTGGAGTCGGGACACAAATTTCAGGTTCCAGCATCTAAAAGCCTTTCGCTCCGGTTTTGGCTCCAAATTGTTTCGGTCCAGTTGTTATGTTCAGCAGTTTATGTTTAAGGGATAAACATCACAAAAAACAGCCGCAACTTCTTTCAATAAAATACATAAATTCAAATCGGACCACACCCGATCAGCCCCTCATCACGAAAAACAGCCGTAGATTCTTGCAATAAAATACAAACTATATTCAGATCGGATCACACCGGATCAGCCCCCACAGTACCCAATTGCAGATGATGCTTTTTTTGAGAAAGTTGTTAAATATAAAATTTCATTTTATTCAACGTTAGCTTAGTCGCAAGCCATCACCAGGAACAACAATACATACGTTAAAAAACAAGAAATACGTTATTGTCTCAAGCAACTAAACAATGCAGTAAAGCAAAAAGTACTGCATATATCTGTCGTTCTGGATAGTTTAACAGAGTATCATACATTCTTTCATTTTGTATCTTACCCATTAAAAAAGTCTTCAACAATGGTAGACGGAAAATCACTTGTCTGAACAGATATGGTTGTACTGCTTTTGCTTGGACCGTACAAACAAATGCTAAACCTGCGAAACGAATATACAATGATTAAAACATATGCCACCAAAACCTCACAATACCATTGAAAGTCTGCCTACAAAATTAAATATGTTGCAGTCTAATCGCAATTTTCAGGAAATCAAAAACTTACTGGTGGGGTCGCAAAAGTTTTACGATTAGGTTGAAACAGAACGTCTGCGTCATTTAGCCAGCGAAGAGTTCGTTACCAAAGGTGCAACATGCTTTGCATGCGGAGAAGATTATTTTCATGATGTGCTCATATTCTTAAATAGAGAGAAACTTAAAAGATAATTGTACCATTCTATACGTCATTCGAAGGGAGTCTGAGCATTGCTTGAGATATTGTATTTCTAGACTAAAGACAAAGAAGCTCAGATTTTTGGTCAGGTTGTCCAGTTCTCAGCACCAAAAATGTCCTGTATTTGCGAGCGACGCCATTTCATGCACCGTGTCAGTAGTTCGTTGTTTTGTTGTCTGCGTCTGCTATCGCTTGAAGCAATCAGAGATGAACGGATTTATGTTTTTCAAACCAAAATCCGATCCAACAATTTCATTTCAAAATCCAAATCCCCAAACTGACAGTTTCAAGGGAATATTAAACTCTGAAAACTCTGACAGTGAGTCTGCAGAATTTGTGGAACATAGCATAAACTACAAAAACTATCTGGGCCCTGAAATGGCTATGTGTTCTGTTGTTTCATTGACATCACTTCTTCAAAAGCTGCCCTTGAACAAGCCACCAAGGCCTGATTTTATTTCTGCAGAACACTTACTGTATACAAGTGAATCTCTTTGCTTTTTTCTCACTGTACTTTCTCATATATGCATTGTTCACAGTTTTGTACGCAGTTCATGTTTAAACACAACAATAGTTCCCATATGCAAAAACAAGAATGGGAATATAACTCACACGTCAAAGTACAGACCTGTGGCAGTTGCCACAGTGGTGTCAAAACTACTTGAACAACTTGTCCTAGCATCTCTCCTTTCCTTGGAACTACAGACGATCAATTTGATTTTAAGGCTGGACATGGTACTGACCAATTTTAAGGCTGGACATAGTACTGACCAATTTTAAGGCTGGACATGGTGGAGGAAGTGCGGGGCCCATGGAACACGGCGACTGGAGAAACATTTAAATTACTCCCCAGCTGGTGACCATATTCTCTTGGTATGTGGTTATGAATATTGTATCTATGGGCAACAGTGTTGTCTGTTAACAGGAAGAATCTGTGTCGATCTGAATAAAATTTAAGCACTTTTTTCGCTTTTGAGGCATCAAAGTAAAATATTTTGCAATCATTTAGCGATTTCTTTGTGTAACATAATTTCAATGTAGAAAGTTCCAAGCGTTTCCCAGGATAGGTTGGGAGTTCAAAAAATATCTCAGAGAAAATGGGGATGATAGGTTTAGGATGCAGTGTAAAATCGTGCACTTTTTCAAAAATGGGTGTTGATGGGATCCATGGAACACGGGTGTTACATTGGTCCCTCAATTCGTAATTCCTTAATTTTGCAAAAGTTTATTACACAAAATAAAGTCCAACAGAGGTTTATTTACTGCAAACAACCTAAATAAAGTGTTTTATGATGTCAAAAAAATCAATACATTGAACTTGAGACAAGTAGCAAACATTAGATATTGCACTGGCCACTCTACATCTTTACAGCCGGTCAAAAACCTAAACGTTTACACAGAGTAACGGGAAGACGATTTCAAGGAGGTCTGTGGTCGCAATTTAGATAACCAATTTTCATTTTTAACGTTTTAGCTTTAAGGTAAAGTTGACATAAAATGTATTTTGTGAAAGTTTCTGTGTTACCAGAGAAGAGGAATCTGCTTCAAAGGACCATTCTTATCAAAATTAATGTACTACTGAACATAAAGAAAGCGTGTCTATTTGTATTAAAATGTGCTAAAATTGAGGATAACAACATTAAAAAATAATGGGAGTGGAAACAAACAGCAGTAAAGGATCAGCTGAGAAAATTTCGAAAGCAACGTGGGATCTCAGCCTCAGAAAAGTAGAATCAAGAAGCTTAACACGAACTATGGCTTTTAATCCTCATAATTAAAAACTGTTTTTAACAATTTGAAAACCTTATACTGTACAATCGCCCTGAAGCTTCATTGGAAATAATCTGGAATTTAGATAAAACTGGGGCAAACACTGCGTATATTTTTACGTGCATTGAATATAAATGTATTGTAATATGGCCTAAACCTTGGTTCCGGAGGTAGACGACCTAAAAATATGTAAACTTTTGTTTCGTTTTTGTGGTGTTTTACACAAGTTTTAATAGAAATTGTGAGTTTATCTTCTTAGTTTACACATAAAATATGACTTGCAGCTAAAAGTATAAAGTTTTTGAATGGTGCGAATAGAATTTTGTTTAAACGTAGCGAAATAACATTGGCGAAGCGCTCCAATAATTCACGTTTTTCACATTTGTACGTTAAACTTATATATACAGTATATAGCAAAAAACGTTTGGCTGATGCGAACTGATTTTTGCTGATAAGTTATTTTTGACAACGAAAGGACATACCCAAAAATTTGGCAAGCATCATCGAGATGATTGTTGTTTATTATTTGCTATAAGGAATTGTTCCATCGGTCCCTATGGGGTGTTCCGAAGGTCCCACCGGGGTGGGACCCACGTAACAAAACTTAAAAATTTTCAAACTAAAAAAAACATGTAAAACATTCATTGATTTTTATGAAACTTGAAACGAACAATTTTGGTCCATAAATCTTCAACTGAACAAAATTTCAGCAACTTTCGTTAGATATTCTAGGTTATACGCCCGTTTGAAAAAATCCGTTCCATGGGTCCCACACCTCCCCTACTGTACATTTTTGTTGAAGCAAACTGCTTCAAACTTAGTAACCTTGGTTCATCAGTGCATGCTGTTTTTTAAATGCCTGGAAAGCATTCGACCGAGCATTACACATGAAATTATTTGAGAAATTAATTCAGAGGAATGTGCCAATGTGTTTCGTACGCAGGGCCGGATTAAGGTACCGCGGGGCCCGTAGCATTTCAACAGCGCGGTGCCCTAATTTAAAAAAACATCTCAAAACCTGCTAAATCACAAAGGGTGTGGGCAAGGCATCCGTGTTAGTAGCTTTTCTCTTAGCACGCTCTCTTCAGTTCGCATCGTGACATGACAGTCTGAGTGTTCCTACTGACCCCGCCAGTGTTGCCAGATGGTTGTGGCCTAAATCTGCTAAAGGTGTTACAAAAAACTGCTAGATTCTGCTTAGAGTCTTTTCACAAATATTCAGCTAAAATCTGCTAAAAGCAGTGAAGTTCCGTTAAAAAATCTGCTATTTTTGACATGATTAAAAGAAACCTATAAAGTTACACAATATTTTAATTTTTCGTCTTGCACTCGCTCTCAACAAGCATGGGCTGAAAGTGCCGGTCTTGGCCAACACACTTTCCGGCCCACATTTTTCTTTCAGTCAACATTTTGAGCAATGCAGCTACAGCTTACTGTACCTTGTTTTTTGTATGACACACAGTTCTTGACGATCTCTTTCAAATGGTTGCATGTGTTTATACAGTAGGAGATGAGCAAGGCTCAGCGATAAACAATCTGGACATAGCTTCAGCCCTACAACTTTCTAAGTCTGGTCTGTGTAACATAAAACTTTGTGTTACATTAAGGAGCATGCAAAAAGTTCTTTAGTCTCATCTGCGTGCTTTTGCTACCAGGTATGCCTTTCAAGCTCACAATGTTTCGCTTTGGTTGAATTATTGCAAACTTCGCAAAAGTCTTTTCGTGAATCAACAGGATAGGCAATCGGCACTGAGCCAACTTTTAAGTTCTGAATCTTGCAATCACATATGTCGAAACTTTTGGTAGCTTTGGTTTATCAGGAAGTTTTTTACCAGACATTACTACTTACTAGTGTAACTGAATCACTTGGAAATATCACGTTGTGGGATAAAAACCTATTTTACCCATGTTGTCTGTTAACCTAACGCACTCAGTAAGCACACAAGCAAATCATTTAAGCTTCACCAAGCATCTAATTACTTGTTATTATGATGCAATTATCTGCTTGAAGCAGTTTCTTTGCATCATAATAAAAATTCAAAATAATTGCAGGCAGCTGGTTGTGCTTTGTCCTGGTGTTACTCAGTTAATAACGTCATAAAGAAGAGAAGTGTATTTTTTTATGAAGGTGTGAAAGTTTTCATGTTGAAAAACTGTTGAAACAGGCTTTGGTCAGGAATTTATTGTATCTGCTAAACCTGCCAAACGGTTGGTAAACTCCTGCTAGAAAATGAGCTAACTGCTAAATTCAAAATTTTACAGATAAGTGAGAAAATCCTACTAGATTTTGCAGCAAATCAACTAAAATCGCAACACTGCTGACCGCAATCTTATGTATTTTGCTACGTAACTATACAAAAAGAATCAAACAAGAATTTCTGGACACAGACAGCTTTCAATTGGAAACCTTCGCTACTACTTATGGCAAATTTAGCAAATACTGACTTCTTTGACTGAAAAAGATCTATATAATTTAATAAATAGCATTTATTACAGAAGACCGCGGAGCCCCCAAAAGCGCGGGGCCCGTAGCAATTGCTACATTTGCTACTATTGTTAATCCGGCACTATTCGTACGGCTACTGAAACATTGCTACAAAGAACAAACGATGCAAATAAAATGGGGCATTTGTTTGAACCGTTTCATGTTACTAATGGGTTAGAGAAGGGGGAGTGTTGAGTCCATACTTGTTTGCTGTATATGTGGATGATTTATCCGTTGAACTAAACAACATTAAAGCTGGGTGTTATATTGGTGAAGTCCTATTGAACCACTTGATGTTTGCTGACGATATTTGTGCGTTTTATCCAAGTGTACGTGGGTTACAAAGTATACTAGAATGTGTGTCAGGCTTACGCAGAATCGCATGGAATTATTTTCAACTGCAGCAAAACTGTTTGCATGATATTTATGGCTAAGAGCGCAAAAGGCACGGTCATCCCGTTGCTGACTCTGGGTGGACAAAGTGTAAAATATGTTACCTAATACAAATATTAGAGGAATGTACTAGATACTGAGCTTACAGAAGACAAAGATATCAGAGACAACTGCGATACCAGTATTGTACAGCAAACAAGCTGCGAGCATTTTCCCGATGTTCGAATGCAGTGAAAAATGTACTTTTTGTTTCTTCTATACATCCATGTATGTATCACAATTATGGTGCGTTTTCAGGAAGGCATACATCAAGAAATTGCTTGTGGTCTATAATTTTGGCTACAGGTTTCTATACAATCTGTCGTGGCGAGTAAGCGATAGTAGCCATCAGGTTCAATGCAACATTCCTACCTTTGAGGCTTTATTTAAAAAATGTGTACCTGTTTCTTGAACGATACAGAAAGTCTAACAACTTATGGCTGCGCGCTTTGATGTAGTCAGATTGTTTATATTCGTCCTTATTCTTTCAACACTACATCCGTATTTTACTTTGTGAATGAGTGCTCGGACGTTACAGTGTTAGTCTGAGGGCGTATGCATGCCACAACACATTCGTACTTTACCTGGCCTTGACCAGGGTTGGACTCGGTGTCCTAATCTAGATGTAGTGTTGTACCAAGTGTTACGAGTTAGCGAACAACAGTGTTAAGAAGGTGCCTGTAACCCTGTGGTTCTACCTCCAACGCCGTTGCAAAACGTTCTATTTTGTCGGTTTTTATCCATCGATGTTGTGCAGATAAGTGTGTGCTTGTACGTTCTCTATGGACTTAGTGTCTATTTCAAAACATTAAAATTAAATTAAATTAAAAATTCCAAATTCTGTTTAAATCCAAAATCCTATCACTGTTACTAGGCTAAATGTAATCCTACTCAAAGATTTAAAGAAAAAAAATTGCTTGGGAACTATAATTCAAGTTAACTTTGCTCTACCTTTGGCTCACACCACCGTAGTAATTGACACTTCAAAGATTCCAATGTAATCACTTTTAGCAGCAGTACTGAGAAGCTCAATTAAGCTCAGTAATATAGCATGTAAGATATCAAACCAGAAAAATTAACAGGTATACAACACAAGCGACTTAGTAGCACTAGGCTACACATATAAATAATGAACTAAATGTTACTAGGTATAGGTATTACCAGGCCCACAATTAGGGGCGGCAGCTGGGCAGTTACACCTCTCGAATTTTCAAAAACATGTTTAGTTGTTAGGCACAACAAGCAGTTACAATTATTTTTCCCCCCTGAAATATCAATTGGTCAGCTGGTTGCGGCCCTAGATCTTACTGTAAGTATAATAATCATGAGTGAAGAAAAATGGACTGGATCAATGAAAGTCACATCAATTTCGTAACTTTGGTGACATGATACATGCGAGAGCAGACTTGTATCACTGGTCGTAGCCAAGGCATAAGATTTAAACAAACACGATATACAATCCCGAAGGATGTGGGAAAATCTGTTAATCAAACTTAACAGGTCAAATATAGCAATCTATAGTCCTGAAACTGAACGGAACGTTGCGAAGAAGTTGAAAACAAAATTATCAAATCCAATACGATTCCGGTTAAATAGAAATTATAAAATCTAAATCCATCCAAATACTAAAATGCGGCAGAATTTAAATCCAAATCGTAGTCTATGTTCATATTTGGCAGCAATGCGATTCAATCGGTGTAGTTCAAAACGAATGTGCAGCACATCAAAACTTAAACAACGGATGCGCGGCTAATAAGCTTTGATCTAATTTTGAGCCTCCCGCCTAATAGAGGTCTGTAGGCTCGCGGCGTGTCTACTTAACGGATGGAGTTACCTCATGAGATCTGTCGCAAACACAAGAATGAGCAGTCACTATTGCACTTTGCGAAAGGACACTGTTGCAGACATTTTTATGCATGTGAAATTACCAGGTTTTGAAGTAAATTCTAAAATTTAAGGAGAGTATAGGATTTGGCCTATTGCACCTCACCTACAGAAAAATATACGTAAAAGTACAAAATTCGGTAGAAAGCGGAGACAACATCAGTCATAAAATTTGTTGTTTACTAATAATTTGTAGTTTACGTTTGCAAAATATGAAAAATTAAAATAGGCAAACTTAATTCGAAAGATAAGTAGTTCTAATGTCATTTCGGGCCACGACCAGAAGGTAATGTGACACGAGCTTGATCGGTGCTTTCGCTATTTTTAGCTGGTATTACCCTATTTTCGTTACCTGTCGTCAGCTAAATTTGCAGCCACGTGACTTGGTATTGTGCTGTGCTCTAACAGAGGCTCCATCGAATACGTGGAAGGGTTACGCGTCCTCAGTGCTCGTCTACGGACGTTAGTCAACTTCCTTCTTGTCAAATAAACTTCGTCATCTTCGGTTTGGCAGCTAGCAGACCCTCCATAATTCCTCCACCCCACCCCCATGAGTGACTCAAGTTTTGCGTTGAACAAAGTCTCGTCTTCAGTTTCATTTCTGCGAAAGAGCAATCTATTCATGAAACATAAAAAATATCCAAAAAAAGGAGCTTAAGTTCAGAGTTTTTTTTAAGGAAAATGTTAGGTACCCGGTATGGATCTAGGGACCCGATTTCTCTGATTCTAGGGACCCGATTCTCTCAAATTTTAGGGACCCAATGATAATTTTCTCTGATTCTAGGGATCCGATTTGAAATTCTAGGGACCCGAATCGGGTCCCTAAAACGCCTTAAAAAACTGCTTAAGTTGCTCTACTGCAGTGCGTATAGGGCAGCTTCATTAGCATCAGATTCAATCAGGGGCGTACCGAGGTTAGATGGCGCCCGGGGCAAGAAACAAGTTTGGCGCCCCCATGTTCGAACCTGAGGTCTTTCGGAAGCAAGTCTGCTGTTGAAAAAAGTACTTGTGAGTGTGACATTGTTAGGACTTTTCGGCGTCCCCCGTAGTGATTGGACTCCCCCATAATGATTTGGCACCCAAAGACTTGCGCTCCCCTTGCTCACCCCTCGTTACGCATCTGGATTCACTGCCACACTTTTGAAAATAAGCTAGTAGTAATTTTCTTCAGTATTCACTTCCACAAACAGAAACTAACGGTATGAAACAAACATCCAGTGATCCTTTCATTCCTGACGTTATCCACGAGTTTACAACTCGTAATGTTTGAAATGTTTGATGGATGTCACAAATTTCATAGGTCTTTTCATCCTTGGTATACGTCAATAGAACATCCTGCTCCCATATTTGATCGTATGTAGTTGGATAAGCCTCTCTAGCCCTTTCCTGCAATAAACATAAACGTAAGTGCGTAACGTAAAACAACAAATTAGAAGTGACCCGACAAGTTAAGTTATTCGACACCAATACGAAGGATTGTATTTTCCACACTGTATAAAAACATCAAGCATCTCCAGCACATAAACGTTTTTTAAAGCGTCAGTTCTGTAGTGAAATATTTTATCCTCAAATCACTCAAAACCTGAGGCAAAAGTTTAGATATTAGCATCAAATCAATTACATCAGTAATAGAACTACAACGATATTTCCAACAAGGTTATTGAAAACGCAAAGATCAAATTTGAAAGTAGACCATGGAAGGATTGAAATACTTGCAACTTTTTTATAAAAAATTATTTGAACGAAGCCTTTACGCAAATGGCAAAACGATCCACGATGCACGTTTCACGATTTTTTCATGAGAATTTTGATTACGTCAAAAAATTCGGCAGAACTAATGTTCGTAATACCAGACATGAAATTCTCTTACTTGTTTTTGAAGATTTTAACAAAAACCCACTTTCCAAACCCAGAGTCCCACAATTAATGTGCTTTACTGTTTTCGTAGCGATTGTAATGGGGATATATTTATGAACAACGAAATGCGAACAGCACTGAATTAACAACGTATTTATTGCTGGTCCAAGAACCGAACATCGGCAGGTTCCTAGAACTAGTTCCTTGGTTCAGTACGTCAATGGGCAGCAAGTTTTGGATCAACCAGTTTCGTAAATTCGCAAAAATTTTGTGAACCAAGCTTCTGCTCTTGCATTCAATAAAAGAATGCGCAAAAATTTGGGAAGGGAAGTTTACAAAAATAAGAATTTTTTAGAATTTTTCTTCAAATCTCGAATTTCAAATCAGAACCATCCAACTACGAAAAAAAACGAACAACGTTTAAACTACCTTCACTGGGCATTAAAGGCAAACATATCGCGAGGTCTATTCATTGCACTAGAGAACAAAAATAAGTCAAAACTTCGAAAAGCACATACTTGCTTGCATTTAACTATTTCAGTCTTACGTTAAAATAGTAATTGCGTCCTTTGATTATTTTTGAAAACTCCATTGAGAGTAGCTCTGCAAGTTTAACCCTACTTGCGATATTGATTTTGCACACATGTTACGATAGTCTTACTTCAAACTACCAGTGATAACTTTGCAATAACCATGACAAAAGTATCACGATTACTGAGGAATAAAAATAAAATCTTTCTAAATATGTAGTTGTTAAGTAAACAGTTTGCAGTAATTTGTTTAGAAGATTTAACAGTTTCCATTCCTCTCGTAGCGTTAAATTCACGTTAGCTGACTTTTCGGCATTTAATACAGTAAGGTGGTACAAACTGAAACTATACGGAGCAGCAAAATGGGCAGTCACACTGAAGTTGACCTCGCTTTCTGCAGTCATTCTGAGACCCAGTGAAAAGTCTGCGAACACCTGTAACAAGCGGAGTGCCCAGCGCATTACTAATTTATTAGCAATTTATGCACCTAGGCAACCAGTTTTCTAAACTAAAGGAGTTTAAAGAAAAAACTTGGTCCCACAGCTGCCCTGAAGTCCAATACTGAGTTCACCTGGTTCCGCTTCCCCAACGCTACCTACTCCAAATTCGGGGAGCCCGGCTGCAAAACCAAATGAAATTAATGCAATGTTCCAACAACAATCATCCGAACCAGGGTCCAGCAGAAAGAAATCTAGGCTTCGACAGACGAAAATCTTTGAAGAAAAAACCGTTGAGGAAAGTAAAATGATAAAATCCTTGGTCGCCAAGCAAAACCATAACCGTCTTCATCAGAGAAAAGCACCAGTTCTCATTACCCCAGGAAGAATTAAAGATTTGAAATCAGGCAAGGATAAGGGGAAAACGTTGAAAATTTCCATGTGATAACTTCCTGCTTCACCCAATTTTGCTCTACGTTCTGTATGATTTCGGGATAACCGTCGAATGTGCTAGTCAATATTACTGAACCAAATTATTATTGTTTCCTCTTTACTTTGAGGCAGGCTCTTCTCTTATTATGGCTTAAAAAATGTATCACCCATCGCAACGTTTTGCACTTTTGTAAAACTCATTTGATTTCATTGGCAGAATGCCACCAACCTCCTCCGCTTGTTCTGGATTCAGATCCTATAAATTTTTAGACTTAGAGTAGCACCTTGTATGAGTACCCTGGGCAATCAAAGCTGTGACGCATCCCTTTGCATGAGAATATAAAATTAAACACTCACCATGACTTCGCCTTTGATCTGTCCCACGGTGCGATTTCCGGCACAATTTATTGTCACGATCTCTCCTGTTGGTAGTCTGAAATTAACTGACATCGTTCTTGTCACAGAAAAAAAACCTTCAGGAACCTTGGACAATGAATTGCGGCGGACTAGTTTTGAACCTCCTCGTTTAAATGTTTTCTTTCTGGCACGTAACCCTTCACTCGGCACGTCCTGATTGGTAGTTGGTTGTTGGACCTGAGTAGAAATATTTTCAGCATCTGATGACATTTCTGCTTGTTCAAGATCCTGCAGTTTTATGTAAAGCTTCTCCTTTTCCATTCTAAACCTGTGGTAGCCAAACAATACTTTATGATGCTGTTGTTTTAGTAAGCTTTTTAAACTTTTTTGTTGAACTGGACGGTATACAATGAAAACCTGCACTTGTTACGCATGTTATCACCAGTGAAAAAGTGGTAACTGTCCACGATGTAAACAAATGTAGGCTGCGATTCTCCAACCTTCTTGGTTTCGATGCTCTGTTTCGCGCATTCCCATACCCTTTAACTAGCAAGCGCAACTGTTTACGTTCAGCAACGGTCTGTGCGAGCCTGTTAAGCCGGAAGTGACGTAGAATGCGTCCTCTCACGAGCTTCTCTATGCGCAAGCGATAAACTGCACCGTTTCAATGTTTTTGTGATGCAGAAAAATTCGTCGATTTAATTGCTTGATAGAGATGTGAACTGAAACCGAAAACTCACAGCAAGCAAAACACATTTTTACCGTTTTTCATAATATAAATAACAGCACCGAATATAAGTAAGAACAACTTGCCATTCACTATAAGTTTTGCTTCCAGTTACTCATTTCTTGCTGCAAGAGGATATAAGTAACAAAACAGTTTGTCACTCCAAAAGCTTTAAGCAACAAACCTGCTGTAAGTTTAATCGTTTTAACCGACAAACCAAAGAGCACCGCAAAGCTAGTCAAATTAGGCTGATGAACTGTCTTGTCTTGCGCTACGTAAAGTCTTTGTGGTTTATGCGGAAGCAGCCTGTGGCTGAGGAAACATCAGTCCAAATGTCGTTAGACAAATCGGTCAGTAGTAAACACACCTGTTACGAACCCGTAAATCACATGAAAAAATGCAGTTTTTCTACCTTCAGTGAAGAAGAACGTATTTGGCGATCTTGTCTGAATCAGATGCTGATTGTTTCATTGGCGCAGTTGGTCGTTGGTACGCTCCTCACGTGGTAGAAAGGTATAGGTTTCCAGAAACTAGTCGCCCTAGCACAGGGCCTCCGAACCTTTCTCTGTCCATGTACCTCTTCAGCATTTAGAAAAAGCAGCACGTAACCCTAAAATTTCTTATGATAAAAATTCTGAGTAAAATAACAAAAATCCACTGAATTTTTAATAGAACTTTTAGATCTTTAGAACTATAAAGCTAGACTCCGTTTTTTGTCTCAAAGTTAATATATTTCACAATAAGCATATAATGATTTTTGAAAATAATATTAACTTAGCTATGTGTAAATCTTTGGAAATAAATGTAATGTAAATATATTTTTCCCTTCTATTGCTAACCTTAAATGTATCACTTCAGATAGGCAAATGTACCACCTGAGGTAACTGTACCCCAGGTGGCAACAGCTGCCCTAGCATGATGAGTACATGGACAGCGCTTCACCAATTTCACCTGCGGCCCCGCATATTTCGAAATTTCTCGAAAAACTGCTGTTTCTTTCAATGATCGGATTCTAGAAAAAATCAAGAACAAAACTAAAAAGGCAAAATGTTTGAAAAGAGTGGCCATTGCTTGTGAATAAAACCAATATACTAAGAGATTGGTAATACTCATCAACATATCGCGGGTTTTGGCGGTATGTGCCATATAGGCGACAGAAGTTCACAGAGAAAAAGCACATCAGATCAGCATGCCTTGGGAATTATAACAACGGTTGGCATGATTGTGGGAAGGCATCTATTCCAAGTATGTACACACGCTATATTAACGTCAAGATTTAAAGACATTGTAGCAGTAAATTCACAAATTGTTTCTTACATGCAGAAACAATTTGTGTTCCTTGTCCAATAAGACCAGAACATAAACAAAGTGCTTTTTAAAATTATGACTAAAAGGTTTTCATGAATAATGAATGAAATTATCTCAACATGGGTTCTAGGACTACAGCCACCTGGACAACGACCATCCGGACAACTGCCACCTGCACAATTGCCACCCAGGACAATCGCCAGTCAGGACAACTGCCACCCGGACAACTGCCACCCGGGACAACTACCACCTAAAACAACTACCACCTAGGACTACTGCCTCACATGAAAATTTTCCAGTTGCGCTCATTTCTCTCGTGTGTGGCCACTTTTACTGTTGTTCTTTTTTCCGTGAAACCATTCCGTTTAGGTATCGAAAGTACCAAGCGGCACCAACAAAACGCACCAAAAGCAGTGAGCGTCATATGGAGCAGGCAAACCACGACCGATTAACGTCACCGTCTTGCCTCCAACAATAGGCTTAAAGCACGTTTTAGGCATCGAAAGTCTGTTGCGCCTCTGAAAATGACCCGATGTTGGAAATGTTCCGAGCTACGAATAATTATCATCTTTGTCTGCAATACTTTGATTTGAATTGACAGAATTTCTACTACAAGAAAATTTGCTGCATTTTCGGAGGTGGATTGACTGTTCAGAAGCTAATTTGCGGTGATCATCCGTGGCAGCAATGGCACTGGTAACTCGAACTGGGAAACAGTGCATTCAGTATTACGTAGATTGGCAACCTGTGGCCTATGAAGCTAAAAGTGATCGCCATTGAAGGTTTCTTGATAATGGCCTTCGTATTTGGCGAGAGAAAAGAGCACCGGTTAAGACATTATTGTACCGCAAGATGCCGGCACTCTGGCAGCGGCGCTCACGACAGAAATAACTTTTGTGTGATTATTCAAGGAATTTTTTTCTGAGGGAAATAAGGCTTTTCGACCGAAGCGACTGCGTAAATAAGTTGCAGCTTGCGTCATGTTTACTATTTTTTGACAGCCCTTTCAAAGCTCAGTGCCTGTGGCATTGCGTTCCCTTATCTCCCTCGGTAAATCGCTAAGTGACAGCCAGTAGCAACCGAAAATTGATTGCAATACACCGGAATAAGTGGCACAGCACTAATTGCAGGCAATTCTCAATTTTTGTTGAAGCTGATATTGCCCAATCAGATCTTTGTAACAACGCTACGTGCTCTTTAATGAATCAAGATACTGTATCTGCGATTAAACTATATTTGTGTAGGCAAAAGAACTACGCAGTTTTTATTGTTTATGAAAACTGCGAACAATCAATGAAAGATCAATGAAGATACAACAGTATAGACGTTATGATTCAAGTTAGGAAGTACACAGAAAATACACTGGAAAGCGAAAAAAATTTTATCAAAGTCGTTCATCTCGTTAAAGACACAAATATTTTTGTTTACTCAGGTCATCGTTACACTTTAGCTTACCAAGAGGTTGACTAAACTTCTGGCATCAGGTTAAGTGTTTTACACAACATTCCGACCAGGCAGGGGCAACCGGGCACTGCCCCCCAAATTTTGCAAAATTGTATTTGGTTGTTAGGTACAGCAACAAGGTACAATCATTTTGTTTCGAGAATAGTTTGAAACAAACGATAAACTGTCCGATAACTCGAGCAAATATGAATGAGCCTAGTTAGTACGCAGAGGACTAACTGGCGTTATCATTGCTCTGTGACGTACGTTACGCAACAATGGATGTGCTTTGCGTGCTCTCATGAGAACTTCTCATTCATTGTTACGTAACTCACGTACGTCACAGGGAAACGGTAGTGCCAACCAGAGCTACAGCAAATAGAAATTTTAGGGATGCAAACCACGAACGGATATTGCATTCAGCAGGCCCGTAACCAGCTTGTGATGCCAGGGGGGTGAAGAGTTTTCTGGCAAGGGCCCAAATTGTTTAAACTATGTCCAACTCATTTTTCTAGGGGGAGAAACCCTTCCCTGTGCCCCCCTAGTCACGGGCCTAGCATTCAGTCAGTACAATCGCGTCTTGTAGATCAGTTTGCTTTGCAAAACTTGTATGCAAAATATGTGATGGGCCTGAGTGACGCTGTTGACCACTGTCCAGATGGACCACTGTCCAGTCGCCACTGTCCAGATGGTTCTATAAGAAATGAGGCTTGATTCTCATGTTAGCACCGACATCTTGAAGACTGCTAAGTAACTTTTCTACAACTTCTTTGCAGTTGGGCACTTTTCTATTTCCCAAAACCTTTTTTAAACAACTTCCACAAAAGCACTGTTGAGGGGCGTCAAAATTACCAGCATTTAAGTTTCCTATTATTGATTCTTGAAATTTGGTGCGAACAACGCCATCCTTGTTAAGTGCTTTTACGAATGGTTTCGTGATACCAAGCTCAGTGCCGCATCAGCTCAACTCTGGGCTCCCCCAAAAATGCTTACAGGGGCCCCCTAATGGTGATTTATAAAAAAAATTTTCGACGTTATACTACATCTCGAGGCCAAATAGCCTTCAAAACGAAAAGGCCGAATGGTCTTCAAAACCTTAATTGCAAACACAATTTTGGTAGAATCAGGCCCGTTTACAGTTTGGGGGGAAATACATATTTAGAGGAAAAGATTTTTATTTTTATCATATGTTTAAAACGAAATTTTCTGAGCACAACAAAATTTTGGGAGGTACAAAAATATTTTGGGGTAACTGCCCCAGAACGCCCCACCGTGTCTGCGGGCCTGGGAACCGTCGCCAGAAAGTCTTCCATTAGGGGCCTTCATGTTTGTGCAGGGGGGGCTAGACATTCTGAAAATGTATTTTAATTCACAACATGAACAGCATTTGCAGATTGTGCAAATTAATTATAAATATTTTCCCGCAAATACCCATAATAGCCTCGTAGTTTCCAACTAAAATTTTTTGAACGAGCTTAACAAAAGGAATTGGGTCGTCAATTATTGTCATTTAATTGACGTGATTATTTAGAGATGTCGTAATGAAATGCAACTGTAAAAAAAATTTGCAGGAAAGCAGAATCAATCAAATCGTTCAGTTATGAAAACAATAATACCGAAGGGGCAAACATGAGGCCGGTCAAACCTGTGCGACGCGACGAACGTTTTCTTTCATAGCGCAAATTAATAAACTTTGCCATGAGCTGAAGTGAAATATGCTTATAAAGCGTGCGAACTGGGCTTTTTACTGGCCGAAATACGCATGCATAAACCTTGCTGGTGTCTGGACTGTTAATCTCCTGGTGCATGGCACATGTTTAGATTAAGAACATTTTGTATCTTGCTGCTATGGTATCTTGCTGCTATGCAGTACAAAATAAGACAAGACTACCTGGACTAGACAGTACATTTTTTACAACAATTTCTTCACAAAATACGTTGATCAAGTGGAAGCCTGGCTTTTGGACGTATACACCTAGGCATGTAGGCAGTGCCGGATAAATGAACGCGAGGCCCATCAGGACAAAGCAGGCCCGTAACCAGCTTTGACACCAGATGTTGCGAAGAGTTTTCTGAAAGGGGCCCAAATTTTTTAAACTCTGTCCAATATTTTTAAACTATTTCCAACACATTTTTCCAGGGTGGACGAAAAATATTTTAGGGGGGACTTCGACCCCAGCTTCCCCCTGGTTACGGTCCTGGGGCAAACTCGTGACCGCGAGGTCCCGACACGCTTAGCGCAAGTGCGCAGTTCGCTCATGTTCGCTCCCTTTGCCTGCAGAGGCAGGTTGCGAAACTTGCTAGCGGATTGTTGTACTATTGGTCATTATTGCGTACAATAACACTGCAGTAAAACTTCAAATGTTCAATTCAAGCTACAGTAGTAGGCGTTTCGCCGCATGTGACCAGGGCTCCCACTGAGGGTTTTTTCCACCCAGATCTGTTTTTAGTCGACCTGTGTGTCTAGGTTTAATTGCGAAAAATCGCGTTAAATCTGTGTTTTTTGAAGTGATAAATTCATCAGCAACTTCAATGTGTTCAATAATATAAAGATAAGTTGACATTACAGTGTTTACATGCGCACGTCAGGTGAGAAAGTACGCATATTGGATGAAGCAGAACGTGTTCAATCGGTTTCGCATTATCATATATAATCATTGTCAGGGTTATGTACAGTGGTGTGTTTAAGGGGAAGCAAGCGAGGCACATTCCTCGGCCCCCCTTTGCAACTGTAAGTGTAAAGCACCTTGCTTTCAACGGGGCCCAACAGCAACTGTAATATATAAGTAGGCTACTTTAAAAGGGGCCCCCAACAGCAGTTGTAATGTGTAAAAACCTTGCTTTCAAAGGGGCCCAAAGTAACTGTAATGCATAAGCACTTTTTTTCAAAGGGTCCTCTAACTTCACTGATTTCTAGTGCTTCATTTTTCAATTTGGGGATCGAAATTTTCTCTGGAGGGCTAAGTGGTGACGAGACTGAATTTTGGGCCCCCATGACAACGTGCCGCCCCCAATTGTGGGGTATGGAGTGCGGCTGATACGGCTCTGACCAAGGTTGATATGAAGGGGAGGTAAAACGATTTTAGATTTTCTACAAGAGGGTGAGCTTGAATGTTTTTCGCACCAGGTACCATTTCTTGTTTTATAGGACAATCTTTTTCATCCAAATGTTGGGATTTAGCTCTGCTATCCAGTAAGCATAGAAATCATGAGACCTTCGTATAACCACTTTGTTGGCCAGACAGAAATCCAAATATTTTCAAATAGGTACAAAAGATCCACTTGTGTTCATGGTATGAAATTTTTTCTAGTAGGCTACAAACTTAATTTCGTTGTATTTTTCTTTGAGGGTTGTTGAGTGCCCAAAAAGAATATATCCAAAAGTTTTGCCATTATGCAGAAAAACACATTTCAAACTTCGTTTCGAGCTATGATAAAGTCTCCAACCTAGTTTAGGATAATCTTCTGCGCCACCAAGCCTCTTCAGAGCTTCAGCATTATTACATTAGGCATACACAATCTCATTTTCTTGGATGAAATAAGGCGTGAGGTCAGGATGAAGTTTCCAATTGTTGAGTGGACCTGATATAGAAGATTTTTTTCTTTAAACCTTGAAGCAAACAGCTCAGAGGACTCTTTAGAAAGATTCAGATACCTTGCCAAGTTATTAAGCTTTCCCTGGGAAAAGAGTTGTGGAGATGAAAAGAATGGGAGAGATCGTTATCTGCAAGGGCGGAATCACCGGTTGAAACAAGCTCTTCGTTACTAAAAGAGAATCCACTTGTGGCAAGCCTTTCTTTCTTTCTTTCTTTCTTTCTTTCTTTCTTTCTTTCTTTCTTTCTTTCTTTCTTTCTTTCTTTCTTTCTTTCTTTCTTTCTTTCTTTCTTTCTTTCTTTCTTTTGAGCGAGTTCTTTTATCCACTGCTTGGCCGCGCTAGATTTCGGGGCAGGTGTTGAGCAGCCATTCGGTTGTCTCATCGTCCAAAACCGTCAGGCCGTGCAGTCCGTGGGGAGGTCGATGGATTGGACATTGGAGGACAACATGGTCGACGGTTTGTTCTTCTGCGTCACACTCACAGACTGCAGAGGCCATACCTCATTTGCACAAGCAGGAGCGGAAACGTCCGACACCGATGCGGAGGCAGTTAAGCCGGACCCAGGCTCTTCTTGGGAGGGTCATTCCAGGTGTGTGTGTACCGGTGTCTGGAATAAAAAATGCGGAGCCTTGTGGGGTTGACCGCCCACTCAGCGTTCCATTGATAATCAGCCCACTGCGCCGCTCCTATGTTGTTGTTGTCAGAGAAGTTGATGAGTTGCTGCGCGGCGGGTACAAATAGGTGTCTCGATTTTATCCACCGTGCATCTGCACTCGATGGACTGGTGAGCGCTGAGTGGAGCAGATGTCCAGGCTCCATTGCACGGCGTCCTAGAGATAGTGCGGCTCCACTGCGACGAAGCTCAGCAGGTTGGATGCCTGCAAGGATTGGAAGGTTGTCCGCTGGTGTAGGATGCAGGCATCCAGTCACAATTCGCAGGGCGTCGTTGATGGTGAGGTCAATGAGGCGGGCATGAGCACTGCAGCACCAAACAGGAGCGCAGTACTCTGCAGTCGAATGGACCAGGCCTAGGGTGGCTGTTCGCAACATTGTTGCTCCAGCGCCCCAGCCGGAGCCAGCAAGCCGCCTCACGAGTGCGACGCGTGATGTTAGTTTCTTGCGAAGCGACACAAGGTGTCGGCGGTACGTGAGCGACCTGTCCAACGTTACTCCGAGATATTTGGGCTCAGAGCAGAAGGGCAGGGTTTCGTTGTTGAAGTTGACTTTCACCTCACGCTTAGCTTCCTTGTTGTTGAGATGGAAGACTGCTGACACCGTTTTCGTGGTGCTGAGCTTTAGCTTCCAAGTCTGGAGGTATACACCTAGCGTTCTCATGTCCTTGCTCAGCAACCCTTCCACTGCCTCCATCAGCATGCATGATTGCTAAGTCTTCAGCATATGTTTCTGGAGATGGTGGTTGGCAGGTCAGAGATTTAGATGTTGAAGAGAAGGGGCGCCAGGACAGATCCCTGTGGGACGCCGTTCTTGAGGCGTCGCAACCTGCTCCTTTGGCTATTTCCGATGGTAAGGGTAAAGCTGCGATTGCCAACCATCTCCATGATCATGTGGACCATGTGTCTATCAGGCAGCAGTGGCAGCAGCTTGCAGGTGAGGCCGCAGTGCCATACGATGTCGTAGGCTGCTGTGAGGTCGACGAACACAGCTCTGGCCTTCTTTTTAGCTGAAAAGCTATCCTGTGTCAACAGGGTGACCTGGTCTACGGCCGACCTCCCGTGTCGGAAGGTCGCCTGCTCCTATGGGAGCAGTGGATCGATGATTGTTTCGACACGAGCGTAGATGAGTCTCTCGAGAATTTTAAAGAGGACGCACAGCAGAGATATAGGACGATAGCCCCTTGGGTCCCCCAATGGTTTCTCTGGCGTAGGGATCGCAAATACTAGTGCTCTTCTCCAGATCTTTGGAATTTTGAGTTGGCGCATGCAAGAATTGAGGAAGTCGCACAATTAAGATTTGTGAGCCGATCCTGCGTGGTGTATAAACTCCGGGAAGATGGAGTCCAATCCCGTAGACTTTCCTGGCTTCAGGCGTCTGAGGGCAGCAGCAAACTCTTTCGGCCTGAAGGGTTCGGAGATGCTGTGACTCTCAGGTGTTGTTTGGAATCTTCCATAGGTCGACAGCTGCTTGTTGACAAGCCTGGTGGACTTGCGGCCGCCGGTCTTGTGTGCCCTGTTCTTCACGAGTTGTGAGGTGATGGAATGTGCCGAGACGGGGCACAGGTGAGAGGAGCGTCCAGACCTGCCAAAAAGTTTGTTGATTGTTCTCCACGCTTTGCGGCTGGAGTGCGAGAAATCAATGGAGTTGACAGCTTCCTCCCATCACTCCTGCTTCTGTTGTAGTCGAGAGAGTAGGAACGAGGCGGCTCTGTCAGAGGCAATCTCCGCTGGGGCTCGGATAAAGGAGCGATAGAAGGTCTCGCATTCTTTGTCCCAGCATGGCACATAATTCTTCCGACGGCCACGTTGGATACACTGTTTAGCCGCAGAAAATACGCTCTCGCAAAAATCCTGGTATGCCCTCTCAATATCTGGTGCACCCGGAGGTGGCAATCTCTCGATGGATTCACCTGTGAGAAGGCAAAAGCACACCAATCGACCTTGTGAAAGTTCCAACGCTTCACCGGATCGCTGTGGGCAGGAACTTTGAATCTTGGTGGCGTTATGAAGGAGGGCCGATGTTGTGACCACGGGAACTTTCCTAGGACACGTTTGTCCGGCAGTCGGCCGTCCTGGCCAAAACTCGTGAAGGCCAGGTCTTGGTGCCGACGTTCCAACAGCGAGAGAAGAAAGTGGCTGTTTCCTTTTGGTTGTACAACAGTCCAAGGTTGCTGGATGTTTCCCAGGAGTCCAGGCTCTCACCGTCTGGGGATGTTGTGTTGTAACCCCAGTTGACATGCTGTTAATTGAAGTCGCCAACGAACAGACTGGGGTGTGGGAACGTCGGGATGGTCGTTGGGGGTGAGTCGCGAGCGTGGAGGTTTCTAGACGTTGACGATCTTGTATCCTGCGACGTCTACACGCAACCACTCAGTCTCTGATTGTTCTGGAGACTGATCAACCAGTGACCATTCCAACCGCTCGTGGACAAACGTAACAAGGCCGTGATTCCTGCTCAGGATTGACCCAGCTAGTGAGAAGTTGGGAATCACTAGCTTGTCTGCAGTTGTGCAGTGGGTCTCCTGTAGGACGATGATGAAAGCCTTGTTCTTATAGGCTAGCTGCTGAATGACGGAGGTCTTGTTTTCAGTGAGCCCCTCGGTGTTCAGCTGGAGTTTGTTGGATCGTGGGTCGTCTTCGGCAGCATTTCTGCTGCCGCACCCTGAGAAGGGCGTTGTTTGACCCATCCCACGCTGAACACATCCAGCGCGATTAGCAGTGGTTGCTCTCATGATGACAGATTTGGCAAGCATTTCAGGAAATGGAGGGCCATGTGAAGGCATGGGAGGGCCATGTGAAGGCATCTGTATCCTCCCACAGCCTTCAATCACAGGTACAGGGTGTGCTTCCCTGTGTGGAACTGGTAGAATCGTTAGAGCATCTCAAAGAGCTCTTAATCTTCTTATTTATACTTGTAACACAAAAAACCTGCGAGGCGATCCTAGTACGCTGGGCTTCAACATAAAACTGCAGTTACCATCTACAGAAACAGAGAGCAGCATCAAGTACGCGTAATAGCAGGTAACAACAAGGCCGCCCGTTCAACACTTGCGTAAAATACAAACACCAGCTGCCCCGAGCGGTCGTGGCAGCAATCAACGTTACGCGATAAAGACATGAAGGCGGTGATGCAGCAACACACGAATCTCCACAATCTCCCCCGTTCAAATTGATGCGACATTGAAACCATACCGATCAGTTTGCGTCTACGGGTAGACCGGCGCGGCAAAGCGGGTTCACTGTCACTGGCAATGTCCTCTGGAACAGAGCTCTCGTCATTTTCCTTTTCACATCGTACGCCATCAGTTTCGTCCGCTGCTACATCCTCAACGTCTGTGCCACACACACTGTCATATTCCGGCAAGGAGTCAGAGTTCGCTGGGTCAGCGTTGCCATTGTGAGCGGGAGGATACGAAGCTAAATCGGAAGCAGAGACTGTGCTTTCTCTACCATCCCGTAAGTGTACAACAGAAAAAGTGGGATTTCCCTCCACAAGTTCCACGGAATCGCAAAAAGGGTCGCCCTTATTTCGCACGTGTCAAAGCAGCAACACAGTCCCGGGCGTCAACAGCCATGAAGGTAGTGCCATACCATTCATGGATCCCCGAGGAAAACGAAACAGTCTTTCGTGGGGCGTTTCATTAGTAGAAAGGCAGACGAGCGATCGGACGGCGTGAAGAGCTTCGGCCAACGCCTCCTCCCACCTATCCTCTGGATGACCACGGCCGTGCAACAACAACCGAATAGTCCGCCAAATGGTTTGGAACCATTCGCACTGGCTGTTCCCAGTGGGGTGGTAGGCGGTGGAAGTGCTAAAAGAAATGCCGTGAGCGGATAGGTAAGTCTGCGTCTCCTGACTAACAAAAGGTGAGCCGCGATCGCTGTGGACGCAGCTGGGGAAACCATAAACGCAAAATAGAGATGACAGACAAGCAATTACAGTATTCGACTTCATATTTTTGCAAGGAAAATAAAGGGAAAACGCGAGTACTCATCTACAGCAATCAGAAGATATGGGCCCGCTCCCCTCACCAAACCTTTAAAATCGAGACTTAGACGGTCCCACGGTCGAGACGGTCCAACGCTTTTATCAGATTCTAAACTGGCGGCTTAACGAAACGTGGCTTAATTTCAGCGCAAGTTCGGCATGATCGACAGACAGTTTTCGCCTCCTCGCTGGAGTAAGGCAAATTACGCTGGTGTACAAAGTGGAAAAGTCGAGCGAAACTAGGGTGGCCGAGTCATTCGTGCAATTGGCGAAGAGACATACAAGGTGCAAGGGCACACGAACGAGATAATGCATCCAACACAACGCTATAGACACCGGGTTTATGGAGGATGTCATAACGCAGTTGACTCAGCTCCAAACGCCACGCAACAATTTTAGCATTTTTAATTTTACCAAGGTTCGTTTGCGAGAACATGAACGAGACAGCTTCCTGATCAGTAACAATTGTGAAATGGCGTCCTTTAAGAAAATGTAACCATTTACGCACTGCCTCAATTATAGCAATGGTTTCCTTCTCGACAGCAGAATACCGCTTTTCACAAGCAGAGAGAGTTCGCGACATAAACGCAACAGGACGGCTATCTTGCGACAAAATAGCAGCCAACGCAAAGTCAGACGCATCCGTCTCGACTTTGAAGGGTACGCCGTCCTGAATGGAGCCTAGGCTAGCGTTACATAGATCGTTTTTCAACGTTTCAAAACAACCACAGCTTCGTTGCTGAGCGGAAAGGTACTGCAGTGCAAGAGGGGACCTGCTTTCTTGGAGAAGTTGGGTAACCATTTGGTGTAATAAGAAAACAGACCAGACTCTCGTTTCAGTTCTTTTGCACAGGTTGGTTCAGGCAAGTCTAGTAGAGCTTGCAGACGTTTAGGGTCAGGCTTGATTTGTTTGTAGGCTACCAGGTAACCAAGCATTTCCAGTTCAGTTGTGCGAAATTTTGATTTTTCTTCATTAATGGTTAGATTACACTCAACAGCGGCGTCGAGGAGACATTTTAAATTTCTGCCGTGCTCCTCAAGAGTTGCACCCGTAACAGTCAAGTCGTCAAGGTAAGCGTAGACTTTCTTTAGACGGTGCCTTTTAATAAATTCGTCTTCGGAGCGTTGGGAGGCAGATACGCCTTTGGTAACACCAAACGGCAAGCGTTTGTACTGAAAAAGCTGACCATCAGCTTCAAAGGCGGTGTAGTGATGTTCTTCAGCTAACAGGGGCAGTTGGTGATACGCCAGCCGAAGGTCAATAGAGCTGAAGTACTTGTCTCGCGCTATTCGGTTAACCAAGTCTTCTATGTTAGGAAGCGGGTATGCGTCGAGTAAGATAAAGCGGTTAATATTAACAGAATAGTCTATGACCATCTTTTTCTTTTCACCTTGTTTCACAACAAGAACTTGCGTTCCCCAGGGAGACCTGGCTGGTTCGATAATATCCGCATCCACTAGTCGCTGCACTTCAGATCTGATGAACTTTGTATCTTCCGAGCTATATCGCCGAGAGGAAGCAGCGATGGGTTTGCAATCAGGGAGAAGGAATTCAAATAACCTAGGAGGTTCCAAATCAGCAGCAGCGATAGCTGGGAGACCAGCATCAGGGGATTCGGCCGAAGTGGCTATTGTTAAGGCCTCTTTATGTCCATTCATCATGAACGTAACGGAAGAGTGTTGTCTAAGAAACGTTTGACCAACTATGACGTCAGCACAAAGGTTCTTCAGGTCTCTGAAATTAGATGGCGGGTAGGTGCGGTCAAGGAGATTTAAACCCGCAGTGGTCTTTCCGAAGGTTTCAACAGAAATTTCTGACGAAGCCATTCCGATTGAGGACCTGTCTCCATCCACAGGTAAGATTAATCGATGGCAAACACCAAAGTCAACGAAGTTTTCAGACGCACCAGAGTCAATGAGGACCTGCACAGGTGAGTCATTCAACGTCCCAGGTACGACGGCAGATCGTAAACTTCCTGGAGTCGAAGCAAGGAAGGGTTGGTGCCCAGACGGGACAGGCGCAGTGATAGCAGCCGAAGCAACATCATTTGATGAACCTTTAGACCAGGGGTTCCCAACCTGGGGTACATGTACCCCTGGGGGTACATTTGCCTATCCGAAGGGGTACATTTAAGGTTATCAATAGATGGTAAAAATATATTTGCATGTTGTTAATTTTCAAATCTTTATGCATATATCACTTAATATTATTTTCAAAAGTCATATGTATATTGTTAAATATATTTGTGAAAAATCATGAGAAAATATTTTGTCATAAGGAGTTTAAGGGGTACATGTTCATCTGCCAAAATTCTGAAGGGGTACATCCTTATCTGTTGAAATGCTGTAGGGGTACATGCTCATTTGTCGGAATGCTGAAGGGGTACATGGTAAGACAAAGGTTGGGAACCCCTGCTTTAGACCGACAGGCTCGAGCGAAATGACCCCGTTTTCCACAAATATGACAGGAGACATTGCGGGCTGGACACAGCGATCGCTTTCGGTGAGTGTCTAGACCACAGAAGAAGCACGATACAGCTTCAACAACGGTAGAAGATGATCGCCTCGTATAGGCGGCACCACCAGAGTTTTTAGCAGTCGAGTCAGATGTCATCATGGACAACGATTGATTAGGGACAAGTGAGCCCATGCAGCTAGAGCAGCGATGAGCTTCGTCAAGGTTATCAGCTAATTCAAAAGCTTGGTTCAAAGACAGTTCTTCCTTTTCCAGTAAACGTTGATGAACAACAGGAGAAGCGAGACCATTTATGAAGGCGTCGCGAGTGAGTTACTCGCGATACCTGTCAGTGGTCACATCAGAAAAGGAACAGTCTTTAGCGAAGCCTTTAAGAACGTGTAAGAACTCTGAAATCGACTCATCGCTACTTTGACGACGGCTTACCAGCAAATGCCGAACATAAACATTGTTCTTCTTTTGAACATAGAGGGTTTTCAGAATTTGAACGATCATATCATAGGTCTCTGCTTCCTCGACGTGAGGGTAGACAGCAGGAGAAAGACAGTTAATAATAATACGCTTTTTGACAACTTCAGGATCGTCGTCTCTTCGGAGTTCTTGCACGGTAGAGATGAAATCTTCGACTGCTCGCAATCAGAAGTTAAACACACTAGCAGCATCAGGCTGCTCAGGTTCAATATGTAGCTCGCGAGGACGAAGTAACTGCTTATCCATTTTAACTTTATGTTGATTAAATTGTAACACAAGAAACCTGCGAGGCGATCCTAGTACGCTAGGCTTAAATCAACATAAAACTGCAGTTACCATTCGCAGAAACAGAGAGCAGCATCAAGTACGCGTAATAGCAGGCAACAACATGGCGGTCCGTCTAACACTTGTGTAAAATACAAACACCAGCTGCCCCGAGCGGTCGTGGCAGCAATCAAAGTTACGCGATAAAGACATGAAGGCGGCGAGGCACCAACACACGAATCTCCACAATACTTTTAGTTTTCACTACGCAAAGTAGCAGTCGCTCCAGTGGTCCTTTCACTCGTGTGACACCATTTTAATAGCAAACCTTAGGCTTTTTCTAGGGTTGTTTGTTCATTGGCATAAATGTTTTACGCAAGATTTACATACAGTGTGTGGTGCCCAATTAGACTTGCCTTGATCGTTCAGCATTATTTTGAAGGACGAGCGAGCACGCTATACAAAATTGTTGCTTGCTTTCCTGTTATGTTTTAGCGTGCATTCACCACAAATATAGCAGAAAATGTTTTATTCAGTTAAACAACGTCTTCTCGATAATGTGTCCATAACCAAGATTCTTACAAAAACTACAGAAACAAAACCCACACAATTCATCACCAGTGGCGATTCTAAGGGGGGCCTGGGTGGGCCATGGCCCCCCCAGATTTTTGCTTGGCCCCCCGTTTGGCCCCCCCAGTTTTTTTCTTGATTTCCCGTTCAAGTTCGTTTGGTTGACATATGCACGGTTGCCAAATGCGTTTTGTAAAAATAGCGACCATTTTGTCAACAGCGACAGATCTGAGCTGTGTCGTAATTCGTAAGCAGCACAGCGAAAACAGAGACAATCAGTGTTGTTAAGCGCCAATTAATAATTTGCCCTATTTTGGCTGATTCGTTACATTTCGGTGTGTGTGTGACGTGACAATTGCACCAAGGATTGCGACAACAGCAGCAAATAAACTTCGCTGAAGAAACCGTCCTGACAAGATTCACTAAAAGAGTCATTATGATTTGAGAAATTCTGCGCTGATTCCTTTTGAAGTTACGGCAAATTATTTTATTTTCACAATACCGGCTTCAGACACTGATTTTCAAAATACCGGCCTTTGCCACATTAGCAGTAAAATACTGGCAAGGCCGGTGAAATACCGGCCATCTGACAAACCTAGACATGTGCAGTAGATAACTTTTGGGCAGCAATATTTTAAACGATAGTTTAGAAACCCTCTAGCCTGCATTCAATATTTCCCAAATGCATGATAAGCTCTGTTGTTGTTTTTGACTGTCGGGCAGCTAGAGTTGTTTATGACGACACACACCAGCACTGTAGCAGATGCTCGCATCCTGCGTGAAATTTTCCGGTAGTCAGACGGCGATCGTGGTGTGAAAAAATTCATTTCGAAACTAAGAAACAGGCGCAGAAATGGGAAGATTGATCTTTCGTGCATTTCAGTGTGAGATGGAACTGGATTATATAACTGTCAGCAGATTGTTGCTTGTCCCAGTAGTAAATGTTTGTGAAAGCATTAAGAATTGGCTTCAGTTAATTTATCAGAATTTATCCTGGCTGCAATATTGCGTTCTGCTGCCTTGTGTATGACTTCGAAACATCTTACGTAAGTGGTTCGTAATTACAGTTTTAACTCTACCCACACATTTCCTGCTGCAACCTCAGAATTTTGTACGGATTTTCTGCAATGATTCAGAAGCAATTTTTCGCGTATTTCAGCTCTTTTCCCAGGAGGTCAAATATTTCTATCAGAAAAAACACTTGAAAAAACTTCGCAAATGAGATTCATTTAGTGAAAATGATTTAAGTATGAAATAACTTTGGCGAAGAATTTGCTTCGGAAGGCGTCGAAGCTGCCTATATCGCTCAAACAGTTTTATCTTTTATAGCTACTTAAAAAGCTACGTTTGGTTGTTACTGGTAGCTGTAACTCTTCCCATCAACAGCGCTTCATGCGAGAGAAGTTTTTCAAAAATGAGATTACTGAAAAAATTTGCCAGAAATTCCATGACCAGTGAAACTTTCACTGTGAAAGATTGGGTAACGTTGATCTCAGTGGCCTATCTAGGGCAGGGGTTCTCAAACTTTTGGTGTTATGGAGCCCATGAAGAGATTGACCATAATTTACGGAGGCCCACAATAAATTTTATTAATGCCGTTATTGCTTCTTTGGACAGTTGCAAAATTAGCCAATTAAGTATTTTAATAAGTAAACGAATAGCTCGCGGAGCCCCGAGGTTTCTCTCACGGAGCCCTGTGGCTCCGTACGGAGCACTTTGAGAAACTATGGTCTAGGGTATGGCAGGCATGGCACATGCCATGGGCGCCACTTTGGCGGGAGCGCAAAAACTGCTTGGCAAAATTAAAATCTTTATTTACAGTTTCTTGAACCTATATTTTGCGCCCCATGCATTCATAAACTGCAAAGCTGCATCAACG
>Ga0210059_1000277_pt1 | contig 58586 bp, 39 predicted proteins | sample Ectturendosymbi2_FD_188042 | JGI IMG/M metagenome (GOLD analysis project Ga0210059, IMG submission 188042) | Ecteinascidia turbinata endosymbiont from Florida, USA - Sample 2 (SPAdes) (version 2) | ecosystem: Host-associated > Tunicates > Ascidians > Unclassified | place: Key West, Florida... | reverse complement strand
CGGGATTTCCGATCGCAACAAAATGGTGCTGTGACCAGGATGTGAAGGTCGTGCGGAGTTCAGCCTTCACACAAAGAACGTGCGATCGGTGTGGTTCGTCGTAAAAAGGAGGGGATGTTGTTGCAACCTCTCCGGTGGTGTTGCGTTGATTGTGTGATTCACCACGAAGGGGATGTGCGTGAAGAACAACACCATACATATATGTGGCGCGAACAAGCAATAATAGAGTGATCGTGGCGTGTAATCTCTGGTGATACTAACGATGCCAACGATTGAACGTAACAATAGCGTACGCGGAGAGTGATCATTGTTTCTTGCTGCCACAGTGCGAAGCTTTGCACATATGCCACTCGGGATTTCCAATCGCAACAGTATGTTGTATTCAGTTATCTGTAACACACCAATGCTATGTTAATGTCATAAACCCCATAATGACAGCAACTATGCCTTCTTAACGTCAAACAATCAACGTTCTATAAATGTTGCAGTCAGTGGTGTGTTTAGGGCGAGGTGAGCGAGGCACTTGCCTCGCCCTGCCCCCCTTTTTAGGACCCCCCTGAGGTGTTTTGCGCATAAATTCCTCATTTGTTTGGTGAAAAACATATTATCCACTCATATAATATACTCCGAAGCGGATCAAAAGTAAGTACCCTGCTTTCAAAGGGCCCCCAACAGCAACTGCAGTGTGCAGGTACTCAGCTTTCAAAGGAGTCCTCAGCAGCAATTGTAATGTGCAGGTACTCTGCTTTCAAAGGGCCCCCAACAGCAACTGCAGTGTGCAGGTACACAGTTTTCAAAGGGCCCCCCGATAGCAACTGTTATGTACAGGTACACTGCTTTCAAAGGGGCCCCCAACAGCAACTGCAATGTGTAACTACTCTGCTTTCAAAGGGGCCCCCAATAGCAACCGCTATGTATAAGTACTCAGCTTTCAAAGGGCCCCCTAGTAGCAACCGCAATGTGTAAGTACTCTGCTTTCAAAAGAGCCCCAACAGCAACTGAAATGTGTAAGTACTCTGCTTTCAAAGGAGCCCCAACAGCAACTGCAATGTGTAAGTACTCTTCTTTCAAAGTGCCCCCAACAGCAACTGCAATGTGTAAGTGGCGTGCTTTCAAAGTGACCCCAAAAACAACTGTCAATGTGGAAGTAGCCTAATCTGTTTTCAAAGGGGGCCTCCACAGCAACTGTAAAACTAGTAAAGTGGGGGCAATGATAGCTCGCCATCGCTTAACCGTTATGTGTCTCTAGTCTTCCCTACTTCGAATGTTTTTAAAGTTGTGCATCATGAATACCCTTTTGCATTTTCTGATATGTCAGTCATGCTATAAAGTCTCAGGAACGTATCTGGCTCGCATATCACCTTCCTAGGCTTGATCAAAAGGTCTTATCACGGTTGAATGAGTCTGATGACATCATCAAAAGGCCCCCATTTCAGCCTTGCCACGCCCACCCCCCCACACAAAAGTCCACCACTGGTTGCAGTAGCCTATGTTTTATCCCACACAACCGGCCCAGCACTTTATCCCTTACATACCCCACGGCCCACAACAATAAGTGTTGCGCGGGCCAATACAAAATGCTGAACGGCCCACAATTGGGCCAAGGCTCACAGTTTGCTGACCACTGGCGTACAGTGTTGTAGGTTAAATAGTTGGATTTCTCATTGGTGTAAAGCAGGGGTGGGGAACCCGCGGCTCGCGTGAACATTTAATATAGTAAATGGGTTCCCTAGCCTTGGTGCAAAGTGTTGAGTTTTCATTAGCCAACTCTGATGCAAGATATACCGGATATTGCAGGCGCTCACTACGAAGACGATTTTACATGGTTGTATACCTTGGAAACCGGTTATTATTCTTGTACAGTGAGAGCATGCAACAAAGGTCTGCAACAGTGGCGTAAATGGCGGGGGTGCAAGGGTGTGAACCTCTTCCTTGGCAAGCTAAATGTAAAAACCGGGCACCCATTTAGCTTATATTTTGGCATTCAGTATTTTTTTGGTTTTCAGTAGGTTGTTGCTTTTTTGCGTTTTTCGGAATTTTTTGGACTATTTTTCGGTGATTTTGGGTTTTGGTATAGAATTCCACATCTTTTATTTTTATTTTTTTCTGAGTGTTGGCAAGGGGGCCCCAACGGTTGCCAGTGGGCCTCCTTCAGCTACGTTTCCTTCCCTGGCTAAAACCTCTAGTTACGCCACCGGTCCACGACTTAATTTTCGTGAATTATCTTTCACTAGACTATACTAAAATTGCGTACAATCAATGTGGATTCCGCAACGTTACCCACACAACTGCCAGCTTACCAAGGCAATTTGCTGTCAACGAAGTTACCCACAATGCATTTCGCAATGGTTGGCTTAGATAGCAGGAACCTACGGGTGGTGGGAAGATAAATTTCTTTGACATATTAGATAAATATGAATGTTGAAATGGGAAATATATGAAATCAGTGATTGATGAGTTCAGTTCAAGTGTGTTTATATGATGTAACAAAGGTCCTTAGTCAGATTTGGGGGGCTTTTTTTTGCCCGCCACCCTCCCGGCCGGGGGTACGGGGGCCATTCCTCAGGCTCTACTGTACAGTGTGGCGTTCATCCGTCTAACAAACGCGTTGTGCAGTCGATGGTTTTCAGAATGACACAGCCTGTTTACTTTTCAATTTAAATATTCCGAAGCATTTTTATGCTGGATTTGCTCGCTGCATTCAGCGACCAGAAGGTTGAGTGTTTCATTTCCGCTACTCTGCTTTCGCAACACGTTACCAAATAAAGATTTCAAAATGACTCTTTTTGCATTATTTATTCAAAACAACTAATGCAACTGGGTCATAATTTGACGGCTTAGAAGCTTATAACAAAAAGTACTAGTCACCCCGGATATACTATTAACCTGCATGAGACCTTCCAGTTATTACATACCTAATGAAACTATTGAAAGTAAGTAAACACTGCCGGCTCAGAGTTTGACTTACTGGGCAAGTAATTTTTTCGGCGGCAAATGTGTCTTTTATTCTTATTCATGTACAGCGAAACAACAATCTAGTAAAGTAAATTGTAGCAGAAATCCACGCCATGCTTTAAATTTTGAAGGGAAACTAGGGAAGCTACAAAGCAATTTCAGCTAAATTTTGTTTTTTTTATGCTCCTCATTCTTCAACATTATCCCCTCTGGCACTTTTGATGCTGCCATTCTTGATTCAGTTCACGTTTCTGTGATTGTTTGAAACTTGAACAAGGAAGGAACGCGTGTAATGTCTTGGCTGTTCTTTAAATTTTCTGTGTTTGCATGAAATTGGTTTTTCCTAATTATTTTCAAAACTTTTCGTCTATTGGCTTGGCAAACATCCAAGTAAACCAGATCATGTGAGTTCGTCAATTTCGTTAAAATGCCGTATGTAGACATAGAAACGTAACTCTAACACGCCTTTTAAGGCACACGTACTTTCTGGCTTTGCCTGCTTGGTCACATGGATTCGTGCAGAATTGCGTCTAATTAGATGCAATTCTGATGCTAAATTAGAACAGAATTTCGTGCGGCTCTTTGCAGTAGCTCTGAAAGCATGCGGCAAGCTTCTAGACTTCGTGGGAGCTATTTTTAGTCTTTTTCTGTAGACAACGGAACATTTTTTCTGAAGTCGCCATGGCGATGATAATTGAACAAACGTTGGCCAGACCATTTCATTTCGCTTTTGGGTGAACAGACAGTTCAGCTGTCGGATGACCTTTAGCCGTCACGAACAACTGTGCTATGTTTCTCGCAGACACATCACTCTGGCACAGCTGCTGTACAACTTGGGCCTTCTCTACCAAGACATAGGCCAGCTGGCCAAAGCGAAAGGGTGCTTCGAGGACGCTAGGTCACTTTACAACCGACTTGAAGATATGGAAAGCAGAGTAGAGGGAATGCGGAAAACTCAAGATGCCCTGGAAGACATCGACTAAAGGCTTCGGTCTGATTTCCCGAAGAACAGAAAGTACCAGTGACGTTTTCTTTCGCCGGTCGCTCCGCGGTTCCTCGCGGGAATGTGATCCAGGCTGCATCCATTCATAACCTGCCTTGCTGCAGAAAGTTCTTTTGAAAGTTATTTTTATCGTTGTCAATGGTATAATTCCTGAAGAGTTTGTGAATAAAATATTCCCGTCACGTAACTCTAGACAACGCGTTTTAGCCGATCAGTTTTAGTCTATTCTCAAGTTACCTCTACAAACATTTTTTTATCTTTCAAAACAACACTTTTTGAAATCACCCTTGCCCTCAGAAGAAACAGCTTAACGCTCCTCAAAATCTGGCAAAAGTTTTTGTAAAGGTGAATATGTGTTTATGCTGTAAAAGTATTTTTCATTTGCACCTCTTGTCCGTAGCTGGACAAACTTTCCGCGATGTTTTATAAAGCACTCCTTGTATAAACACTTTGTATTCGTGTTAGGAGCGGATCCAGGGGGGCGATAGGGGCGATGGCCCCCCCCCAAAACCTACGAAAGTAACTTTATTCACCATAATTTTTACAATTCGGAAAACAGCATTCATGATACAAGGCCATTTTTTGGTCAATTCCTTTATCCCACTATTTCTGTGAAATATACTTCATCTCTCTTACAGTAGTGAACCTGTATTGAGACTTGACTATCAAATATTACTGAAATCGTCCCCCCTAACCTTATTGGTTCGATCCGGCCCTGATTCGCATTGTATAAAGCGCATGTAACAGCCGCAGCACTGTTCCAAGTCCCTAATCTATAAACGGACAGTAAGCAAACTTTAGTTTTGTGGCAAGTTTCTGAGGAATCTGCCTGCTTTCTGCTTTTAGTCTTGCTGTTTCATTAAGGATCTCGGCCTGCAGTCACTGCCTGGCAACACGTTAGCGAGAAAAAGTTTTCACTAGTTCTTTGACCAATCTGCGACCGTGCATGAATTTCTTGCGGACTCAAATAAAATTTTTTCTTGGTGTAAAGCAAGCGTTACTGAAATTTCTTTAAAACACATCTGCAAAGACAATGCTATACCGACGTCTTGTTGTTATAGGGATTGTGGCTTCAACAGCATTCACGCTTTATGAGAATTTTAATGAAAATGCGACAAGTTTTCAAAAACAGCACTTTCGTTTCATATTTTGAGGAGTTTGTGGTCAGTTTGCCAATACAGCCTATTGCAAAGTGCTTGTACTTTCTGTACCTTTGTACGTCCTCTCTTTTAGAGATGGTGCAGTCCAACATTTTTTAGCCTAAACCAATCACAGCCCCTAAACGCAGCCCGTAACCGCCTGCAGACCATGGCCAAGCCAATGGCCGGTGTAGGTAAACTTTATGCGCATTTTCTGCCCCTTACAAAAAATTTTGTGGAAATTATGAAAAAACATTCTACTGAAAATTTTTGATTCTGGTTGGGCGCCACTTTCTTGTTCTTTGACTACGTTAGGTATCAGCGTGCATTGGAAGTTTTGCGCTGGTTAACAGTTGTAGTCAGTTATTAACATAAAAAATGGATGAACCCGGAGCAGAAAATAGAGCCGACTGGATGAAAGTCATAAACACTTTTTGGGTTTTTTTGTTTTTTAATTGACGTGTGGTAATGCCAGAATACATGCAACATTTAGTCTCAAACATTAAAGCGCATGCATTTTTCAACTAAACAACTGGATTTAATTATAAAATCAATTTCACAAAAGCAAAATTTGCTTTTTGAGCCAGTGATAAACCTGTTTTCTTCGCAGACGCTAGCTGTGCAAAATCCAGTTTTAAACAACAGTGTACTGACTTAAAATGGCGCTATGTACTTGTTAATCTCCAACGCAGTAACATATAGGCTACGCGGAAAATATTTTATAGTTGAAACAAATGTTTATTACCAGGTCATCAAGGATTTATAGACATAGACACTGTAATGATCAACAGCTACATAATAGCTGCATGTTAAAAAATAGCTGCATTTAAGAGTTTTCCCTGTGGGAAATTCGAATTATATTATCACGATACATGCACAGAGGTGATTGTTGTCATGGAAAACGTCTTTATAAGAAATACGAAATGTACAAACAGGCATACTGCTTAACATTCATATTACAATAAATTTGCTGGTATCCTGTGGTAATGAAGTTCTATCGAAGATGTGTCACCACTTTATCAAGTTTTTTTGACCGAAATTGTACAAGACGTAAAAAATAAATGCGAAGTTTAAAACTATCACTCTATGTTCCGGCTTTTACGATGAAAAACTGATCGAACCATCCCGGTAAATCTTATTTTGTGCAGGTGTTCGAACACAGTCGTTGCGTTTATACACGGCAACCATTATTTTCAGAACCGCCGACGCGAAAGTCGTTTGGGCCAATAAATTTTGGTTGGTGTTGCAAGTAAAAAACGCATTTTGTACAAGAAGGTAAAATATCGAGCATAACTTAAATGTGTTTATGACATTTCATCCAGGCCTTCAAAAAAGTAGAAAAACGAGCAAATTTCAAGTTTAAACCTTCGCTCCGGTATGCTCAAAAACGAAGTGCTGAGGTTTGCAATTATGTTAATTCGAAGTTTACAACTCCAAGCCTTTTCATATGAAAACACGCGTCGCTGGGAAGGATGTTGAACTCCACTTTCGACCATTATCAACCAAATTCTTTGCTGATTGTATATCCCATTGTCATTTACACGGTTTGCAGAAATCGACCTGATGAACTGTCTTAGATGGCGAAACTTTCCAAAATTTTTTACCTTTCACGAACACTCAAAATGTTGTGAACGCACTTCCCGTAAATGGAAACTTCTGTTTTGATTTAAATTTCCATAGTTATTGTGGTTACAAAGAGTTGCTGCATCTGGCGACGCTTTGTAGTCAAACAAACCTATTCCATGCGCATACCACAAACGAAAGGCCGCGTTGACGGAAAAAATCCAAACGTTATAAACACTGGTGCCACGCCTGGTGATTTTTCACGAGTTCTAGTGATTTTGTGATTGACCTAGTGATTTTTCACTGCAATCTGCTGATTTTTTGCAAAGTATGTGTTTGAAGAAGATCAGTTGTCTTTTTTCTAATTTTTCAGCCCTTAACCCGCAAATAGTTGATTACGTGAATCGTTGTTTGAAGATTTGCACCAACATAACGAACAAGTGCTTCAAATTTGAGTTTCGTATTGTTTTCACTTCCGTGCTGTATATTGCTGCAATGGTGGTCAAAACCGTATTTTCATTTCTTTGCAGGAACACTAGTAGAAGTAATTAGTTAAATGCTAGGTTCATTGGTCTAAAATACTCCATGAGTGGTGTCGTTTTCAGCTCTTGAGAAAACCCTGAAGACTGTTGGTATGAGATTTTCCAGGCTCTAACATCATCTATTTTTGACAAACTTGCAAATGATGTAAAGGTTTTTTGGCGATAAAGTAAACGAGTAAATCATTTCAAGCATAACTGCGCATTTAGAAGCAAAAATTTTAAATCTGGTGACTTTTTTTCAGATCTAGTGAATTTTTTCTGTGTATCTAGTGATTTTTGCAGAGAAGCCTGTGGCAGCACTGGTTACAAATATTAAGTAACTGAAAAGCTGAAAGATCAGACGCCGCGTAACAAATTTCAAGCCCATTGATTTTCACGAAGTACGCTCTTTGTGCTGTTCCTGTATTATACTGTACATGTACCAATGGCTTTGATGGGAACTTGAAGAGCTTTCCAGCAACTGTAGCCGCCCCTGGTATAGGTTATGACGTCGTCCCTGAATAATGACCGGTTTCAAAACTGCTGGAGAATTTAAATCTACGCGGGCAAGTAGTCGAGCACAGCGGCCGGTTTAGTTACATTCTATTCTGCTAAAATTTGCGTTGGGGATTTGTCTGTTTCAGAAAGAAGGCTTACGCGCACTGTCTCATTTTTGAAGCTGGATAGCCAACACTATATGCGAGTAGTTCAGCTGTTGATCATTGGCATGAACATCGGCGAGAAATGCTGTTAGTCAACTAACGGTCGATGCTGTCATTAGAATCATATTTAATACATGCTGACCATAAATTATGCCACACACACAACTGGGCAATGTTCCACAGGGTAAAAACATGTTTTATCTTCTGCAGGTACAATTTGATGTGTCATGGGTTCTAATTTTATGCTACCAAGTCACTGCAAACAAACGCTCTTTTCAGTGACAAAACAGCCGAGTACACCAGATGTTATAAGCACAGCTGCAACCTTTTGAGTTAAAAACAACAATGTTCGACGAAGATATTTGAAATTATTTCAAAACCTAAATGGCAATCATTGGCCTAGCCATGGGGGGCAGAGGGCCATGCCCTCAAAATGTTTAGAATATCTAGTTATTTTGTGCTTTGAGAGGCGATATCCCAAACAAAATACTGTCATCCCAAACAAAATACTGGCCAAAAATAAAAAATTCTGCCCACTCACATTTTTTCCCCAAAAAAAAGTTTGGGCTGGCTACGCCACTGATGGTAATCATGGAGTATTAACAATACTTCTTGGAAGTCTGAAAACGTTCTATTATGCATAAGTTGCTTTTTCAATTCTGATGGCGTAGTATTTGAAATTGACTACTCTTACCATGTCGTTGATTGATATTCCAACATAAGCTACAAGCTTAAATCGCAAATTTACCTTCCTGGACTTCATAAAACGTTTCAAAGAAAAAATTATTGGCGAGTTTGTTTTCTTAAATTACGAGCAGGTAACTCTTTATTCTGTGTGTTTGCGCCGAATAGGAAGAAAAGCTTTTCGTAGGTTTTCTTTTGACAATTTATATGTTTTGACGAGTTTGTTTGCTGCAGACAAGCATGTAGCAATTCCATTGTTAGCTGTGCGGGCAAAGACAACAGTGGCGTGGCCAGCTCAGAAATTTGGGGGGCAAAAATTTTTTGGGGGGCCAAATTGTTTGATTTTAGGAGAATAACACTATTTTCTTTGGAAAAACGCCTCTTAAAGCACAAAATGACTATATTTCTAAACATTTGGGGGGCATGGCCCCTTTGCCCCCCCTGGCTACGCCTATTAAAGACAAGCAGGAATTGTGGAAAGAATATACGTTCACTGAAAGGTTTCTACCTCACATGCGTCATATCGTAAATTGCACGTCACCGATGAACACTTTTACTTCAAATCTTTGCATCAGGAAATCGATAGTTCGCACAACGTCACTTCGTGATTTGGATTTTCAGCAACGGGTCCGTTCCAGCGAATTGAAATCTGAGGCAGCTTTGGATTCACGTTGGAACGCAAGCCCTTCGAGCGATTTTCGCTTGCGTGCAATTGACGTAATAATGCAATTATCAAGATTTTGGCGTGGCTGAACGCACTGTCGCTGTTGTGTTCATTAGGAGCTGCGCTAATGCTTACAATATATGAGCGACTGTTCCGCGTTTAACTCAAGAGTTTACATCTTTATCCATTGATTAAATTCCTTCCTCGCCCTTCATGACAAAACTTAAAACAATTTAGCTGTTCGCGTCGCTCAGTAAAACTAATTTTTCGATTTCTGTTGCTTAACCTACTCCAGGAAGTGATTTGTCAAAAGCTCAGTGTGTAGTTTTTAAAACACCAGCACACACTCATGTGTTTGTTCAGTTGTTGTACTTTCTACATTTTTGCAGTGATTGACACGTATTTGTAGAACGTTCATTTAAATTTAAAATCCAAAAGCCAGTTTATCCGGTCGTTCGTATTGTACCCTTGCTACCTGTTTCTCGCCATGGCTCAGTTTAGGTAGAAATTTAAGCATTTGAAGAGACAGCATGTAAAATTTTCTGATGATAGTTTTACTAAATTAGTTCGTGTGATCTCTGAGCTATTTTGAAACACCAAGTCAGACCTTCGCCGAACGGAAATACTGAAAAACTTGGCTTCGACCTTACAGTAAAAGTTAAGTCTAACCATACACGTTTACTCCTCGCAGTACCTCAACTTTAAAACGTTAAAGTTAATTCCGCTTACGTTAGATAACGTCTGAAGTAATTTTTATTCCATTCAATCAAAGTCGTAAGGGAAGCCGTCATGCAGTGCTGCGGAAACCGTTTCCTTAGCTTTGACCAGGGGTGGGGAACCTGCGGCCAGCGGGCCAAATGCGGTCGACATGAACATTTGACATGGCCCGCATCATAATTTTTGTTACCCAATTTAGAGTAGAAAATCGCGTCAAAACGAAGCTCCCTGATGAGCAGGTACTTCAAATAGTATGCCGTAAGAAGACTCTATCCCTCGTAGCAAGAGAAAGGTAGAATTTTAGGATAAAATCAATTGTTATTTGCGGCCCGCCAGCGATAATCCACAATTTATGCGGCCCGTGATAATGAATAGGTTCCCCACCCCTGGCTTACACAATAGCAGCAGCATTGCCCTGGTTACTTAGGCTTAGGCCAACAGCAGTTGGTTTTACTTTTTCACTGGAAAAAGTGAGTTCAGTACCTGCAATGTGTCAATATTTTTTACCTTTTCCTCTAAAAAGGTGAAAGGTGATAAAGAGTGCTGCTAGAACTCGCAAATAGGTCAGCACCTCATCTTTCAACAAAACATGACCATTTTTTTCAAGAATATATTGCATCCAAACTTCAACTGCGTCATTCATCAGTAGTCACCAGCCTGCTTTAACTTATCTCATTTTGACTTTAAAATCTCAATCACCCTAAACTTGAAATTTTTATTATTTGCCTTGAAAATGTACAGAAGCGACCCTGATTTGCCTCGTCTTCAACTTTTCTTACCGCTAGATAAACGGTGTCCCGGACCTCAGGTTGAAACGTCAATGTATCCAATAGTGCAGGTTTAAAATTGCTATGAGCTTATTGTAATTGAAGTGATAACACTGCGCTCCCGCTACCTTTTTATTTCAGGCATATTTCGTAAAATCGTTGCTTATGCTTTCAAATTCTATCATTTTTAAATGTTGGTTATGTTTTTAAAAATTACTTTCGCGATTTCGTCTTTTAAACAACAAGTTTTAGGAAAGAGATTTGGCCCCTTTGGAGTTAGAAATTTAATGTTTTTCAATTAACTTGTCAGTATAGAAATATTTTATTCTTAGTTTCGAGTTGGAAAAATGAAATATCACCACTGTTGGCTCCACCTGGAAAAATCCATTATTGGCCCGCTCTGGAAAAATCTTTACGACGCCGATGCCTTCAGATTTGGAAAATAAGATGAGAGGCTTGGCGCCGCTTGGAACAATGAAAGGAAAACTTGCTTTCGAAAAATGAGACTGGATAAATGTCACGTCACCAATGGCAGGAGATAAAAGAATGGCCGACTCCCAATATGGAGAAACTGAGTGCAGCGGAAGGTCATGGATTCAACCGTTAACCATCGCGATAGGTTCGTGCATGCTCGACAAAAAGGTCATGACACCCACAGAAGCTGACCTTCGGAGCATCTGAAGCAGAACGTGCTTCTGCCTGGAAAAAATTGCGAAACCGTAGAGAGGTTTCGACAGACGCCACCACAAGTGAAAACGCTGCAGAAGAATTGCATGCATACAACAATAGTTCCTAGAAACATCTTCGTGCTTCTTCCCTTTCAGTTTAGTGCAGGGATGTTCAAACGTTTTTCATGGAAGGCCAAATTTGGTCACGTGAAGACGCCAGCGGGCCAGCAGGGTCAGGTGAGCGCGAGTGCTCTTTCATGTGGATAAGTTTATCCCAGGCGTTTTGCTTTGGGTTTGAAACAGAAACACTCCTTTACGATTGCTTTCAAGCTCCTATTCGACTGCAGCACATCAAAGCGTTATGTGAAACGCCTTCAGTAGCAAGAAACCGCCGTCGCTCGCACACAGAACCGTAATCCAGGCTTTGATGGACGGTATACAGTACACCCAATCTGAAACCAAAGCCGCGGGCCGTGTGAAACGTGCTGGCGGGTCACATTTGGACAGTGAGCTGCAATTTGGCCATCCTTGGCATAGTGCGCTGCTTGCAGCACTACCGCCGTAGCCTCATAAATATTTCACGGCCTAATGTTCAACTTGATTTTTCTAAACCAATTTAGCTCGTCTGAAAATTTCAAAGCGACAAAAGCCCGAATTGCTCCGAAAACCTCGACATTTTCAGCGTTTTTTGTCCGTTTTACTGGTTTCATGCGATGAGCCGCATATAAACCTAGCACAAGATCTGATCTTGTCTCCTCACTCTCGCTCGCTTTGTCGCATCGCGAGTCTTCCTATGTTTGCTTTTAACCGACAGGACCTGATTCTCCGTAGGTCGTGGGTGCGTGGTTTAAACAATTTGGACTTCCCTGAACATAACTTATCAAGCGGAGGTGTCGCCGTCCCTCGAGAGCAATAGTTTAGCAAAGTCGCTTGCAAGGGTTTAGTGACTGTAGTCTGTGGGAAAGTATTCATGCAAGAATATGGCCAATCCTAGAAACGCTAATTAATACAACAGTTGCTTGAATCATAGGTGTAGGGTCAGGCAAATTTTTGTGGGTGCAAAGGATTTTTGCCCGAATTTTCCCAAACTTGCTTAAATAAAGTTTCTGTGCGACATTTGCCTACAAACTTTCTCACACAAAGATCATGAAGACCTTTTTACCTTTTTACAAAATAAGGTCTTCACGTGTTTTTCAGCAAACTGGGAGCCGTTTTTTAAAGTCAAACAACGTTGGGCGCCATTTTTGCCCAGATTTTCAGAGATGTTGCCCAGATGTTCAACATTCAACAACATACAGTAATTCGTTTAATACCAAAAACCAGACTGGTAGTGCCGTACAAGGTCATGATAAATCTGAAAAGCGGGGAGCAGCCGTTCCGGATTGTGCGAAATATCGGACAAGAATTACAAACAATTCCCCAAAGGTTAAAAGCTTTGGCACTTTTGCTGGTGAAAATTCCCAGTTTCGTCGGCCGGTAATGCCCTATAGTTCGACAAGCGATAACCAGTGGTGTGGCGTGCGACAATATCAGCAAGAGAGCACTGCGTTGAAAAGCCGAGCCACGGTTCAGTCGAGACTGCTGAAAATTTTTCTGTTGAAAATTTCACAGAAAAATAAATAAATACTACAGTGTACCCTTACTTAAAAGAAGTAGGGATCTACGAGAAGTAGAGGCCTCAGTTTCTTTGTGTTTAGCCCGTCTATACCGCTGAACGTGTTTGTGTTCAATACTGTCGAGGGTGCACCACTCTGAAAACGGTTGCGGACTGAATGACAATGTCCCCACGAACCTCTGTAGCAGTCACGCTTCTGCAGGCTGGAAGATGTTGATCGGTGTTGGGAATTGAACGATCAACCTTCTCTGATGCTTTTGTCAGAGAATTTTCGAACTTTGCAGCTCACCAACTCACACAAAGGAACGCTTCTCCAGGTGTTTACACTCACTTACAGAAAGGAACGATTCTCCAGTTCTGGTATTTATTTTTAGCAGCTTTGGACACATTCTCGATCGTAATTCCTGCAGTGGTAATTCTCACGTGACATCCATGTTCGGGCAGCCATCGCTGCAATAACCCCAACTTTTCGAGACACGATCTGATCGCGAATCATAAACGCTACGTAGCCTGCGTACAGCGTAGCGCAGTGAAAAAGGCTAAACAAAGTAGTGCACACCGAGAGGGCGTAACAAAAACTTTAATGCTATCTCGTAAAACCTTATCAAATAAACCATGCTAGAAAGAGAAAGTCCAATGCCTGTACCACAATCGTTTATCAGCCAAATGCACTGTAACCTCGAAGGCATTGTTATGTCACCTATTGTGATATATTGCACGGGCAGAAACATATGATCAAGTCGCTCCATGCGAAATACCTATACTTAACTATCCGTTATACCACGCACGCGTTTATTTCAAAAAACGTACGGTAATTTTCACTGTTAGAAACGCGTCACGAACTACATGGGGTCAGGAGCGGGTCCACGGGGGAGATTGGGGCGATCACCCCCCCTAAAACCTACGAAAGTAAGTTTATTCACCATGATTTTGTACAATTCTGAAAAAAACTTTAGCGATAGTATGAGACTTCAATACCGAATATTCTTGAAATCGCCCCCCTCACCTCAGCGGCTGGATCCGACCCTGCATGGGATGGGTTCATTCACCTCGAAGGCGCTCACGCAACCCGGTTAGGCAATCCCTGCCACAGACTCTATTTAGATCCTGTATTTGAAGAACCTTGTACTTGAACGTGAAGGTAGGTGTTATTAGTCCGAAAATGTTAATTTGTCCTTTGAAGAATACCTTTTTTGCAGGTTGCCTTTATCTCATTTTTTCCTGACAACTTGTATGGACGAAAGTTTGAACAGATATGTCAAAGTGATAACGGCAGGTGTATTACTGCTAATTGACGAACCACAATAGTGACTCTGGAACGATCAGTCGCTTGTGCATGAGCCTGCTTGGCAAGCACATAACCGAGTAAGGAGCGTTGGAGCTGACTCAACAACATTTTAGCTTACCAAGCATGTGTGAAGCTGGACAAGCAATGCCGCTGTGCCCTGAACAAAATGCTTGTAAGCTGAACCCTCAGGGTGTGACCTTTGATACTGATTTGTTTTGTTTGGCCTGCAAAGCTGATGCACGTTATTGTTGTTACCTGATCAAGACAACACAGCACTTGTTGATCAAGACAATACAGCGCTTGTAGTCCTATCTCAAAAACACCAGCAAGGCCTCCTGCTTTATGAAAAGCTTGTTGTTTGTTCAGATGCGCTCTTCATCTATTCTAGAGAGAAAACGTCAACTTCGACTCTAGTGCAGTGTTTCCCAATCTTTTTTGGCCAGCGCCCCCTTTTCTGACAAACAAATTTCTATCGCCCCCCTACCATGTCTAGCACACATATCAACACAATTTTTAGTGCATTTCACTATAAAACGTAATTTAGCAAAACGCTAAGCTTTTGTTTACAAATTACGTGCATACATGTTTGTTGATCATACTGCTTTTTATGACATTTGGTCACTCAAAGTTAGTAAGACAACAGAAATGTAATTATTAACTGGGTTTCCTATCGCCCCCCAACCGCCCATTTCTGCTTCACCGCCCCCCTAGAGTTTCTCACCTCCCACATTGGGAACCACTGCTCTAAAGTTTGGGTGTACACACACACTGCACAGTCTTTCTTGTCAAAACGAAGAGTCCTACCCTGTTTACAATTGTTCTGTTTTGATTAATCGTTTTCTATCCAAGTTGCAAGAAAATGTGAGCTTGTATTTTTCTATCCTGTGCGGGACGGCCCAAACTATGTAGCTTTTCAGTAGGAAAATTCATGCACTCTTATCATAACAAACTGCTTCCAAATCATTTTGATGAATATTTTATTCCACTCAGCTCAAATCATTAGCACTCCACAAGACTAGCAACCTCTAAAAACCTGTTTTTACCTAGAGTTAACTCTTCCTCAGGAAAATGTTCTCTTAAATATATTGGCCCAAAAGTATGGTTTTCAATACCAGACGATATTAAACTTTCAACCACCTTTACCTTGAAATGGAAACTTAAGAAACACCTCCTACATGAAAAAAATTTCCAACTATGAACTTTAGCAACATTTCACTTGTCCAACAAACTACTGTGAACTCTAGTATTCTGTAACTCTGTTTTATTTTTTGTGTGTATTTACTTTTTCGTATTTTCTGTGTGCACATTCTATGCTTTTCGGCATGAAGTACACTTTTTGTTTTTTTCTGTTTTGCTTTGTTTTCTTTTGTATCTCATTAATGAGCTTTTGTAACTTTTTGCTTTTTATATTACTATTTTTTAATTTCTTTGTATTGCTAAAAATACTCTAACCACACCAATTTCCTTCACTTAAATTCGATCCACTCATCTATGTACATAGGCATGCGCTTTCAACTGTACATTTCTTCGCCATGTTCTGGGTTCATTCGTCTTTGTTTTTATTCTCATTATGCCTATTCGATCTCCAACTGTTGTTTCTCAACACTTGTCAAAAAGTGATAAACGGGTTGGTTGACCAGATGACCGCCACGGTCTTTCGCCAATCCTATATGACACAGCGCCCGTCTTTATTTACACCGATCAGCTATTATGCCATTGTGTTTTCATTTGCTTTAATTTTCGCTAATGGTTGGTTTACTGCATGCGATGGCTTTTATAGTGCTTCTGCTTATTGGCTGAGTCATATGAAACAATAAACCATTACCATTGATAAGAAAGTAACAAGTTTTTACCTTCCCAAATTTTATATCGACTACACCCATGCGTTGCGTTGTCAGGTAATTTCCTGCACAGAAAGAATCATTTGACTTCCTCGTGAGAGCAATAGCTGTTGCAAAAAAGATTCACATTTGTGGAAGTTCATTTAAGAGCGCAGCAAGGACGCGTTCCGGTTGGACTTCGACGACAAACATTAACGTTTTTATTTGTGTTTGACTTCACCTTAACCTCTAACAGCCAAACATTTTTTGAGCGCTAGTGGTTCAAGCCCGTGTTGGAAGCAATCCCATGCATTATAAATTATGAAAAACGGAAACGATGAGTGTAAATTTCGAAAGCGTAGCTTGTCTTTAAGTAAGTCATTAATGATCCTTTCTTTAAAAGAATATTAGTTTGTTGAGAATCGCCTTATCATTTAGAATTTAGATCTTTTATTATAGAACAAGCGACTGCGTGAGAAATAGAACTTAGTGTGTCCTATACCACACTCACACACACTCACGAACATGGACATTTTTTCGTTTCTAAATCCTAAGCTTTGTGGCACAGCCACAAAATTTTTTTGACATAAATGTGAAGTACTACAGTAGATCAAAACTAGATTTTATGCTAATCGAAACACATTAAGTTTAAGCATGAAGAGGTCTTTGTGAGTGTGAACACTTGTTAAAGTATTATGTTCAAATGCTTTTTTATGCAACGCTTGCAAACCACAAAATCAAGTAGCTATTTCTTTTAGAATAGCTACAAACAAACCAATAAAGGGTGTTTAGATAACGGATAGAGAAAAAGTAACTGTATTTGCTTTATCTCAAAGCTAGGGGCGCATTCACTGCGAGCCCTGAAGAGGAAGGTCGACCAAAAACTTACACGGCCTCAGTTCATGCATTTCGCAAATAAGCTCTTAGCAAACAATTAAGCGAAAAAATATGTTATTTCTCAGCAGCAATTTCGCTCTCTTGAGGTTCCCCAATCAGAACTCGGCCTTGAAAATCAACTGCGGCCAAGCATAGTGATCCACGCCTGTCAGTTGTGCAAGAATGACAAGAAGCCTTTCAAGCAAAAAGGTCGAATCATCAAACACGACGAGGGCCGAGACGATCCCTTACCCCCACGCATGATGCGGTGCAAACAAAACCTCCTGTCATCAACATGAGTACGTTGCAATAAATGCACTCCGCAAAGCTCGCGCAAAGTTCAAACGACGCAGTCGGACTTGATTTTTTACTGCAGAGGTCGTCTTTCTTTAACAGATTGCGTCAGAGGGTCTCTTTCCACTTGCAGTACCAAGTCCCAACACCCATGCTATTTCCGGGTGAAGCAACTTGCCAAAGATATTGTTTACGTCAACAGCAAAATTGGTCCTATGCGTCAAAGCCGACTCATTTTCCTCATTCAGCAGTTCTCCCGTTTTTAATGGACGATGACCCAAGCTCTATATTAGTCTGTGTTCAGATGAATTCTGCAGTGTTTGAGCACAATATACAAAGTCATATCTCACACGTTGCAGTGGCCATTTTCATATCATTGCAAGGGCGTACGCAAGGGGGGATTGGGGTTAAAAACCCCCCTTGAGCTTGATATTTTACAAAAACTTTATTACCTTCGCCAAGGAGATTAATTGTTTTCGCATACTTTTTATTTGTTGGTTTGTCGACTTAATGCACATACCACGAAATGAATTTGTATGCAAATATCAAGGAACATCGTAGATGGACCAAAAAGTAATAATTACAGTACGTTTCGGTGGGAATCTGCGTTATCGTATGCGTCCAGAAACCATCTCACCACTTTCTGCAGACCTTTCGTGCACTACGAATGTTTAAGATTGTGCTCCGCGATAGTTCACTTTATCCGAAACAATTGCCTTTATTTTGTCTGCTATTGTTGATCAGCGCAAGTGTTGACCGCATTGGCTACATTACCAATTTCTGTATAGCATGATAGAACTGTTGCACGAGCTCAAAAACAGCAGCTGTTAACATAAAGCATTCAGGCATTTGAAAATGTATCAGCAGGGTAAAACAAAACTAGAATTTTGCTGGACTTCTATAAATAACAAAAAATCGAAAGTTTTCTTGCGTACTTATGCGCATTCTCAATTCTTGCGTAGTTCAGCAAGATGCGATCTTGCAAACCGGGGTGTGCGCCGGCCAGTTCAGCCGCACACTTTCTATGCTCGACTGCTCGTATTCGACAAGACTTTAGCCCAGACGCATTTTGCAGTTGTAACTGATGCATTGATGAGTGTGTTTTACTCCCCCGTTTTAATGCGCAGCCTGATGTTTTTGCAGTTATGAAATGCTGTGTCGTAGCGTTGAGTTTATTTTCCTCTGATACCCTAACTTGGAGCGCTGAGAGTTTATATTCAGTGCAATGACACATAAAATAAGGGGAGTGGATGTGGGAAAATGTGCATAGGCCTATTATGTCAACAAACTTCACCAAAACGTTGGTTTGGAAACATGACTATGGCGTCAAATTGTGACGTCACAAACAGTGGACATCATATACAAATGACCACCATATGCTACTGAATGAAAGCCCCATGAAAATTTTCTGCGTACGCCACTGTATCATTGTATAAAACTTGTAAGCATTATGCAGTATATTTACCGACACTCCGACAGTAGTTGCACTGATCAATAAATTCCTTCCGTGCTATGTTGTTTTCACTTGCCGGGAAGGTTGCCATTTTTACTTAAGAAACTTAATACTGACACTCAAAAAAACTGAAATTGTTTTGGGTGCCATTCTCTGAGACAACACCGTAGTAGATTATTGAAACACAACATTAAAACAAAACGCAGCACACTTGTTTTCATTTAAGTTGTAACAAACCCTGTCTGACGTGTAGTCTCAATCTTTTATGACTTAATTGAACAGTGACGCTACAGTATGTCCGCTTAAGTTGAACATCAAATGCATTCAAAGGTTTATTTACTTAAAAGTAGCAGGCAGACGATTGGTCTAAATAAAATTCAGACATGTTCACAAACGATTGGACACTGCAGTGATAACGATATGACATGAAAAGCCTGAAGAACGTTTCGGGGCCTGATCCAGGAACTTTCCCCTCATCGGCCAAACACTGCGGCGTGAAGGCGTGTGATCATTGCACGTCTATGTCTTTGGCACAGATAGTTTTTCGGAATAGCTGCTGAAGCTCAACTCAGCCAGGATATAGTTTGTATTATTTTTAAGAATGATAAAAAGGCAGCAATGCCTTACATCCTTCTTCTAGGTTTTCGTTCATATCAAAAACGTTTATGTACTGTTCGAGTACAGCGAAAGTTTTCACGTAAACGTGAAACAGGTAGAAGTAAATAAGAAATAAAGCTTGCTTTTAAAGCAAACGCTTAACCATGAGATCTCGAAACCAACTAGATTTGTCAATAAATTCTAGTAGAAAAGAAAGATACTTTTCTGAAAACGTGTCGTCTGTAAAGTACCTGTGGTTGGTTACATTACCTTTGTATAGTGACCTCATTGATCTCCGTTTTATACTACTTTTCTTATATGTTTCGGATAGATTCTATTTGAATAACAGCTAGTGATGCCTACATCGTAGCCGAAATATATAGTCTGTAAGATCTTAAAGTATCTGATTCTTTGCTGAAGAAGGATTTCTTTTCATAGACAACGTCTCGGATATTTATGACATTTTGTCATTACAAAAATATGTGACTCAAATGGCAGTATTAGCAAAAATGAAGGACGACGCTTTCTAAAATGAGAAAATAAGCTTGTTTCGTAAAATGTCTGATTGTTATGCTTTTCCTTAGAACAATGGTTCTTAACCTTCTCTCTTCTACGCCTCCCTTAAGTAATTGCGGTTTGTTTCCAGCTCCCCTGACTTCAATTAAATTTTAAAAGCAAATGTATTCATTGGTATATTTATTGATCGAACTTTCCATGTCGTAGAGCGCATTTCGAACTTTCTGTTCGAAAGCGCATTTCGAACTTTCTTTTCGAAAGCGCATTTCGAACTTTCTTTTCAAAAGTTCGAAAGCGCATTTCGAACTTTCTTTTCAAAAGTTCGAAAGCGCATTTCGAACTTTCTTTTCGAACTTTTTTCCATGTCGTAGAGCGCATTTCGAACTTTCCATGTCGTAGACCCATGTCGTAGAGCGCATTTCATTGGTATATTTATTGATCGAACTTTCCATGTCGTAGAGCGCATATGGTCACGCGCCCCCCTGGAAATTTATTGACTCCCCCTGGGGAGGCGTGCCCCCCGGTTACGCAACACTGGCTTAGAACTATCGCGAAAAGCACACTTGAGTAGCACCTGATCCATTGCACGGGTCAACAAAAGGCTTGTGTTTTGCGTTTGTTTTTCTGAAGCTGTGGTAATGTTGACCACCCCGTGAGTGGAAGCGGAAGCACGTGTCATATCATAAGCTACTGGTGGAACTGACCTGTCGATGATTTAGTCCTTTATTACATCATACTTCATTACAACTGTGCGCTAGCGCGCTTACGCAACGACGGGCATGATGTTGTTGCCATGTGACTTCCTGTGGGCCGCTTAGTGGATTTGAATGAATTTTCGTGATTTCCTAATGCCTTTCACTGCTGCTTATACTTTGTCTTTCTAGCCACTGGAACCCCTTCTTTGGTAATTTCGCGAACCAGAAGAAAACGATCGTCTGGTTTAATTCACGCGAAAAGGACACCGGGCCATTGAACGATTTTAGACCTTCCATGTTTATTCTTATTGTGTTTTCAGATGTCCATTCTTGCAATGCAACTGCGCCGGCACCTTGCCAGCAAGCAATTACATTATTTCCATATGCAATGCAACGCTTGTTTGCTGTAAAAAATACGCCGCCCATCAAAGCGAATGTTTTCCTGAATTAGCGATAACGCTAGGCTTGCGAAGTTGGAGTTTCGCGGGCCATAATATGCTGTGCTCCAGTTGTTAAAAGTTTAATTCGATGATTGTAGTAAAGCAAAGCGTGAGTAGCTGCTAATGCCGAACTATATTTTATGCTACCACAACAACGCTGACTAATATAGTAAGCAGCTTGTCATACATAAATGACAGTACATACATCCTTGAGATATTTATCGAGTTATCATTCCAACAACACGCTAATAGCCAGTGATACTTGAATCTTTTGGGCAGTGGCGTACGCAGAAAATTTCTGAGGGGAGGGGCAAAGCATAGGCGTAGCCAGGTGGGGCCCAAGAGGCCATGCCACCCAAATGTTTAGAAATATAGTCATTGTGTGCTTTGAGAGGCGTTTTTCCAAACAACATAGTGTTATTCGCCTAAAATTAAACATTTTGGTATACACTGCCGAATACTAACGGTATACACTGCCGAATACTGTTTATACATTTTTTTATTTTTAGGGTCTGAAGGGGGGTCCATGGCACATTGAACTGCAGTGATCGTGCCTGCAAGCTGTGAAAATGCTTCGACTGACCATAAGAACTTGCAGCAAGATCACTGCAGTTCAATTGCGATGTACGGATGATGGTAACAGGAGTTACCAAAACGTTTACGAAAATGTCGTTTACATCTATTGCTTTGGCTGTTATTTTCATTATTAGGTTATTTAGCACTTCTACTTTCCGTGTACCAAAGTTTTTAATCCATTTACCCAAAATATTGCATTGGGCACAATATGCAGCATTTCAGGAACCAGAGGTGGTTTTCATCACAGTCATTCGCAGTTTACCAGGGAGTTTTCAACATCTTCAAACGGTGTTGAAATTCTTAGTAGCTTCAGCTGGAACCCTTGAACTAAGTGTCCTGAATGGGAAAAGTGGGAAAGTGTCCTGAACATAACGCTCTGAGAGACACGGACCCGTCTGACCAAGTCAAAACGGCGTTGACCTTAACTTTCCACGATGGTGATCATTTCAACGCAGAAGTAAAATGCCGTCTTGATCGAGCATCCCCGGGATCAAGCAGAGGGCAGGTCACGCTGGGTTGCGAACTACTTCGACATGGGAATTCGCGAGATTGGTCGCCTTGTTCGGGTCGGACTATGGCTTTGTGACGCGACAACCGAGCACAAATGACGCAAGAAAGAAAAAGTCGGTTTGATTTCTTACAATTCCTCTTTTTGCGTTTGAAAATAGTTTTGAAAAAAACAGACGGTCCCATTTCTGTGCCCCACACAAACATAATATTTATTGATCAACACCCTGACATCGAATTCTTTTTTTAACAGCAGGCTTCAAGCTTTGCCGAAAGTCAGGGATTCAAAGTTACTTGAAGGTTGTTGCAGGTCAAGCCTAGCGAGCTTTTTCGCAATTTATTACCAGTTGATTATGTTCTCACATCAGAAGATGCTCATCTGTTTGTAATCGACTAAGTTCTTCACATATGTTTATTTTTCGTTTTTGAACAATGAGTTTGGCATGCAGGTTAAAGACATGCTTCTCGTTTGACGTCCTTCCGAGCCACTCCTTCAAAACCCAAACAAATCCTTTGTCCGCAATGAACCCTTAACGGCAACGTCTTAGGTTCTATTCCAGTAACTTGCCATGAATTATCACAATGCAGTCAATCAGTGTCAAAGAAATAAAACATTAAATGCTCTTGAACATATGGAACTGAAATTTTATCGATATTAAGTCAAATTGAAAAGCTTATCATACAGTCAAAGCTCGATTTTCAAATACGTTATGTGATGTGCAAAACGAACGTTTCAAAAACTTTTCCAGTACCAACACTTTATCGAAATGCAATCAGCAACAAGCAGTTGCTCCGAGACAGCGAGTTCTGCCGTTTTATTAATACGCCTGTCTGTGTGTACTCCCAAGAGCGTTCTTTAATTGCAACGTTTCCAACCACTTAAGTGCTGAAAGTCAGCAGTGCTTGTGTCCTGTATTCAGTTGTGAAGTGATAAAAAAACAAGTTTTAGTTTCAAGCTTCAGTGAGAAGCTTATTTCGATTTCATTTTCGTTCGAAAGACGGAAAAGCGATCAACATCAATAGGAAAAGAATAAGAAGGTAATTTTTTAATCCAGTGCATGGATTGAAAACCACACGGCATAAGAGAAAAAGTTTTAAGAACGCCTTGTATACCTTGCAGCAGTTACAATCAGTGGTAGTTACAATCAGTAGGACAATGACAATAGAATATATCGGAGAATTCTCTCTTAACAAAAATATGCCTGGCTACAGTCAAGGTAGTCCATAAGTTCTGAAAATGTCGAGATACGTGCCAAGGTTTTGATGTTACATGCATCAGAAACTTTTGAAACGGTAAGTTCTTTAAAAAGGTAGCGATTCAGCGTATACCTCGCTTTCCCTCCTGACTCTGCCACTGGTCATAAGCCGATGACGAAGTCAGCAATTCCCTCAGTTTTTGTCTTCTGTTATGGCAAAATATTTGTGACGTAACAGAGAAGTAACTCCAGGTTCATCACAGATGTTGCACCTGAGCGGGATCAGACAAAATATATGACAGATAACGTTAGCACAGAAATTTTCTTTGTTGTGTTTCACTGTTCCGTGACGCGAGTGAAATGTATTTGTTTCAGGTATGGAAACTGTAAGCCGGAAGTTGCTCTAAGAAAACAAACCGCAACTTTCAACATGCTGATGGTGCGCTTTTGCGGGGCGTAATTTTTGCTGCTCGTTTAATCCTTCGTGAAAGTTCATGAGATTTTTTCGAAAAAAGGTCCATGGATGCAGTCGACATGAGAACCCTTCCCGAAACTTGCTATTGCGTGAGAGGGTCTGGCCACGTCTGGCGGGCAGCGATAGAAACGAAATAGGCACTGGAAGTAAATAATAAAGTTAATTAGGACACTGGACTAGGGTAATCGAAACGGTTTGAATGAGTTTCTTGCGACAATCTCATAGTTTCTCGACTCGTTCAGCACCACGACGTTTTCTTGTTTGTGGGTTCCTGGAGTACTGCCGGGTGCGATTGATAACGCCGATAACAGGTTCAGTAGTCAGGGGATTGTGAAATACCATAGCTTTGAAAAGCACATATCAATGCAGTGCCACTGCTTTTCAGACTGAAGTCTCGAATTTTTATAATCCCATTCTTCTTAGAGTTTTTTTCCTTTTCGTCACGGGGTATCGAGAGAAAACAAAATGTGCTGTTTCATGATCTGCCGTACAGTACAGCGAAGTGTCTCGCTTTGTTGCTTTACGTTTTGACCATCTACTAATTTAATTGTCCGCAAGCAAACGTCTTGCAGTGCTTTGTACATTACAAAAAAAGCAAGCTGTGCAACATTTGGTATGAGACAGAAACAAATCGACAAGGTAATATGAACCTCATTTGTATTTATTTGACCCTTCTCTTCGACTGTACGACCGCTGGAAGCGGCAAACGAAAGAGTCACCTTTGCCGATCTGCGTGACGTAGGTGATGACGTACATGACCATGGTGGAATTGCTAATGCTACTGTGGAGGTGCGTGTGCTGACGTACAAACGAAATACAAAATTGACGTCGTTTTTCTGAAACCGCTGTAAACAATGCATTTGTTGTGTCACAATGAAGCCAAGACGAGCTTTTTGAAATAACGCAGCCAGCAATACCGAATCGTGTATACTGTACACAGAACTTAGGAAGACATTTTGAAAGTCAAGCATGATGACCTGACGAATGGACGCTCAGTTTCCAGATAGTTTTTAATGATGGTTCAAATGAATCAAATTAAATAACAACAACTTCAAATTTTTCAGTGGCTGCTGCTGCAGTCCTTGTAGGCTTTAACAATATTTCGAAAATAATTCAAGATTTTTCTCAAAACGTTTCTCAAAAAATGTGGAGACTGCATCGACGTACATTTCAAAAAAGCGAAAAAATTTTCAATCCATTGCTCTGCTGAAAATTTTGAACATCAGTGTTACTGTAGACACAGCAGAATGTTAAATCCATCAAAAGATGGGGAGAAAAAGCCTGGAGCTGCAAAAAAAACTTTGATTTTACAAATTGATTGAACAAGTGAGAACCTCAGCTAATTGTTTCAATAAGAAATCTTGCATGCAATAGTTTTATTGCAGAGACAGTAAATCCAAGCCACGCAGCGAACCATGAGACAAGCGGTGGTCACGTGACGCATGGTCGTGCTGTCGGAACCCGCAGAAACCAAGTTGAGTTTTAGAGCTTGCTTCTGAAAGCAAAAAAAAATTATACGATAGCCAACAAAATGCGAACCAAAAAGCATAGAGGTTACGTTGCTTAAATTGAAAGAAACTGGGATTCTGGAAATTTTGGAAAAAATTGAAAGCGATTCTCCCAAGCCATTCATGAGGTTGAACGGAAAACAATTGGAAATGAATTTATGACTGCAAACGAAACTTTAAGTTAACGCTTTTCTCATTCCACATCCGAACCTGGTTGTGACGCGCAGAGAAACTGCTTTCGATAGCACTGCGTTGGTTTGCGATTGCCCTCTGCTACACAGTGCTCCCTGCCCTTACTTTTACTGTAATAGAAAAAGCAGTACGTTTCATTCTCCACAAAAGTTTACTGGCGTTTTTTTTCACGAAAAACGAACCTTTGTGTTGATGAATCAAACGAATGGCAACAACCAAAGGAAACACCGGCGTTCCAGCTCTTGAAAACTTTTACACCGTTCGCCGCTGAAACCCACTGTCTTCCTCCCGTTCCAACTGTCAGAGATCAATCATTAAATCCTTAGGCACCTCCTGCCTGGCGTCTATTGAGGTTGCGGTCTGACCTCACCTCCCATCTCATGGTATGCATTGGCAAGCGCTATCGGAACTTATGATCAGGTCAATACTGCGCTGAGTCACGGCATCAGCTCTCTCCGCTGGATATGCAGTCAAATCTAACTTTTGGAGTATAGGATCCCACAGACGAGCCGGCTAGGCCAGTGCCTATCTGGCACGCTTTTCACTTCTTATTACTTGTGCGTTGCATGACCGGTACGGGACACTCAGGACAATGCCTTGGCAGCAGTTCAGACCAAGCGTTGGTCTTATCACAAGGGTAAGCTCTGACGCTTTCTCACGAATCACTTTGGCCAGGAGTCAAATGTAAGCTGTGGTAGGTGTCAGGCTTCCGGTCAACTGACGAACAACCCGGCTTGCGCCATTCTCATGAAGTTGAAATTTCACATCAATCTTCAAATGCTAAAAGTGCTGAAAGATTTCGTCAAAATTGTTTACAACAAATGCATTGTTTACACATTGTTTGTTCACAGCTGTTTCAGAAAAACCACGTCACAACGGCCTTTTTAGCACTGGTCAAGGAACCAATGAAACAGGAGACGTTGACTCAACTAACGTTTTAACGGCAGATATCTTCGGATCAATCAAAGAAACGAAATTAAAGATGAAGCATTGTTTATGTTTTCTGTTGAAATATTTTGAACAATGACGTCAAACGTACCATTGGTTGGATTGTGGCAATTTGTCACAGACTGCCTGTGACTTTCTATCTCAGTTAGGATAATTCACTGCCCTTGCTCAAAGGTAGAGAGTCGCTGTAACTATCTTATCATTAACATAAGCAAGCGCGTTTCACCTGAAGCCTTTCACCATGTAAGGTAAGCAAAAAATGCCAATTTCTAGTGATAGCGTTGAGTTTTCATTGATAAATGATTTGTTTTACAGCGCAATGATCACTGCATTGCAAGGTACACAAAAACTGATTAAGCAACCTAAACACACAACGCACGATAACGTTTCAAATTGTAAAGCTTCAGTCCCAACTTGCAAATGGAAACAATTTTGTGGATACGAGCAGGAAGAGACACTACAACACTTGGTGTTGCATGCAGAAAACTTTAGAGCAATGGAAGAGACGCATGTGTTCGAATATCTCGCTTCTATTGGTCAGGCGCTCAAACGATTAGCCAATCAATTCCCTACTTTACGGGTGCTTTTCAAGTAATTCATTACGCCTTTTCACTTACGATTTCCCTAAAATTTCTTCGTTATATCGCTCTTAATATATTGATGCAAAGTTGGTAGTGCCGTGGAGGGAACGCGCCCCTATTTATTCACACAGTATTTAAAAACAAAATCCAATTTAAACAAGACCTCACCTTATTTGTTGGATTAACTTCTGAATATTTTCTTTCCCTGTTTGAGTAACAAATGGAACAGCGTTGTATCTACACTCAGGAACAGCGATTCCTTAGGGCAGAAATTGACGATAATAAATAAAGGTTTAAAATGGGAATTATTTTGTAAAAATCCTACCGCTAATACGATTTAAAGCTTGCTTATCAACAGTTCTACCTCGTGATTCAAAAACATATGATTCATCTGATGAGCTTAAGACCTTCCTTATTGCATTTCGATCTGTGTTACAAGATAGACTTTCATCTGAGAAAAAGAGTTTTCTATGAACTACTGGGCCAAAATTACAATGCTGCGGTTCAAGGAAATGGTTGAACTGCTGCAAATGACTCACCGCAAGTCACGTGTTTGGCTGATTTCAATCTATAAAGCATTGTGCAAAAAAATAGCAGTGGAAATAACTGTTCCTCATGAAAGCATAGCACGGCTTTTTCAAATAGGTAGACCTTATTGGTAACAAATAACATCTTTCAGCGTTTTTCATCTGAATTTTGTTTGCGATAAAAACACTTTAACAATTTGAAAAACCATGAGAAAACGTCACGTCTCTAGTTTCAGAACAAGATAAAAAGTCAGTGTTGCGAACAATTAGAGCTAATAAGAATTCTTGGATGCAGATGCGATTTTTATAGTTTTTAGCTTTCGTCCTGGTTAAGACAAACCAAAGTGACATTAACTATCATTTTCAAATACAGCTGTAAATAAAGTGAAGACGATAAACAAAATGCGTAAGCAACATAATTTCAAAATTGTGCGGGAAGCTGTGAAAAGTGTTTTATTGGTTTACTTTATTACGCGTTCGTGCATATAATAAGAACAGGTATTGCCACTGTAGTGAAGACTTGTGTCTGCGTGTTGCAAACGAAAGGCTAAATGATGAAATGTGAAACCCATTAACTTCTTGCACAAGTTTCAAAATAAATTGACTAATCTTTGATTTCTCATCGAGATTCAAAATTAATTCAAATATCGATGCTGATTTTCCTCATTCTGTCAAGATATTTTAGCAATTATAAATAGTTGGATCGCCTCACTAAAACCCTTTTTTTTTACAATTCGTAAATGAAACAGTTTATGCATGATTTTCATGAAGCCAAAGCACAAACCACAGCATGTTACTTTTATCCATGTGTGAATCAAGAATTCTTTGCAAAGTCGCATTAGACGTCTTAACGTTTCAGCTTAATTGTAAGTCACCATCAAGAAAATTAATAATGCTCAGTCGTTATTTAGTTTGTTTTTGTTTATGTTTAAAAAACAGTAGGTCGTGAAAGAGCGGGAAAACTCACAACAAAACAATCCGTTGAAGTGTTTTGTCATTCTTACGTCAAGTGTTTCGTCATTCTTGCGCACCAGCAAGTTCTTCACAGTAGCTGTCTTACGAGTGCAATGCAACCCTTACGTTATTAGAATTATCAGATCGGTGATGGTGGAAATCAATGTACTTTTGCTGCATGACGTTTTTTAGCTCTGTTTCGATGAGGTAAGGTATTTGGCCTTTGTTGCAAGAGCAATAGTTTGATGAAAGGAAATTTTCGCATCATACGCCTGGTATTCCCATAGTGTTGTCCAGGAACACGGTTTTCATGATCCGCTGTTGCTTGTTTGGTGAAACTTTTGTTCCTCCGCTATACAGTGTTGACAGTGAAGCGTTCACAAGATTGCACTCTGCTTCAATGACGTAGCTTCAAACGTTTCCTTTCCATCACTCCTCTCTTTCGAATCACACATTACGACACGTGCCAAGCCAAACTACTTCAGAAAACGTAAGGAATTTATGTTATATTGGGCTATGTTAAGCCGGTACGGGTTAGAACATTCTTTATGTTTTGAACAAAATGATTTATTAAACCACTTTCTAACTTGAAAACGAACGTTTGTTTCCTCAAAGTCAAACCGACCAAATGTTTGAAGCCGATCAAACAGCTATTTAAGAAATTTTCATCGATTTTTCAGCGTTAATTTGTCACCTTCACATATTACGAAAGATAACTGAAAATTCTGCGATCAAACTTCATACTATTTTTGAAAAGTGTTGCACACTTCCAAATTTGTCCCACATTTCCAAATTACATCTAACATGGCCAAAAAATTCTCATTGAAAAAATTGCTTTGCTTGAATTTTTTCCTTGATTGATTCGTTGCCTTCCCATTTATTTTGTTATCAAGTAAACATTATTACGCGACTTATTCCTTGTCCTTCCTGTGCCGCGTTCTCATGCCAGAATGGACTCAAAGTGAATACGAAACTATATACCGGCAGTTCGCAACTGCAGGGTGTGCTGGCATCAACAGGTGACGTCGAGTTTGGTGAAACCTGTCAGCTTTCCTCGCAACAAAACCGCAACCAATCTTGCAAAAGGTTTTGTGCAGGTCCAGACGGTTTCCATTATTTTGACAAAGGTGCCACGCAGTTCATGATTGCTTGGAAGGGCCTTGGGTCGAAAACTGTTAGAATCCATTGGTAAAAAACTGACACAGTGTGTAAATGATAATTTTGTATACAATTTATAATTTACATATATATTTATGTTCAAACTTTACCTCCATTCTTCAGAATGATAACATACTGTACATTTGCGTATGTGAATCAGACGTTTGTGTCCGTGTCGGTGGCATTCAATCAAAACCGTTCACCGTTATGTGTTGAGGGTGTATGCTGTCACTACCCCTATTCACAGTGTATTGGATAGATAGTCACAGCCGAGTTGGCAAGAGTGTCAATGTTGGAAGCTGCAGGATCAACCGTTTGCTTCTAGCGGACGATTTGGTCCTGCTAGCATCCTCTTACCAGGTTATCCAACATATGCTTGAGCGGTTTGCAATTGCGCGCAATCAAGCGGGAATGAAAATTAGGACTAAAAAGACCGAGGTATTATGCCCTCCAGAAACCCAAGTCAGTGAGTGATAGACGTAAGTGGCAATACACTGCAGCAGGTCGAGAAGTTCAAAAAGCACCTAGGGGTGATTCACGAGTGACGGAAGGTAGAACAAGGAGTTTGATACATGGATTGGTAAAGTAAACACACTATTTCGTGAGCTTCATCGTCCCGTGGTCACAAAACGGGAACTTCAAACACCGCAAAGCTGTCAGTCTGTGAATCGGTCTTTGTTCCGATCCTAACCTATGGTCACGAATCACCGGTAATGACCAAAAAAGTGCTATCTCAACTCAAGTGCAAGCGGCAGAGATGGGAAATTTGTGAAACGTTTACGGCGTGAAACTTGGGAACAAAGTGCACAGCTATGAAATTACTAAAACCATGAATGTAGAGCCCCATCTTCGAATCGAAAGATCCCGCCTTCGACAGAATGCCCAAGAAAGATTGACGAGACGAGTCCTTCTGGCTGCACCGGCAAGAAAGCGGTACAAACAAAGATCGACCAAGGACCATGTGGCGGTCCCGTCTTGGTGTGAAGCCAGCGGAACTATCAGAGGTTCCTGAAAACCGTGAGGTATTTCGAGACCTTCCAGGGCTGCTGTCTCCGCAACCTTCCCGAGAAGAAAAACCGCTGTGAAAATTAATCAATGAAGATGAAAGATCTATCAGTGCAGTGTATAGCGCCCATTCGAAAAGTCACTTCTATCACCGGGTCTCATGGGTGTCGGCTAGGGGGACAAAACGGGAAATTCCCCCCTGGAAATTGGGACTAAGAACCAAACTTTCTAGTAAACATGAAGTAATTTGGTTTAATTTTTGTAATAATAGTTTGCCGTTGACCCTCACACTGTACAAGAGTCAGGTTTATTCACTTTTCTGGTGTCTTGGAGCGATGAGCTTGCAGTTTGTTCACGTCCCCTCTTTTTCCTGCAAAGGCAAGTTGCGAAACTTGCGAGCGTATTGTTCTACTGTTGTTCTTTATTGCGTAAAAACAGGGGTGTAGTGGGGCGGGAACGGCGTGCTGACCACTAGCTTAATCAAACTACTCATGTGCAGGCTTCTTTTCAGACAGTGCTGTATTTGCCCGTGACGTGTTTTAGAATTCATCTGCTCAGTTTTTTAAGCTTGCATGTTGTTCTAACTTAAATTATCGCAATATGCCTGGCTATTGCTGCAAACGAACTCATCTTTTGTGAATGTTGCCGTAACATGGGGCATTTGCTTTGTGATTTCGAAAGGGTAAAGCGTTTTGTGAACGTCCATTTGCACTGCATCGTCAGCAACCTGAAAAGGGTAAGCAAAATGTCGACGTTGCCCCCCCCACCCTGGAAAAATTTCTGCGGACGCCCATGCCGGGTCTTGTACTTCTTTGTGGCCTGCAAAACAATTTGGGGGGCAAGTGTACCTTACACGCCTCACTGATTTTCAAATCCTATCTCCTTTCCTCGACCCAAGGCCAGGTTTGCACTATGGCGTTTGATCCGAATAAGTATACCGATTTTATGTGCAGTGCTTCAGAACGAAGGTTTGTGTTCAAAAACATGCGTGTATTGCGCGCGTATGTTGGTGATTCCCCATCCAGCCAGTGTTACTAGAATAATCATTCCGAAACTGCAAAGAGTCTTCAGTGATTGGATGACTCACTGCGTGTAAGCGCAACGAAATTCGGTTACCCAAAATGTGAATCTATTCCTGATCAGTTTCACGTCTCAAACAAGGAAGCAAGAATGCCACCCAGCCTTTCGCCTCAGCAATCTGATGCAGGGAATGGCGTGCAGTGTTCAACAGTATCTCATTTCTTCTCGTGCAATGAGTGCAGCAACGGTACTGCCAGCGCAAAAGTTGTATTAAGTGCTGGCTGCTGTCATTATTGAAACACAGGGCTGTAAAACTACAGAATGTCACTCATTTACGCGAATAAGCAATGCACACCTGTAAGACAACCTTATTTTTTGTTATTAATTGCAATATTATTAAACGACTCCATATTGCAATAAGTCATGATTTAGCCATGAAGCTGGAATAAAAAAAGATTTTTCTTTTCATATACCACAATCCAATCTAACTTGTCTGTCATGTAAGATAGCAAACCCTCTTAGAGCAAAACAAAGGAAAACCGCATAAAATCTGCCCTGACTGTCTTCCCAACAACAGAATGAAATCTCAATTTTCCTTAAAATTAGAATAATAAATCTTTAGAGGTTTGAAACCGATCTCTGCGAGACTGAAAAAACTTTGCAAAAGATTTTGAAAAAGAAAAGGCTCAGCTGCAATATTTGTTGCTTTTCATCACTCATACCTCTATTCGGTCACCAGGTCACCAAAAAGTTGCCGACTATAATAAAAAGCCAGCCACTGAAAAAGAAAGCAAAGCGCCGCGTTTGACTTGGTAAACCACCATCAAGCTATTTTCAAAGTATTGTGAGAAACAATTTTATGGTATATTTATCGAAGGCCCTGTTCCAGGATTCAAACCTGCTTGGCTCAGAGTGGTCGCTTGAAAAGGAGCCTTTGCATCAGTTCAGAAGTTTAGCAGTCTCGATTCCTTGTTTCAAGCCGCCGAAAATCTGGCATGATCTTGCGGGGTATATTTTTTCATAACATCATTTCAATCGTGTTCTTTTCGAAAAATTTAAGAAAATGTAACAATTTTTGGTAACGTTTTTGAAAAATGCGTTGCTGTTGAGACCAGGAATGCTGAAAGACACAGAAATTCAATTTGCTTTGCAAGGCAAGCTGGCGTATTTTTATTTTTAGCCTTCACTTCCTTTATTTCAAAGTAAACAAAGTGCATGATGACAAACTGTCCCTTGGTCCACTAAAGTTGAAAAAGGAAACAGACGTAACCAGAAGGTCAAGCAAAATACAAAACAAATCTGTTTGTTTCTTCGTCTCGTTTGACGTCGAGCGTCGCAACCTAATATGTACATGTTGCACAGTTCGCAGTCGGCGTCGACGCCCTTGTTTTGCGTCTGGAAGTGGAACAATCAAGCACTCCCCGCGATCGCGTCTTGAAATCTACGGCGTATTTTTAGGTACCGAGGAGGGGGACGCTCAACAGGGAGGAGAACCTGGTGAACTCGTAAAACCTAAGGGCGGCCGCGTCCCGGCACCGCGGACTGGGATCGGTCACTTTTTATCGATCTGGAAATTTGAAACTGAGCCAAGTAGAGACGCTCACACGGAATGCCATCTCTACTCGTCCTTTGATCGCAGAAGTGCACGCGAACGCGAATTGCGGAAGCGATCAAGCGACTATCGCGCGAGGCAATGCGCGCTACAAGCGTCCCGAAATCTTTCCCCATGGCTCGCACCATATATGAGGTGCCCTGGCCCTGTCTGACTAGCTGCGCGTCCCGTGCGTCTTGTTAGCGTTCTCACGGATGCATCCCCGCGCTTTGCGGCGGACGCTGGCGGCGGTTTCCGAACAAGTGTCGCACGAGGAGGTGCAAGAATCCAGGCGCCTGCGAGTCGCTTGTCGACCCCATCCAGAAGTCAAAGCGCGGCGTGCCGGTAATTTCGCATCTTACGTCTTCTGTGTTGTCGCAACACCGCGTGCTCGTAACAAGCTGTGATTCGCAGCTGTGATTGGTCGTTGTGATTTTTTGAACGGCTGAATCCAGGACAAGTTTATTGATAAGAGACGTCTTGCATTGTTTAAGCAAACTAAGCTCATGAGGCGTCTTGCATTTTTTAAACAAACTAAGCTGTTTGCTTTTCAGTCCCAAAACATTGAAACGAAACTGACGGATCGATTCAGCGAAATTTCGCAATAGGTATTTCCCAGCTGGAAGCAACGGCCAAAGTTCCTGTGAATGTAAAAGCACCAAACCACAGAGAAGTTATCAATGGGTCTTGTGAGGGTTTTGCCCGCTGATGTGCACGGCAGATCATTGACCAGCGCATAATTCCCGGAAATTGCGTAAGAATAGAGCAACTAGCTGAAACGCTAGGGAACGTATTACGCTCACAGTAAGTCTGAAGCAACCGCATGCTTTCACATTTCGTGAAGGGACCGTTTCATAACCAGAAGAAGTTCTTGTTCACTGACAGTTTGTTTACTTGCTGTGCGATGCTTTTTGTATTGCTTCTGTTTATTAGCTGAGTCATATGACACTATAAACCATTATCATTACAGTTATGAGCAGTGTTTCTTTAACTAAGACATTTATCTGCAGTCAGTTTTAGCAAAAACGAATAAGGCAACAGTCTCCACACATTTCGATCGAGATTCTGAATTCCCGTCACCCGATTCTTGTTGAGGATTTGGCTTACGCACTGATCTATTCGAAACTGATTGCTTGCGTGATTATTTCCGACCTGCTCCCAAGCTTACTTTACCTTCAACTCCACTATTCTAACCAATTAACATTGATTTTCATCTTTACATAATGCAGGTACTCTTAGCCTTTCTTCTCTCGTTTTCCCCGTGGACAATGCGAAAAATAAAATTTACACCCAACAGTTTTTTACTTTCTAACTTCTACAAATTACAGATACATATGGCTGATGAGACATGAACATAAGAGGTTCTGGAATAAGGACGTTAATGCTGTGGAATAAAAAATTGCATGGAGTCCAAATAACCACAATAAAACTATCAATAGCAACGGGAATTTTTTAACAACTCACAAATAGTTTCAACGAGTAAGTCATTTAATCGGACTTTTGTACTTGTTTTCTACACATGAATTTCGAGATTCTCGAGGCAATTGTTGAGAGTCCTACCTGCATGTCGTCTTTGGGATCTTCTCTAGATTGCATTTTTGTTTTTGTGCTCATCAATCACGAAAACTCTGCCTCGCACAGCGAAGTAGGTGGGACATAAGGTATGATGACTTCAAATGCGCGTTTATTCAGATTAGGAATCTCTTCGAGCAAGCCACACCAAAATGTAGAAAAGTCACCACAGCCCGATGTGAGCTTGTAATTTTACGTGAAATCGATTTCCTATAAAAAATCTGCCAATAGATTACTTGCTTACCCCAACTGTGGAGAGTACTTGCTTGAATGTAGATATGTGCACGCAGGCTCGTAACCAGGGGGGGCAGGGGGGACGAACCCACCTAGAAAATATTTCGCCCCCCCTGGAAAAATATGTTGGATATAGTTTGAAAATATTGGACATAGTTCAAAAAATGTGGGCCCCTCTCAGAAAACTCTTCGCCCCTCCTGGCGTCCCAAGCTAGTTGCGGGCTTGTGTGCACGTGTGACTCATCTCAAAAAGATGAAAGCAGAGCCCACTCGGCTGACTCCTCGAAAGCATACAGAAAACCTAGAGCTTTATGATCGTGAGTGGAATTAAGCTTTGCACGCTTCCACTGCTGCAATGAAATCAGTAACTCATCCCGGGAGGAGCGAACAAAGTAAAATTTTGAATTTAGGTAAAAATTTGAATCACAATCTTCAGGAGCACTCCTAATTTTCAATGATTTGAAAAATATACGTTTGCCACAAATCATGATTCAGTAAATGTGCCCATTGGCAGGCGAATTTTATTTCCAGTTAAGAATTCCTAACTTAAAGTTTCACATTCAGGCATCCTCCAACACTTGTGCGAACGGCTTGGAGGAAAGAGACATTTTGTCAAAAGCAAGCCACTTGCTCGTCACCGAAGTGTTAGAGCAGTTAAATGCAAAATGCTAATAGATTGGTGTGCTTCCACGAGAAGGAAAGCCGCTCCAAAACAAATTGGATGGGCGGATAACTTGCACTGAGAATTGTGATGTCCCTCAACAGAGTAAGACCTAATAAAGGAGCGTTGTCTTGCGAAGTGAAATATTTGAGATACTAACTCATACAAGGAAACAGCATTCATAAATTTAAAAACTGGCCACAACAAAACTTAGTGGCGAACAGCGTTTCACTTCATCGGGATCTTGGTCTGCAAACAATTTTATCAGTTTTTGAAAAGTGATCGATTGACATTCTTCGCAGCAGCAGACTGATTCATTTTGTAAAATGGTCGCTTGCGTGCTGTGAAAGGTATTCGAACTTTCGCAAAGTTTTCCTTTTCAGGTACAGGCTGTCGCGAGAAAAAACTGCAGAAGTGCACGAAGCGTAGAAACTTGAACGGTTTTCCGCGAACTCGGTTTCGACGGAATTGCTTTGCAGCGCGCGAAACCTTCAAGCGTCAGCAAAGGCTGATGCTACCGTTTCCAGAACTATTTGTTCAAACTTCAATCAAACATTTCAGTCTGTGTGCAGGAAAGCCGCAGGGGCAGCTCCCGGTGGGCAGTAATGTAAGTAAAATTTTGAGGCAGGAGGAAAAACTCAGTTGAAGAGGGCCCACTGGCCAACGTAGGGAGCCCAGTGGCTAACACTCAGAAATAAGTTGAGAAATGATGGTGAATCCGGATGTGGACCTTTGTACAAAAACCCGAAATCACCTGAAAACACCCCGAAAAACTTCTAAAAAACGCAAAAAACAACAACCTATTGAAAACCAAAAAATACTAAATGCCGAAATATAAGCTAAGTGGGGGCCCAGTGTTTAGCTTGCCAGGGGGCGGTTCGTATCCCTGACATCCCGCCAGTTACGCTACTGCTGGCAGGCACAGACAGGCATATGTACATTGCTCTGATGTGCAGAACCCTGCAAGCTTCGCGGCGCCAAACCGCGCTTCAGGAAAGCCCAGTGGTCGTTCAGTTTCTTTTTTCCCTTCGAGCTGGTGTACATGATGCGACGAGCTCCGGTGCTGTCAGATGATGCACAAGCAGCAGTGGTAGAAGGTGCGGAGTTTTGGTGACCTACTCCTGAGGACGGACAATTCGTAAAAACATGGTGCAATGAAAATGCGAATTGTTAAGGAGCACACCAATTTGTTAGGTAGAATGAGTATCCTTTCTTGTCTTTAGAGGCTAAGTGTGCAGTTTCATTATATTTGAGCAAAGAACCTGATAGTGGAAGTTGCGTTAGCCTAGAGTTCTCAATCTTTGCTGGAAGTTATCACAGCACTTCAGTTTTTCACCGTGTGTGCTAGAAATGCGATAAATGTGCTACGAAATCAAGGCGACTGACAATTCTGTACGAGGCAGAAGGTGCGTACTGTACCGAGCAAAAGATGATCTGGTCATTGGATAAATTCACGTATTTACGAAATTTCTGAGCGTATTTAAGGCGCTGCATGTCTTGAGAGATTTGCCAGTTTTTCTGGTTCCTTACATCTCGCATGCAGTCCACTTTATCTTGTCTGTGGGCTTAAAGTACAAACGAACTTTTGTATATTTTTAGCATGCTGGATTAGTTGCTTAGTAATGAAAACGCACTGCCAAGTATCAGACTTAACCACAAAGTTGCCAAGATGTCTGATCCTTAATTGCGTGCATTGGCGTTGGAGGTCTTTTATTATACGACCATGTGTCAACTTTTAATGATTTTTCGCGTTATGCCCACTGGTTTCTTTTTATGTACCTGTTGGCCCGGGGGTTCGTTTATCAAAGACCTTGCGCTTCTGCTGTTTACGCTAAGTAACTGATTCTTCGCGATAAGCAATGCCTGCTGTTGTAGAACTGACAGTTCAGTGGCAGAGGGGATGCTGGTTTGCATGTCCTCATTTTTAATCCAGGAGTTATGTTTTTCGATTGCTGACAGTAGTTTACGCTTGTCTTGGCGCGAAAATACAACCGTTTCAGCAGAGGAGGATATAGTCAGTTATTTAAACGAAGACTTCTGTGTCGAAACTTTCTTCGCGGTTCCATCATAAAATGTCGTAAGTGATGTTCGTTTCGCAGGACAGCGTTCTCTTAGTTTCTGTTGAAAATAAAACCCCAAGGAACCCACCACCGCTGACTGAGAATAAAGATAAAAGTCGTCTGTACCCTTCGCTGCGTGGAAGCGATAGAAACTCCAAAAAAATTTGCTTCAGTGCCATCCGGCAAAGGGCTTGTTGGTAAGAGTGCATTCAGCTTGATCGAACATACGCGTTTGAAAAGGAAACGGACGGCCAATTATATTCTACATTGTTTCAACAAACAAATCGGCACCTCACCGCGCAATGCAACAGATAACCAAAGAACGCTGCGTTTATTGTGACGGGTACGAAGTGTGGCAAATGCAATAACTGTGCCTGTCTGTCTGTCGAAGTTCGTCTGTCGAGCCGAGCGCACATTTGCAACTCAATGCTTTCTTTTGGAGCGTGGGAGTGCGGGACGTTTGGCGTCCCGAATCCAGGAATAGGCACGTCCAAGTAGTTTACTGTGTTTAATCGTCGACGAGTCGCTGTAAACAGGGCTCGTTTGACCGACGTGCAGTGACGTCCCGGAAAGCGTTCCACGGATTGATTCGGTTGCCCGCAATGATAAACCATATGCGGCGCGTAGGTGGTTGTTTTCGTGCTGTTCAAAAGTGGAAAAGCGCAATCTGCTGCAAAATATACGGCGACACTTGTCAGACGTGGTATTCCTGGTGGTCGGCCAGGCATCTCAGCAAACTATTTACTATGCGAAGTTAAGCCGAGTGCAAAATCGTCTGCCGCGATCTTCATTAAAACAGGACTAGTCACACTCAACTCAATCGATGAACCCATCTTCTGATCTTGCATGCTTCCCCGTCGACTATTACTATTGATCTGCTTGTCAGTGCAGGTGGCGTACAGGCTTCACGCTGAAGGTTTTTGTTGAGAAAGGCAATGCAGGTGCCGTCCCTAAATCTGTTGACAGCCCAGCACGACCAGCTTCGACGTTTACTCATATCAGAATTGAACCATTTTCTGCTAATGCAATAACGAGTTTTTCTACACGTTTTGAAGCTATGTTGCCATTTTAGCATTTTTTTGCATCCTTACCGTGAATTTGGTGGCTTGTAAACATGCGCTTGAACAAGTTTGGACGAAGATGGAAGAATTGTATTTCAATACAATTCACAGTGGCCTAAACCGAGTATGTGAGCTGTGTCGCTTGTTGCACTTCTTACCATACATCAAATGTATGCCTTACCATACATCAAATGAGGTTGCACTTCTTAACATACATCAAATGAGGCTTGTTGGAGCGAAGACAGAAATAAGTTGGCACAGACCTGATAGTACGCAAGCTATGCCTTTGCACCGTCAAATCTCCTTGCATGTCATCATTCATCTTTCGTTTCTTATTCGCAGCTCGTGTTAGTGGTAGGTTGATGTTGTACGGTTTGGCGTGTCAGCGACTTGCGAAGTGCACGCGCTCCACTTGCGCCTGATCCCTCCACAGCTCCCATCAATTATTCAACTTCAGCGGGCTCCAGCAACGTCAAAAATGGGCAACAGCCTTGCTAGCGACTTACGGCGAGATCAAAGGATATCAAGCATTGAAAATCTGAAGCAGGTTGGTTGTTTGTCTTTTGCAATTGATGACGATTGTTCAATTCAACCTACTCGCGAAGCAGCGCAACTGTACTTTTCGGACGGGTTAAGGTTCGCACTTGAACGACGTAGCTCGTTTCTTTTTTTTCGTTTTGAAGCGCTTGGAAACATACCGCCACCTTGAGTGTTTCCTCCTGAATACAGTGTCAGAGATAGCATGTTTCTCTACGCTTCGGAACTTTCGCAACATGGGAAGGCAGCTGTGGCGTGGCAGTGTTTTGGGGAGATTTACAGCTTTTCACGCGTTCCCCTTACGTACTTGCCTACGTCTTGGTTGGAAAAGTCTTCCAGGGCTAGCGTAGTCGCGAAGTCGTTTCTATCGCGGGTGATTTCGTGAAGGTTAACCTGTCGTGGAAAATTTTTATTTTCGTTATCGTTTGCCAGACTGTTGTTGATTGGCTTAACAGCGCTCGCGTTCTGCTGAGTGGACGATGCCGGCCGGGGCTGGAGCCCTATGAATTATTCAGTTGAACGATGAAAAACACGAAGCCAGTCTGTGCGGGCCATCGATCGGCCGTCTCTCGTTAGAAAAACTCAGTTACAGTGTTGGGGTAAATGGCTGCCCAGCAAACCTGCTTCCACTTCCTAGCAAAGGTTCTCAAGCCCTGGCGTCGAAAGGTTAAAGCAATCTCCATCATAACTATAGCAATACACGAAGAGTGTACTACAGTTTAAGAGATGAGCCTGGGTATCTTGTGCATTAAGAACAATTGTTTCTGTATAAACGTTGAAATACGCAAAATGCGTAAGCGCGTTTCCGATGGTGTGAGCTTCACTAGTTGTGGGCACACTGCAGACTGTCCATTCAAAAGCATCGCGGTCTGAATAACGCATCCAGAAACAGTAAACAGGATACGATGAGTTGCCTGCGCAAAAATCGGCCCACACGCACCAGGCACTTCCTGATCGTATGCGGCTCGAACGAGTCACAAACCTGATAAAGTTCTACCTGTATTTTCTCCGGAACAAGGTTTAGATAGAGCTTTGTCACCTACAGTGGTGTTAAAACGTTTTTTTGGTTCTTTGCCTTGCTATTTACGTTTTCGTAACTTTCCGTCAATTCTCGAAATTTTCATGAGTGATCTGAGAGATTGAAACGATTTATCTGCTTCTTTTCGGAAGCGCCTAGCTTTATCCACTGAAAAGAGATTACTCTTCTGGACACCTGTCTGTAGGTAGTTGTTGCTTCGGTATATCGGTTGTTAGTTACATATGATCACTTTTTCTGCTTTTTGGTTGGAATATACCATTTTCCGATGGTAAAACGTATGCGTACAACTTAACGCTTCGGTCTTCCTATCGCTGTACATTAGTCATTCTTATTATAAGACGTTTTTTTTGCGGGAATAACAAAATCAAATTTGATTGAATTTGGAAGAAAACTATCATTACCCTGGCGTACAGTATGATCAAGTACCCATTACTTATCCACTGCTTGTCCTAGTTTCGAGAAAGTCTCCTTCCTTGCTTCCGAGAGCCATTAATCTTAGTTATCCATGGCCGTTTTGAATTAGTCAAAATTTGCTTAAACGAATGTGCAACACAAAATCGGGATCATGCCGCCATTTAACCTCGATATGCACCCGAGGCTTGCAGCTAAATGTAGTGTTCATGGGCGTGCTGTTCGTCATCGCATTGTCACCGGATAGCTGGCATGACGCTGACGCTCGAAGACACGTCTCTTCGAGACGTGTGTTGCGTAAAAGGAAGGACTGGACGCAGTTTAACCTTGTACTCAGTGTTGCCAGATGAAGAACAACTTTTCATACTGAGTCTTTCGTGCAGCACCGAAATCGTAATAGCATAGCTGACGCCATTGTCTCTGTACGCACAAAGCAACGCCGATCGAAAGTCTGAAGTCTTTTTCCGTTTTTGGGTCATTCTTCCCTGGAATTTCTGAGAATACTGCCTTAGATGCCGAACCTGCATTGTTACATTTGCCGCACTCAGAGCGCATTGTTTTGTGCATTGTTCAAACTTACTTTGCTTGCCTAAGCGCGAGCAGTGACGCGCGCCAAATTTCCGCCGCCTCAGTGATAAAATGTTAAATAAGCATCGCGTCAAGGAATGCGGAAATACTATCTTGGTCGCAAAATGCTTTTTTTCGAACCAGCACTGCTATCAATACTGCGAATACTAGCACTGGTGCTGTGTTTCAAGGAAGCGCGTTGTTCGACCAGAACTAACGTGGGCTTCAGTGAGGTTGCAACGTGATGCATAGCTGCTGGGACGAATACCGCTTTCGTGGTTACAACTCCACTAGCAACGAGGAAAATCTTTGGTTTTGCTGAATGCCGCTGTTTGTGGTGGGTTGTTGAAGTTATTGGTAAAACATTAGACGCTTGAAAAAGGAAGCGCAGTTTTTCAATTGTCAAAGCAGGGTACTGCGCACTGCGCTCAGAAAAGTAGTAGTCAGCGATGCATCCTACCAGGGCGTCATTGCGTAGGCCAGGTCTCAGCTGAAACACACACCGACAGAACGCATGTCGGATATTTGTGTAGTTTGCAAAGTAGCGACTCTTCTTGCGTTGGTGTACTGACGTTTATGTCCGCCGCACGTTGTTTTACCGCTTGATCAGGCTTGCGTTTTCAGCCAACGTCCAGCAGGGTGCTTACGTTAGCGGAAGCTGCGTAACTCGGCAGCGCGTCACTCCATGAAACAGTCGGTTTTTAAATCAAAACATTGCTAAATGCTATGTGCGTATGTTGCTGGTACTGCGTACCTAAGCCAATGCGAAACGTGACTGATGGTTCGCCGTAGTTTGCAACTGATTGTTGAAGCAGTGGTCGTTTTCTTAGCACGCAAAACAAAGATGTGCGATGTTTGGTGACGGTAATGAGTTTGCTTTCGGTTTGAAAACGCTAACCAAAGCGTTTGTAAAATCAGTGAAAAATAGTCTTGGGCTGTTCTTCTTGAACTCCCTTTGCAAACGTTTGCAGTCTTCTCGCACAATACACAGTTGGCTTGCAAAAAACACCATTGGCAGAGTTGTGTTCAATTGTTTTGTCCATGCGTAACAAGATCATGATATCACGGCCTTCCTGTGCTCCAGTTTTTTTGCGAAAAACTGAATGCGTGCTTAACGTGGAAATGTAACTTGACGCCGTGTACTTCCATGTGGAGTTATGTAGGCAGCTCGTTCGACAAATGCTTATCGCTTCAGTGCCGCTAAAACGTTAGCCTAAGCAGCAAGCCAACCCCATACCGCGCTCGCACCGGCGTGGCACACTGATGATGCATCGAGATAACTCACTCAGGAAGCTGAGCATCGTGTGTTGCCACTTCCTTTCGTGAATGGCCTCCATGCAGCCTCTCACATACGAGACACGTAGCTCTTCCAGCACGCCTTGCTAGATTCCAGCAGCTTTTAAGCGGGGCATCGACTAACAGATCGGCGAATGCATGCGCTGAAGCGTCGTAACCGTAATTTCAACGGTCGTATCACGAAAAGCCTCTGCGAGGGGCTTGGAAGTGCTTTGCGAACAGAGGGTGCATATATTGAAAAGTGAAGCATCAAAAAAATGTTGATTATAGTTATGCGAGTTTATATTTTAAGGAACTAAAACGAAACAAAAAAATGCATTCAGCAACGGTCTCTCCGAAAAAATTGAGATTAAAAGCATTGCGACCCCTCCATGCTGTTGGAGTTTCAACTCGACTTGTGAAGTTTGAACTCAACCGATTTTAATTCGACTCGTTCATCTCGGCGCTTTTTTTGAAAAGTGAAAGTTCAAGGTCGCTTATCATCTGGGGCAGAGAAAGCGCTTACCTTTAAACCGCACGCAGGATATCGATTGGATGCTTGTCAGTTGTTGATTAAAACCGTTGGGATCAAGCAGCATGCGAAGGTTTGCTGGCTGCAGCTGCTCGCCATCTGCATCGCTTCTGACGGCGACTCTCTTTTAACAAATTCTCCTTCGCAGCTTTGCACAACGGTTCGTCGTTGACCTCCTTCGCCGCCTTTGCGTAACGTTCGGTCACTTTCATTTGCAGATACCGTTCATCGACCCGAACCAGCACGTTCGAAAAAAGAAATCGATCATCTTCAGCAGCGCGACCTGGAAGCGTTTGGTCGAAACGACGAGAAGGAAGAGCAGCAAGAGTTCGAAGGTAGATGCAGCAGTTGTTTTGCTTGCGCTGTATTGTGTAAGACTTACACTGCAACAAAGATAAGCGCAGAAACTACGATGAAAATAGATGGGCCAGGCGCATTTCAGTAAATTCGAATGAAACAGTAACTGCCCAACTGCAACTGCAATGTTTGGAAACAGTTGTCAGCTTCACTAAGAACCGCAACGCGTATCTTACTGACGACAGCCAGAGAGCAGCGAAGAACAAATATAGTTACAAGAAATGAATAAAATTTACTAGAACCTACAAGTTCGTAGTTCAAACTTGTGATAATCTTGGCATTTGGGTCGAAGCTCGCTTATAATATTTTTCTATTTTCCGGACTGCTTTTCAAATCAGTAGTCTTAGTTAAAGTCTATGCTTGTCATTAGTTTGAAAACACGACAGTTTTTGCGTCATACGTCTTTGAAATGCAATTGGTAAAATGCATAGAAGTCCAGTACACACCTCGTATGCCACATTCTCCATTCTAAACAGTTTCTCCCATCCATGAGGAAAGCAAGGCATATGACTGCTTAATTTGCCAAGCTGGTCACAGACTGAATTAACCCGTAAATGTTGTTTACGCAGGTAAACCCGTCCTTGTCCTGCCCAGATGGGACATTGAACCAACACGGAAATGCTAACTTCGCGAAACACGCCAGCGGCCTTCCGGCAGGTCAGGACAGGTTGAAGCAGTCGCAGTCTATGTATGTCATCAACACCAAGGCGCCCGCCAGTGGCCTCAGCAAGGGCATGATGGACACGAAAGCTGTGTATCAGCAGCCCCCTGTCAACACCAAGGAAGCCGAAATGCAAGCCTTGCAAGAACAATACAGGAACCTGACTGTCAAGCCGACCCTGCCGAAGGCGAACGTGGCGACCAGCGAAAACAGAGAGTTGACTCGCAGGGAAGGGGAGAGGAAACACGCACCGCAAGCTAAAAATGCAGGTTCGGGCGGGCCCCGAAAAGTCGTCATTCAAGCTTCGACGGCGGAACTGCTTCGCTGCTTGGGTGAGTTCGTCTGTCGCCGATGCAAACTGGTGCCAAGTTTGGACCCCAGTGACGTCATCTCGTGGCTTCAGGGCGTCGATCGGTCGTTGCTGATGCAAGGCTGGCAAGACATCAACTTCATAATGCCGTCCAGTGTCGTATTCGTTTACATGCTCTGTCGTGAAATGGTGCCTGAAGACGTCACGTCGACCTTTGAAGTCCAGTGCATCGTCTTGACCTGTCTGTACATGAGCTACTCGTACATGGGCAACGAGATCTCGTACCCGCTTCGCCCCTTCTTGATCGAAACCGAGCGCTTCGCCTTCTGGAGTCGGTGCTGCCGGATTATGGACAAGATGTCGCACAACATGTTGCGGATCAACAACGACCCGCAGTTCTTCACCTTGCTCATTCGAGATTTGAAGTCTTACAATTGTGGGTCGAGACAACTCAGCCATTACCCCCACCCGCCCCCAGCCTACACCAGGAGCGCAGTGGTTGCGCCACGCCCTCCGCAAAACGTCCGCCCGATACCCGTCGGGGGAGCAGGGGGGTACTGAGCACCTGGCGTGGACAACTGCTCCAAGAGTGATCGGAGTTCTACAGGAGACGCGAAAGTGCCGAGAGAATGAATCGGTCGTTGGACGACGGACTAGCAGCGTGGCCTGGAGGAGGACCGCGCGTCGGGGGTGATTCCGGCGCCGGTGCGATGTTTACGTACACTTTGCCGTCGTTTGTCGTCGTGCGCCTTTGTGTCGAAGTTGCCAATTTGAAAAATGCGTCGTCGACTCAAACCGTTTGATCAAAGGGAGTCGCAGTCCTTGAGCGTTGTTGACTGTGTGGCCTCGGCGTGCGAGGTTCGTGCGAAAAGCAAGTCGAAACCCGACTTGGGAAACTTTACAGAGAACGTGTTAAGGTATTTAATACTCCAAAACTTTTTGTATTTTCTAAAAAAACGTCGATGGTTTTGGGGCTCACCTCAAAACTACACCAAGATTGCGGTCTGATCGGACATTTCAACGATTTCAAAACAAACCATTTGGTACTTTGTGTCTGACCGTTCGGCGTTTCAATTCGTTTGCACGTGAGGGTGTGTTCAGGCAGTTTGTCCGCCTTGGCTGGTTGTGGTAAATAACCTCCTCGCTTTTTGGGAGCTGCAAGAAACGCAGTTTCTGGCATAGCATCTCAACTAACTGACCTTCTTCTTAAGCAAAATGTTGAAGTTTCTTTTTCTTGCCTTTGTGCGACACTTGGCGCCCAGCGTCTGTTACACAAGCAAAAATTTTTGGAGTTCATGCCAATAAGCCCGTTTAATAAGTGCTGTGCTCAATTCAGCCTCAAAGGACGCTTTGTGAAATTGCCAGTCACGGCGCGCTATGCACTTGCGTCCCAGACAGCCCTCCTGTGTTGTTCATATCACTGTGTTTTGATGTGTTGCTCTGTCCGTGTTCGATGCAGGAACCTTCGGCACCTGCTTGTTGTCCTGTGACGTGCAATATATGACGTTGCTTCAGACCAGGATCTCCTGAGAAACATTTCTGCGTTCGCGAAGCTGTGACGCTGCAAATCAGAGCTTTCCTTGCGGGCTTTCGTTTTCGACGCGCTGTTGTTCGATTCCAGTTAAATTTTCGAAATTCTGCTCCGGGGCGTCCTGAGCAAGATCCGCTTGCACGCCGAAATACGCAGGGTGTGGAGGAGGTGCCGGTTGAAGAATTTTAGGCAAATCACACCTGACGGACGTTTTTTTGGCAAAAAGCGATAGATATTCTTTTACATGGCACGAGCTGTTTTATTATCATGTTCTTACTTTCAAAAGGGTGATCAACTTCGCGCGAAAAAAATTGTTTTAAACAAGAAGCAAACAATAAAAAGTTATGAGCCTATCTTCTGTGCCGTGTGAATTTCATAGAACTGTTATGTGCGAGCAACTATGCAGGATTAGGGCTTGAAACTGAGCCAGGCAGCAGAACAGGTTGGTCAGCTTTCTTTCGGGCCCAGTCTTGAACCCAAAAAAAGACAAGGTATAAGCTTTCATTTGAGCCGTCTGCAAAGCAGCCGAGCGTTTTGTTCACAACCTCTTTCATTTCTATTTGACACATTCAAAACCATCAAACATGTATTGTGATTGTTTGCCACACGATGAGTTTTAGGTGTTTGAAAGAAGCTCCAGACGTGAGATTGAAGGAAAAAAAATGGTCTTGTGAACATGAATCGAACCCTGACCTAAGACATTATTTTCAACAAAATTTCAAAAACATTTGTACGTCTGAAGCTGAAGTTTTCTTGGGTTTGCTGTCAGTAACACTGGGAGCTGAAAATAAAGCTCCCATTCAATGATCGTTTGTCGCAGGTGGTTTCGAGGTCGCTGCGTTCGTGGACATCACCTTTCAGATGAACGAGCAAGGGACAAACTTCACTCTTATGTCAGGTTTTTTTTCAAGGAAAATGTTAGGTACGCGGTAGGGACCCGATTTCTCTGATTCTTGGGATCCAATGACAATTTTCTCTGATTCTAGCGACCCGATTGTCGGGTCCCTAAAACACCTTAAAGCAAACCTGCTCTAAGCTGCGAATTGCCAAGCAGTGCGTTTGTGAAAACCTGGCAGTAGATTTTGATAGCCACCTGGAAATCGGGCTGAAAGTCCGAGTTACCTGTCTAAATTTTACCTGATCGTGCATAAACGTTCATTTATAAGACAGGTTTATTTTGCGCAGCTTAAAAATTATCAGAAGAAACATTGCTCAAAGTTCGTTGAAGATGTTTGTCGAAACACAGAAAGGCTTTTAATAAGGTCGTCGAGCATCATTGACACCACAGTGAGAAAGTTACACCTTCGTGGCACGGTGTATCGAACAACTGTGCTATCACTAAATTGCCCTGCTACTGACGAGCCTGTCTAGCTTTAAATGGTCACTGGCCGCATCACCGGACAACTAGAAAAAGGTCGTCTTGATTTTATCCGTGGTTTTACTTGGATGTTACTGTACAAACTCTCGCTGTATCAAGTCTTCTTTCGTGGTGAACTTTGCGCAACAGTTATTTCATTCCGCTTTTTGCTCGGCTATAGGTGTAATATACCTTTGTTGCTCGGTCAATATTTTTGAACATCGTCCAGGGCGGATGTTACCCAGGAACAAGAGGCATTGTTTAACTTTCAAAATAGTCTGGGCCGGGCTTCCCAAACTAATTTCAGCACTGGATATTTTGCTGCAATTGCCAGCGTTACTTGCATCGCACCACGTTCGAACGAACCAACAAACCTGACACTATGCCCGTCAGATTATTATTACAACTTTTTCACTCTGCCAACAACAGCCGGATAAAATACAACAAAAATATTTGTTGCTTGCGTAGGTAAGTATGGTGACGTATATTTCTACTTAAAAAAGTATTTAAACGGCATTTTTTTGCACCCATTTTATGTTAGATGCGTTGTGGCTTGATTCTAAAGGAGATTTTTTTTTATTCAGGCTGCCACCTTTTTTAGTCGCAAGACAAAGTTGAGGGAGATTTTGACGCCAGTACGCTGACTATGAATGCACGAAACCGGCCTTTGTTAAGGAAGGATCAACGTCCCATTAATTAACTCGGGACAACGCCAACTGGCCTAAATTGTGCTTGCCAGGTTTTTACACATTTGTGTGTTTGGTGTGATGTCAACCAAGTATCTAAAAGCTCGTCATCAGGAGGCAATTGTCTGTCTGCGATCCTCGTTTATGGGAATAAGACCGACCAGACATTCAGAAGCGAATTTGATTTAAATAAGCTTGCAGATTTTGAAAATGTTTGCAAAGAAGGCTAAACTCAGTCGTGCTTATTTGGTTCTGGGAAAGCAGCAGCGCTAAAGTGCTCGATGCTTGTCTGCAGAGCTTCTTATGCAACCATTAGCGAAATTTTGTTGTAAAATATGAGGGGAACAGCTTGGTGTGAAACCAATATATTACAAAACCTAAAGAGAAAAATGTGGGGGACATCTGAAAAAGTGGGGGAACGCGTCCCCCGTGTCCCCCACCTAATTGCGCCCATGTCTGCAACTACCTGTATTAGTTTTTAGTGGTTTCGCCTCTTCCGAAGTAAAGACGTTCAGGCGAGAAGTAAATAGCGGTCCGAGCAGACATCCTCGTTTGTATCATGAACAGGGGCGTAACGACGGGAGGGCAAGCGGGGCACAATTCCCCGAGCACCGAATCACTACGGGGGCGCCGAATGAATACGGGGGTGCAAAATGACTGGGGGGGACGAAAAAAAGTCCCAAAAATGTCACCAGTACTTTCTTCAATACAGTACATTGCTTCCGAAAGACCTCAGGTTCGAACATAGGGGCGCCAAACTAGCTTCTTGCCCCGGGCGCCATCTAACCTCGTTACGCCACTGATCATGCAGCATTTTTAATATTTTCTGTCGCGCCGGGTTAAGACCAACAAATGTTTGTTTGTAAATTGGTGTCTGACCATGACGGCCAAGCGTGGAACCTTGGTCGTACCATTGAATTAATACCCAGTTTCTAACACATTGGTATATAAAATCAGTGATATACGGACATTGGAAAGAAGCCACTTGCATGATTAATTGTCGAATTTACAATAAACATCTTGCTTTTATGATGCTCGTGCATGAAAAACTCTTATGCTTTATCAGCTTTACCTTGGTTTGGAAATGGCAACAAATACAGTTATGATCGACGAAACAAGGAAGGCGTGTCCGGGACCCCACTATTTTAAGGGGGTTAGAAGATACAAGAGGCCCAACTATTTTACTGAATTTTTAATTTTTTATTACAAATTAGGCTACATCATCTTCAAAATTTTGCTGAGTGCGTATGTCATTTAGGTAAGCTTCTTTTCATGTCAACCTTGGGTCGTTATTCTGTGCACGCGTTGCGCCCACTAATGGTCTGAACCAAAGCATCTGTAATATCTGATGTAGGATGAATTGCCAGCTGCTGTGACGTGGGTCAAAAACGTGGTGTTTTTTGCTAGAATCAAGCAATAACTCTTGAGAGGGTACGTCCGCGTTCTTTGAACAAGAAATTGCCGGCAATTTAGCGGTGGATGGATCTGTCTGATCAGAGGGATCATTAGGTGTTAAACTAATATATTGACAAACCGTTTATTTGCAGTAAGGAAGCTAGGGATGGTCTTGTGTGCACGGTGAAACTAAAAATGTTGCGTAGTTCCAAATACATATTACTTGTACCAAAGATTGACGCCGAGAATCTAAGTATACAAAGTCTTATGAATAGATATGACCAGAACATTTATGGAATGTTGTTTTGGTTTATCAATTACTGACATCAATTGAAAATTGGGACAATTCTTGTGAACGCAAATTGAGATTTTCGCATTGCAGTGTTTTCAGAAGGATGATCACTGATGCTGTAGCACAATCAATTAACCATGACATAGGTAGGGCACTTAGTTCGGACTCCGGTCCCCCATCAAAAAATTCATTCTGCCATTCCAAAATGCAGTGGCCGTGGTCATGCACCGCAAAACATTCATCTTGCCTGCAATATGTTGGCAAGGCCGTGGAAAGCATTCATGAAACTGACTTAAGCGTGAACTTAGACAAAACGTGAGTCTACGACGGCTTACAGATCTTGAGCTTAGCCAAATAAAGACCTGATATACGAGACAATAGCAGCAGAAGGAACCGCGTCATCAACCAACGACTAAGCACATGCTGCAAAATATACGGCTCATCACGAGGTAAGACAACACCTGCGTTCTCTGACGGTCTTATCTGATGCAAGGTGAATTGCCAGCTGCTGCTGACGTGGGTCAGAAACATGGTGATGCTTTGCTAGAATCAAGCAATAACCCTTAAGAGGGTACATCCGCGTTTCTTTGAACAAGAGATTGCCGGAACTTTAGCTGTGGATGGATCTATTTGATCAGAGGGATCATTAGATGTTAAACTGAGTAATATATGGGTTGATGGCCCCGAAGTATTTAGACTCTTTGTCTGAAACTTATCGATTGATGTAGTCGTCAAAAAACTTGTAATGCAAAGATTATCGACTTTAAAGTTTTTTCGTCATTTTTCGACTTTGGCCTTCATACGTATGAACAAGAAAACTGCTGATTTGGTACTAGCAAAAAGCAATCACGTTGCAAAAAGTTAAGTTAAAAAACGTCGTTTTTGGTGCCTATCTCATTTTTCTGTAATTCACCAGCACTCGCCTTTTTGTCATCTTCTCATCCTGTAGGTGTAGACGTTAATAAAAATTAAGAAACGGATCAAATTTTTTTCGCAATGGTTTTTCAAAGCCTGTTGTGCATGCATTGCGGAAACTAGTTAGAATACTAATCCAATGAAGACAAGATGTCAACATCTTGGTTTTAAATGTGCTTTCCAATTCACACCGAGGGTTTTTCAGTTTTTCAGTGAGTGAAGTAAGGCTCTTCAGAATGCAGATGTACTTGCCAGGTTGCAACAGACCTAATTGTGTTTTGCAAGTGACCCAGTAGAAGTCCAACTACTGTACAACAGGCTACTATATGTGACGTAGGCAACTGCCTAAGAACCACGATCTCTGGTTATCAACCAAGTAGGCTACGTGAATGAACAGTATAAAATTCTATGGCTTGCAACAACGTTGAACATTTTGAAATGACAGTCGGCTTTTCCAAATTTTGTAAAAACCATAAAAAGCAAGCAAGACGTAGTGCCTTTGTGGGTTTTTGATCCGAAGTTAACTTATCTCAAATGGACTTGTTCGTAAACGGTTAACTTAGCTGCATGTCACCTTGACAGATAAGTGGTCGTGGAAGTAGCAAACCTCACATGGGGTGCGGAATGATCTGCGACACATATCCACGCAACAAAAAGAAAACGATTTGGGATTATTATTATTCAAGCGCATGATTTTACATCAGAGGCTAGATGCAAAAAAAGAGCTGTCGCATTGCTGAAACAACTGTGTGACGAAAGAACAACAGCAGTTCTCCACAGCTGAAAAGTAGAGTAAATATAACTCTGAAAATGGAAAGCAATGAATTCAGTGCTCGTGCCGATTTCCCTAAAATTTTGATTTGTCACATTTACTCAATTCAAATACTGAGAGCTTTTGAAAGTGTTTGCATTGCGGCACAAAACGCAAACTTAGAGCAAAACGTTGCAGAGTTCTGTGGAAACATCTGCAGTTTACTAGACAAACTTCGTTTCCTCTGACGCAACAAATACGCAATCACTCAGATCTTGTTGCGTAACTTCAAAGCAATTACTGCACCAAGCAACAAAACTACGATATTTTTAGATGATCCAGAGCACGACAACCAGCACAAGTACCGCAGTTGACCCGAGAAGTGAATGTAGCAGTCTATTGTGTGCTGCGCAATGATGTTTGAATAATTTCACGAAACACTTTTCAAAGTTTGTGCTCATAAAACGTTCATCCTCGATTATCACCCAACAATGACACAAACACAGGACCTAATGCGATCTGTGTTAAATAGTTGCAGTTTTTACCCCTAACATTGTAAAATTTTTCAGTCAGTCTCAGAAGTATTGGTTTCTGGAAACCTTCGTTTTTTCACAATTCCATACATGTTTTGCTTTCCTTTTTCAGGCGTTTTTTGATTTATACGACAAGTAATCCGTCTTAGTAAACACAATGCAGATAATATGTGGCACGCCTTCACGTAAGAAATTTCGCCAGATAGCAAAAAAAGTTTTCGAGTTGGCATTACGCATTATGAACAATGCCGTTAAAAGAGCACACGCGTATATGCATAGACGTTCTTCCTTGCACGATCCACGAATGTTTTGTTTCAAACAACGTCATGGTTTGCCTGCTTCGACAGTCCACACAAAACCAGTCACAGCCTCTTACATCTTCCACTAACGTGAAACAAACCCAGCGCTGACGTAACGCCAGCGCTCCCGGAACAAACAGATTATGTACGTCAGCGAGGTTAACCCCGTTTGTTGGCGCTTCCTCTTCCGGAACCCGATGTCATTCTGCGCATCCATCATATTTTTTTGCGTTTTGCAAGCGAGGTCGGAGATGATCAACGTTGAACAGCATACTGCAGCGGACTCGGGCTGAAAATTCTGGCATCAGTTCGTTGTGATTCAAGCTTGACTTACTGGTCGCCGGTATGAGGGTCACCTCTGCTTCCGTTCTGCTTGCGTTTTTGCAGGGTATGTCAAAGAGGTCTGCTGGAGTGTTGCAGTCAAACAATTCACCAAACCTAGAGCGAAACAACGGTTATTAGCAAAAACAGCTTTCGCAAAATCTACTTTTCAGACTACAAAACAAGAAGCACACCGAACGATGATGATTTTTCACTGATTGTATTTGTTTACTGTAACTATAGTTTACTACAGGCATTAAAACCTGACTTCTAAACGGTAACACATCCACAAATGTTTGTATTCTTCGAATGATTTTATGTTGAGAATTTTTGAAACTTCATGCTCTCTCTGAAATCTGGGGCAAGTGAACGGTAAGCTTTGTCAAAAACTAACTAACCTTCCAGCAAAGACACAAGTTTTAAAAAATTAAGTAAGGTGCGTGAGTGAAGTTTTTAACGCTATCTTCACCACAGGTTCATCACATTTAACTAAAACAAGGAAAACGAAGATGTCTGTGCTTTCGTTTCTATTACTACTTATTTTTCGCAAAAACATTATTTCACCGCTTTCAGTTTTGCTCGTAATTTACCAACGTTGCTGACCAAGTAAATGTATCTTTACATGACGTGTTTCAGAAAAATGTAAGTTTAAATCAGGGGTCACCAACCTTTATGTGACTGAGGGCTACTTCTTGTGTACCGATTAACGCTTAGGGCTACTAGTTTGATACACACTTCTGAAATAAAAATTTAGTTCAATTTACCTATAACTATGTTATCAGCTCATCATTAATGATGTCAATATATGTGAGACGATACTCATCATCTCAAAGCTGTTTCAAAATAAGCCCACGGGCGACCAACGTGGTCCTTGCGGGCGACCTGGTGCCCGCGAGCACCGTGTTGGTGACCCCTGGTTTAAATACTAACAGCGAAGCTCACTTATTGCAAATTTCACCCAAAAAACTGCCGTCATGAAGTGATAGTTATTTTTTGAGAAAGTAATCTTTTTCAGTTTCAGTGAATTTGTCAATTTAAATAATTTTTTTCATTTAAATTTTTTTCTTTTTTAAAAATAAAACATTTTTTTCACAAAACTTTTTGTGTGAAAAAAGACATTGCAAATTGATTTTTAAAGTTAACAAAATTTTGTATGGCGCAATTGGCCCACCATACCAAGGTACCTTTCTTTTATAAAAAGAAAATCACCAACATTATGTTCTACAAATATATGTTCAAAAATAATTTTTGCCGCATGTTGCGTACTTCCGAAATTGAAAATGGTGTAACTGGTATTTTCTAATCCACTTTTGTGTGACTCACATGAAAGCAACAACCATTCCTCCTTGATATGCATGCATTTCTGTATTGCATACTCTAAATGGGCAATCCCGTTTGGGAATGATACGTAACAGCGATGCATTGCGTCAAATTGTAACAACGCGTAAGTATGTTACATTCAGCGTCTTTCTTAAATGGGGCCCAGTGGTGCAAGCAAATTCCATTTCCAATTGGTGCCCCGGTTTGATGTTTTGTGTGTTGTGGGCAAACTTGTCTTTTTGAAGGTGTTGAGGATTAATTGCTGAAGTTATTCGAAATTCGCTACAGCTGGTGACCTGAATTTTTTACATAGGCCCCAACCTTTTACTGCTCCAGCTTCCCACTTTTCAGGATCCGGATTTACGTCTTGATTTGAGAATGAAATGGAAAAGTGTGTGTGGAGAAAATAGACAAAAAAAGTCTATTTAGCATAAATATTGCTTTCGCTTACACAACATTTTTTCATTAAATGTCTTCGCATGTAGCTTACAACAATCGTCAGAACTGCGTTTTTTCAACTATGTAAGCAACACGACTTGGAAATGTCAGCTTGTATGAAGAAAAACACGCTTTTTGACATAGATTTTGCATACCATGAATTTGGACATCTTACCGGTTCAGCAAACATCTCAGAACGCAACTGTGAGCAACAACCAGGACATTGACTGGCAATGAAGACCAATATTCCAGGCGGTCGTTCCACACTTGGTTGCACAAATATCTGCAAGAATTTAATCAGAAACGTGGAAAATGTCCAGTTTACGACCAGCACGTAATAAACGAAATAACTTTCAACAAAGTGTTTTCGCAGTCTGCCTTACTCGAGTACGGATTTGTGTGACTCAGTGGTAGGTTCAAGTAGACGCTAAGCAGAACAAATTGTTTTTTACTCGTGCTTAGAATATTGTTGTTTCGGAATTGGTTCAAAACTGCCATACGCTAAGCAATAGCGTAGCCAAGACCGTAGCCAGGGGAGCGCGGGGGGGAAAAGCGCCCCTAAAATTTTCCTCACCACCCCTGGAAAAATATGTTGGACATAGTTTAAAAAAAATGGACATATAGTTTAAAAAATTTGGGCTCCTCTCAGCATGCTCTTCTCCCCACCTGGTGTCCTAAGCTGGTTACGGGCCTGAGCGTAGCTAACCATTGCATATTGCGGATATATCCAAAAGCGACAGGATCGTTGTGGGCGGCAAATTATATCACAGCATTATCTGCGCATTATACCCACGGATAACAAATTTAACCTCTTAATGATACTAATGTAGGCTGGGCCAGTGTTATATTTATAAAGATTCTGCTGTATCATTTTTTGTAAACACTACTCACCCTGTGACATCACAGATAAGACGTTAGCAAACCCACGTCTATGGCAGAATGCGGTGTGAAGTTAATGAGGCTTATCCTATTAGTAAGTTTGCAATTTTACGGTTGTTTTATGTGGAAGTTAACGAGGTATAGTTTGCTTAATTTTCAACTATCGGTGAAACATTTTAGCCTACCAAGGAAGAGATTAAACGAAAAGTAGAGCTTCTTTCAAAAAGATAAAAAAAAACGAGGGAGGAAGAATTTAAAAAAGAATGGAGAATCCATCTTGAAGTTTGAAAATATTTCTTCGGAACCCTCTTCAGTCAACGACAAGCAAGAGGCTTTCAGTGTCAATAAATCGACACCGCAAATGCAGGAGGAAGCGACCGGCGACCCCGTGCAAAGTAACAAAGAAGTAGTTATTGAAAGAAGTTGGCTTTATCAATAAAGCACCTCCAGCCAAGGCTGGGATTGATGATATCGTTGTTTGTCACAGCGATGCGGCAACTTGGTCAGAAGTGAAAGGTTATACCATGAGAGTTGAAATGTGCAAAGCAGGGCAAGAAAGCTATCAGAATAAAAAATAGACCCTTCCAGCCAGTGGTTAAAGTAGTCCAGGAAGGAGATAACGAGAAGGAATCAATGAGGTGTATAAGTAGTTTGACAAGACCATAAAAAAGTTGATGAGGCTCTCAGGTCATGGTGCTTCATTCCAATGGCGAATTGCGAAACAAGGTGTTTTGAGATATGTTTCTAAGGCTAAGCAAACAAAATCTATGTTGTGGCCATCGTGAAAACTCAAGAAAACTAGAAATTTTCTTGAAGCTTTGAAACCCAACGCAAAAATATTATCCTGTCATCTACGAACATATTTCTGGTACTCAACTTTTTAAAAAGGGTATGGCAAAGTATTTTTCCAACGATCCAAAATGAGTTAAGTGAGCTTCTTGGAGAATACGTTTGAACCAGTGATACCTGACTGGGGTGCCATGTACAATATTCCGGGATGCCGCGTGTTAATACATTTTTGAATAAGTCATTAAAATACATTTACAAACTGTCATTAAACCTCATAGCAAATGGGTTCGCCACTGGATGCCGCAAACTCTTTCTCTTCTGTAGAGTGCCGTAAGCCTAAAAGATTTGGGAACCACTGCGTCAATAATGTCATTATTGAAGCAGAAAGCAAGCAAAAAAGTTTTTTATTTTACTCGACGGCATTCCTAACGTGTCTCATATTGACATATTGATCAAATGGCGTTTGTAGGGAGATACGTAAAAATTGACAGCAGTCACGTGCAGATAAAGGAGCCCTCTCTGAATTTCTTTCCACTGTATGGGAAAAGTGCCAAAGAAATTACGAAATTTATTCTCAGTGAGCTTCAAGAAAATGGCTTTGACGTAATGTTGCGCAAAGGTCAAGCGTTTGACAATGCTTCCACAATGACAGGAATCCATTTTGGAGTACAACGCAGAATAAAGGCGATTAATTCACAAGCGTTTTATTTATCCCATGTGGAAATTACTTGCAGGTGTGCATGCAGTGGGATCGTGGAGCTTTCCTAAACACTTTTACCGATTTAGAAAGAGTCTGCTTTTTTCTCGGCTTCTACTCACAGGCCCAACTTACGCAAGTGCCTATTGCGATTGAAAGAGTAATTGTTACACAATAGAGTGATTGTTACACAATAGGGTGATTGTTACACAATAGAGTGCACATTACGAAGCCGAGAAAGCGCTTCATCAATGTGGTCATGGTGAAGGGAGTGGGTTTGAGCTATTTTTTCGTTTTTTTTTACATTTGTGAAATGAAGTTCTTAGAGGGTCTCATGGTGCCCAGAGATATTTACGTCGAAAAGTTCTGCCACTGGATATTTGTAGCCTCAAGATGAAAGCATTAATAGCATTCCTGATCAGTAAACATGATCCGTTTGTCAAACGATGCATTAGTAATATTCTCAAGATTAGTGAAGAGCAAGAAATCCCGATTGAGGAGTGACGTTTCACAAAGAAGAAAAAATGCCTGGCGTACATGCGGGAGACAAAAGTTTTATCGTCTGCTGAAGAAATTAAGCAATGCATGTTAGAAGCTGTGAACCAGTTTCGGAATAAATCAGAAAAGATGTGAGAAGATGAAAAGATATTCAGATATAGTGAAAGATGATGAAAGACAGATAGATGAAAAGATATTCAGATCAGAAAGATACACTGAATGAAAAGATATTCAGTGAGATTGGTCCGCTAAAACATTTAGTTTTTTAAATCTCCATGCATTGTTGCGAAGTGGAAGCACTGACAGAGATATGAACAAATTCAAGACCATGTGTGAGGACGACGTTGATCTGCCTGAGTTACGCTGGAATTAATCGTTGGGTTCAACCGGCTGGAACAAAGCAGCAGCACCACATTTCAAAGCGATGCTACAGCGGTGGATCAGCTGGTTGGAAAGTGTCACAGTATTTACTGTATTTTTGTGTCTGAGGCTTTACCTAGCTGCTATGTCTGTTGAAAGCTGCGAGAAAAGTTTTTGAAAACTTAAGTTGATGCTGTCGTACTTAAGATGAACTACGGGGCACTGCAGACTATCTGCGTTATCGATCCTCCCCACTGAAAGTGACTTCGCCCAGAAACTATGGCATAGTTTTGACGTGTGCTTCAGTAAAAGCTCAGTGAGTTGATCTTTGAAATTGTGCTGAGTATGAACCAGTGAACACCAATTTTGAAATTTATGATAGGTGTACAGTACATTACAATTCGTGAGTTGGTATTTTTTGTATTTCGAGGAACTTTCAAAATGCAGTAAGCCTACTGTTGAGAGAGTTAAAGGTGGCTGCATTTAATGCTAAAAACCTTAGGGCGGTGGTTGTTGCCGCATACACCACTGACGTTTAGAAACACATCTTTTTACAGCAATTTTCCTCATCAGGAAAGTGGTTTTGTGATAGGGTTTCAAAAACTACTGCATTTGTTTGATTTACCCTTTGACAGCTAAAACATTTTTGCTAAGAATCGATGCTTTACACAAGAACAAAATTATTTAGAGGAAGTGATTTGTCTTCTGAACTGAAATAATGTGCCAAAGCAGACTTGAGTGCACAAACGTTCGTTTGTTCAATTTTTTAATTTCATTTCAGGAGAATGGTTCTTGTTTGTGAAAAAAACAGCACTTTAATTTTCCAGAAATATTTTAAGTTGTCAGACATACTACGTAGCCATGCTTCCGCAAAAATATCAATAAATATCACTAATTAATTTACTACAGGGTGTTTCACAATTGTTGAAACAAAGCGATTGGGCACAAATCCAGGATTTTAAATGATACCACCATGATGATTACATTTATTGAAAGGTGAAAAGATAACATTTTATAATCTGCAACTGTTTGTCCTCAAATCAGAAATAATATGTCAAGAAGAGTCCTAGAGT